>OIXL01000061.1_pt1 | contig 63472 bp, 48 predicted proteins | sample 1587761 | NCBI WGS metagenome assembly OIXL01 (sample SAMN03283246) | human gut metagenome | biome: human-associated habitat; material: feces | host: Homo sapiens | place: Peru | collected 2012 | reverse complement strand
TGGTATGCTAAATCACCAGACCTCGCTCATGCCACACACCTTAGAGGGCAAAATAGTCAGGCTTTCAGACAAGATAGCCTACATAAATTCAGACTTTGATGATGCAATCCGCGCACAGCTTCTGTGCGAGGATGATATACCGCTTGAGATAAGAAACACGCTTGGACATAGCACCAAGGCCAGGCTCAATCATATGGTGCACAATATCATCACAAACAGCATGGGAAAGGACGATATATGCATGTCAAAAGAGTCCGCGCAGGCAATGCAGGATTTGCGTAAATTCATGTTCGCAAACCTCTACAACAATCCAGTCGCAAAAAGCGAGGAGAAAAAGGCCAAGGCGATGCTCAAGCAGCTTTATTTCTATTATATGGAGCATATAGAGGAGCTGCCGCAGAAATACCTCGCCATGCTAGGGCAGGGTGATGACAAGGGGCGCATCATATGCGACTATATATCAGGCATGACAGACCAGTATGCCACCACGAAGTTCCATGAGTATTTCGTACCGGTAGCATGGGAAATCGATGGTTACTGATAATTCGTACAGACTCTTAGCAGCGTAGCGTTAGCCGGGTGTAAGAGCTAAGTGCCGCACTGCAGACGCGCTCGCCGGGCGACACAAATGACAACAAAGATGAACAGTAAGGGGATGATAAAATGCCGTACTACTCTGACGAGCTTATAGAGGAGGTACGTTCGCGAAATGACATAGTCGATGTTATAGGAAGCTACGTGCATCTTCAGAAAAAGGGAAGTACCTATTTTGGATTATGCCCATTCCATAACGAAAAGACAGGATCCTTTTCCGTCTCACCGAATAAGCAGATGTACTATTGCTTCGGCTGTGGAGCCGGAGGCAATGTATTTACATTTCTCATGCAGTATGAGAACTTCACCTTCCCAGAGGCCATGCAGGAGCTTGCAGACCGTGTGGGAATTGAGCTTCCCAAGCAGGAGATGACATCAGCACAAAGGAGGGAGGCAGACAGGCGCACACAGCTGCTTGAGATAAATAAAGAGGCTGCAAAGTATTTTTATATGCTGCTTCGTGGACCGAGAGGACAGAAGGCACATGAGTATTTCAAAAAGAGAGAGCTGTCCGATGAGACAATGCAGAAGTTCGGGCTTGGTTACTCGGACCAGTACAGTGATGATCTGTACAAGTATCTGCGTAGCAAGGGCTATGATGATGAGATACTTAAGGAGACAGGTCTTGTGACGATAGATGAGGTCAGAGGCGGGCACGATAAGTTCTGGAATCGTGCGATGTTTCCGATTATGGATGTGCACAACCGCGTCATAGGCTTTGGAGGCCGAGTGATGGGTGACGGAGAGCCAAAGTATTTAAACTCTCCGGAGACAAAGATATTTGATAAGAGCCGTAATCTTTACGGACTTAATATAGCAAGGAGCACGAGGAAAAACCAGCTCCTTTTGTGTGAGGGCTACATGGATGTCATAGCACTGCATCAGGCAGGCTTTGACAATGCGGTGGCGTCGCTTGGTACGGCGCTCACGAGCGGACATGCTTCACTATTAAAGAGATACACCAATGAGGTATATCTGACATATGACAGTGATGGCGCCGGGGTAAAGGCAGCGCTGCGTGCGATTCCGATACTCAAGGAGGTAGGCATCACAACAAAGGTCATTAACATGCGGCCGTACAAGGACCCAGATGAGTTTATCAAGGCGCTTGGCGCACAGGAGTATGAGGAGCGTATCAAAAAGGCTGAAAACAGCTTTATGTTTCAGATACGGATCATGCAGGCAGGCTATGATATGGACGATCCCGAGTCAAAAACCGCATTTTATAATGAAATCGCAAAGAAGCTGCTTGGTTTTACCGAGGAGCTTGAGCGGACAAACTATACGCAGGCAGTGTCCAGAGAGTACAGCATACCATACGACGACTTAAGAAAGCTCGTAAACAGTATGGCAATGAAGGGCGGTATCGTAAAGCCCCAGACCAAGCTTAAAAGTGGAATCAATGAGAAAAATAAAAAGGAGGATGGCATGAAGCAGTCACAGAAGCTTCTCCTCACATGGCTCATAGAGGATAATTCACTTTTTGACAGGATAAAGGGGCGTATCAGTGCAGATGACTTTACCGAAGAGCTGTACCACAAGGTGGCTAAGGAGGTTTTTTCACAGTACGAGACCACGCATACAGTAAATCCGGCCAGAATAGTAAGCATGTTTACCGATGAGGACGAACAGCGTGAGGTGGCAGGGCTTTTCAATGCCACAATCCATCAGGTGGAGGGCAAAAATGACAAGGCAACCGCACTCAGGGAAACCGTTGTCCGTATCAAGCAAAACAGCATAGACTATCGCTCAAAGCATCTGGCACCTACAGATATGGAGGGCATGATGAGGATTATTGAGGATAAGCGAGCACTCGAAGAATTGCAAAAAATACCAGAATAAAGAGGAAAATAAAATGGCAAAGAAAAAGGAACAAAAAGACATGGCACAGGAGCAGGAGCAGAAACTGAAATTCCAGCAGAAGCTTATTGAGATTCTTGAGCTTGGAAAAAAGAAAAAGAATATGCTCGAATATCAGGAAATTGCAGATTTTTTCAAGGACTTAAATCTGGATCCAGAGAAGTTTGAGATGGTAATTGATTATCTCGAGCAAAACGGCATAGACGTGCTTAAAATCAGCAATGATGATGACGTGGATGATGATATCATACTCGACGATGAGGATGAGGTAGAGGTTGAAAAGATTGACCTTTCAGTACCGGAGGGAGTCAGCGTTGAGGATCCTGTCCGTATGTATCTTAAGGAAATCGGTAAGGTGCCTCTTCTCTCAGCAGATGAGGAGATTGAGCTCGCCCAGAATATGGAGGACGGAGCGGTAGCAATCGAGAAGATTAATGTACTAAAGGGCCGCCTTGATGGTGCATCGGAAGAGGAAAAGGCTGAGATAAAGGAAGAAATAAAGACATTGCAGAGGGATGTGGACAAGGGAGCAGATGCCAAAAAGCGTCTTGCAGAAGCAAATCTGCGTCTTGTTGTCAGCATCGCAAAGAGATATGTGGGAAGAGGAATGCTTTTCCTTGACCTGATTCAGGAGGGAAACTTAGGTCTTATCAAGGCAGTTGAGAAGTTCGACTACAAGAAGGGCTACAAATTCTCTACATATGCCACATGGTGGATTCGCCAGGCTATCACAAGAGCCATAGCTGATCAGGCCAGAACAATCCGTATTCCTGTGCATATGGTTGAGACAATCAACAAGCTCATCCGTGTGTCAAGACAGCTCCTTCAGGAGCTTGGCAGAGAGCCTTCACCGGAGGAAATTGCCAAGGAGATGAACATGCCGGTAGAGCGTGTGCGTGAGATACTCAAGATATCACAGGAGCCTGTTTCACTTGAGACTCCGATCGGTGAGGAGGAGGATTCACATCTTGGTGATTTCATCAAGGATGATAATGTACCGGTTCCTGCTGATGCGGCAGCATTCACACTCCTTAAGGAGCAGCTTGAGGAGGTGCTTGGCACTCTTACAGAGAGAGAGCAGAAGGTACTCACACTCCGCTTCGGCTTAGAGGACGGCAGAGCCAGAACACTTGAAGAAGTAGGTAAGGAGTTCAACGTCACTCGTGAGCGTATCCGCCAGATTGAGGCAAAGGCGCTAAGAAAGCTTCGTCATCCAAGCAGAAGTAGAAAGCTTAAGGACTACTTAGAGTAAGATGATTAGGCTATCCAGAAGAATGAAGGCAGTGGCATCAATGGTCACGGCCGGCTACACGCTGTGTGATGTGGGAACCGACCATGGCTATGTGCCTATTGCCCTGGTGCAGGGTAATATAATACCGAAAGCAATTGCTGTTGATATAAATAAGGGACCGCTTGAGCGCGCCAATGAGCATATACGGTCAAACGGTCTGACAAAGCAGATTACCACAAGGCTTTCCAATGGGCTTGAAGCGATACACGACGGAGAGGTTGACTCTATTGTCATAGCAGGAATGGGAGGAGAGCTTGTTATTCACATTTTAACCGCAGGGGAGACAGTGTGCAGGTCGGCAAAGGAGCTGATTCTGCAGCCACAGTCGGAAGTGAGCAAAGTCCGTGAATATGTAAGGAACACAGGCTATAAGATAGTTGATGAGGATATGATTTTGGAGGACGGAAAATACTATCCGATGTTCAGATGTGTGCCGTGTGCGGACAATTCCGCATGGGACAATATGGACGAGACGACGGTTACTGTATGCGATTTGTACGGACCTGTACTTATCAAAAACGGTAATCCGGTGCTTCGGAAGTTCCTTGTCAGGGAACACCACAAGCTGGCTGCCATCATGCAGCAGCTAAGGACACAGGAGATGAGTGATTCCATCATGGACAGAATCGAGCAGATAAACGAGATGATGGCATACAATGAGGCAGCATATTCGACTATGGGGGCAATAAGAAATGCAGGAATATAGTGTGAAGGTGACCTTGCCGGATGGACAGGTCATGGCAGTGACAGCATCAGAAAGTGATACTTTAGAAGCCGTAGCAGACAGATTCAAGGATTATTATGAGGATGACATAATCCTTGGAATTGTAAACGGCAGGCTTCGTGAACTGAATAAGAAAATAAAAAGTGACTGTGAGCTTAGCTTTGTGACGACAGCTGATAGGGATGGCAGGCGTACATACAGAAGAAGTGTTGTGCTGCTTTTGCAGAGGGCTATATACGATGTATATGGCAGCACGACACAGCTTCATGTGATGCATTCGCTCGGAGAAGGCTATTATTGTCAGCTTGAGAAAGCAGTGGAGTGTGCAGACAGCCAACAGGAAAAATATAATGAAGATACAGACTTACAAGGCAGCAGAGAAAACAGTGAGAAAAGCGTGACAGAGCATGATATCGACAGGATAGTATGCAGCATGTACTCATTTGTGGAAAAAGACCTCCCAATTACCAAGCACAGTGCAAAAACACAGTATGCGGAGCAGCTTTTCAAGGAAAAAGGGCTGCATGATAAGGAGAGGTTATTGCACTACAGGAGAAGCTCCAGAGTCAATCTCTATGAGCTGGATGGTGTGGTGGATTATTTCTACGGATTTATGGCACCATCGACAGGCATGCTCAAATACTTTGATATAGTGCCGTATGAGAGTGGCTTTGTGCTTCTTTTTCCGGGGGCTCACAGCAGGAGCGTTGAGCCGCTTGTGACATCAAATAAGCTGTTTCACACGCTGGATGATTCCAGGGAATGGAGCAAGATGCTTGGAATAGGCACGATAGGCTCACTAAATGATGCGATTGCAGCCGGCAGGGGACAGGAAATCATGCTGCTTCAGGAGGCACTGATGGAGCAGAAGATAGGAAATCTTGCAGCGCAGATTGCTTCGGATGACAAAAAGAAATTTGTCATGATAGCAGGTCCTTCATCATCAGGCAAGACATCGTTTGCCAACAGACTCTCAATCCAGCTTATCGCAAAGGGCAGAAAGCCACATCCGTTAAGTCTGGATGACTACTATGTGGACAGGGAGCTTTGCCCGAAGCATCCGGACGGAAGCTTTGATTTTGAGTGCCTTGAATCTATTGATGTAAAGCTGTTCAATGAGGATATGAACAGGCTTCTTAAAGGAGAGGCTGTTGATATGCCTTCCTTCAATTTCAAGACAGGAAAGAGAGAGTACCGCGGAAGAAAGCTGACGCTGGGAGCTGATGATATACTTGTCATAGAAGGAATCCACGGCCTAAATGACAGGCTTTCACAGCTTATCCCACCTGAGCACAAGTTCAAAATCTATATTTCAGCGCTTACACAGCTCAATATTGACGAGCACAATCCTCTTTCCACCACAGATGAAAGACTTATACGCCGGATTGTGCGTGATGCGCGTACACGAGGTACCAATGCCATGGAGACCATCGCTATGTGGCCGTCTGTCAGAAAGGGTGAAAGGGAGAATATCTTTCCTTTCCAGGAACAGGCTGATGTGATGTTCAACTCTGCACTTGTGTATGAGCTTGCGGTACTCAAGGTGTATGCGGAGCCGTTGCTTTTTGGCATAGAAAGAGACTGCCCGGAGTATCTCGAGGCAAAGAGGCTGCTTAAGCTCTTAGACTACTTTCTTCCGATGCCGGCTGACGGCATACCAAACAATTCACTGCTTCGTGAGTTTGTAGGAGGAAGCTGCTTTAATGTTTAAAACTAAAAAATCCCGCATTCCGGCTGTGTATAGAATACTGCTTGTGGCAATTGCAGTCATGGCTATTGGCGGTATTGCCGTAAATTGTTATGTGGGAAATTATTATCGCGCAGATTCAATTGCGGAGGCTGCAATCGATTCAGACAGAGAGGTTGCGGTTACCATTGAAAAGAAGGACAAGCGTATACAGGCCACCCAGTACGACTTAAAGCTTAAGAATTATACGATAACCTTTGCACCGCAGGATAAGGAAAAAGCCACAAAGGCATTGATTTTTTATCCGGGAGGCAGGGTACAGTATACGGCGTATGCGCCGCTGATGCATGAGCTTGCAAAGAATAATTTCGTGTGCATACTTGTACATATGCCGGGCAACCTCGCAGTGTTGGACCAGAATGCAGCAGACGGTATCATTGAAAAATACAAGGAAATATACCCATCCATACAGGAATGGTACATGGGAGGCCACTCTTTAGGCGGAGCCATGGCTGCGGAATATGTGTCAAAGCATGTAGATGAGTTTGACGGACTATATCTTTTTGCAGCATATTCGACCGCTGACCTGTCGGATTCAGATCTGAGGGTTTTTAGTGTGTATGGCTCAGAGGATGGTGTGCTTGATATGGACAAATACCGCAAATACCGCTCAAACCTGCCGGAGGATACATATGAGTATGTCATTGATGGCGGGTGCCATTCTTATTTTGGAAGCTATGGTCTGCAAAAGGGAGACGGTACACCTGATATGGCTTTCGAGGAGCAGATAGAGATGGCGGTAGACTTTATTACATACAACAGCAAATAATAGCTATCGGTAGACTGCATCATATAAAATAGCAATAATAGTTATCTGGAAATAACAAAATGCAACTGAGATATCTCAGTTGCATTTTTAATGGTGCACCTTGCGGCGCACGTTACTAATAAGTTATTTTACGAAACGCCAATAGGCTTTAGATTATTAAAATACGCAGGACGATAAGCCGGGTTATGTCGTTGAGTGATCATCTATCTAGGACGCCTGTTGCCAGACGCCTCAAGCGACCTACCTAAAGCTGGCGGGCCACGTCAAAGCTTTGTTTCGGTCTTGCTTCGGATGGGGTTTACATGTGCCCTCCCTGTTACCAGTGAGGCGGTAGTCTCTTACACTGCCATTCCACCCTTACCACAAAAGTGGCGGTATATTTCTGTTGCACTGTCCTTAGAGTTTCCTCCACCGGCCGTTAACCGGCATCCTGCCCTATGAAGCCCGGACTTTCCTCACCTGCGGTCTTTCGACACCTGCAGCCGCGATCACCTGTCCTGCATATTTATTTAATATACCAAGCATTTTTCCAAAAATCAAGCCCTTTTACCAACTTTAATAAACGAAATATAAAATGTTTCTTAAAAGACGATAGGTCTATTGACGGTTTTTATCTTCAATATTATCTTAATAATGTAAAGAGCGATTTAAAACCTCAAATTCATAGCGTGGACATAGAAAATTAGCGGATTTCGAGGTGTAGTCAGATTACGGGAATGCGTAGCATGTAGTAATCTTATTAATCATAAATGAGGGGCAAAATACCTTTTGACCCTCATATCATAATATTATAGGAAAATATAGGGCGAGGCGGTAATATGAGAGAAAAATTTATCAGGTTTATGAATGGAAGAAACGGGATGGACGAGCTTGCAAGGGCTGAGTCATGGGTAGTAATGATATTACTTTTGGTTTCAATATTTACAAGGTCGGCGATACTTGATATACTGGCTATAGGACTGATGATACATATGTATTTTCGCGTATTTTCGAGGAATGTAAACAAGCGCTATGCAGAGAATCAGAAGTTTTTAAATGCAAGGTATGAGTGGACCGTAAAGGCTGAGCGCAGGAAAAAGCGCTTTGCACAGAGGAAGCAGTACAAGTTCTTCAAGTGCCCTATGTGCAAGCAGGAGGTCAGGGTGCCAAGAGGACATGGCAAGATCTGTATTACCTGTCCGAAGTGCCGGGAGCAGTTCGTGAGACGCAGCTAGTATGTCAATATATATACCTGTACATAAGAGCATGGAGAAGAGAAATGTTTGGATATATAACTGTCAATAAGGACACCTTGTCCGAGGAAAATAAAAAAATATATCAAAGCTATTATTGCGGGCTGTGCCAGACAATGAAGTCGCAGTATGGCAGGCGTGCACAGATGGCACTAAACTATGACATGACTTTTCTCATAGTGCTTCTGACAGGCTTGTATGAGCCGGATAGTGTGACGCGGGATGGATTTGTATGCAGCGTGCACCCTACGAAGAAGCGTACACTTCGCACCAATGAGATTACAGAGTATGCTGCAGCTATGAACATACTGCTTGCATACTACAATCTGATAGATGACTGGAAGGACGATAAAAGCCTGACGAAGAAGACATACGCAGAGATGCTGAAAAAGGACTTTGAGAAGGCAAAAAAAGGCTATCCGATACAGGCTAAGGCGATAGAGGACTACATTGCAAGGCTTGCAGAGTGCGAGAAGTGCAATGATACCAATATTGATGCAGTTGCGGGGCTGACAGGAGAGATGCTCGGCATACTTTTTGCGTGGAAGCAGGATGAGTGGCAGAAGGATTTGAAGGAATTTGGCTGCTACATGGGCAAATTTATTTATATAATGGATGCGTATGAGGATATTGGGGATGATGTGAAAAAGAAGTCATATAATCCACTTATACAGCTCATGCATTGCTGCAATAATGATCAGGAAAAATTTGAAAAATCCTGTCGGCTTATGATGACATCTATGCTTTCAGAGGCAGCAAAAATATTTGAGAGGTTGCCAATTCTCTTACATGCGGATATAATCAGAAATGTTCTATACTCCGGTGTGTGGAGCAAGTATGAGTATATTCAGATGAAGAAAAGGAAGAAACATAAATGATAGATCCATATCAGGTGCTCGGTGTCAGCCGCAGTGCAAGTGACGATGAAATAAAAAAGGCTTACAGGAACTTAAGCAGAAAATATCATCCTGATGCAAATATCAACAATCCTAACAAGGATCAGGCTGAGGAGAAGTTTAAGCAGGTGCAGCAGGCGTATGACCAGATAATGAAGGAAAAGCAGTCCGGTGCTGCCGGAGCCGGTGGATATGGCGGTGCGGGAAGCAGCAGCTCATACGGCGGCAGCTCCTATGGTGGGGCATATGGTAGTGGACCGGGAGCAGGTGATCCATTTGGAGCAGGTGGACCGTTTGGTGGTTTCTATGGCCGCTATACCTACAATAATGCAGGCAGCAGTGCACAGGATGACAATCCCAAGGTGCGTGCAGCAGGCAATTTCATCAGCAACGGCTACTACAATGAGGCACTAAAGGTGCTTGAGGAGGTACCTTTTGCTGAGAGACGCGGAAGGTGGTACTACTACAGTGCTGTCGCAAACCAAAAGCTCGGCAACACAGCGACAGCCATAGAACACATACAGCGAGCAGTGTCGCTTGAGCCAAACAACATGCAGTACCGCCAGTTTATGCAGATAATTGAAAATGGTGGCTCGTGGTATTCGGATATGGGAGACATATACGGACGCCCTAGTGGCAGGGGCAGCGAGTGCTGCAGTCTGCTAGCCACATTCCTTTGCTGGCAGATGTTCTGCTGCTAGTATATATTTTAATAACTGTACTAATGATAACAGCCTACGACTCAATGAGACATGGGCTGTTATTTGATATTATGCTGTGGTGTACAGCCTGACAAGGTAGTGTTAAATTTGTATTAGACAGGCATCACTTCCAGCGTATCCAATGTCAATTACATAGCTTTTTAAAGTTGAAAAAGGTACTGGATTGTTATATAATAGTACTAAATATATAGGTTGCATCGACATTATATTGGTTAGTTTAGGGGGCAAAAATGGAGAAGTTGAATATACTAATCCTGGATAGCAACAATAAGGACAGGCAGGAGCTAAGGAAAATAATCGAGAGCACAGACTCTGATTTTATATACGAGATAATGGAAGTGGCAAATCCACAAAAAGCCGCACAATTGCTTGGTGAGCGCAGAATAGATATCATGCTTACAGAGATTTTTGACAGCATAGAGATCGGGACAGATATCATAGGCTATGCCAAAGAAAAAGGTGTCAATCCTCATATACATATAGTGATTGTAAGCAGACAGCGTGATTTTGAGAGCGCCCGAATGGCGATAGAGCATGGAGTGGAGCTGTATATATTAAAGCCGGCTGCACCGACAGAGATTGCGTCGTGCATGGCACAAATGATTTGTGAGATACATGATAGCAGAAAAAATGAAGAACAAAAAAAACAGATGACATTTTTTATGTGTGGATTTTTGCTGTCGCAATATATTGCAACAGGAAACAGGCTGTATATGGACGAGCTTATGAGATTCACACAAATAAATGATTTAAACTCTGCCCAACATGTGAGTAATATCATGCTTTTGTGGGTAGACAGTGCATTTTGGAAGGAAAATTCCGATAAAGTCATTGATAGAATAAAGGAGAGCTTTGCTTCAAGGGCAGATGCTGTCAGTCTGGGCGGCAACTATGTGCTCATCCTGCTTTGGAAGAATCATTACAGCAAGTCAAGCTATATGGCTGAGGGCATATACTATATGCTTACAGAGGTGTATGGTCAGCAATGCTATCTTGCTGTTGGCGCAGGTATAAATGATATCTATGAGATACACGACTGCTGTCAGAGGCTGGAAAAGCTTATGGAAAACAGATTTTTTGCTGACAACAATGGCATCTACTACGAGGATGATGATGAGCTTGTCGAACGTGACGAATCTGAGAGAGCGGAGTGTATAAACAGGCTGCTTATGTACATCAGAAAGAGGGATATCGAGCTTGCCAGAAGAGAGTATGGGCACTTGAAGCACATGATGTTTCAGAACAAATCGGACTCCGAGACATTTGTGAAGTTTGTTTTTGCAGAGATTGCGCTTGAGCTGTACAATGCAGCTCATGGAAGTGTCTATGGACTGGGTAAGAAACAGGTCGAGAAGATTTTTGAGGCAGATTCTCTAAATGAGTTATATAATATCATAGAAGAAAACATCTGTATTTATGAGGAAAATATCGCTACAGATGACAAGCAGATCCGAAAGGATGTAGCACTGGTCAAGAGCTATATCAAGGCGCATCTGTCAGAGAAGATAAACCTGGAGAGCCTTGCAGATATGGTCTTTCTTTCACCGGGGTATTTGAGCCTTATTTTCAAACAGTCGACAGGGGATACAGTCAGTCATTACATTATCTCCCAGCGTATAGATGAGGCAAAGAGACTGCTTGAGACCACCAATATGAAGGTTAACCAGATTTGTGAGAAGGTAGGCATTGATAATGTATCGTATTTTGGACAGCAGTTTAAGATGTTTTGTGGAATGAGTCCAAGCGAGTATAGAAAGCGCAAAAAATTCGGGGGTGGGGTAGAAACGGATTAACATATGAAGCAGTCTTTGGGCGGGAGCACGGAGGCTGCTTTCTCTTTTGTTGAGACAATTGCAGGCAGTGGCAGTAGGGCGGGGCTTCATCCCATGCCCCAGCCGGTATCATGAGATGAAGCCCTTTGCGCTGTGGAAGAATGCAGTATAGGAAGCAAAAAATCGACAAAAAGTGCTAAAATTAGGAATAAAACACCATTTAATAGCGATGTTTTTAAGTTGAAAATGAAAAGATATGAAAATAGTGATACAAATCTAAAAAAAATTATATTTACGAAAAGCATCGAAAGTATATAATTATATATATCGAAAATAGTATAAGAGTAGAATCGTATGGAGAGTTGATGATGAGGGTAATGAGAAAAATACTCAAAAGAAAAGTCAGCATTGTGATGGCAGTGCTTGTTATATTGGGAATAGCAGTTTATGGGGTAAGTGCGTTTGCGGAGGAGCAGACTGCTACCGCGAAAACTTTTACGGTAAATCCGAATTATATATATTTAAATCCTGCAGGTATGAATTTAGACAGTGTTGATTGGACAAATAGTAGTGCTGATATCAGGCTGAATGTAACTGGTTGGAAAGATATAAATCAAGGTAAATATGATAAAAACAGCGGATATTGGTATTGGGATGCGACAGATTGGGAAATAAAAGATGGAAACACATATTTTTTCACTTACGGTACTGATTGGGGTGTAATAAATAGTAAGCCATATTACAGAACAGAAGTATCAAGTGATATTCTTGCAAAAGGTAAGGTGTATGCACAAAATGGTCCTGCATCAACGAAAATTGAGGATCAAGATGTATATGCATTAAAAGAATACACATCAAATGCAGGTCAAAGTTTAACGTTTGTGGATATGACAGCAAGTAATCTGAGCGGAGTACAGGCACAGTTCAGCTTAGATGGCAATTATGATGCCTCTACAAGTGAACATGTAACGGCACTACAATTGTCTGATGGTAAAGTAACAGTTCCGAATGATGTGAATGGAAAAGCATATCAATATGTGAGATTTATTGATGCTCAAAACAACGCTATTACGGATTCCTTTGATATATCAACAGCAATTAGCAAAGGTGGCATCCTGTACTACGGAATCAGACAGGATTCGAGTAAAACATACTCAGAGTGGAGTAAGGAAAAGAAGAGTGAAACAACGCCTAATGTAACAAAACTATATTTTAATAATCTTTCATTCAGGACAAGCGATGATATAACAATCCAGATTGGCAGTGGGGAGCCGGTAAAAGTTGTGCCTGATGGCACCGCAACCAACACTTTGAGCTATAGTATATCCGGAACTATAGCTAAGGATACGATTATTTCTATAACGAAAAATGGTGTTACATACAGATTCTATCCTAATGGAACTGATAATTTAATCACATACAGCGGATCGAATATATGTATAAAGGGAACATATCAGGCCAGCTCGCTAAATACAGTGTATTTTGATGCAACATTATCCAAATTATCATATACTGGTGATGTGACTGACAATTCCCTTCCTTTAAAAGATGCCGGCATTCGTTATCATGCATGGAATAATGAAAATGATTTTAAGGATGGAGACCTGAAAAAGCTTGAAGATTTCTCAGATGGAACACATACCTGGTCAGATGTTTATCAGGCTCAGCTTGATAAAAAGTATAGCCATATTTTGTTTTATAGTAGTACAGATGGTAAGATACCGATTACGATTACTGCTAACAAAACATATGACTTAACTATTCCTGATGGTTTGACAAATCCTTGCTTCTATGCAGATACAAGTGATGACAGTATATATAAACCAACCAACCGCTCCGGCTACTGGGGAGAACTATATACAGTTAGAAATGCCGAAGGAAAAACAAAGGATGGTGGCAGTACTGCAACGTCTGACACGATTGTGGACATACCGCAGGGAACTCTTACCAGGAATAGCAATATGCTCTATGTCAATACAACATTGTATGACTATTATTCCGATTATGAGCTGAATGGATACAATAGAGATGCCTATTCGTATAATACTGATTTAAATAGCCTTGGCAATAATCCAATACTACACTATATATATCAGCCTTTCAGACAGCTGGATCAGGCACTAAGCTCATATTATGATAAAAACAATGCTTCATCATCAATATATTGGGGCAATTTCCAAAATTATAAAGGAAGCAACTATAGCGACATTAAAGCCTCTTTGAATTTGTATGGAAGCGGTGACTGGAATAAGTTTATATATGAGAACAATTCCATGTGGGGCAGAAACGGTTATGAACTTTCAAATGGAAATAGTGCAGTGCAGGGGCTTGTAGCTGATACGCTATCCAATAACAACCTGATGATAAAGACTTCAGGCAAAACAGTTGCAGCACCATATTTTAATGAGGATTTCCTGACAGGAAACAATTCAAAGAACACAGTGCTCGGTAAGGTGTACAAGGATGTAACATTTCCGTTTGTTAAGAAACCAGTTACAAGCACTTCTTACAAAGGAAGCGTGGATTACTGGTATTTTGACAGTGCTGATAATAACGCTTCAAATAAGAATCTGCAGCTACAGCAAAGTGTAAAAGATGGATATTTTCTGAATCCTTCAGACCAGGCTGTAAAGGGTCAAACGGCTAGTCCAGGTTATCCTGCGACAAACGATAATAATTATTTTCCTTTTAATACAAATGCGCAGTCAGGAAACGCAACCATGCTCAATTATGGCTTTGGACAAAAATTTGATTTGAAATTCAAATTGACATCAGATGGAACCGTTAAGACAACAGATAATGAGGATGCGCCTATCGAATTCAACTTTTCAGGAGATGATGACGTATGGGTATTTATTGATGGTAAGCTGGTACTTGATGTAGGTGGAGGCCATGGTAAGGTTAACGGAACAATAAATTTTAAAGACAAAAAAGCGACGGTATCGAGTGTGAAGAATGATGCTACAGGTGGTGGGGTGACTCCGTCAAAGGTGAATAGTTTTGCTAGTGATGAAACGATTACGAAGGATTACTTCACCAAAGAACACACCCTCACCATGTTCTACATGGAGCGAGGCCTCTGGGAGTCAAATATGTCTATATTATTCAACTTCCCGGACGAGAACGAATTCCAGGTGGAGAAGAATGTGGATACAGCTGGCGTGAATAAAGATATATTCCCGGACACATTGTTTGACAATACGTCTGTATTTCCATTTACTATACAGAATCAGGCTACACATTTTGGTATTAAAAAAGCAACTGCAGGACAGTCAATTAAAACGGAAGTATTTAATGACACATTTGAAAGCAATAAGGTGCAAAATGTATCTGGAAATACTTTTGAAAAAGTAAACAATTGGGTTGGACAAACAAATGTAGTACATTGGCTGGCACAGCTTGATAATGTGGGCGGTTCATACAAAAAGCAAAGATGGGGAAGCATTTTATCTGCTGGAAGTGATAGCTTTAATGCAACGTATACTGCAGGCAGTGCAACGGATCATTATAAATATCTGCAGTTTAAGTTTTACTATGATTATAAAGATAATCCGAGTACACAGTTTATGTATATCGGACTCGAGGATTCAGACGGAAAACAGGCTGGGAATTATTTGACAAATGATGTAGCCACTGCAAATAGTTCACTTACAAACAAGAAGTGGATAACCGTAAATGTGGAAATTGACAAGCTTATTGGAAGTAGTCAAATTAATTTATCAAAAATAAGGTATATCAGGTTTAACTATGACTACAGCAGAGATTTCTATCTGGATGATTTTAAGTTTATTCCTTCGTCTGAGGTGACAAATCCAACAGGCTTTGTTACAAAGCAGTATGAGATAGCTGATTATGGCTCAGTTGAGAGCGGCACCTTGATGTATCCGGAAAATGCCGTATATACTATATCATCGGATAAATCATCTACCACGAATATCCTGGGTGATGATGGCGTATTTGTACTGGCAAATGGTGAGACTGCAACATTCACAGACCAGTTCAGACGAGGCAGTTACATAGCTGTAAGTGAGGATGTGGATACAGAGGTTTTTGAGCCATCGTGGACAATGTATGAAAATGGTGAGCCGGTTACCGCTGTAAATAGTGAAGGAACTACGGTTGATTTATCTTCTGTGACTGCAAACCTGACAAATCAATCCGGCAGTACAATAAAGGATGGAAGAAAGGAAAAATATAAAACAGGAGCAGAAGATGGTCATCAAATAAATAATGATGGCCTTGATATTACAAATGCAAGAAGTAGTGGAAAAACGATAGGATATCCTGGAACAAATTCTGTGGTGGATTCCTCAGCCTGGGCAAGGAAGAATGGCAATGTAAATACTTACGATGAAAATACGATTGTATTTAGATCATATAGTGATCCTGACAATTCTACGACATCCACCAGGTTAAAGGTCAAATACACAAATAAAGTAAAGACAGGAACAATTACTATTCAAAAACAACAGGCTGCTGTATCAGATGATCTAAAAGGTACATATACTTTTAAAGTGAAATTTTTCAATGTGGCAGGTATGGGTCTGGAAGGAACTAAAACGATTGAGAAGACATACACTATTGAGAAGAATACAAGCGGAACATTTGACCCAATAGTCATCTCAGGTATTCCTGCAGGAACACAGTATACAATATCAGAGATAAGCGCTACTGATGGTGCAGTGCTTGAAAGTGTGGATGTCTCAAGTGGCAATGGACTGGAAGAAAAATACAAACCAACTGTCACATATAATGAAGAAACCAAACTTACTGAAGTGTCAGGTACTGTAAAGGCTGATGCTGCTGAACAAACGAAGTTTATTTTTACTAATAAACTGAATCCGGTTGTAAACATTGATCTTACTAAGAAATGGGAAAATGTCAGTGGTGTTACAATGCCTGATTCAATAAATATACAGCTTCAAAGACGTGTAAATGATAGCGATCCGTGGGCTGCAGTGGAATATGCAACACCGGGGCAGACCACAGCCAACTATATTACTTTGAAAAAAGATCCATATAATCCGGATAAGACTGAATGGACATTTTCATTTACCGGACTGGACAGATATGCAAATGATACTGATGGAAAAGTAGATAAAAATAAGCCATATAAGTATCGAATAGTAGAAGTGACAGTAGCTGATGGTTCTGTAAAAGTTATCGAAAATAATGAATATCTGAATGACTTGTTTAAGGTTACATATACCGATGCTATATCGGTGCCAAGTACAGAGGCTGGAAGTTCAATTACAAAGAATTACACGATAACCAATACATACAGTCCGCTGACCAACATCAAGATAACAAAGGTTGATGCTACGGATACAACTAAGAGGCTAAATGGTGTTGAATTTAAGCTTGAAAGATTGGTGCCGGATAGTACATCAACAGGTGGGGAGAGCTTTAAATTAGATCCTAAATTTGCTGCTATAACTGTTACTACAGGTGGGACAGATAGTAGTGTTGGAACAGCACAGGGAATAGCAGAGTTTAAAGACTTAAAAGATGGAACATATCGTCTGACAGAGACAAAAGCTGTACAAGGCTACAATTTATTAAAGGATCCAATAACCATTAAAATATTAAGGAACAACGTAACAACAGTAGATGGACAGTCATATGACTTCACCAAAGCAACAGATAAGAATACGATAGAGCTTCAAATCAGCAATCGTATCAAGTTCCTTCTACCAAAAACCGGTGGTTATGGAGCAATGTTATTCATATTATGCGGAATGGCGCTCGCAACGCTGGGCTGCTTGATATTTTTCTTGATTACTCTTAGAAAGGAGGTACAATACTCCAAACTTAAGAGACAAAGAAGAAACGCGATTGGCAAGTAACACCTGCCGGTCGCACGTAACACGACAACAATGAAAAAGATATAAGAGAGGAAAAAGGCATGAAAAAAATTAGAAAAATGTTGGCTGGTCTCCTTGGTGCAGCCATGGTGCTGACATCATTCGGCACACCGGCTTGGGCAGATAGTGCTACAAGACCTACTTTACCTACGATTGATACAACTCAGAAAGGTACGTTGACAATCAATAAGTATGAAGGTACAGATGCAAATACGTCAAATGATAAACCGTTAGCAGATGTTGAATTTACAATCTGGAAAGTGGCTGATATTGAACAGGATTCTTCATCTTCAAAGGTTGGATTTAAATATACACCGGTGACTGGATTGGGACTTGTAGCAGATGATTTTACGTCAAATGAGACTGAGGCACAGAAATATACTGATGACATATATGCCAAAGTATTAAATAAACTTAATACTAATAAGGATGTTGAAAATGGAACTTTAGCTGGAGGAAAAAAAGCAACTACAGCTTTAGATACAACGAAAACTACAGCAACAGCAAAATTTACAGAACTTGAATTAGGACTTTATCTCGTACAGGAGACAAATGCTCCTTCACAGATTGTAAATAAAACAGCAAACTTTTTAGTTTCAGTTCCTATGACAAATGAGGCTGGTACAGCCTGGAACTATGATGTAGTTGCAGAGCCTAAGAATGAGGCTGTTTATTCGGGAATAACTCTTAAAAAGACTGGTACAACAATAAGTGCTGATGGTACAAAAGGTACTTCAACAGCTCTCAGTGGAGTACAGTTTGCGTTGCAAAGATATAATACGACATCAGGGATGTGGGAGCTGTTTACAACTGCAGGTCATGAAGATGGTATTTATACTACAAGTAGTAGTGCAGGAACAGTAGGTCAGATAACAGTTAATGGGCTTGCTCCAGATAAGTACAGATTTATCGAGACAAGTTTAGGAACAGACGAGAAAAACCATGGATATATCTTAAACGGAACCCCATATGAGTTTATAGTAAATACTAATAAATCAATTTCAATTAATGGTGAAAATAAAGGCGATAGTGCAGTAATTACCGCAGACAACGAAAAGCCAGACCTCAAGAAAGAGGTAAAAAAAGGTGATACGTATGAAAATGCTGCAGATGCCTCAATCGGTGATATGGTAGAGTGGAAAGTGTCTGCATCAGTACCATCAAATGTAGACCAGTTAAATAAATACTCAATCACTGATACAATGTCGGATGCTCTTACATGGGTAGAAGCTGACGCTGACATTACCATTACGTATAAAGCTAATAAGGTAGCAGTTGATAATATCGCATTTGCTGAGAATACTGATTATAATTTAACAAAACCAACTGATAACCAAGCAGGTGGTTCATGGACAATCAAATTTACCGATACAGGTAAGTCTAAACTTAAAGCAGCAAATATTGATTCAATTGAAGTAACTTTCAAAACAAAGTTAAATGAAAATGCGAAAATTGGCAAGGATGGTAATCTTAACGATGCACAGCTTGATTACTCAAATGCAATTTATCCAACAGTAGACCCAACTAATCCTAATAATAGTAAAACCCCTGGTGAGGATCATATCAAGGATCAGGCAATAGTATATTCATTTTCTATTGATGTAACAAAAGTAGATGGAAATAACAATGCAACCAAGCTTTCGGGTGTACAATTTGATTTGTACAGATATACAGGAAACGAGACAAATCCTACTGAAGAACAATTAAAACAAAATGCAGTTGCTATAAAAACTAATTTAACAACTGGAATAGATGGTAAGATTGCTGAGAGTGGTTTGAACGGCCTTAAAAATGGAAGATATTTCCTTGTTGAGACAAAAGCTGCAAGTGGTTATAACTTATTGAAAGCACCTGTAGAAGTGAACTTAAATGTTGATTATGTAGTAAAAAAGACTACTGATAAGTGGTATGATGAAAGCAATAACTTAATTGGTACAAAGACAACAGTTACTTCAACAAAATTCACAGGTGGAGATACAAATAATGCTGGTACTTACAGCGTAACAATCGAAAACCGCAAAGGCTTCACCCTCCCAAAAACCGGTGACATCGGAACCGCAATGTTCTTAATCATTGGTATCGGTGGTATGCTCGCTGCAGTATACATCATGCTCAGAGGAAGAAAGAGAGCCTAACCATTGGCAATAGCCATAGAGAGTTTAGATAAGAATTAACCGAATAAAGTGCTCTTACAAGAGCAAAGGGATGACTAACCTTCGTATATACAGACTTACAGGTCTGCATGTGCGGAGGTTACCATTTCATTTTACATTTTTGAAACGATATGCTAACATTTATTCAACTCTACAATCAGACAGCTATGCAGCTTATGCAGTTGTGGATTTGAATAAGTGCTATCAGAAGCCTTAGGTATAGGAAAAAGCTATAGGAATACAAGCTATGAAGAAACTGCGAATAATCTTTTGCGCCATCCTCTTCCTCACCGGAATGTCGATTGCGCTCTACCCATATATCAGCAACCGTATAAATGAAAAGCATGCTAGCTCTGCTATCACAAGCTATGACAGTGAGGTGAAGCAGCTGGACGAGGAAAAGGTGGATGCCTTAAAGGAGGCTGCGACCAAGTACAATGACCAGCTTAGTACTGTGGTGTCGGCTGAGAGCACAGAGAGTGAGAGCGGTGCGGTAAGCTATGCAGACCTCGTGGATGTCGGGGAGTCACTTGGATATATCACTATTCCAAAGATTGATGTGAATCTGCCTATATATAGCGGCACGAGTGATGATGTACTCGCAAAGGGTGTTGGTCATATGGAGCAGTCCAGCTATCCGCTCGGCGGCGAGAGTACTCACTGCGTGCTGACAGGCCACAGAGGTCTTCCGAGTGCGGTGCTTTTTACGAATCTTGATAAGCTTGAGATGGGCGATGAGTTTTACCTGCATGTGCTCGATGAGATTCTTGCGTACAAGGTGGATCAGATTAAGGTAGTCGAGCCTAACGAGTCGGGAGACCTTGATATAGTGGAGGGGAAGGATTACTGTACACTTGTCACCTGTACACCGTATGCGATTAATTCGCACCGTCTTCTGGTGCGTGGTGAGCGTACTGAGTACACAGGCGAGAAGAAGAGTGAGACAAAGAATCAGATGCAGTCGGGCGCACTCACGAAGCGAATAGTGGATGTGTGGCCGTGGATGCTTGTGGCGCTTGCTGTGGCAGGTACACTGGAGACTGTGATTTTTATTATAATTGTAAGGCGCAGAAGAAGAGAGAGGAACGAGTAATATATGAAGGGTTATGAGAAGGCCGCTCAGGCTATACAAGCTGTGAAACAGGTGATTATTGGAAAAGATGACTGTGTGCTTGCCATCATGGAGGCTATTCTTGCAAACGGGCATATACTGATTGAGGATATTCCGGGCGTGGGCAAGACGAGCATGGCGCTTGCGTTTGCGAGGGTTTTGGATATGAAGCAGAGCCGTGTGCAGTTTACACCTGATGTACTGCCTACAGATATCACAGGCTTTTCTATCTACAGGAAGGAGCTTGGCAGGTTTGACTATGAGGAGGGCGCTGTCATGTGCAATCTGTTTCTGGCTGATGAGATAAACCGTACATCGCCAAAGACACAGTCCGCGCTTCTTGAGGTGATGGAGGAGCGCACGGTGACGGTGGATGGTGTGACTCATCCGGTGCCAAGACCGTTTCACGTTATCGCTACGGAGAACCCTATTGGCTCTGCAGGTACACAGATGCTGCCGGAGTCACAGCTCGACCGTTTTATGATAAGCATCAGCATGGGATACCCCAACAGAGCGGATGAGCTTGATATTCTGATGAGCCGTGACCATGGCAATCCTATGGAAAATATCATGCCGTCCATTCTCACCGATGAGCTCGTTGCGATACAAAAGGAAGTGGAGAGTGTATTTGTCCACAGGACGGTTTATGAGTATATCGTGAGCCTGGTGGAGGCCACGAGAAACAATGACCGGATAGAGCTTGGAGTCAGTCCGCGTGGTGCGCTTGCACTTGCCAGGATGAGCAAGGCGTCTGCTTATGTTGAGGGGCGTGAGTATGTGCTGCCGCGTGATGTGGCTTCTGTGTTTATTAATGTGGCGCGTCACAGGATTGTGCTGAGTGCGCAGGGCAGGATGTACAATGAGTCTGCGCAGGATATTCTTGCTGAGATTTTAGCGTCGGTGAAGCAGCCTACACCGCAGACAGAAGGCAGATAGCATGTCTGATTTTCGGAGGTATTGATGAAGAAAAAGGTTTCTTACATAGCTTTAATTATATGTACACTCGCAGTTGCACTGTTCTGGGACAATGATATAGCGCGCACACTGCTTTCATTTGAGCTTTTGCTTGTGCCGTGTCTGTTTATGCTTTCCGTTTATCTGGAGCGCAATCTGAGTGCGTCTTTAGTGGTGCCGGACAGATATGTGCCAAAGGGAGAGAAGTTTGAGGTGGATGTGCATGTCTCAAATGCTTCTGTGCTTCCGATGAGCACTGTACCTGTCACGCTTTTGTGTCACAGCAGGCTTTCAAGCAGGGAGAGTGCCTATACGCGTGATGCCTTTGTTACGCCGGGCTCAGGCTCTTCGCTTTGCTTTTACCTGCGTACCGGCTACTGCGGCAAGCTGTATTTCAATATAGGAAAGGTCGCAGTGAAGGATTACCTGAGCCTCTTTACGCGTGAGTGCAGCGTTTCAGAGCATAGCTCGTCAGTATTTGTGCTGCCGAGGATTCATATGCTTGATATGGCGCGTGTGCTTGGACTTTCGGAGTCGGTGGACGGTGAGCTTTTTTCAAAGCTGCGCCATGGTGAGGATTCGTCTGAGGTGTTTGATATCAGACAGTACAGGAGAGGGGATTTGCTTCACAGCTTTCACTGGAAGCTTTCCGCAAAGACGGATGATTTCATGGTGAAGGAGTACAGCCTGCCGATGAATGAGACTGCATTTATCTTTGCCGATATGTCATATAAAGGCACCGGCGATGAACGTGTCAGTGTGATGGATGCTTTTCTTGAGATACTTGGCTCTGTGTCGTGGTCTATGGCAGCTGCTTCTATGAAGCATAATGTCATCTGGTGGGATGATAAGGAGAAGCGCGTCATGAGTCGGTTTGTGGCGAGTGAGTCTGATACATACTCCATGCTCGAGCAGCTTTGTGAGTCGGGCATATATGAGGAGCCTGTGGATGTGGATGCACTCTATGAGAACAGGGAGATTGCGGCTGACAGCAATACGATGCGGCTTGGCATGGATGGCAGCTTTTATCACAACGGTGTGCGCGTGAAGCATATTGATTATGACAAGGTGGATGAGGAGCTTGCAGTATGGGAGATTTAGAGCTTGTAGGAGCCACACTGCTCACGAAGCCCGGGAATAAGGGAACGCACGCTATATGGCCTATGATGGTCATGTGCTTTTTTTCGGTGATGGCGCTTTTTAGGATTTTTCTGTATGCGTTTTCTGTGTCTGTAAATTATCCGGTGCTTGCGGCTGTCGGGGCAGCCCTTTGTGTGTGGTTTACATTTATATTTGAATACAGGGCTTTGGCCAGATATCGCTTTTTCGTCCTTCTTTTTAGCATCATGCTGTGGTGCTTTGGCATTTTGCTTGCGCAGGAGGTTTTTAAGAAGGGCTTACTATATACCTTTAATTGTATTGCCGGTCAGATGAACCGGACTTATCAAAGTGGCATAACTCTCATTTCAGATGCCGGAACCGGGGCAACCATTTTTTTTTTGTTTTATGTTTTTTGTGGTTGCCTGGTTGATGGCTGAGGCTGTGATTAAGAGGCAGGATGGAGCCATGTTTTTGTTTGTGGCTTTTCCTGTGGTGATATGCTCACTGCTTAGTGGTGGAAGGATTTCAAAGGGAGCTTATTTTGTGTTGCTCCTTTGTTTTTTATGTACATATGCAGGCTCGTCTGTGCGCGTGAGAAGAAAGCTCTGGGGCAAGGGCGATGAGGCTGTGTTTGATACGAATGTGAAGGAAGCCAGACGTGCTGCCAATATGCTTGCGGCTTTTTGTGCAGGCTTTGGTGCTGTTGTGGTGCTTTTAGCGTTTTTTGTGGTGCGGCCGGCTGTAAATGCTCCGCTTTCCGTGGTGTCGGATGTGACAGCTCCTGTGAAGAGCAGCGGCCTTCAGTTTCTGTACAGGTTTTTGCCGCAGGTGTCAGGCGGCAGGCTCAATCTATCGCTCGAGGGCGTGGGAGGTGGCGTGTCTGACGGTGTGCTTGGCGATGTGGACGGTACGGCTTATGATGAGGTGGAGTCACTTAAGGTGACTGTCAGTGAGAAGCCTACGGAGATTCTTTATTTAAAGGGCTATGTGGGTGCTGACTATACGCCAAACAGGTGGAGCATGGGCGATGCAGACAGCCTGACAGATGCGGCTCTTAACTGGAAGACGGATGGTGATTCGCTCCTTTATATCCAGAATATGCCATTTCTTCGGATGATGTATGGGCAGAGCCGTATGGGAGGTGACTTCGCATCCGGTGATGCAGCTTTGGATGGTGGCGACGCCGTGGATGGCTCTGATGCCGAGGAAGGTGAGGATGCTGTGTCTTCACGCACAATCTCAGTCGAGAGGCTCAATGCGAATACTGCATACACCTATGTGCCTTATCAGGCTTACCTGAATGATTACTATAATATTTTGGGCGGTGACTGCTCGGTGCAGGGGCAGACTGCACAGGATGACCGGTATGAGTACTTTGAGAGCAGCACATACATGGATACGATGAAGAAGTGGATGGATGTGGATGCTTCTGCTTCCGATGGCGGTGACACAGCAGGTGCGCTTGGCTCGTACAATCACCGGAATATGCTTGATGAGCTGGAGGCTTCATACGAGTCGTATGTGAATACCCACTATACCGATGTGCCTGAGAGCCAAAAGCGCATCGAAAAGCTTTGCAAAAAGAAGAAAAAGGAGTGGGACAAGAAGCTTGAGGGAAATCTGAGCGATACGCAGAAGCAGGATCTTTCATATGAAAAGATTGATGATGTGAAGAATTTTGTTGTGAGGACTCTGTGGGAGAGGTGTGAGTTTTCCAAATCCGCTTCAAAGATTTCTGATGATGAGGATTACATAGAGCGCTTTATGTTTGAAAAAAAGAAGGGTGATTCCACTGCCTTTGCTTCGGCGGCTGTTGTGATGTTCCGCGCCTGCGGCATACCGGCGCGCTACGTGGTGGGCTATGCGGCTCCTGCCAATCTGTTTTCGGGACAGGCTGACGGCTCGTATATGGCTGTGCTTCAGGATGACAATGCGCACGCGTGGGTGGAGATTTACATGCCTGACTGCGGCTGGACTCCTGTGGAGACGACTCCGGGCTTTGCCGGTACGATTGACAATCTCGATATGCCGGAGGCTGACACAGAGGATACGGAGAGTATTGCGGACAAAAAGGACAAGGATGCTGACCGTGACGGAGAGGATACAGCGGGTACCGGGGCCGATATGAAGCGCATCAGGCAGCTTAAGCTTTTGCTTGGTACGGTGTGTGGCATATTACTTGTGATAATTGCGGTCATACTGCGCGTATGGTATGTGAAGAGACGCACGCTTGCGCTCGATAAGAGGCTTTCACCGGGCGATAGAGTCAGAATCATATTCATAAGCTTTTATGAGCTGCTTGAGAGGGATGGCAGGATATCTGCTAAGGCTGGCGCTTGTGTGGATGCAGCTGGTATGGACACCACAAGGCCTGAGTTTGTTGATACGGTGCTGGCTGCTTATCCTGAGCTTGTAAGGAGTGATTTTGAGAGGTTTATGGAGCTTGTGCTTATGGCCAATTATGGACCTGATAAGCTTGAAGCCGGTGATTGTGAGCTTGCAGTCGTGATGTATAAGAGGCTTAAGAAGCTTGTGGCGCGAAAGGCTGTGGTCAGAGGGTATTTTTAATTATCGAATGAAAAATAGAAGCAGCTTCCGGATTAACCGGAAGCTGCTTCCTTTAAATAATACACAATATCTGATGTATAATACGAGCAAAGTCTATTCCAGCGAATCCGGAATACCATCATGATCCAAATCTGCCATGTCTGCTCCGTGCGCACCGATATCCACTGTGTTTAAGGTGCGTCTTTTTAGTCTTGCGGCCTCAGACTGCTTGAGCAGATAGCTCTTTATCTCGCGTGAGTGCTTTACGTGAACGAGCTTAAGCTCAGGGCTTGTGACGTCGCCTGTGTAGCAGACTATGGTGCCGAGCTTAAAAATGCGCTCCATCAGTGATGTGGTGAGCTTTACATCAGCTACCTTATACATGTAGCAGTCATCCTCTGTGGTGCTTAAGAGTCCGGACTCTACAGTGATAAAGGACGGTGTGATGGTATATTTTGTGAAAGTCCACGGCAGACCGAGAAACAGCAGTCTCTTTCTCTCCTTAAAAATTACAGCATCGTCATCATCGATTGCGCCGGCTGTGGTGTTTTTGATTTGTGATTCATTTACAGACATATTATTCTCCTTTTTGATGTTTGAATTGTCGTAATTGTATGAAAACTTCAATACAATTGCTAAGCGTTCAGAACAGTTATATTCTGTCATATATTCTACAACAAAAAAGTGTAAAAGCCAACTTGAATATTGCGCTAAGTTATTATATGATAGAAAAAATGTAATAAAAATTGTTACGCGAAAAAGAATGGAGGCAAATTATGCGTCACTTAATGAGTCCGTTGGATTTTTCTGTAGAAGAGTTGGACAAGCTTCTGGATCTTGCAAATGATATAGAGGCTCATCCTGAGAAATATGCACACAAGTGCGATGGAAAGAAGCTTGCAACCTGTTTTTATGAGCCAAGCACGAGAACCAGGCTTAGCTTTGAGGCTGCCATGCTTAATTTGGGAGGCTCGGTGTTAGGTTTCCACAGTGCTGATTCGTCATCTGCGTCAAAGGGCGAGAGCGTTTCAGATACTATCAGGGTTATTTCCTGCTATGCGGATATCTGTGCCATGCGTCATCCTAAGGAGGGTGCACCGCTTGTGGCTTCAGAGAAATCGCGTATCCCTGTAATCAATGCAGGCGATGGAGGTCATCAGCATCCTACCCAGACACTTGCTGATCTCCTTACAATCCGTTCCATCAAGGGCAGATTGAATAATATCACAATCGGCTTTTGCGGAGATTTAAAGTTTGGACGTACAGTGCATTCACTGATCAATGCACTTATCAGATATGACAATGTGAAGATTGTGCTTATCTCGCCTGAGGAGCTTAAGGTGCCTGACTATGTGCGCGATGATGTGCTTCGTGCCAACAATATCGAGTTCAAGGAGGTAGAAAAGCTCGAGGATGCCATGGGAGAGCTTGATGTGCTCTACATGACACGTGTCCAGAAGGAGCGTTTCTTCAATGAGGAGGACTATGTGCGTCTGAAGGATTTCTACATTCTGACAAAGGAGAAGATGGAGCTTGCAAAGGATGATATGATTGTACTTCATCCGCTCCCACGTGTGAATGAGATTTCTGTTGATGTGGATGATGACCCGAGAGCATGCTATTTCAGGCAGGCACAGTATGCGGTTTACGTGCGTATGGCGCTTATTCTGACATTGCTTGGACTGGCTGAGGACTAAAGGAGGATAATATGCTGAATATTAGTGGAATACATGAGGGCTTTGTGCTCGATCATATCAAGGCAGGTATGAGTCTTCAGATTTACAGGGATTTAAAGCTTGATAAGCTCGACTGTACAGTTGCAATCATAAAGAATGCAAAGAGCAGCAAGATGGGCAAGAAGGATATCATCAAGGTAGAGTGTCCGATAGAGTCTTTAGACCTCGATATCCTTGGATTTATCGACCACAATATCACTGTAAATGTGATAAAGGGTGACAAGATTGTGGACAAGATGGAGCTTAAGCTGCCTCATCAGGTGAAAAATGTCATCAAGTGCAAAAACCCAAGATGCATCACTTCAATTGAGCAGGAGCTTGACCAGATTTTCGTGCTTTCCGATGAGAAAAACGAAATCTACCGCTGCAAGTACTGCGAGGAGAAATACGAAGGAGTTAAATAGTATCAGTTATGTATGCCAACGTGATTGTGGATATATCCCACGAAAAACTGGATAAGACATTTCAGTACAGCATCCCGGATGAGCTTTTATGCGACATCCGTCCGGGTGTGTGCGTGGATATTCCATTTGGCAGCCGCACTATCACAGGCTATGTGATTGAGGTCACGGATAAGCCTGAGTACGACCCGGCAAGGACAAAGCCTCTTATCGGGATAAAGGCAGACTCTGTGGCTGTGGAGGCAAAGCTCATCGCACTTGCGGCATGGATACGGCGCAATTACGGCTCTACCATGAATCAGGCGCTTAAGACTGTTATACCTGTAAAGAAGCAGGCTAAGGAGCAGGTGAGCCGCAGTATTGCACTGAAAATAGATAAGGTAAAGGCAAGGGCGCAGCTGGCGCTTTGCGAGGCAAAAAAACAAAAGGCAAAGGCCAGGCTTTTTCGTGCACTGATTGATGCTGATGATGGGGCGCGCCTTGAGTATTCCTTTGTGACAGGCAAGCTGTCGGTGTCGGCTGCCACTATAAGAGCGCTTGAGCAGAGCGGCTTTATCGAGATCATCACACAGAGCGGCTACAGAAATCCTGTGGAGCATATGAGTGTTGACACCTATGATAAGGTACTGAATGCCGCGCAGCAGAGTGTGGTTGATGCGATAGAAGGCGACATTGCCGCTGGTCTTAGAAATACATATCTGATTAAGGGTGTCACCGGAAGTGGCAAGACAGAGGTGTATATGGAGCTTATCGCACACTGTATACAGTCCGGGCGTCAGGCGATTGTGCTGATTCCCGAGATTGCCCTCACTTACCAGACCGTGATGCGTTTTTTTGCCAGATTTGGGAACAGGGTTTCGATAATCAATTCAAGACTTTCAAATGGTGAGCGTTATGACCAGTTTGAGAGAGCTAAGAATGGTGATATTGACATCATGATTGGCCCGCGGTCGGCGCTGTTCACACCTTTTTCAAATTTAGGACTTATCATAATAGATGAAGAGCACGAGAATTCATACAAGAGCGAGTCGGTGCCGCGCTATCACGCCAGGGAGGTGGCGATAGAGTACGCGCGCATGTCCGATGCTATTGTGGTACTTGGCTCTGCAACACCGTCGGTGGATAGCTATTACAAGGCAAAGACAGGCGTTTACAGGCTTTTGGAGCTGGATAAGCGTGTGGACGACAGACCTCTTCCAAAGTGTGAGGTTGTCGATTTGAGGCAGGAGCTTCGTGAGGGAAACCGCTCGATTCTTTCCACCAGGCTTCAGGAGCTTATGGAGGAGAGGCTTCTAAATGGCCAGCAGACCATGCTTTTTTTAAATAGAAGGGGCAAATCGGCATTTATGTCGTGCAGAGCGTGCGGTTTTGTGGTAAAATGTCCTCATTGCGATGTATCACTCAGTGAGCATAGCGGCGGAGTGATGGTCTGTCATTACTGCGGCTACAGACAGCCGGTGCCTAAGGTGTGTCCGAGCTGTGGCTCGAAGTACATTAGCGGCTTTAAGGCCGGCACACAGAAGATAGAAGCGATGGTGGCAAAGCGTTTTCCGCAGGCGCGTATATTGCGCATGGATTATGACACCACGAGGGCGAAGGATGCGTATGAGAAGATTTTGCAGGCATTTTCCAATCATGAGGCCGATATACTTATCGGTACGCAGATGATTGTAAAGGGGCATGATTTTTCAAATGTCACGCTGGTTGGTGTGCTGGCGGCGGATATGTCACTGCATGTGAATGATTTTCATGCGGCGGAGCGCACCTTTGCTCTGCTGACCCAGGCGGCAGGGCGCGCCGGCAGAGGAAAGCTGCCCGGCAATGTGGTTATCCAGACCTACGACCCTGACCACTATGCCATCCGGACTGCCAAAGAGCAGGATTATGAGGCTTTTTACGATAAGGAGATAGAGTACAGAAGGCTTATGAACTATCCACCTGTATGGAATATGCTTTTAGTACATGTCACATCGCCTGATGAGAGTGAGTGCAGCAGTATGGCACAGCGAGTGTACGATATAGCGTCGCAGATGATATCGCATACAGATGAAAATCAGAGCCCGGATGATAGGCATCTGATTCAGCTCATCGGTCCTGCGGATGCGACCATCGCCAGGGTAAATGACATATACCGCAAGGTGATTTACATGAAGACATCTGACTATGCGGCGCTCATTTCCATAAAGGATGGAATAGAGCAGGCTGTGAAAGCTGATACGGCAATGAAACATGCTAATATCTCATTTGATTTCAATCCGATGAGTGGATTTTGATAGATATAGAAGGAGGCAATTATGGCACTTAGAACTATTAGAGTGGAGGGAGACCCTGTACTTGGCAAGGTCTGCAGAGAGGTTACGGAGGTGACTCCAAAGATAGTAACACTTATTGATGATATGCTTGAGACTATGTATGAGGCTAATGGTGTAGGACTTGCCGCACCACAGGTTGGCATATTAAAGAGGATCGTTGTTATCGATGTGGGCGAGGGTCCAATCGTGATGATTAATCCTGAAATTATCGAGTCTGACGGAGAGCAGACCGGCGATGAGGGCTGTCTTTCAGTACCGGGAAAGGCCGGACAGGTGACCCGCCCGAATTATGTAAAGGCTCGCTTCATGGGCGAGGATATGAATGAGTATGAGATAGAGGGAGAAGAGCTTTTGGCCAGATGTATCTGCCACGAGCTTGACCATCTCGACGGACATCTCTATGTGGAGAAGGTTGAGGGCGCACTTCACGATGTGACATATGAGGATACACAGGAGTAATCATTAGGATGACATTTGTTATCTGAGCTTGGAAAATATCTGGGAGGCAGTAAGATGAGAGTAATTTTCATGGGAACACCGGACTTTTCGGTGGGAACACTTGAGGCAATTATAGAGGCAGGGCATGAGGTGGCACTGGTTGTCACACAGCCCGACAAGCCAAAGGGCCGCGGCAAGACAATGCAGTATACACCGGTCAAGGAGTGTGCGCTTTCGCACGGTATTGAGGTATTCCAGCCGGTTAAAATAAGAGAGACTGCTAATATAGAGTATCTCAGAAAGTTTAATGCAGATATAATAATTGTGGTTGCTTTTGGACAGATTCTGTCAAAGAGTATTCTTGATATGCCTCGATACGGCTGTATCAATGTGCATGCTTCACTTTTGCCAAAGTACAGAGGTGCGGCTCCTATCCAATGGGCTGTGATTAACGGTGACGAGTTTACAGGTGTCACTACCATGAGGATGGATGAGGGTGTCGATACCGGAGATATGATTGCAAAGAGTACAGTCAGACTCGCGCCTGATGAGACCGGCGGCAGCCTGTTTGATAAGCTCTCAGCAGAGGGAGCAAAGCTGTGTGTGGAGACCATGAAGATGATAGAGGATGGCACTGCAGAGTATACTCCTCAAAACAGCGAGGAGGCCACACATACATCAATGATCAGTAAGGAGCTTGGCTTTATCGACTGGACAAAGCCGGCTGTTGAGATTGAGAGGCTTATAAGGGGGCTTAATCCATGGCCGAGCGCATACACCCACTTAAACGGTAAGACATTTAAGGTGTGGAGTGCAAAGGTGATTGACGGCAGCGATGATTATGAGCCGGGCTGTATTTATCATATCGGAAAAAATGATATGTATGTACAGACAGGAAAAGGAGCATTATCTTTAGTAGAGGTACAGCTCCAGGGCAAGAAGCGCATGGATACAGGTTCATTTTTGAGAGGCTGTCATGTGGAAGAGGGCTCGTTTTTCACGTTATAGTTATTCATTATAAGTAACTAAAAACATAATTAAATGTGAGTCAATGTTCTCAAAGATACTCAAAATCCAGAGTATTCGTTTGTGCTAACGTCAAAGCAGTCGGAAACGTTGAGAAGTAGCCAGTGCAAGTTGAAACAGTCTTGCTAATTATAGGATAGAACCTTGATGGTAGCGTTTAGACAATGGTAGAAGCCTACGAAAACCAAGTAGCGAAACATAAAATATTAAGAAAGGAAAAGCTATTTAGATGAAAACCTATATCTAATCAATTTAAAGAATTTATAGGTATGTACCGATGGCTTAGTCGGGAATTTACGACTGTGGAGTGTACAAGAACTTGTGAGTAGCGTATTGTTTATAATCGCCAAAGCATACACATTGAAGCAGTAACTACAAATCGTGAGATTGTAGCGAATCATCTAGCATATACACATTTGTATATGTTTTTAGTAGCAGAGATGATACATGGGATATTATTACTGGGATCCGACATATATACTCGTTGTGATAGGTGCAGTGATATGTATGATTGCATCGGCAAGAGTTAAAGGTACATTTAATAAATACTCGCAGCTAAGAAGCATGTCAGGCATGAATGGTGCGCAGGTGGCTCAGAGAGTGCTTCAGGCGGCAGGCATATATGATGTGCAGGTGCGTCATGTGTCAGGTAGTCTGACGGACCACTACGATCCGCGCACCAAAACAGTGAATTTATCTGATCCTGTGTACAATGCCACATCGGTTGCAGCGCTTGGCGTAGCTGCCCATGAGTGTGGACACGCTATACAGCATGCGAAAAGCTATGCACCTCTTTCAATCAGAAGTGCACTTGTACCTATAGCCAATTTTGGCTCCATGCTTGCATGGCCTGTTATACTTATCGGCCTGTTCTTTAATACACGCTCATCAGGGCTTATTATTGATATAGGCATATTGCTGTTTTCGGCAGCAGTGCTTTTCCAGCTCGTGACATTGCCGGTAGAGTTTGATGCTTCAAGACGTGCGCTTGTCATGCTTCGTACACAGGGCATACTTGCAGATGATGAGCTTAAGTACACAAGAAGGGTGCTCAAGTCAGCGGCACTTACCTATGTGGCCAGTGCGGCGGCTGCTATTTTACAGCTCCTTCGTATAATACTTATCACAAACGGACGCAGGCGTGACGACTGATATTGTTTTAGATTCTGTTTGCCTGTGATTTTACAGGGTGGCAGTTCAAATTGGATATATTAGTTAGAAAATTAAATGTATATGTAACTATTCGGAAACATCATCATGATAAATAATCATAGTAAAAATAATCATAATAATAAAAATAGCCAAATAAACAAAAATAATATACCGGGCAGACCGGCAAAATCAAACGTGGCAGCGCATAATGAGCACTCTGTAGATACGCGTGAGCTTGCCCTTGAGATGCTTATTGAGATTAATGAGCGTGGAGCATTTTCACATATCGTGCTTCGCAGTGTGCTTGACAAGTATCAGTATCTGTCAAAGCAGGACAGAGCCTTTATGACGAGGCTTGTTGACGGTACTATCGAGTATATGCTGCAGCTTGACTACATCATAGACTCTTTTTCAAAGACAAAGGTAAGGAAGATGAAGCCCTTCATCAGAAACCTTCTTCGCATGAGCGTTTACCAGATAAAGTACATGGACGCGGTGCCGGATTCAGCTGTATGCAATGAGGCGGTGAAGCTTGCAAAGAGGCATAAGTTTGCACAGCTTTCGGGCTTTGTAAACGGTGTACTCAGAAATATTGCAAGAAATATAGATTCAGTACAGTTTGATACTTTAAGCATCCGATACTCCATGCCACAGTGGATAGTGGACAGATTTGTATCAGCATACGGAGAGAAGAAGGCAGAGGAGATTTTCAAGGCCTTTCACAGTAAGAGCACAATAAGCATCAGGACAAACCTGACCAGGTGTACTCCGGATGAGCTTCGCGCGATGCTTGAGGCGGAGGGTGTGACGGTCACAGCGGTTGATGAACTTAACTATGCATTTGTTATATCTGGATTTGATTATTTAAATGGCTTACAGAGCTTTAGAGATGGGCTTTTCTATGTGCAGGATATAAGCTCGATGCTTGTCGCACAGACGGCTGCTCCAAAGAAGGGCGACTACGTGATAGATGTATGCGCAGCACCGGGCGGCAAGAGCACCCATATAGCTGAGCTTTTGCAGGGAAGCGGCCATGTGCTCGCGCGTGACCTGACCGATAACAAGGTCGATATGATTGAGGAAAATATAGACAGGCATGGCCTTAACAATATGTCGGCAGAGGTGTGGGATGCCACAGTACCTGATGCTGATTCGGCGGGAAAGGCAGATATACTCATTTGTGATCTGCCGTGCTCAGGGCTTGGAGTGCTCGGAAGAAAGAAGGACATCCGCTACAAGATGACACCTGAGTCTGTAGATGAGCTTGCCGCTCTTCAAAGACAGATACTTGATACCGTGCATACATACGTGAAGCCAAACGGAGTGCTCGTTTACAGTACATGTACGATAGATGAGGCTGAGAATGAGGACAATGTGAGGTGGTTTATTGAAAAGCATCCGGAGTTTGAGTTGGATAAGAACTTTGCTGAGGGCACCGGAATGAAACAGATACTGCCCGGTGAGCATGGAAGTGACGGATTCTTTATTGCAAGATTTATAAAAAGCAAATTATGATATTAAAATAAATCATGAATTAATAAATATAAATTGATTCGAATTAGTAGAATTTGTTTATGCAGATTTAAATGATGAATTTTAATTACGAATCCAGATTTCAGGATATAATTAGTGAAGTAATAAATAATAGGCAAAACAAAATTATAAAATAATAGTTAAATTCAGATTTAATAAAAATGATATGGAACAGATAAAAGAACAACTAACTGACATCAAATCAATGAATATGAATGAGCTCACAGAGTTTATCATATCGCTCGGAGAGAAGAAATTCCGTGCGAAGCAGATATATGAGTGGATTCATGTGAAGCATGTGGAAAGCTTTGATGAGATGACCAATATTTCAAAAAAGTTCATACAGGTATTAAAGGACAATGCAATACTCATCTCGCTAAAAAAAGAGGAGGTGCAGGTGTCAAAGCTTGATGGCACGAGAAAATATCTCTTTGCACTCGACGATGGCAACGTCATAGAGAGTGTGCTTATGAAGTACAAGCATGGAAACTCTGTATGCATATCTTCGCAGGTTGGCTGCAGGATGGGGTGCAGATTCTGTGCATCTACTCTTGACGGACTAGTCAGAGGGCTTAGGCCGTCTGAGATGATTGACCAGATTTATCAGATAGGCAAGGACATAGGAGAGCGCATCTCAAATGTAGTTGTCATGGGGACAGGTGAGCCGCTTGACAATTACGACAATCTGCTGCGCTTTATAGAGCTTCTCACTGATGAAAACGGAATCAATATCAGCCAGCGCAATCTGACAGTTTCCACATGTGGCCTCGTACCGCGCATGAGACAGCTTGCAGATGAAAAGCTTTCTATCACGCTGGCGCTTTCACTGCATGCCTCCAACCAGGAAAAGAGAAAAGCTCTCATGCCGGTTGCAAACAGCTATGATATACATGATGTGGTCGATGCATGCAAATATTATTTTGCACAGACCGGCCGCAGAGTCACCTTTGAGTATAGCCTGGTAGGCGGAGTGAACGATACAGCCGAGGATGCAGCAGAGCTTTCGGCACTCGTACATGGCATGAACTGCCATATAAATCTGATTCCGGTAAACCCGATAAAGGAGCGCGACTACGTGCAGTCCAACAAGGGTGTTATAGAGGCTTTTAAAAATAGGCTTGAAAAAAACGGAATTAATGTTACTATTAGAAGGGAAATGGGCAGAGATATAGACGGTGCCTGTGGACAGCTTCGCAAGAAGCATATAGATAAAGAGAGAGGAATAAACTAGATGAAGACGTTTTCCATTACGGATGCAGGTGCTATTCGTGAGATGAATCAGGATTTTTATTTCTCGTCTGACACTGCAGTAGGAAATCTTCCGAATCTTTTCATCGTAGCAGATGGAATGGGAGGACACAAAGCCGGTGACTATGCTTCCAGATACACTATAGAGCGTGTGGTTGCATCGGTATCGAGAAATGCCGGGGATGAACCGGTATCCATCATCAAAGAGGCTATCAACAAGGCAAATGAGCTTTTGGTGGCTGAGTCTCGTGAGGATGAAGCTAAGCGTGGAATGGGTACCACCTTAGTCGTAGGAACTATTATAGGAAACAAGCTTTTTGTGGCCAATATAGGTGACAGCAGGCTTTATATTGTAGGTGGCACAGAGCAGATCAGACAAATTACCAGGGATCATTCACTGGTTGATGAGATGGTCAGGATGGGTGAGATAAATGCCGACGAGGCGAGAGTTCATCCGGACAAGAATATCATCACGAGAGCTGTCGGGGCAGCAGATCATGTGGAGGCAGATTTTTTTGAGGTCGAGCTATGTGAGGACGACAGGATTCTTCTGTGTACAGACGGACTTACCAATATGGTGAGAGATAAAGAAATATGCGATACTATTAGGCAAAATGATAATATCGAGACAGCAGCGTCACAGCTTGTCGCCATGGCCAATGCAAACGGTGGCCGCGATAATATCACTGTAATGATTATTAAACCATTTTAAGACGAGGTAATAACAGATGTTAGAGATAGGAAGTTTTTTATCGGATCGATATGAGATCCTAAGCAAGGTTGGCGCAGGCGGCATGTCTGATGTATACAAGGCAAAAGACCATATACTAAGCCGTTTCGTAGCTATAAAGGTTTTAAAGCAGGAGTTTTCGGAGGATAGTTCATTTGTGACCAAGTTCCGTGCTGAGGCACAGTCAGCAGCAGGACTTGAGCATCCGAATATCGTAAATATCTATGATGTAGGCAGCGAGAATGGTCTGTACTACATTGTCATGGAGTATGTCGAGGGTATCACACTTAAGACTTATATCGAGAAAAAGGGCCAGCTGTCATTCAAGGAGTCTGCAAGTATTGCAATCCAGGTGGCAAGGGGCATAGAGGCCGCTCACAATAAAAATATCATCCACCGTGATATCAAGCCGCAGAATATCATTATTTCTACAGATGGCAAGGTAAAGGTGACAGACTTTGGAATTGCAAAGGCTACATCTTCAAATACAATAAGCTCAGATGTGATGGGCTCAGTACACTATGCATCTCCGGAGCAGGCAAGAAACGGCTTCGTCGATGGCAGAAGTGATATTTACTCACTGGGAATTGTAATGTTTGAGATGGTTACAGGCCGTGTGCCGTTTGACGGTGATACCACAGTGGCAGTTGCACTGCAGCACTTGCAGGAGGAGATTGCAAGACCAAGCATCTACGCACCGGATCTGCCAATCAGCTTTGAGAAAATCATCTTAAAGTGTACACAAAAGACACCGGACCGCAGATACCAGACTATTGAGGAGCTTCTCACAGACATAAGGCGCTCTCTTGCGCATCCTGATGAGGATTTCGTCACAATAGCTCCACTCGTTGACGGTGGCAAGACCAAGGTTATAAGCCCGGAGGAGCTTGACAAGATAAAAGAGGGCAGAGGTGTCGCAGAGGACTTAAACGATGATGATACCGATGCAGATAATAGTGATGAGTATGCTGACGATGAAGACGATGATGATGAATATGATGAGTCACTCTTAGACGACGATGATGACGAAGAAGACGATGACGATGATGATGACGGCAAGCTTTTAAATCCAAAGATGGATAAAGCAATCACAATCATGGGTATAGTAACAGCCGTAATCATTGTAATAGTTATCATATATCTTGCACTTTCAGTGGCAGGAGTGTTTAAGTTTGGCGGCAAAAAGAACTCAGAGTCACAGCAGACAGAGTCACAGACACAGACCGAGTCTGAATCAGAGTCAGAGACACAGACTGAGACAGAGGGCCAGATGATTGACATCAGAGGCATGTCAGTGGAGGATGCTCAGAAGGCAGTAGACCGCTTAAAGCTTGACCTCACAGTATTTGCATTTGAGACAAAGCAGTCAGATCAAAAGGATGGCACAATCCTTGAGCAGGATGTCAAGGCCGGAGATACAGTAAAGCGTGGTTCACAGATTAATGTAGTTATCGCAGGAAAAGGTGATAGTACATCAGAGATGGTCAAGATACCAAGTGTAATCGGAAAGACCAAGAGCTCAGCAAAGAGTACACTCGAGTCAGCAGGCTTTAGTGTCACCTTCGAGTATGGAGATTACAATGACAGTGTAGCAGCAGATGTAGTAACAGCACAGTCACCATCAGCAAAGAAACAGGCCGCAAAGGGCAGCACAGTAACAGTCACCCTCTCACCGGGCCAGAAGCCAATCACCGTGCCAAACGTAGTAGGTGCCTCACAGTCACATGCAGAAAGCGCCCTCGCAGGAGCAGGGCTCAAGTACACCTATGCCGACTCCCAGTACAGCGACACAGTACCCGCCGGCAGCGTAATCAGCCAGACCAAATCCGGCGAAACCGTAGCCGCAGGCACCACAATCACACTGACACTCAGTAAGGGTAAGCAGCAGGTTTCAAAGAAGGTTTCAACGACATTGTCATTGGATATACCAGAGGGTGCAAAAGCAGAAAATATATCAGGAACATATAGTCTGCATGATGATGAGAAAGAATATGCTTCTGGTAATGTAACGGGTGCTTCGGTTACAGTATCTGGAACAATTGATGGTTCATCAGCAATTGCAACAGTAAAATGGACATATGATTTAGTTACGACAAATGAAGATGGAACTGAAAATAGAGAATCGGGAAAGACTGCAACTAAGGAAGTTACTGTTAGATAACTATTTGTATGATATTGATTGTTAATATTATAAAAAATGAGCATGAGGAAAACGAGCCGTAGCGCAGCTACGTCAAGTTTTCCGTATCGCCATCATATTTGTAAATACACACAATACACATATAGCACACAAAACAGCAACACAATACATGTCTTTATTGTAGCCACCGGATAGCACCCACGAAGTGGTGCAATCCGCACCCCACTCCCACACCAACCCGCGGACGAAAACCTGAACTCGCGGAGAGAAACTAAGGAAGCGGGGCAGGCATGTGTTCCGAGGAAAAAATATGAATTGCCCCGGGGTGCCATAAACCTACCGAGGAAAGAACAGGGCAGAGCAAGTCATAGCCTGTCCGTAGGAGAGCCCGGGGCTGGCTTCATATTTTTTTAGAGGAATATATGCCTGCCCCGCCACCCACATAACCTCAAAGCGCGGCATGCACCCCGCCGAAAGCGTGACTCCTGCAAATACAAAAGCACACAAGGAAAACCATGACAGGAAAAATTATTAAAGGAATTGCCGGCTTCTACTACGTCTACGTAGAAGAAACCAAAGAAGCAAAAGAAACTGCCACAGGCGGCACTCTCTACGAGTGCAAAGCAAAAGGCACCTTCAGAAAACAAAAGATAAAGCCGCTGGTTGGCGATATCGTCGACATAGCAGTCCTCGATGATGAAAAGCACATAGGCAATGTCGAGCGTATACTGCCACGGAAAAACGAACTTATCAGGCCGGCTGTGTCCAATATAGACATGGCCCTGGTTATTTTTGCATCCGCAAAGCCGGATCCCAATTTCAACCTGCTTGATAGGTTTTTGTGTATGATGGAGTACCAGCATGTCCCGGTTACCATATGCTTCAACAAAAAGGACTTAATCACACCTAAAGAGCAGCAGGAGCTTAAAAGCATATACGAGCCGGCTGGCTATAGAGTGCTTTTTACCAGCACGAAAACAGGTGAGGGCATAGATGAGATAAAGCACATTTTAGAGGGAAGGACGACCACGGTTGCAGGTCCCTCGGGAGTTGGCAAGTCATCTATCATTAACTGTCTGCAGGATGATGTGCAGATGGAGACCGGACATATAAGTGAGAAAATAGAGCGCGGAAAGCATACGACCAGACATTCTGAGATTATCCCGATAAAGGATGGCACGTATATCATGGATACACCGGGCTTTAGCTCGATGGATGTGCCGGGCTTTGAAAAGGAAGATCTGTGGACATGTTATCCGGAGTTTGTAGAGTATGAGCCATATTGCAGGTTTCAGGGCTGCAGTCATATAAATGAGCCGGACTGCGGCGTGAAGGAAGCTCTTGCAGATGGGAAAATATCGCAGGTGCGGTATGATAATTATAAGCTTTTATATGAGGAGCTTAAAAACAGACAAAAGTATTAATTTAAAGCATAATCAAACGGAGGAAAACATGAACTGTTTATCACCATCAATTTTATCAGCGGATTATTCAATACTCGGAGAGCAGCTTAAGCAGCTTGATGAGGCCGGAGCACAGTATGTGCATATAGATGTTATGGACGGCAGCTTCGTTCCAAGCATATCAATAGGACTGCCGGTCATAAAGACAATCAGAAAGTGCACAGAGCGTATGTTTGATGTGCATCTGATGATAGATGAGCCGGTCAGATATATAGATGATTTTGCGACAGCAGGAGCAGATATCATCACAGTCCATGCGGAGGCATGTAAGCATCTTGACAGGACAATCGAGGCAATAAAGGAAAAGGGCATACTGGCAGGTGTAGCATTAAATCCGGCTACTCCGCTCTCAGCCATAGAGTATGTGCTTCCCAAGGTGGACATGGTGCTTATCATGACTGTAAATCCGGGTTTTGGAGGACAAAAGCTTATTCCGTACACTGTAGACAAGGTGCGCGACTTAAAGGCACTTCTTGAGAAAACCGCAAATAAGGCTGATATCGAGGTGGACGGTGGTGTTAATCTTGAGAACGTGGAGACACTGCTTGCGGCAGGAGCCAATATCATTGTTGCGGGAAGTGCGGTGTTTAGCGGAGAGATAGAAGAAAATGTAAAGGATTTTCTGAATATCATGATGTAACAGATGCAGGTTAAAACAGAAATGCTTCCGGGCCTGTAGCAAATGTGGATATGTTATTTATAAGAAGGTGGATAAAATGAGGTATTTGATTGTATGTGGTGGAAAAATAGATAAGGAATTCGGCTTAAATGAGATAAAGACTGACGGAATAGATGCCATAATTGCGGCTGACAGCGGAATGGATTTCCTGTACGAAAATGGTGTCACACCTGATATAATTGTAGGTGATTTCGATTCAACTACGACAAATGCATTGGAGTATTTTGAGAGAAAGGGACAGACTGAGATACGAAAGCTCAATCCCATAAAGGATGATACCGATACAGAGTATGCCATAAGACTGGCAATAAGCGAGGGTGCACGAAGCATAGTGGTGCTTGGAGCAACAGGCAGCAGAATAGACCATGTGCTTGGAAATATTTCACTTTTGGGAATAGGCTTGGAAAGTGGAACTGACATCCGCATCATCGATACAAACAACCGCATAAGGATGGCGGATAAGCCCGTAACTATTGAAAAATCAGCACAATATGGCAGGTTTGTCTCGCTTATAGCTGTGACAGACGACAATGAGGTGAGCCTTAGAGGCTTTAAGTATCCTGTTACTGATTATTCCTTTGACAGGTTTACATCGCTTGGGATATCCAATGAAATAGTCGATGACCAAGCAGTGGTTGATATCCATAGAGGAAAATTTATCATTATTGAGTCAAAAGATTGACTTTTTGGGAGTTTTGGTCTACTATGGTTTTAGGATTATTTCGGAAAAGTCTGATTACAGGAGGATGATTTACACTGTGTCAGCTTTGGAACGTGATGGGGTAATTAGATGATAGAGAAGTATTATAGCGGAGTAATCGAGCAGATATACAATCGCATAGGAAAAGAGACTCGAAATATCGTAATGGCGAATTATAGCAATGATTTTTCGATTGAAAATCTTGAGGTTATAAGACGTTATCAAAGCAATGAGGATAACGTCTTTTTTGCGTACAGTGAGTTCTCTTACAATACGCTGATCGGAGCTTATGAGCCGTTTTTGGACATCATATGCAATATGCACAGGCGCTTCATAGGTGGAAGCTTTGATGATTTCCAGAAGGAGTGCGGTGTGTACTATCTGCACAGGCAGGTGTTAAACAGCTATTATGAGACCGGTGAGTGCTTCAGAGAGGAGACAGTGCTGTTAAATGAGGTAGCATATGAGCGGAGACGCATGACGATGGCCATAGCTGACATGCTCAAGAGGCTTTCTGAGGTGAGGCCTTTGATGATTGTGATAAACAGATTCCAGATGGCGTCTAAGAGCTCAATTGAGACCATCAAGTATCTGATTGACAATCCATGCGCGAGTATCGGTATCGTGTTAGGTGTCAATGCTCTGGTCAAGGGTACAGACAGCACTGTTGAGGTGTGGGATCGTATAGTTGAGTCGCTTGAGGACAGGAGCGCCATATACTATATAGGCAGTGCCGGATCGCTTAAAAATAACGTAAAAACCACGAATGATGATGAGCTGTATATCACTATGAACTTTGAGCAGAGCATCCAGGAAGCATCAAATATCATGGAGTTTCTGGATTTTGAGCAGGCAAAAAGAGGCTGTCGCATCATAGAGCATAAGCTTAAGTTTGAGGATGCATGGATTGATGAGAAAAGCCTGCGCCGCTTTTATATGGTCTATGCAAGGACGTCTGTTTTACTTGGAGAGATGTCCAAAGCGATTGAGCTCACGAATGAATACAAGGCGCTGATACCGGAAAATGACAGTGAGCATTATCTTTCGTTGTATTATTTCATGAAGGGCACCTGCTATATGTATCAGGGCAAGCTTGAGAAGGCAGAAAACTGTGCAAAGAGTGCCTATGACTATGCAGTTTTGGCAGAGGATGACACACTGATATTTAAGGCAGAGCTTTTGTCAGTCATGATAAAGATGTCAGGCTGGTACAATATATTCTTCTGTGTACAGGATATACCTGTCAGTGATGAAATTATAGAAAAGCTCATAAAGCACGGCTACAGGAATCATCTGGCGCATATATATATTTACGCATACGACAATAGCCGGGATGTGGTGAAGCAGTCCTTTTATGATGAATCCCTGCTAAAGCATTTTACGAAGGGGCTTGAGCTTGCAAAGGAGATAGGAAATGAGCAGCTTGTGTATGATGCATATCAGAAGATTATCATGCTTGCCAGCACAAACGGTTTCAATGAGATAGCCTTTTTATATGTTATCCGTACATACGAGTTCATGAAGGGGCACGGCAATATATATGTTGCGAGAGTGCTTACGTCTATAGGCTACAATCTGAGTGCCATGGGTAAAAATGAGCTGGTTGACAATTATTACAATGCTGCAATCAATATGTTATATAACCTGAAGATGCCGGAGGATATAGCTGAGGTGTATTATAACAAGTCTCTTAACTATATCATGCAGGGCAATTATAAGGAGGCTGTTCATGCACTTTTAGTTGCCATGAAGACTATTATAAAGCTTCATCTAAACAGCTTAAGAGTGTGCAACACGAGTAAGGTATATGCGCTTCTTGCGCTTGCATCTATATTTTCGGGTGACAGATTCAGCTGTGAGCGCTATCTGCTCAGCTGCAAGCAGTTTCTTAATTATGTCATCTACAGAGTAATTGACACCACAAGAACTGAGGCAGTCCATGACTATTCCAGATGCGATGATGAGATGTTCCTTTACTCCTTTGCATCAGCCATGCTCTTGTGGCACGATGGTGAAAAGGAAGAAGCCTTTTTACGTTTTGAGGATGCGGAGAGATATCTCGTTAATGCGGAGGGAAACGAATTTTTTGCATATTCGATATACAGGGAAAGCAGGATGAAGCTGTTTGAGCTGCTCGGCAAAAATGAGCTTATAGAGCATGAGAGAATACTTTTAGAGGCACACAATAAAAGGATGCATGAAATAGCAGAGGCAGCTCCGCTTGACATGTTAAAAAATATCAACCTAGAGTCACTGAGTGATGGCCATATCAATGAGCGGCAGATTAATATGCTTGTAAAGCAGCATGGGCTCGAAAAGGATTATCAGGGCTCAAAGCGTCAGATGGAGTTTATTTCCATATGGCAGACCATTATCGATGTCAATGACCAGAAGAAGGACACCATGATTGAAAATGCCATGAGCAATTTCATCAATCATTTCAGTCTTGACTGTGCGCTGATCATAGATCTGCACGCGAAGGAGCCACAGGTGCTTTATAATGATACGGGCTGTGATATGACAGATGAGGTTATAAAGGGCATATGTGATATCATGATAGACTATCCGGAGGGCATTGCCACATCAAAGATTGCAGAGGGCTTCTACGAGTATGAAAATGTCATCTCGTATTTCGGCGTGGATGATGTATGCTCATTTGTCGCAGTGCCTTTTATCAAGAATGATGCGCTTTCAAGTGTTCTCATAGCATATGTGCGCATGAAGGATAACTGGCATGGCTCCATAGAGCGATACATGCTCAACGAGGATGATTTGAGCATTTTCAAGCTATTATTCAGAGAGCTTGAGTATTCCATTGCCCGTATTGAGGCCAATGAGAAGGCCAATGAGATGAACAGGAGACTCAAGCAGGCCGCAGTTACCGATATGCTGACAGGCATATACAACAGAGCAGGCATGTATCAGGAGATTGAAAAGCTTGAGAAGCGCATAAGTGTGACATCCGGTGGTATGGATGTGGGGCTTATGTTTATTGACCTGGACAACTTCAAGCATTATAATGATACGTATGGTCATGATGTAGGAGATCTGATACTTAAGGAGATGGCCTTTGTATTCATGAAAGTTGCTAAGGACAGAGGCTTTGTGAGCAGATATGGCGGTGATGAGTTTATCATAGTTATTGAGTCCTGTGCCAGATACGAGCTTGAGAATATTGCGAAGGACATCTATGCGAGGATTGCAGAGGCTGATGGCTTCAGAAGCCAGATAAAGAAATACCTGAATCATGACGTAGAGTTTAATGAGGAGAAGAATATCACCTGTTCTATTGGTATTTCATATGAGAGAAATGTCACCAGTGAGAGTCAGATTACTGAGCTGATTAAGAAGGCGGACGATCTGATGTATACAGTAAAGACAGGCGAGAAAGGACACTATGCATTCTTTTAAATCAGATGAATTTAAGATAAGAGTATTGACAAAGGATGATGCGGAGGAATACAATGCACTGCTTCGTTATGCTTTTCAGGTAACAGAGGCAGATCTTGCCGAGACCGGTTGGAAGGATGATGAAATCAAGCAGTCGAAGTTTCCGGTGCTTGAGAGAGCTGATGTGCTTGGCTGCTTCAATATCATAGACAAAAAAGAGGAGCTTGTGGCTCAGTTTGCGGTATATCCGCTCGATATGAATATATATGGTGAGCGCTACGAGGTAGGCTTTGTCACAAGTGTGTGCACATATCCTGAGTACACAGGCCATGGTCTCATGAAGAAGCTTATGAGAAAGAGTCTTACGAGGATGCGCGATAGCAACAAGTCGTTTGCTCTTTTGTATCCATACTCCATACCTCTTTACAGAGGGCTTGGCTGGGAGATTATCTCAAACAAGATGACATATGTGATAAAGGACAGACAGATTCCTACAAAGCTTAAGGAGCCGGGCTATGTGCGCCGTGTGCAGTGGGATGACGAGCAGTTTAAGAAGCTTCATACTCACTTTGCCGCGAAGACTCACGGCTGTCTGTACAGAAACAATCTGGCTTGGGAGGAGTACTTCCGCTGGGATGAGGACGATACGATGGTTGCCATCTACTATAACGAGGATGATGAACCGTGTGGCTATATGGTGTATCTTATCAGCTCCGATGTCATGCACATCAAGGAGCTCATCTACTTAAACCGTGAGGCGCAGCTTGGTCTGTGGGAGTACATTCATGCGCACGATTCCATGATTGATGAGGTCAGAGGCAACAACTATTACAGCGAGCCCATCGCTTTTGAGCTCGATGACAGTGATATAAAGGAGACAATAAGACCATACGCCATGGGCAGAATCATCGACGTGGCGCAGTTTATATCACAGTATAACTGTGACCCGGATGGCCCGGGCGGCTGCTTTAGCTTTGAGATAGCAGATGACCTTCTTCCGTGGAACAATGGCACATTTGTCATTGATTTTGAGAAGGGGCACTGTGCTCTCACCGACAAAAATCCACAGTATCACCTAAGCATGTCTATTGGCACGTTTACCACACTGCTTTTAGGCTACAAGAGTGCTGAGAAGCTTTTGCAGATGGGCAAAATACAGACTACGTATGATGCTGTTGCAAAGCTTGACGATATTTTATATCATGAGATACCATATGTATCTGACTACATATAATGATAAAAGGTCAAAAGGTAAAGGAAAATAATATGTCAAATTATGTGATTAGCTGCTGTTCAACAGCAGATCTTACCAGGGAGCATATGCTCGAGAGAAATATTAAGTACGCATGCTTTCACTATGAGCTTGATGGTAAAGAGTATATGGATGATTTAGGACAGTCCATGCCACTGCCGGATTTCTACAAGGCAATGGAGGCAGGTGCCATGACAAAGACCTCGCAGATCAATCAGGAGGAGTACATGGAGTACTTCAGACAGTTTCTGGATGAGGGATATGATGTGCTTCACTGTACACTAAGCTCCGGTATATCAGGTACAGTCAACTCGGCAAGGCTTGCAAAGGAGGCTCTCGAGGAGGAATACCCTGACAGAAAGATATATGTGATTGATTCGCTGGCAGCATCGTCAGGCTTTGGTCTTTTGATGGATAAGCTTGCTGACCTTAGGGATAGCGGCATGGATATTGATACACTGGCTGATTGGACCATGGAGCACAGACTTGAGGTGAATCACTGGTTCTTCTCATCAGACCTTACATTTTTTATCAGGGGCGGCCGTATCTCAAAGACCGCGGGATTCGTGGGAAATGTGCTGAATATCTGTCCTTTCATGAATGTGAGCAATGAGGGAAAGCTTATTGTGCGTGAGAAAATCCGCACCAAAAAGAAGGCAATAAAGGAGATGCTTGTGAAGATGCAGGCACTCTGCAAGGATGGTGCCGATTATTCGGATAAGGTCTATATATCGAATTCTGCATGCTATGAGGATGCTAAAGCTGTAGCTGATCTGATTGAGGCTGCCTTCCCTAAGATGAAGGGCAAAGTAGAGATAAATGATATCGGTACGACTATAGGAAGCCACACCGGTCCGGGAACAGTTGCATTGTTTTTCTGGGGTAATAAGAGAGAGGATTAGCCGGATATTTTAGCCTAAATATCTGATTAGAATAATCAATATCAATAAAGTTGATTATTTTTTTATAAAAAATTAAATTACATCAATTAAAGTGATTAAATATAATCATTCCAATAACTGCGCTTATGTGTTACAATTATATCAGTTCAAACGAAAAGAGGTTTTAAGATGAAAGGATATGAAAAATACGAGCGCAGTTATTTTCTGCCTCCTGAATGCACTTATGACTGGGTTAAGAAGGATTATATAGATAAAGCACCACTGTGGTGTTCGGTTGATTTACGTGATGGCAACCAGGCTCTAATCGAGCCGATGAGTCTTGAGGAGAAGCTTGACTTCTTTAAGATGCTTGTAGATATAGGCTTTAAGGAAATCGAGGTAGGTTTCCCGGCAGCCTCTGAGACAGAGTTCAATTTCACGAGAGCTCTTATTGAGAGGGATATGATTCCGGATGATGTCACTATACATGTGCTGACACAGGCCAGAGAGCATATCATCAAGAAGACCTTCAAGGCACTTGAGGGAGCACCGAGAGCAGTTGTACATCTGTACAATTCCACATCTGTTGCACAGCGTGAGCAGGTGTTTAAGAAGTCAAAGGAAGAGATAAAGCAGCTTGCAGTTGACGGAGCTATTTTACTGAGAGACCTTGCAGCAGAGACTGACGGTAATTTCCGTTTCCAGTATTCACCGGAGAGCTTTTCGGGCACTGAGGTGGATTATGCGGTTGATGTGTGCAACGCAGTGCTTGATGTATGGCAGCCAAAGGCTGATAATAAGGCCATCATCAATATCCCTACCACAGTAGAGAATGCTATGCCACATGTTTTTGCCACACAGATAGAGTATATCAACAAGCACCTCAAGTACAGAGACGGAGTAGTGCTTTGCTTACATCCTCATAATGACAGAGGCTGCGGTGTTGCCACATCAGAGCTTGGTGTGCTTGCAGGAGCTGAGGAGATAGAGGGTACGCTGTTTGGAAACGGTGAGAGAACAGGAAATGTAGATATCGTGACACTTGCCATGAATCTTTACTCACACGGAGTGGATCCACAGCTTGATTTTTCAAATCTGCCTGAGATCAGGGAGAAGTATGAGACATTTACCAGAATGAAGGTAGGCGAGAGACAGCCATATGCGGGAGACCTTGTTTTTTCTGCTTTTTCAGGCTCACATCAGGATGCAATCTCAAAGGGCATGGCATGGAGAGAGGAAAAGAAGCTTGATAAGTGGACGGTTCCATATCTGCCTATAGATCCAAAGGATGTCGGCAGGACATACGAGGCTGATGTTATCCGTATCAACAGCCAGTCAGGAAAGGGCGGAGTGGCATATATCCTTAAGCAGAGCTTCGGTATCAATGTGCCACAGCAGATGAGAGAGCAGGTCGGATACATGGTCAAGCAGGTATCGGACGAGGAGCACAAGGAGCTTTCACCTGAGTGGGTACACAGTATCTTTACAGACAATTATGTGGATTTTCATCCATATTTCACTATACCGGAGTGCCACTTTAAGCAGGTAAACGGCATTTTCGCAGAGGCGGTTATTTTACACAATGACAGCACCAGAAAGGTAGATGCCAATGGAAACGGCCGTCTCGATGCAGTCAGCAATATAATTAAGCAGTATTTTGACATCAGCTTTGAGCTCACTGTATACGAGGAGCATGCACTTTCACACGGCTCTTCATCAAAGGCTATGGCATATGTGGGTATCACAGTTGACGGCAGTATGTTCTGGGGCGCAGGTGTGGATGAGGATATTATCAAGGCATCAATCGGAGCGCTTGTTGTTGCGGTAAATCATTACCTTGCCACCAAGGCTGACAGTCACGTGAAGGATGAGCGCTATATTGCCATGCTCAACTTCATCCAGGCCAACTACAAGACAGTATCGCTTGCAGACATGGCTGCACAGTTTAACCTGACAGAGCCGTATATCTCCAAGTACATAAAGGAGAAGTCAGGCAAGACTTTCGGGGAGCTGGTCACCAATGCCAAGATGAAGAAGGCACGTACACTGCTGAGAAACAGCATCACAACTGTTGAGAATATCGCAATCGAGGCAGGATATCAGAACGTGGAGCATTTTAACAGACAGTTCAAGAAGTTGTATGGAATGACACCGCTTGAGTACAGAAATTCAAGCACAAAATAAGCGGATACAGCATTTTAATATAACCGGATCAATATGCTAAATGACAATTCATTCAGCTGTATTGGTCCGGTTTGTTTTTTAGTATTGCACTTTTTATGTAAAAATCTGCATTAAAATTGTATAAAAATGGGAACAATGGGCTATTGATTGTATTTTATCAAGTAATTTGTTGTTTTTACAACGGATTATATGTACAATGCGGGTATAATATAAATAAAAGATAATTATTCAGAACAACTGATAACAAAGCAGATATTGAGAATTTGTGTTTGGGATGAATAGTTATAATAAAAAGCAACTATTTGAATTATAGTATAAGAAAGAGAGGAACGTACATGAGCAATAAAACTAGCGCAGTTGTTAAGACAAACCCAAGAAAGGCTGTCATGATCGGATGTGGATTCGTTGGTTCGGCATCAGTTTTTGCACTTATGCAGAGCGGTCTTTTTTCTGAGATAGTTCTCATTGACGCTGATAAGGACAAGGCTGAGGGAGAGGCGATGGATATAAGCCACGGTATTCCTTTTGCCAGACCTATGAAGATATATGCAGGCGGTTATGATGATGTGGCAGATGCTGCTATCATTGTTGTTTCTGCAGGTGCAGGCCAAAAGCCGGGCGAGACAAGACTTGATCTGGTAAATAAAAATGTTGCAATCTTCAAGAGCATCATTCCGGAGATTGCAAAGAGAGATTTCGGTGGAATCTTACTTATCGTTGCAAACCCTGTAGATATTTTAACACAGGTGGCACAGAAGCTTTCAGGACTTCCTGAGGAGCGTGTCATCGGTTCAGGTACCGTGCTTGACAGTGCAAGACTTAAATACGCGCTTGGAGAGCACCTTGAGGTGGACAGCCGAAGCGTACATGCATTTATAGTAGGTGAACATGGAGACAGTGAGGTGGTTGCATGGTCATCAGCCAATGTTTCCGGAGTGGAGCTTCACAAGATGTGCGAGATGAGAGGTCACTACAAGCATAAGGAGAATACAGAGGAAATCGCTGCAAACGTAAAGAACAGTGCTTATGAGATAATCAATCGAAAGCATGCGACATATTATGGTATCGCTATGTCGGTCAGACGTATCTGCGAGGTAATCATGCGTGATGAGAAGTCTATTCTTCCTGTTTCACACATGATGCACGGACAGTATGGCATCGACGGTGTGGTTCTCTCAATGCCTGCAATCGTTGGAGCAAACGGAGTGGAGAGCGATATCCCAATCGAGTTAAACGGTGAGGAAGCTTTAAAGCTCAAGGAGTCTGCTGATGCACTTAAGAGCATACTTGACGGGCTTGAGCTGTAAATATCAGGCTCTTAATATTAATTTTGTAATATTAAACTTATATAAAATACTATAAATTTAGTAGGGTTTGGGGTATAATGATAACTGTCGGGCTGCATATATTATGTGCTCGGCGGTTATTTGATTTTATGGCAGATAATTATTTAGAATTACCGGGAAAAAGGAGTATATATAATGAGCGAAAGAAAACAAATCCATCAGGAGTTTCTGACAGGCGAAAGAGCCCTGTTTGCAAGCAACGACCTGGATATATATGATACAATTTTTGATGACGGAGAGTCACCTCTTAAGGAGAGCCATGGCATTAGCCTGACAGGCTGTTTTTTTAGATGGAAATATCCGCTATGGTACTGTAGTGACATAGCTGTAAAGGACTGTACATGGTTTGACATGGCGCGTGCGGGCGTCTGGTATACTGACAATATCTTTGTCACTGATTCAATAGTTGAGGCCCCTAAGAACTTCAGGCGCTGCAATAACCTAAAGCTTAAAAATGTGACATTTCCAAATGCCCAGGAGACACTCTGGAGCTGTGATCATGTCGATATCGAGAATGTTTCGGCAAAGGGAGATTATTTTGGCATGAATACAAATAATCTTATCATGAAGAATTTCCAGCTGGTCGGCAACTATTCGTTTGACGGCTCAAGAAATGTAGAGGTGCACGATTCAAAGCTTATCTCAAAGGATGCCTTCTGGAATACGGAAAATGTCACAGTCTATGATTCATTTATTACAGGTGAATACCTTGGCTGGAACGCAAAGAATCTGACACTTATAAACTGCACAATCGAGAGCTTGCAGGGGCTTTGCTACATCGACAACCTCGTTATGAAAAACTGTAAGCTCATAAACACTACGTTGGCATTTGAGTATTCTTCGGTAGATGCAGAGATTTGCAGTAAGGTGGACAGTGTTTTAAATCCGACAAGCGGAGTGATAAGGGCAAAGGAGATTGGCACACTGACTATCGAAAAGGACAGAGTTGACCCATCAAAGACTAAGATAATATGTGAGGGAAAATAATCTATGTATGATTTTGACACCGTTGTAGACAGAAGAAATACAGGCTCACTAAAGTGGGATGTGGCAGAAAATGAGCTCCCGATGTGGGTAGCAGATATGGATTTTAAGACAGCTCCCCAGATAATAGATGCAATATCAGAGCGTGTTTCTCACGGAGTGTTTGGCTATTCCATCATTCCGGATGAGTGGAATGATGCGTATATTTCGTGGTGGGACAGACGCCATGGACTTAAAATCGAAAGAGACAGCCTGATTTTTTGCACAGGGGTCGTACCGGCCATATCATCTACAGTGCGAAAGCTCACAACACCCGGTGAGAATGTGCTTATCATGACGCCGGTATACAATATATTTTTTAATTCCATATTTAATAACGGCGTAAATGTGCAGGAAAGCCCGCTTGGATACGAAAACGGCAGATATTTTGTGGACTATGACAGGTTGGAGCATGACCTTTCCAATCCACAGACCTCGCTTATGATATTTTGCAACCCTCACAATCCGTGCGGTATCATCTGGACAAAGGATGAGCTTGCGAAAATAGGTGCACTCTGCAGGAAGTACAATGTGACGGTCATATCAGACGAGATACACTGCGACATCACAGCACCGGGAAAATCATACGTGCCGTTTGCGGCAGCATCAGAGGACTGCGCCGATATAAGCATCACCTGTATTGCTCCGACCAAGTGCTTTAATATGGCAGGCTTACAGACTGCGGCAGTGATGGTGCCAAATAAATTTTTGCGCCACAAAGTATGGCGCGCATTAAATACAGACGAGGTGGCGGAGCCAAACGCATTTGCCATCACGGTAGCAGTTGCAGCGTTCACAAAGGGTGAGCCGTGGCTTGAGGAGCTCAGAAAATATCTCTGGGAAAACCGCAAAACAGTCTGTGACTTCGTGGCAGAAAACCTGCCGCAGATACACATAGTGGATGCCGATGCGACATACCTCATGTGGCTTGACTGCAGTGCACTCACAGATGATTCTGTGGCATTTACGCAGATGATTCGCGAAAAGACAGGCCTTTATCTGTCGGAGGGAGCTGAGTTTGGAGGCAATGGCCGTTACTTTGTGCGATTGAATATCGCATGCCCCGGTTCAGTTCTTATGGAAGGGCTGGAAAGGTTAAAAAGAGCTCTCGTTTAAGCTGAATATGTACATTTTTTAAAATAAATAAGACCGGTGATCAGCCGGTCTTATCTGGTATAATTAAACATTTATGGCATACAAGATTTAGAAATATATCATGCATACGTTTGTTTTCTGATTCGATAGTTAGTATACACTAACACGAATTAGAAGTCAATAACAAATATGGGATTTTGATATTTTTCTGAATTTTTATAAATCACGTACAAATCAAAAGAAAAGTTTTGCAAACAATAAAATGTATGTTATAATAATATAACTGAATTAAAACGAACGAAAATAAACTCACGGGGGTATTCGAAATGCGAAACAATGAATCATCAGAAAACTATTTAGAGACCATACTTATTCTCAGCAAGAAGCTTCCTGTGGTACGCTCAGTTGATATAGCAAATGAGCTTGGATTTAAGAAATCCAGCGTGAGTATAGCCATGAAAAACCTTAGAGAGAAAAACAATATCACAGTTAGTGATGCAGGCTTTATCACACTCACAGAGTCAGGAAGACAGATAGCAGAGATGATATACGAAAGACATGAGCTTTTGTCAGAGTGTCTTGAGAAGCTTGGTGTTGATAAGGAGATTGCAGCAGAGGACGCATGCCGTATAGAGCATGTCATCAGTCCTGAGAGCTTTGAAGCAATCAAGAAGCATATACATAAGAGCTGATATATGAAACCAGTACCGCAGGGTACTGGTTTTTTAGTGTATCGTTTTTCTTGTATATATGAGAAAAATCATCTATAATAGTGAAGCTGTAATCGTTGCTGGTCATACAGAGACGTAAACAGTAACAAAAATCTGGAAGGGGAAAAGATGAAACAGATATTAAAATATTTGAAGGAGTACAAAAAGGAATGCATCTGTGCTCCGTTATTTAAGCTGCTGGAAGCATCCTTCGAGCTTATAGTACCGCTTGTCATGGCGGCAATCATTGATAACGGAATTACGGCTTCGGACAAGCTATATATATGGAAGATGGGAGGTGTGCTGGTGCTGCTTGCGGCAGTTGGTCTGGTAAGTTCGGTCACAGCACAGTATTTTGCGGCAAAGGCGGCAGTCGGTTTTTCCACAAAGCTTCGCCATATATTGTTTGAAAAGATAGAGTCACTGTCATTCTCAAAGATGGATACAGTGGGCACATCGACACTTATCACGAGGATGACAAGCGATATAAACCAGGTGCAGTCAGGAGTCAATCTGGTGCTTCGACTCTTCCTTCGCTCGCCATTTATTGTATTCGGAGCTATGGCGATGGCTTTTACAGTAAATGTAAGAGCGGCAATGGTTTTTGTTGTTACCATACCTCTGCTTTCAATAGTGGTATTCTCAGTTATGGCTGCAAGCCTTCCGCTTTACAAAAAGGTGCAGAGCTCTCTTGACACAGTGCTTTCACACACCAGGGAGAATTTAGAGGGAACCAGGGTTATAAGAGCTTTCAATAAGCAAAATGATGAGATTGACAGCTTCAACAGGGACAACGAGCTTTTAACCAATATGCAGCAGGTTGTAGGACGAATCTCAGCACTCACCAATCCTCTGACATTTATCATTATAAATATCGCAACAATCGCTGTTATCGTATCAGGCGGCAAGCAGGTATACGCAGGAATCCTCACACAGGGTGAGGTTGTGGCACTTGTAAACTACATGTCACAGATACTTGTCGAGCTGATAAAGCTTGCAAACCTCATCGTACAGGTGACAAAGGCAGTGGCGTGCGGTAATCGTATAGCGGATGTGCTTTCTATTCCATCAAAGCTTCCTGAGAAAAATCCTAAGCTCATTGGTGCAAAGGATGGCGCACCTGAGGTTGAGTTTGATCATGTCTGCATGACATATGAGGGAGCGGCCGATGAGACACTTACAGATATAAGCTTTACAGTGCAAAAGGGGCAGACAATCGGAATCATCGGTGGTACAGGTTCAGGAAAATCAAGCCTTGTAAACCTTATCCCGAGGTTTTATGATGCCACAAAGGGTACTATAAGGATTCAGGGAAATGATATAAATGACTACGATGCAGTGCAGCTTCGAGACAAAATCGGTGTTGTAATGCAAAAGGCAGTGCTTTTTGCAGGAACGATAGCCGACAACCTGCGCTGGGGCAAAAATGATGCCACAGAGGAGGAAATGTGGAAGGCACTCGATATAGCACAGGCGACAGAGGTTGTAAAGGGCAAAGAGGGAGGCCTTGACTACATGATAGAGCAGGGCGGCAAGAACTTATCAGGCGGTCAGAAGCAGCGTCTTACAATTGCCAGAGCGGTTGTAAAGGATCCTGACATACTGATACTTGACGACAGTGCATCGGCACTTGATTTTGCTACAGATGCGAGTCTTCGCGCGGCATTAAAGGGCATGCATGGTGACAAGACAATATTTATCGTGTCACAGCGTACCTCATCTATCCAGTTTGCGGACAATATCATAGTACTCGACGACGGACAGATGGTTGGCTTCGGACCTCATGAAAAGCTGCTTGAGACATGCGAGACCTACAAAGAGATATATGATTCACAGTTTAAAAAAGAGTCAGATATGACCAGACAAAAGGAGGTGTAGAGTATGGCTATGGATAATGCGAAGATGAATAAAGCAGGCACAATCCGCAAGGTATTAAGCTACATGAAGAGATATATTCCTTTGCTTGTAATTTCACTTGCCCTGTCTGTTGTTACAGTGGCGCTTACGCTCTATTTTCCAATTCTCACAGGACGCGCAATTGATTTGATTGTAGGAAAAGGAAAGGTTGATTTTACGGCTATGACAGCCATCCTCACGAGAGCTGCAATAATAGTCGTCATAGCGGCAGCAGCCCAGTGGCTTACAAATATCTGCAACAACAGGATGACCTACAACATAGTGAGGGATATAAGGCGTGATGCATTTTTAAATATTGAGAAAATGCCGCTGTCCTATATTGACAGCCACTCACACGGTGATATGGTCAGCCGTATCATCGCCGATGTAGATACATTTTCAGAGGGACTTTTGATGGGCTTCACACAGCTCTTTACAGGAATTGCAACAATAGCAGGTACGCTTATTTTCATGCTCACAATAGATGTGAAGATATCATGCATTGTAGTGCTCATCACACCTTTGTCACTTTTTGTGGCAAGCTTTATCACTAAAAAGACTTATTCCATGTTCCAGCTACAGACAAGAACAAGGGGAGAGCAGACATCACTCATCGATGAGATAGTAGGAAATGAAAAGGTCGTACAGGCCTTCAACCATGAGGATGAAGCGCTTGAACAGTTTGACGAGATAAATGACAGATTACAGAAATGCTCACTGAGGGCAACATTTTTCTCAAGTCTTACAAATCCGTGTACACGTTTTGTCAACAGTCTTGTGTATGCCGGAGTCGGAATTTTTGGTGCCATGAGTGCACTCACAGGCGGAATCACAGTAGGACAGCTTTCATGCTTCTTATCATACGCCAACCAGTACACCAAGCCGTTCAACGAGATATCGGGTGTCATCACAGAGCTTCAGAACGCACTTGCCTGTGCTGCTCGTATCTTCGAGCTGATTGAGGAGAAAAAGGAGATACCGGATGCTTCGGATGCGGTAATACTTGAAGAGGCTGACGGACGTGTGGACATAGAGGATGTTTATTTCTCATATGTGCCGGATAAAAAGCTTATCGAGGATTTCAATCTCCATGTAAAGCCTGGACAGCGCGTGGCTATCGTAGGTCCGACAGGCTGTGGAAAGACGACTATTATCAATCTGCTTATGAGATTTTATGATGTAAACAGTGGAACGATTAAGGTGAGCGGACATGATATCCGAAAAATTACACGAGAGAGTCTTCGTGACAACTATGGTATGGTGCTTCAGGAGACATGGCTCAAGAAGGGTACAATCCGTGACAATATCATAATGGGAAAGCCTGATGCCACAGATGAGGAAATCATTGCAGCGGCAAAGGCATCCCATGCCCACAGCTTTATCAGACGTCTGCCGAAGGGCTATGACACTGAAATCGGTGAGGACGGCGGCAGCCTGTCACAGGGACAGAAGCAGCTATTATGCATCACAAGAGTCATGCTCTGCTTACCGCCTATGCTGATATTGGATGAGGCTACATCTTCGATTGATACACGTACAGAGATTAAGATTCAGAAGGCATTCCTTACCATGATGCAGGGCAGGACAAGCTTTATAGTGGCTCATCGTCTGTCTACCATAAGGGAAGCGGATATTATCCTTGTTATGAAAGATGGAAAGATTATAGAGCAGGGCAATCATGAGAGTCTGCTTGCAGCCGATGGATTTTATGCAAACCTCTACAATAGCCAGTTTGCATAGCATAGGGCTATAGAAATACGGGGCATAAGCCACCGGAGTTGAGAAAAGCACATCACCAGAATGATATGGCAGTCATGCAGGCATACGAATTTACAAAAGGCAGTGAAGCGTATAAAAGCGAAGCAGCCTGTGTTGCAGAATTGATGAAACTTTATCAGAAGAAAGTAGAAGAAATCGAAAAAAGATAACACGCCGGATACGGCATAATTCTTTTAGCAAAGCTAAGAGCGCACTTCTATACAGGCAATTAAATTACAATGTTCTAATTTGGGAAAATAGTTCCAATGAAAGTGATGTGACGAATTTGAAGTTGAAGGAGAATGCAGATATGAAAAAGGTACTTGTAACAGGTGGAACGGTATTTGTTAGTCGGTATATTGCAGAGTATTATGTTACTAAAGGCTACGATGTATACGTGCTTAATCGAAACACTAAAGAACAGTCAAAGGGCGTAACACTTATTGAAGCTGACAGGCATAATCTTGGTGAGACCCTTCGCGAATATCGTTTTGATACAGTAATAGATACGGCATATACTGGTGATGATGTAGAACTGTTGCTTAACGCTTTGGGAGACTATGAAAACTATATTCTTATCAGTTCAAGTGCCGTATATCCAGAATATGCTCCACAACCATTCAAGGAATATGCTCATCTTTCTATCAACAAGTATTGGGGCAAGTATGGAACAGATAAAATAGATGCAGAAACTGTTTTGCTAAAACGAAATCCAAACGCATATATTCTTAGACCTCCATACTTATATGGTCCAATGAACAATGTATATAGAGAAGCGTTTGTTTTTGATTGTGCATTGGCTGACCGAAAATTCTATTTACCTAAAGCTGGTGATATGAAGTTGCAATTCTTCCATGTTCATGATTTATGTAGGTTCATTGATGTTCTGTTGAAAGTAAAACCGTCACAGCGTATCTTTAACGTAGGAAATAAGGAAGGTGTTTCGATTCGTAAGTGGGTAGAGTTATGCTACGCTGTTGTTGGAAAACAAGCTACATTTGTAGAAATTCATCAAGATATTGAACAAAGGAATTATTTTAGTTTTTATGAGTATGAGTATTGCTTGGATGTTTCCTTGCAGTATGAACTAATGGGCGATGTAAAATCATTAGAACAGGGGTTGGAAGAAGCCTATGCTTGGTATATCCACAATAAGGATAAGGTAAATAGAAAGCCTCTTATCGAGTACATAGACAACACTTTGTGTTAAGTCAATTCAATTCCATTTTGGTAAACACGAGAAACTTTGAATTCGTAGGAGGTATCGAAAAATGAATAGGAAAACTATATTCTGTTTTCTGACAGCTTTGATAATGATTTTTGTTCTTGCCGGCTGTGGTGGAAAGAATAGTGGTGGGAATATTGACAATGTTCAAATTCCTGATTGGAAACCATCGGAAATATATTCAGACAGTGATATTGAGGCGGCTTTCCAAACAGTAAAAGACTATTTCGACAACGAATTTGACGGCTGCACACTGACAAAACTGTGCTATCCCGGAGATACATACGCCGATGAATTTTATGAATGGGCTGAACAATATGACGCGGATGAAGCAATCGTAATATTATCATCTTTCGATGTAGACTCATCAGGCGGGGATGGTTCGCTTAATCCGGATTCAACATATGATGATTGGAAATGGATTCTAATTAGGAATGACGGTGGGAATTGGGAACATGTTGACCACGGGTATTAAAGCGACAAATTCCAGTTTGTCGGTGGACGGGGGAGCCGCCCGCAGGCGGCAGGGGCAGCGCCCCTCCGGAGCAGTCCGGCCAAAGGCGCATCAGCGTCAAGGCAGACTGCTCCGGCAACCCTCCCCTTTAGGGGCGCAAAGCACTTTCCTACTGCTGCACCAACGGTGCGGCGGTGGGAAAGTGCTTTTGCGTTACTTTCTCACAGAGAAAGTAACAAAGAGGTGACTTCAGCGGTAGTCTATGGTATAATAAACAGGATAGGAGGTGCGAGTATGGCAGTCAAAATATCCGGTATGATGGGAACCGGCAGCATGGGGCATAATAACCGTAAGTTCATTACCGAGAATGTAGATCCGGCCAGAACCGAGCATAACATTACGCTGCGCAGGGAAAATCTGAAACAGGTCTACCACGAGCTTTTCGATGAAGCCCTTGCGGAGTACAATGCCAAGAAAACAAAGACGAGAGATAAGATCCCGGACTACTATCGGCACATTGAAAAGAGCAAGCAGGAGCGGCTTTTCCATGAGGTCATCTTCCAAATCGGAAACAAGGACAACTGCGGCTGCGAAACGCCGGAGGGGGAACGGGCTGCGGCAGCTCTCAAGGAGTTTGCCGAGGCATTTCAAGAACGGAACCCGCACCTGCGGGTGTTCAACTCGGTCATTCATATGGACGAGGCCACGCCCCACATCCATATAGATTTCGTGCCTGTGGCAACGGAGCAGAAGCGGGGGCTTGCGAAAAGAGTATCGCTGAAACAGGCGTTGGCGCAGCAGGGATTTACAGGCCAGTCAAAACGGCAGACAGAATGGAATGCCTGGGTAAACAGTGAGAAGCTGGTGCTGGAGCAGATCGCCCAGCAGCACAGCTTTGAAGTGATCCACGGTGACGGAGGCCGACCGCATATGTCCTTGCCGGAGTACAAAGAGGCGGCGAGGGAGCTGGAGGCCGCAAGGCAGGAGATAGAAGCAGCGAGGGCGGAAGTGTCGGAGCTGCAGGCGGAAAAGGAAACGCTGCAGGGAACGGTTAAAGAGTTAAAGGCAGCGAAAAAGGTATCGCTGGATCTGGAGAGAATTAAGCCGGAAGAAACCATGATGGGCAATATCAAGGGCGTTACCTTGAAAGAGATCAAGCAGCTGAAGGCATTGGCGGTACGGGGCGCAGAGGCCGAGCAGACGGTCAAGCAGCAGGTCAATACCATAGAGCTTCAGAAAGCGCAAATCACATCGCTGGAGCGGCAGCTCCGGCCATCCATACAGAAACGGCTGAAGGAGGCGCAGGAGCTGTCTGACCTGAAGGATGAAAACATGGCGCTGGAGTATGAACTGAACCGCCAGAAGGATCGTATGGCGAGACTGATGCAGCGAGTGGAGGCTGCGCTGAACTTCTTGGAGGAAAAGCTGCCAGAGCAGTTTCGGCCATATATCCAGCGGGCAAGGGCACATATCATGCCGGATCCAAAGCAGGAGCATAGGCACGACCGAGGCATGAGCATGGGCGGAATGGAACGGTAAAAAGCCGGACTTGCAAACGCAAGTCCGGCACGGTATAATGGCTTTAGAAATTTTCCCAAAAAAAGTTTTGATAATCTAAGCGGCCTGTAAGGGGTAGGGGCCCCTTATGTCGTACTCCCAAAATCTCAAAAATATTCTCTCAGGAAGGGAGAAAGTCGGAGGGGAAAAAGGGGGTGAGTGGAGGCTGTGGGAATGTGGTAAACCCGTTAGGGTTTTCCATCATTTCCATGGCCGGAACGAGGGGGAAAAGGGGGAGGTGACTTTCTCTTTAAGGCCGACCAGCGGGAGGCCGCTCTTTGGCTCCCCCTTTTCCCCCTTTCCGCCGCAGCGATTTTCTTTTTGCTTCTTTTTCTTTTGGAGGTGGCTTTACATGACCGAAAATTACAGAGGGTGCTATGAGTACCTGTCGGCACAGTTTGAGCAGGTTGGCGGTTATGATTTTTACCGGGAGCTGTTTCCCGACAACGAGCTGTACGGGGTTAAGTACGGTGACTTCTCTCATCCGAGTGCTGTGTATCTCTACCAGGGAGAAGATGAGCGGCTTCATCGACGGAAGATGTATCACGATACCTGGGAGCAGGACTATACGGAGTTTGTGGAGCAGAACGGCCTTACCTTGTGCAGTGGCCTTGTTTATCGCCGGAATAAGAACCGGCTGGAGCACGCACAGCGGATGAATGCCCTTATCTTTGATCTGGATGGGGTAGGCATTGGGGAGCTGCGAAATCTCTTTCTCCGCTTTGACGGAGATCCGCAGCGGGTGCGGCGGCTGCCTATGCCGACTTTCCTTGTGCTGTCCGGAAACGGCCTGCACCTGTACTATGTGTTCAAGGAACCAATAGACCTGTACCCCAATATTAAAGTCCAACTAAAGAGTCTCAAATATGATCTTACATTCCGTATCTGGGAGTACAAGGGCACATCCCAGTTAAAGGCGATCCAGTACCAGTCTATCAATCAGGGTTTCCGCATGGTGGGGAGCATCAATGCCAAGTACGGTACGGAGCTGGTGGCTTTCCGCACTGGAAATCGTGTGACGCTGGATTATCTGAATGCCTACGCAATCAAGCCGGAGAACCGGGTGGATGTAAATAAGCCTTTTCATCCGTCCAGAATGACGAGGGAGCAGGCGAAGGAGGCATACCCGGAGTGGTATCAGCGTGTGGTGGTAGAGGGCAACAAAAGGAAAAAGAAGTGGGATATAGCCGGAAAGGTACACGGCGATGATCCGTATGCCCTTTACCATTGGTGGCTGCGGCAGATCGGCAGCATCGAGGGCGGCCATCGGTATTTCTATTTGATGTGCCTTGCTATCTACGCCTATAAATGCGATGTGCCGAAGCAGCAGCTCCGGCAGGATATGCGGACAGCGTTTGAGGACTTGCAGATGGTGAAGCATGAGAACGCATTGACTGAGGAGGATATACGGAGTGCGCTGGAGGCATACGACAAGGAGTATTATAATTTCACGATTGCAGATATTGAGAAACTGACCAATGTTCGAGTTGAGAGAAATAAGAGAAACGGTAGAACGCAGGAACAGCATATGGAGGTTATGCGGGCTATTCAAACAGTTACAAATCCAAATTGGAGGAAGGGAAATGGGCGGCCATCAGCGCAGCAGCGAGTATATGACTGGCGGCAGCAGAACCCGGATGGCAGACCGAAAGATTGTATTGCTGGCACTGGACTATCGAAGAACACCGTTTATAAGTGGTGGGATAACCCTCCAACGGTGCGGTATGAGGATGGCGGTCTGACGGTCAAAATACGCCCGTCACAGGCGTTGAGCGATCTGATACAGGAGGATTTGCGGAAAGGGCTGTAAACGCCCCAGAATGGCCTCTACGCCGTTTTTTGGCGTGGTAGGGTAAGGATACTGCCCCCTCTGATTTCGAGGACGGAAAACCGCATAAATTAAGGCTTTTTAAACCCCTAAATGCGCACGCTGCGGCGTGACTATATAGAAAACTTGTGTTCACAGAAATGTTCCATAAAATATTTGCAATGCACTTGCAAATAGACTGGATATTGAATATACTAATGGTGCAAGCTAAGAATGACGAAGAAAGGAGTGCTATATGTATGGCTAAAGGAAATATGACGCTGAGAATGGAGCCGGAGCTGAAAGCGCAGGCGGCAGCTCTCTTTAAGTCTCTTGGAATGGATTTGAGTACGGCAACGGGAATTTTTTATCGCCAGGCACTTAGGTGTCATGGCCTTCCCTTTGAGGTTAAGGTTGACGAGCCGAATGCTGTTACCTATGCTGCAATGGAAGCGGCTGAAAAGGGAGAGGATATGTATGGCCCGTTTGATAGCGTTGCCGATTTGATGAGGGCGCTTAATGCTTAAGCCAGAATTTACGGGGCAGTTCAAACGAGATTACAAGCTTGCAATCAAGAGAGGCTGCGACCCAAAGAAGCTGGAAGAAGTAATTGCTTTGCTCTGCAATGAGAAACCGCTGCCAGAGGCATATCGGGATCATGCTCTTACGAACTCCAGAAATTATAAGGACATGAGGGAATGCCACATCGAGCCGGATTGGTTGCTGGTCTATAAGGTTTTTCGGCAGACCTTAGTTTTGAAATTGATAAGGACAGGATCTCACAGTGATTTGTTTTGAGATATGATTCAGAAGAAAGAGTGGTGATGGTGTTTGGCGGCATCAATTAAGGAAATTGCCGTTGATTGTGGGGTGTCAGAACAGGCAGTCCGTGCATGGTGTCGGCGAAACCATGTTGCGAAAGATGCGAAAGCAAGTTTCGCAATCGACGAAACCACAAAAACATTGATATATCAGCATTATGGAGCTATTGAGCGAAAGCAAGTTTCGCAACATGCGAAACCAAGTTGCGAAACTTGCGAAACCTCCGAAACGACGCTGATTGCCATGTTGCAGAGTGAATTGGAGCATAAGAATCAACAGCTTGAAGTGAAGGACGAACAGATCCGGGAGTTGAATGCAAGGCTTGCGGAGAGCAACGCAGCATTGGTGGCTGCCCAGCAGACCGCACAGGCTGCGCAGGCACTTCATGCAGGAACGATACAGCAGCAGTTTCTTACTGGAGAGGCTGGAGGGGAGCCACGGGATGGGGTTATCCGAGAGGAACGAAAGCAGGGCTTTTGGAGTAAGTTTTTTGGAAAATAAAAAGGCCGTCCCGACATATGTTTAATTTGGTGATATAATATACTTTAACAGTATGGAATCCCTGGTATACTTATTTCGAAACGGTAATCAGTCTTAACGACTATACCCCTGCTGAATCAACCGGAACTTATTATGTTGCAGAAAAAGATGGTGCAGATTTCTGCACCATCTTTTTTGTGTGTTAATGAGACCGATTAGAAGGCCCCTTCTTCAACTTGTTGTCATTTAGGATCATAAGAATGAAGGCAGCTATGGCTAAACAGCCAACTACAACGGTTAGCGGCCTAAAATTTAGTTTCTGAATGGGTTGAAGTAAGAGAACCCCGCCACCAAAAGTTAACTCATAAATTGCATTTTTAATTTGCCATTTTCTTCTCCAAGGAAGGTCGCGATATTGTTTTTTTATATGAAATGTTTGACCAGTAAAATCTAAAAGAGATAAAGCACATGTCAGGACACCCAAAAACAATACTACGGAATTCTCTTTACCCATAAGCCACTCCAGTTAGATCAATCCAAATTGGTCCAGGAAGTAGGGGCCTCATCAATCCCAAAGACGTTATACATCATCCAGCGCCCCATAGAAGGATTGCCCCAGTCTCTAACGGTGTACCCTTCAGTTTTAATATTGGTATTTCCGGTTACGTCAAGGAAACAATATGTTCCAGTCAGTGTG
>OIXL01000058.1_pt1 | contig 66262 bp, 49 predicted proteins | sample 1587761 | NCBI WGS metagenome assembly OIXL01 (sample SAMN03283246) | human gut metagenome | biome: human-associated habitat; material: feces | host: Homo sapiens | place: Peru | collected 2012 | reverse complement strand
CCACGTAAAGAATAATAAGGAGATACAGATATGATTAGAAAAGTAAGTTACGAAAGTCAGGAACGTCGCGAGAAGCAGGTTCTTGCTGCTCTTAATGCTAACGGTATCAAGAGCTTGGAAGAGGCTAATCAAATCTGCGAGGACGCAGGTGTTGACCCTTATCAGATGTGTGAAGATACTCAGCGTATCTGCTTCGAGAACGCTAAGTGGGCGTATGTAGCTGGTGCTGCTATCGCTATCAAGAAAGGTGTTAAGACTGCTGCTGATGCAGCTGAGGCTATCGGTATCGGTTTGCAGGCTTTCTGCATCCCTGGTTCTGTAGCTGACGACCGTAAGGTGGGTCTTGGTCACGGTAACTTGGCTGCTCGTTTGCTCCGTGAGGAGACTCAGTGCTTCGCTTTCTTGGCTGGTCACGAGTCTTTCGCTGCTGCTGAGGGTGCTATCAAGATTGCTGAGATGGCTAACAAGGTTCGCAAGAACCCATTGCGCGTTATCTTGAACGGTCTTGGTAAGGATGCTGCTCAGATCATCAGCCGCATCAACGGTTTCACATACGTTCAGACAAAGTTTGATTACTACACAGGTGAGTTGAAGGTTGTTAACCGCATCGCTTACAGCGACGGTCCACGTGCTAAGGTTAACTGCTATGGCGCTGACGACGTTCGCGAGGGTGTTGCTATCAACTGGAGCGAGGATGTAGATGTATCTATCACTGGTAACTCTACCAACCCTACACGTTTCCAGCACCCAGTAGCTGGTACATACAAGAAGGAGCGTGTGGCTGCTGGTAAGCCATACTTCTCAGTAGCTTCTGGTGGTGGTACAGGTCGTACATTGCACCCAGATAACATGGCTGCTGGTCCTGCTTCTTACGGTATGACTGATACTATGGGTCGTATGCACTCAGACGCTCAGTTCGCAGGTTCTTCTTCAGTTCCTGCTCACGTAGAGATGATGGGCTTCCTCGGTATGGGTAACAACCCTATGGTAGGTGCTACTGTAGCTATCGCTGTAGCTATCGACCTCGCTATCAACAAGAAGTAATTTCTTTGAGATAACAAAAAATAAATGTTTAGGGTGTGTCATGAATAATGGCACACCCTTTTTGTTTATGCCAATGTAGCATATTCCTATGCTCACGGTGTTGTGACCCTTGCAGTGAGTTTCACCTTGTCATCATTCTTCATCGTCTCCAGTCGTTCGTTAAGTTGGCTACGATGGCAAAAAAACCTCGGATGCATCACGCACCCGAGGGTCAAGAGTTCATTTAATTTTTATGAAGTACAACCGTTAAAATACGGCTGCTTGTAAATCCGCTTTAATATTGCTCATGCAAGCATTGAGTCGCTGGTATGTCTTCTCTCCAGCTTTTTTGACACCGCTGCTATATTGTCGCATGAGCGATGGGTTGATACCCGCTCTCTTTGCGATGTCCGAGACATTGAGGAACGAGAAGTAATTGAAGAACGACTGAAGGTCGTACTTATATTCAAACTCCACCTCAGGAAATGCCTTGCCGTTCGCTTCAGCATCCTGCCTTGCTTCCTCGCAGCACTCCATCAAGTCAGCTTTTGCTGCTGCCACAGAGTCACCAATGGCACTCAGACCAACATCTCCGATGCCCTGTTCTGTATAACACCAAAACTTGCCATCAGATGCCTGCTCCACTATAATCTGTACTTTCATTTTTATATAATATTTTTATAGTTACTTTATAAAAAAAGAGTCCATATCCCTCATAAAATACAAAAGGATTTGAAGGTGGAAGGTTGGGGCTAAGCCCCAACCAAGTCTCTCAAGATTTTATTGGCAAGTCCCGTAGGAACCTCTCCACTATGTCTTGGTACGAACTGTGACACCCCTGTTTTAGGATTAGTCCACTTGTCGTGATTTCCACCATGTCGAGACAAGATGCATCCCGCATCTCTCAGTCTCATAATCAAATCTTTTGTTTTCATAAAATCAATGAACTCTTTGTCATTTCGACACTGCAAAGGTAGCAAAAAAGCTACAAAGCACAAAAGATTCAGGTAGCTTTTTTGCTACATTAACTAAACTTTAACATTTGGGGAAGAAGTTGGTTACTGCATTTTCCACCCCTCAGAAGGGCAAAATAGAGGGGTGGAAGGCAGATATGCGGGAGTCCACCACCATGCCCTCGAGCTTGTTCTCCCCCACGAGGATACAGCCTTGCGTGTCGTCAGGATCTATGTACGCGTACTAGTATTCTCCACATACTCTATATAACAGGCATTGCCCGTTACGTTTATGGTTCTTCCTTCTCCAAACATGGCTTCTCCTCCTTAAATTCGTTGTTCATATACTCAACATACTGGCTGTTGCCATTCAATTGAATGTTCACGCAAACAAGGCAGAATCGCCCATACTTCAGCATCAAGCGTACGAGCTTGATGACAAATCTTCCCATAATTCGAAATTAATTAATGTTTAGTAATTAAGTTCTTTGTCGCTCGTTTCTTAGTAGAGGACGTTAGAATTTGTTTGCGCTAACAATTTTGCTGGTACAAGCAAATGCCAGGAGGGCTATAAGGGAATACACCCTTAGGGGACTGTTGGTCTCCGATTTCATCAGATTTTACTTTCTTTTTTTGTATATATTTTATAGGTTAAAAATAGACCCACAATGAGTTAGGCAAGACATAGTGGACCGGAAAACTCTCACTTATACTTACTTCATAAAAGCCAGCAAATCCTTTCCCTGATGCATGAGGTTAAGAACCACAGCGGCTTGCATTCCGTAAATTTTCTTATATTTTTCTTTCATCTCATATAGCATGGCAAGCCTGGATTCCCTTTCTCTTACATATTTCTTGTAATTCTCCACCGCCTCTATTTCCTGATAGAGATAGTAGCCAAGGACGTAGCAGAATTGTCTGATGGTCTCAAAAGATATTGAGGCATCTTGCTGCTTTAGTTTTCTGGTGGTATCGTCAACAGGTCCAAACTCCATTTTTATCATTTTTTGGGTTGTGATTTTCTCCACTAGCATGTGGTCAAGGAGTGCTCCCACTTCCTTGACAACCTTTCCTCTCATATAGCCGTCGGCATATGAATTCATGTAACTACGTCCTCTTGCCATAACTTCTTTTTTTAAATTCGAGCGTGAAGTTATAAAAAAGGAGCGAAATAGAGGCGTGTACTACGATTCCTTAATTCGTAATATGAGTACTATTATTTTTCTGATTTTTAGTTTTTTGAAAAAAAAGAGGGAAAAGTGAGCGTTCTTGCAGCTTCACTTCTCCCTGTTACTTTTATGGAATTTGTATGGTAGGTGCAGCTCTCTGCACTGCTGATTTTACTTGATTATTAACTTTTAAACCTTAATATGGTCTCTATTGGCGATGAATCCTTTCACTGCTTGGAGCATGCCATATTGGAAGGCCTCGCTGTTCTTGTACTCCTTATAGAGCGACTTGTCACCCCTTCGCATGGCTATCATCTGCTTTTTGATGATCTTTGCCAATACTTCGTCGGAGGCTTGTTGGTCTGGATTGCCTTCCACATACTGGTAATCCTCGTCTTCTCTCACCATCTTGGAGAGATTGATGATCTTTGCCTTCTGCTCGTCGGGTGTAGCATCCCATCCCTTGAACCAGTGTTCGTTGAATTGCTTCACGATTTCATCCAATGGGTCTTTCTCGCCATCGTCTCCTCCTGCGTTTACCATTTTCGGTGCCAGTGGGTCTATGGTGCTTTCGCCAGAATCAAGCTCGATATGCTGATTCAGTGCCGTGCGGCGTGCGCCGTAGGTATTGAGATCGATACTGTTGAGCAAGTCTTTCAGTTCATCGTCATTCTTGGATTTCACCTTTAGCTCAGGTATCAGGAAGCGCAGGAACCAGAACAGTCTTTCCCAATCTGCCACCTCATAGTCCATGATGGCTGCCATTCGGGAATATATCTTCACGAATTGCTTGCACTTCATCTTGAAGTCTGCCTTGCCGTCCTCTTCCCACTCTATCTCTTCGTTGAACCGATGGGCGCAGGTGTCGATGACAGGTGCCCATTCGTCGGCTTCCTTGCCTTGGATATAGAGGTCGGAAAACTGTGTTACCTCGTCCATGTCGAAGACACCCACCGTGAGCAGGGTGGTCATCAGTTCGTGCAGCACGTTCACGTCGGTGGCACCGCTCAGCGTGGTGGCGGTATAGAATGGCTCGAATGCAGCCTTCATGTCATCTACCGAATTGTAGAAGTCGAGCACAAACAGGTCTTCGTTTCGCTTGCCCAACTCGGCTGCCGAACGGTTCAGTCTGGAGAGGGCTTGCACAGCCAGCACGCCAGCCAATGGCTTGTCGATGTACATGGCGCAGAGCTTAGGCTGGTCAAAGCCTGTCAGGTATTTGTTGGCTACCACCAGGATACGGTTATCGTCTTGGTCAAAATTGGTGGCGGTATCCGTTTCGGGGAATCCGTTCAAGCCTGCCTCGGTATAGGCTTTGTCGCACAGCTTCTTCTCACCTGAGAAAGCGATGAGGGCATGGTAAGGCAACTTGTTCTTAGCGATGATATCCTTGATGGCTTGGTAGTAGAGAATGGCACACTCGATGTCCTTGCACACCACCATTGCCTTTGCCTTGCTGTCCAGCTTGTGTGAGTGAAAAATCTTGGTGTCGAAGTGATCCATCATGATTTCAGCCTTTGCCTGGATAGTCTTCGGGTTGCGCTCCACGGTCTGACGTATCTTCTTCTGTGCTTTTTTGTTGTTATATTTCGGATTTTCCTTGATGCTTTTAATGACCTCGTAGTAACCTTGGTAGGTGGTATAGTTGGTCAGCACGTCGAGAATAAAACCTTCCTCGATGGCTTGCTTCATACTGTAGAGGTGGAAGGGATAGAACTTGCCCTTTTCTCCTCGCTCACCGTTAACGTCTTCCCATCCGAATCGCTCCAAGGTCTCACGCTTTGGGGTGGCGGTGAAGGCAAAATAAGAGCAGTTGGTGCTCATCTTGCGTTCCTTCATCAGTTTCTCTATCAGCTCGTCGGTGTCTGCTCCACCTGTGTCGGCATCCTGCTCTGAGGATCCGTTCTGCTGCATGGAGGCATTCATCTTGTCGCTGGCAATACCCGACTGCGAAGAGTGTGCCTCGTCGATGATGATAGCGAAGTTGCGGTCGCTCACGTCCTTGATGGTGTCGCAGATAAACGGAAACTTCTGTATCGTGGTGATGATGATGCGCTTGCCGCCCTCGATGGCATCCTTCAGGTCGCTGCTGCTGTTGGCATGGGCGATGATTTTCTGGGTCTGTCCGAATGCTCGGATGTTGGCGGTTATCTGCTTGTCCAGGAGTCTGCGGTCGGTCACTACGATGGCTGAGTTGAAGAGTTTTTCTTCCAAGCCTTTGGCTCGCTTAGCTGCCATGGTGGTTGGACAGGCGTTGATGACTTGGAAGGCGAGCCATGTGAGCGAGTTGCTCTTGCCCGAACCTGCCGAGTGCTGGATGAGGTAACGCTCGCCTACGCCCTTCTCCGATACGTCTTCGAGAAGCTTGGTCACCACGTCGAGTTGGTGGTAGCGTGGGAAGATGAGCTTCTTGGCGTTCTTCATGATGTGGGGCACAGTCTTACCCGTCTTTGCCTCGCCATAGTCGAAGCATACGTACTTGTCGATGATGTCGGCGAGGCAGTCTTTCTGCAACACCCATTCCCATAGGTAGCTGGTCTTGTAGCCGTTGGGGTTCACTGGGTTACCAGCGCCCTGTCCGTTGGGCAGACCTTTATTGAATGGCATAAAGTAGGTTTTCTTGCCAGCCAACTTGGTGGTGAAGAAGATTTCATTCTTGTCGCCTGTGAAGTGTGCGAGACAGCGGCCGAAGTTCAAGAGCTTGTCTTTCGGATTGCGGTCTTCCTTGTATTGCTTCTGCCCATTGTAGCGTGCAGTCTGGTAAGTCCAGGGATTCTTCCACTCAAAGGTAAAAATCGGCAGTCCGTTTACATAGAGCACCATGTCTATCTCGTCGCCTGGTTTCAAGCGAGAGTAGGTTTGCTGTCGGGTCACGGAGAACTGGTTCTGCTGAAAGAGTAGCATATTCTCCTGCGCATCGGCTGGTGAAGGTTTTGGATACCAAAGCTTTAGCTCAATGTTCTCTACTTTGATGCCCTTACGCAGCACCTTGATGATGCCGAAGGTCTCTATGTCCTTGCTGATACGTTCGGGGATGGCACGCTCCAGGGGAGTTCTTCCCACGTAGGTGTCGAGTATATCTTGCTGGGTGGCATGCAGGAACGACATGAGTCGGCGCATATCTATCGCCCAATCCTCGTTCTGCTTGTACTTGAAGTCGCAAGGCACGCCCCAGTAGTATTGGTCGGCGGCAGGCTGCTGCGCATCCACGTCTTTCGCTGTGATGCCCTGCGCCTTTCGCTCCTCTATGGTAGAGCCTACCAAAGCCTTTTCTATCAAGGCTTCGAAGGCTTGTTCTTTTGTTTCTGATGTATGACTCATGATACCTTTACCTTTCCTGTTATTACTTCGTTGATGATGATTTGCTTGCGCTCTTGAAGGAGGGCGATTTGACGCTGGCTGTTGGAGATGGCAGAGTCGAAATTATCAACATTCTTCTTAATAAATGCAACGATTTTTGCTTGTTCCTCAATAGAAGGATAACACAAAATCAATTTTTCCAACATACGCATTCCAATATTTTGCTGTGTTCCAAAAGACCATTTATCTTGTACCTGTAATTGATAATAACTTGATTGTAAGCTATAATACAAGAAATAAGGCAAGACTTTTTTCTTATTAACCCTAAAGACTGCTAAAGGTGACCATATTGTAAACTTTACATCAGTATTAACAATTGCGACCTTACCAGTTGTTGCCCCAGATTTTATCATATATATATCGTCTCTTTGAGGGATATACTTCTTACAGCACTCATTATAAAATGAATCTGATATGTAACCTCGTATATGTGAAAAATCAATATATCCATTTCCACAAGATACAGCTTCTGCTGATACAAATGGAATACCATCATCGTAAAGTTGGGGAGTAGTATGTGGTCCGTCTGTTATTGGCATAGACAAAACATACAAAGTTTTACAAACTTCCCAAGTACTTGGTATTTTCCCAAGGAATTTACAATTACTATCCTTCATTTCCACGTTCTCATCGAGTCCTTTAGTCACGGCATTTTGGATAATGATCTGCTTACGTTCGTTCAGCAAGTCTATCATCTTTTGTTGCATGGCAATGGCTTTGTCGATTTTCGAGGTGGCGGCGTCGAGGTAACGGACAATGGCATCTTGTTCTCCCACAGGAGGTAACAAAGAAACTACTTGTCCAAAATCATCTGTGTACATACGCCAACGAGAAGGCACAACACCTGTGGAATGTCTTGCAAATTCAGCTAAATACATAGGAGTTTTATACAAATAATGTAGGAACTTCGGATTGTAGTCTCTTATTAGTTTGTAAGTGCAATATGCAGGGCTTACGACACCTTCATCATTAGAAACACCCAATCCGCCTAACCATGCAAGCATAATATTGATGACTAAATCATCTTTATGTACGATTTTATAACCTATCAAAGATTCGCTTCTCGAATCTGCTTTGGACTTTGTCACACCTGTATATTGAGATACTGATAGCAAATCTTCTTTTCCTGAGGTAGAATTTTCAAAAGTTTCTTTCCAAAGATATTTAGACTTCAACAGTTCCCAGTGGCTCGGAATCTCCCCGAGCCACTTTACTCCACTATCCTTATATTCACTATATCTTTCCATACTTACCCCTCCTTGCTTAAAAGTTGACGGATGAAGCCATCGTTCTCTTGGTCGAGGGCGAGGATGTCTGCCTCATTCTCTTCCAACGTGCGCAGAGGCACTGGCTTGTAGAAATACTTGGTGAAGGAAATCTCGCAACCTATCTTGGTAGGTGGCAAGTTAATCCAGGCATCCTCCACGTAAGGACGCACCTCACGCAGGAAGTACTCGTAGATGTCTTCCTTCACAGGTATCTTTTCCGTATCTCTGAGGTCGCTGTCGGTCTCATATTCCACATATAGCTTGCTGTCATCCAAGGCTTTCCAATAGCCGTATTCGTTCAGTCGCTCCTTTGTGATACCATATACTGCCATCAAGCTGGCGATTTCCTTGCTGTTTGGCTTGTGCGTCTTCTTGATCACAGGTGCTGCCTTCGGGTCGGTCTCGCTCATGGCTCTGGCTATGGTCTTCATCTCGGCAGCACTGATGTTTTCCTCCATAAATTCAGAGGCGGCTGTCTTGATGCAGCCAAAGAACTTGTTATAGTCCATATATTCGTCGGTACCCACAATCTTCATCAGTTCATGGGCGAGGTCAACCAAGTGCTTGCGCTCCTGCCATTTCTTGGCAGAAATCAGGTTGTTCAGCTGCTTGTCTGTCTTCTTGATGTCCTGCTCCTGGAGATAACTCTTGATGGCAGTCACTTCGCTGTCAAGCCCTGTGAACACACGCTCGCCATAGGTCTGATAGAGCCACTTAGAAAGCTCTACGTCCGACTTATCGTAAAGCAACTCGTCTATCTTGAGCTGCGAGAATTTGCTGCGAAGGCGCAATGGTCGCTCGATGGTAACATTATGGAATCGGAAATCGTCATTATCAAATATCTTCGACTCCACCTTGTTATCCTCGGCAGCATCCTTCTCCTCGAAAGCCATGTAGGTTTCGAGTATCTGCTGGCGATGTAGCGGCGTGATGGTACAGTTGCGAGAACCTTGGTTCTTGCGCAACTTCTCGTAACACTCAGAGGCATTGATGAGCTGCACCTTGCCACGGCGCTCAGCAGGCTTCTTGTTGGTGAAAATCCACACGTAGGTAGTGATACCTGTATTATAGAAGATATTGTTAGGCAACTGCACGATGCAATCTACCAAGTCGTTCTCTATCAAGTATCTGCGGATGTTACTCTCACCACTACCCGCATCGCCTGTAAAGAGCGACGAGCCATTGTGAATGGAAGCGATACGACTGCCCTGTGGCTGCATATCGAGTGGTTTCATCTTGTCGATTTCCTCCAATACGAAGAGCAACTGACCATCGGAAGTTCTCGGTGTACTGTCCAATGACTCTACTTCGCCCGCAAAATTAGCCAATTTCAGCTCAAATCGGGCATCGTTGAGCACCTTCTTCTTTCCCTCGTTCACCTCGCTGTATATAGACTCCTTGTCAGTCTTCCACGACTTGCCGTAAGGAGGGTTAGTCAACATAAATCCGAAGCTATTCATCTTCTGCTTGGCGAAATAATTCTCCGTAATGGTATTGCCCTTATGGATGCCGTCAGGATTTACGCCCTTGATAATCAAGTCAGACTTGCAGATGGCATAAGTCTCAGGGTTGATTTCCGTACCCGAAAGGAAGATGGTGGAATCCTTCACACCTAGATTCACCAAGTATTCGTAACCCTCGGTGAGCATACCGCCCGAACCACAGGCTGGGTCGTATAGCGTAATGGTCTTAGGAAGGTCGTCCTTGACAGGCTCGAACACGAGGTGCGCCAAGAGCGAGATAGCATCACGTGGGGTGAAGTGCTCACCTGCCTCCTCGTTGTTCTCCTCATTGAATCGGCGCAAGAGTTCCTCGAACACCGTTCCCATATCTACATTGTCGAGAGGTGGGAGTGGCAAGCCGTCAGGGTCATCCTGTGGCTTATTGGTGAGGTTGATGCGTGGGTCGGTGATACGTTCGATGATGGCAAGCAATCGGTCGTTGTCGGCAAGTTTGCGAGCCTTGTTATAATAGTCGAAGTTATCCAGTACATCCTTCACGTTGTCGCTGTAGCCGCTCAGATATTCAACGAAGTTCTTATAGAGGATGTCGTTGTTGTCGGGAGCTTGGTCCTTTAGACGGTTCAATGTCCACTTGGAGGTGTTATAGTAAGAGAGCTGGGTAATGTTGCACATTACGTCCTCATCTATCTCGTCTTCGGGGTCCATTTCTTTCAACTCTTTCTCCACCTCTTCCTTGGTAGGTTCAAGGAGGGCATCCAGTCGGCGGAGCACCACCATAGGCAGAATGACATCACGATACTGACCACGCAAGAACACATCACGTAACACGTCGTCTGCAATATTCCAGATGAGCGATACGATTTGGCTATTATTATTTTCCATTTCTTTCTAAAAGGTTATTTCGTTTAAACTTGTAGTGTAAACACATTCCCCCCTGGCATATCCTCCAAGGTTATCACCCACTCTATCTCCCCATCCTCGGGGTCGACATCAATAGCATACGCCGTGCCCTCCTGCTGTCCGTCGAAGCGCACGTCGAAGCGCCAGAGACCGTTCTTCAAAATCTGGTCTCTGGTAATCTTGATGGTTGAAATCTTGGAGATATCTATGCCGAGGCGCTTGGCTATCTCCTGATAGCTAAGCACCCATCGGGTCTTACCTTTAGAAATGTATTCATAGGCGATGCCATCCTTGGTGAAGCCGATACCCTCAGTATCGGTAATGGCATAATAACTGGGAGCCTCGCTGTCGGCAGGTGGGCTGACAACCAGGTCGGTATCGGAACTTACATCATCCTTGCTGCAACAGGCAAGGGTAAGCGTAAAAAATGCGGCTACAAGAGCCAGCTTCCCCGATATGGGGGGGGGTAAATTTACTGATAATCATAATGTTATCGTTTTTGTATCACATACGTGGCTATATACCACCCCACAAAGTTACGATTTCTTTTTGAAACTGGCAAGGATTTCGGGAGTTTTTTCTATCATTATTCTCCATAATTGTAAAAAAGTTAACTTGTAGTATGCAGAAAGACTCCTTAGTCAGAGCATCACAGATAAGAGACTGAAAGAAATAACCCAAAATATAATGAAGTAATATGAATAATTACTTCATTATATTATAGGTTAAGTTTGAACCTTTCCTTAAACATATCCATCTCTCTTCCTGGGATTTGAAGCAGAATGGCTAAATTCTCCCATTTGCTCACAGCCGCTTGAACCTCCTGGATGATGTTTTCAGCATCCTCCTTCTTTATCATATAGCTCTCGCATGAATCAAGCAGAACATGAATATCTGCCTTGTTGGAAGATTCGTTGATTAGAAGACTCTGATGTTCATTGAGAGTCGGATTCATATCATAGGCGGGTGACAGCGTCCATCCTTTTGGAGTGAGAAGAAAGCCATGGTTTCTGAAGTGATCATCAGAATTTCCAATGCAGATGTTGAATGCTACCCTACGGAAGAGTTCCTGAAGGTTTTTTTCTACGTTGCAGCAACCTTGGAGGATGAAATCAACTATATCGAGATAACCATACCCATCTTGTGCATTATCACCATCCTTTAATCCCAGTAGAGACATGGATGACGCAAAATGTATTCTCTTGGCTTCATCAGTTCTGTCAAATCGTCTGGACAGGAGTGTGTGATATTTTCCCAGTCCCCCTAACACTCTGGTTTCAGCAACCTGTATTCCTGCCTTTTGAGCGAGAAGATGAGAAAAGTGTTCCCAAAGTCCTGTGTCATAGTCATCCTTGCGCGAAGGGAACTTAGCTATGCATAGATTGCCTTTTTCATCCAAGACACCAGCCTTAGGTCTTGCGCCACCTAATGAGGTGCCGGGTTGGATAAGCTGTGCTATCCACTTTTTCTCAGGCAGCGTATCATTCTCTTCTGATTTTTCCACTTCCTGACTGGCATGAATCAGTTCTCTGATTTCTGTTAGTGGAGGTATCTTGAGAGATGGTGACACATTGATATAATCGCCTTCCATTTCCCTTTTAAACCTAAATCCACCCATTCTGGAGAAGTCATCAATACCCATGAGGTAATCGAATGAGGAAAGAGCTCTGATAGCTCTCTTCTCTTCTGCAGCCTGTATCTGTTCTCTTCTTTTGAGCAAGGTACGCCCCCACCTATCTGGCAATGCATCAGAAAAGCATCCGAAAATATCACTTCCTGGCTGGGTATATTGCATGCCAGGGTAGTTGTTGATGTCCTCTGAAAGCTTGATTCCTGCATGAACCTTAAGCCAATTCTCATTAAACTTAAAGGCATAGCTGTCAGAGCCGCGCAATTTCTCATAGCACAGCTCACCCACCAGTTCTGGACTGACGAGCCAGCTAAAATCAGCGAAAACCAATAATCGTTCCATTCCTATCCCCTTTTAGTAGCTCTTTGACGATTCTTCAATCCCATATCCTGCAATGCCCTTCCAAGCTTGTCATCCTTTGCCAAGAGCAAGATGTCATCATCCAGTTGAAGAGCATAAAGTACACGCAGGTAGATTCCGATGGAAACCGTTGGTAATCCCTTCTCCACCTTGCAAAGTGTAACTTCTGAGCATGTTGCTCTTTCTGCAACTTGAGCCATGCTCAGGTTGCGGCGCAATCTGGCAAGCTTGATTTGTTCGCCCACGATTTTCATTTTTTGAATCAACTTCCTAGGAAGTTTGTTAGCCATTGTATTCTTTGTCATTGCCTTAATCCCAATTATAATATGCAAATATAAGGAAAAAACTTCATTATAAGATGGGTTAGCCAAAAGTTTTATAAATAATTAAGGATATGTTTTCAAAGTAATAGGCTCACATATCTGTTGGAACAGCTTTGTTAAACACAAATCATTTAAAGGAGTCTTGTCCGTAAGGAATAGACACTTGGTGATTGCCATTATAACCAGGGCGAATGGGGCCTAAAGGGTGTTCAGTATTCAGTATTCAGTTTTTTTCGCGATAGTTACTCATTTTGTGGTTATAAATTGTAAGTAATAATTTTATATTATATATATATATTTATATATATATATAATATACTATCTATACAGAGGATGGTAACAACAGCGAAAAAAACTGAATACTGAATACTGAATACGTTTCCCTGTATCGGGTATTACTTCGTAATATGCTGATTTATATCGCAAAACATAGTTTTCTGTGCCGCAAAAACATAGAGATGCGCCCCATAAAACATAGAGTTCGTATTAAAACTAACTTTCAAATCGTAAGTTGCTGAAAATCGCTCCTTATCACATGCCTAAATTTGGCAGTTACCGAAAATCTTCGTATCTTTGCACCAGCAATCGAAGGAAAGCCTTAGGTGCTTGAAAACGGTTATATATGATAACACAGGCGGGGGATAAATGATGACAGGCGCCGGTCATCAATAACGAACCCGAAAGGACAAAAAACGGGGCTTCCGGGGAGTTGCAAAAATGAACCTTTTAACACAATCGACTATGATTAATTACAGCATCGTAATGCGTAGCGTGAACGCAAATCTTCTGGCAATCAACCAGGCAAAGTCACGCATCAACCAGGCAAAGAAGGAGGGCAAGGAGCCTGAGAAGGAAGACCTCGACCTCGTGAAGACCGAGAAGCAGAACGCCTTCGCCGTATCGCAGTACACCGACATCATGACCATCGAGAAGTTTGCCAAGCACATCACCTCCCATGGCAGCGTGTACTCCAGAGCCGACATCAGCGCCATCCTCTACATGGCAGTGGACTGCATGAGAGAGATGCTGCTCGAGGGCAAGAAGGTCCGTCTGGGCGACCTGGGTGACTTCTCCGTCCTGCTCAGCTCGAAGGGTGCCGAGGATGCCGACAAGTTCACCGCACAGAACATCACCGACGTGAAGGTGCAGTGGGAGCCTGGTCAGCAGTTCAAGACCCTGCGTGACGACGCCGAGTTCAACCTCGTGGCAAGCCGAAGTGCTCAGGCAGCCGTGATCAAGGCTATCAAGGAGGGCAAGACCAGCGTAGACCTCAACGCGCCAACCACTCCGGAGGGAGGTGGTGACGGAACCAGCGGTGGCGGTTCTAACAGCGGTGGCAGCGAGGGCACCGGAGGCACTGGTGGTGAGAATACCGGAGGCACTGGTAGCGACGGTCAGGGCGGCGAGAGTTCCGGCACCGAAGGCGGTGGTGGTCAGATGGGCCTCTAGTTTTAAAGCTCCTGCCCCCTTCAGGGCGGGGCACATTGCGACAACATAAATTGTTTAACCTTTTAAATTCGAAAGACTATGAAGAAAGACACATGGAAGATGGTGTTGCAGATAGCCATCAGCATCTTGACGGCAATCGCAACCACGCTCGGAATCACTAGCTGTGTAGGCTAGGAAAACTGGCTGAGCAGGCTAAGAAAAAATGACTAGCTGTGTAGGCTAGAAGTTGAAAATGAAGAATGGCTGCTCTCCTCTACCCCATGAGGAGGCGGTCATTTTTTCGTATTCCGGTCATTAAGGTCACGGTCATTAAGGTCATTAAGAAATTATAAAAGGAAAGTAGAGGGAAAACTGCAAAAAAAATCATCTTTTTTTGCTCGTCTTTCCTTTTTTTATTACCTTTGCATAAGATAAGCTACACTCGGCAATTTGAAAGCAAGCTTTCATTGCACTCGCTTGCATTATCTTTGCCTTTACATATAAATATATAATAATATGATTACAGGAGAAATCAAAAACAAGATAGACCAGATATGGGACACTTTCTTTGTGGCAGGTATTACCAACCCTATCACCGTATTGGAACAGATGACCTACATCTTCTTCATGAAGATGCTCGACGACAAGCAGCTCCAGGAAGAGGAAAACGCACGCGACTTTGACGGCGAAGTGCAGAACCCTACCTTCCCCGAAGGGCAGCTCTGGATTAACCCCGACGCTACCTCCGACGAGGAGAAGGCTGGAATCCCTTACGAAAGCCTGCGCTGGCACGTGTTCAAGAACCTGGGCGCCGACAATATGTTCAAGGTGGTAAGGCAGCACGTGTTCGAATTCATCAAGCACATCGGCACGGGCGAAGAAAGCGCCTACAGCCGCTACATGAAGTCGGCTATCTTCCTGATTCCCAACGCCCGAACTCTTACCAAGGTAATCGACGGCGTGGATTCTCTCGATATGAACAACCGTGACGCGATGGGCGATGTATATGAATACATCCTGGGCAAGATGGCGGCAAGCGGCACCAACGGACAGTTCCGCACCCCCCGACACATCATCCGTATGATCGTGGAGATGATGCAGCCTACCCCGGAGGATTACATCTGCGACCCAGCCATGGGCTCGGCAGGATTCCTCGTAGAAGCCGTGAAATACATCAAGGAGAATTACGAGACCATCCTCTATGCTGGAGAACAGGTGAAACACATGAAGACCTCGATGATCAATGGCTACGATACCGACCAGACCATGCTGCGCATCGGAGCCATGAACCTGCTGCTGCACGACATTACTGCCCCGGAACTTGCCTGGCGCGATTCGCTCTCTGAGCAGAACGAAGACCAGAACTGCTACTCGCTCATCATGGCGAACCCGCCGTTTGCCGGCAGTCTCGACAAGGGCAATGTGAACAAGAAGATTCTTGCCTACGCCAACACCAGCAAGACCGAGCTGCTGTTCCTGGCTCAGTTTGTCCGCTCCCTGGAGTTGGGCGGCCGCTGCGCCAGCATCGTGCCTGATGGAGTGCTCTTCGGAACTTCCAGGGCGCATGTGGCTATCCGCAAGGAGATAGTTGACAACCAGCAGTTGCGTGCCGTCATTTCCATGCCTAGTGGTGTGTTCAAGCCATACGCCGGAGTTTCTACCGCCGTTCTTGTGTTCAGCAAGACCAACTGTGGTGGAACGGACAAGGTATGGTTTTACGACATGAAGGCGGATGGATATTCGCTCGATGACAAGCGTACGCCGATAGCCGACAATGACATTCCGGATGTGGTAAACCGCTTCCTGCATCCTGAGTCTGAGGCTTCCCGCACCCGCAAGGACCAGAGCTTCTTCGTACCCGTAGAGGAAATCCGCCAGAACGATTACGACCTCTCTATTAATAAGTATAAGGAGATAGAGCGTGAGAAGGTGGAATACGAGCCTGTAAAGGATATTCTAGTAAGACTGGAAGAGAATGAAGGCGAGTTTCTGAAGGGATATAGAGATTTGTGCAAGATGCTGGAAGAAGATGAAAAGAAGGAGGAAATGGTATGAGAAAGGGATGGGAATATAAGAAGCTGGGGGAGGTGTGTGAAGTTGTAACAGGAACAACACCCAAAACGAACATTCCTGAATATTGGGGAAAAGGTCACTATTGGGTTACTCCAGCAGAATTGAATGATACAACTGTTTATATTGACAAAACAGAAAGACAAATTACAGACGAAGCTTTAAGTAAAACAAAACTTCGCCTTTTACCGGTTGGTACTGTCTTATTGTCATCACGAGCACCTATAGGTAAGGTTGCAATTGCCAATGCAGAAATGTATTGTAATCAAGGATTTAAAAATTGCATCTGCTCAGAAGCAATCTATAATAAGTATCTGTTCTACTTCTTACGTTTAAAGAAAGACTATTTAAATAGCCTGGGACGTGGTGCTACTTTCAAGGAAATCTCGAAGTCTATTGTAGAAAGCATAAAGATTCCTCTCCCACCCCTCTCCACTCAGCTTGCGATAGTTTCCGAACTTGACAAGATAAACGAGTTGATTCGTTTGAAGAAGGAGCAACTTAAAGATTTCGACAATCTCGCTCAAAGCCTCTTCTATGAGATGTTTGGAGACCCAGTGGAGAATGAAAAGGGATGGGAAGTGAAGAAGCTAAATGAAATTGTTTCAGACAATTGTTCAATCTCCTATGGCATTGTACAGCCGGGAGATGGTGTTGAAAATGGTGTTCCAGTTGTCCGTCCTGTTGACATGACTAAAACTTTCGTGTCTCGAAAAGGTCTCAAAAATACAACTAAGGAAATATCAGATTCATACAAACGAACAATATTAAAAGGTAACGAAATATTGATGTGTGTTCGTGGAACGACAGGACTGATTTCTATGGCAACACCGGAATTACAAGGCTGCAATGTTACTAGAGGCATAGCCCCTATTGAATGTGGTCCTACATGTGATAAGTGGTTCGTATTTTATCAGATTTTAAATCCTGCTATTCAACATCATATTGCAGAATATACTAGGGGGATTGCATTAAAACAGATAAACATGAAAGATGTAAGAGACATTCCTCTTTGTCTCCCACCCCTCTCCCTCCAGCGTCTCTTTGCCCAGCGCATAGAGCAAATCGAGCGAGAGAAATCGGATGTTCAGAAGTCCATCCAGGATCTCGAAACCCTGCTGGCTTCCCGCATGCAATACTGGTTCGAATAGAAGTTGAAGGTAGCTTTGTATATTGCCCGGTATTTGAAGGCTTTGCCCGCAAAAATATAACAATAACAATTAAAAATAAAACGACAATGAAGAATTTTGACTTTATCAAAAAGCTGGCAGAGGAGATTCCTGCCTTCCACCAGCTCCACGCATACTGCGATAAGGCAGAAATCTTTCAGAAGGCATTCCCCGAAGAGAGTGCCGCCAATGCACGCAAGGCACTGGAATGGCTCGTAAAAAACCATCTGGCGATGGCTAACGTTACCCTCGCCCCGCACGAAACCTTGAACAATATGCTCAAACGCCCACAGATAGATGCTTTCATCAACGAAGACTGGGAGTTTGAACAGAATATGCGCATGGTAAAGAAAATAGGCAACTACGCTGCTCATACCGGAGCCCAGCAGGTAAAGGCAAACGATGCTTTCATCTGTCTGAGAGCCCTCTTCTATGTGGCAACCGGTTTCCTCTACCGCTGGCAGGCAATCCGCAAAATGCTTGCCTTCGATGCTACGCTCATCCCGCAGGACTTCACCCAGATTCATGCATCAGACAATTCCGAGCCAACCGTATCTCCCGACCTCACAGACCATGTTTCTTCCGAGGCCATCAATCACCCGGAACCTCCAAAATCTCAGCCTTCAGAATCGCTTGAAAGCGAAGCCATTACCCGCCAATGCCTCATCGACTACATGCTGAACGAGGCTGGCTGGGAAATCCTCCACGTAAAGGGCGACATCCAGGGCGGAAAGGCTGCCATCGAGGTAAAGATAGAGGGAATGAACAAGCAATTCCACCCTTCGGGCACCGGCTACGCCGACTACGTGCTCTTCAGCAAGGGCAGCAAACCGCTGGCGGTGATAGAAGCCAAAAGCACCATCCACAGCCCGGAAACCGGACGCAAGCAGGCAATAGAGTATGCAGATTGCCTGGAGAAGAAGTATGGTGTAAGACCGGTAATTTATTACACCAACGGATACACTACCAAGGTGATTGACGGCATGGACTATCCCGACCGGGAGGTCATCTCCTTTCATAGCCACGACGACCTGGAACAGCTGATTCAGAAACGGGGTCGTGCCGACATTACCAAACTGACGATAGACGACGAAATCACCAACCGCCCCTATCAGAAAACAGCCATCAAGAGTCTGGTGGAATGGCTCAACAGGAAGCATCGCCGTGGACTGCTCGTGCTGGCTACCGGTACGGGCAAGACGCGCGTGAGTATCTCGCTCTGCAAACTGCTAGACAACAACAACTGGATCAAGAGAGTACTCTTCCTTGCCGACCGCACGGAACTGGTGAAGCAGGCACGTAAGAACTTTGAAAAATACTTACCTAGCCAGACCATGACCAGTCTCTCGGACGATACAGAACCCAACAAGTCTGCCCGCTTCGTATTCTCCACCTATCAGACGATGATCAACTACATCAACGCCGAGCCAGTGGAGTTCTCCATCGGTCATTTCGACCTCATCATCATCGACGAGGCGCATCGCAGCGTGTTCGGCAAATACGGCGCCATCTTCCAGTATTTCGACTCCCTGCTCATCGGTCTCACCGCCACCCCAAGAGCCGAGATAGACAAGAACACCTTCCAGCTGCTGGAACTGGAGAATGAGCCTAACTTTGAATACACCTATGATGAAGCCATCGCCGACGGCTATCTCTGTCCGTACCGACTGAAGAAATGCAACTCGAAGATGATCAACCGGGGCATCAGATACGACGATCTGAGCCCGGAGCAGCGGGAGCAGCTGGAGAAGGTATGGGAGTATGAGAAGGCAATGAAGGGCATTCCGGAGGACGAGGAATATCATCGGGATATTCAGGGCAACGAGATATTCAACTACCTGATCAATGACGACACCATCGACAACGTGCTGTCAGAACTGATGACAAACGGACAGAAGGTACATAGTGGCGAGGACGTGGGCAAGACCATCATCTTCGCCTACAACCACAAGCATGCGGAGCGCATCGTGGAGCGTTTCCGCCATCTCTATCCCGAGCGTGGCGCTGACTACTGCCAGCTGATAGACAACCAGGTGAAGAACCACTCTGCCCTCATCGCCGACTTCGAGGTAGAAGACAAGATGCCGCAGATAGCCGTATCGGTGGACATGCTCGACACGGGAATCGACGTGCCTGAGATTCTGAACCTTGTATTCTTCAAGATCATCAAGTCGAAGATAAAATTTGAGCAGATGATAGGTAGAGGAACCCGTCTCTGCAAGGACCTTTTCGGTCCGGGCGAAGACAAGAAGGAATTCTACATCTTCGACTGGTGCGGCAATTTCGATTTCTTCTCGAAGCAGGGCGACGACATTCATCCATCCGACAGCAAATCGCTCACCGACCGGCTCTTCTGCCTGCGCCTGGATATTGCCAAGGAGCTGCAGAGCGCCGAGCATCAGGAGAAGGAATTTGACAAGCAGCTGCATGATGAGCTGAAGACCCTGCTCAGCGGGCAGGTGGCAGCCATCGGCAAGGAGCGCAAGGAAGCTCGCCCATGGCTGCACATCATAGAGCCATACAGGAATCAGGAAAAATGGACCTGTCTATCGGAATTGGATGTGTTGCGGCTCAAGAAGATAGGACATCTTATCAAAGTGGATAAGGAAGACGAGGAAGCCAAGCGTTTCGACATCGTGATGCTCCACATCATGCTTTCGCTCATCGACACGACCAGGCGTGTGGGTCAATTCCGCAAGGTGGTAGTAAACATCGCCGCCATCCTGGAGAAGAAGGCCTCCATCCCGGCTGTGATGGAACGCATCAACATCATCCGCCAGGTTCAGAAGCCAGTGTTCTGGGAAAATGAATCGCTGGATGCGCTGGAGCATGTGCGCAGGGAACTGAGAGGACTGGTTCATCTGCTGAAGGAGCAGCGTGGCGGCAAGAAGTTTATCATCGACATAGAAGACACCTACACCAAAGTGGAAGGTGGCGAGGATGAGGTGATCAAGACCAGCTACAAGCAGCGTGTAATCGACTATCTGGCAGAGAACAGCAACAACGATACACTGCGCAAGATTCAGCATTTCGAGCAGCTGACCTCTGCCGACATAGAGGAGCTGGAGCGCATCTTCTTTGAGGAGCTGGGCACCAAGGATGAATATAACGAGCTTACCGAGGGCCATCCGTACAAGAACAATGTGGCTGCGTTTATCCGTGTAATCAACGGCATAGACCGCAAGAAGGCGCTTCAGATCTATCAGCAGTTCATAGAGGGTTACAACCTCACCTCAGACCAGGAGATCTATCTGAAGAACATCCTGGATTACATCAGCATGAACGGCGACATAGAAACCCGCAACTTCCTGGAGTATCCGCTGAAAGATCTGAAATGGCGCGAAACCTTCGGCGACACGTTTGTGAATCTCAAGGATTTCATCAAGCAGATGCACCGGGTGATTATTGCGTAAGGACAGGAATTGTCTAGGGTAAAAGAAAGCGACCGCTCACCTCAGAAATCATGAGGAGAGCGGTCGTTTCCGGTCATGAAGGTCAAGGTCATTAAGGTCATTAAGGATTTCGGATTATTCAGATGTTTACAACTATCCATTTACCACTTTTTCTACCGCCTTCACGTTTCAAGATTCCCTTAGCTTGAAGAGCAGCAATATCTCTTTCAATAGTACGTGTCGTAACAGTTTTCTTTCCCGACATTCTCTGCGCCAATTCCGGAATCGTTATTGTCGGATGAAATTTAACAACAGAAATGATATTCTGCTGACGTTCAGAAAGTTTAACCAGTTTTTCTTTCCCGACATTTTTAAAATCTTTCCCGACATTTATCACGACATCATCATCCATAGATTTTTCATATTGTTCAATCTCTGCCTTAAGATTTTTGATATGTTCTTGAAGCATGAAAGATTGGAATGGTAACATCGACTCTTCTTCTCGAGATGCATTAAGAGCTTCAATATAAGCTGCCTTATCATCAGTCATTACCTTTGTCGGAACAAGATTAAATTCAAACTGAAGGTGGTTCATGATGAGACGCGACATTCTACCATTTCCATCCACCCAAGGATGGATGCTGACAAGGATGTTATGAGCATCGAAGCTCAACAAATATGCATCCATTTCACTCGGGTTTTCAAGAAGCAATTCACGCCTGCGGTTTATCTCATTGCAGAAATCTGCCAACCGTGCAGGAACCTTCAGAAAGTTCATATAGGAACGTCCACCAGCTCCCGCTGTGACACCTAATAGACGGAGGTCACCTTTAGAAGAATCGAAATCCCCCTGAAGCGTGCTATAAACGCTGCCGGTATTCTTCATCACCAATGCAGACAATTGCTTAAGCATCTCCACAGAAAAAGGTTTATGCTCCCTAGCCCATCGAATGGATTGCTCATAAGCATGTTTCAAATCAAGATTCATCAACTGCTCTACCAAGGGTTTACCTTTAGCTGAAATACCTTCATCAAAGAGCAATTGATTCTCTATTTCCGTCACAGTAGAACCTTCTATGGCTGTGGAGTGCGTGATGATAGAATACAGATAGAACTTATCGTAATCTATCTGCTGCGAAATACCAAGACTTCTATATTGGTCTAGTATTGCCTGTAATTCTAACACATACTTTTCCATTTTGCTACTTCTATTTTTTAAGGCACAAAGATAGGTAAAATATGTTAGAAACACGAATGATTATGAAGAAAATATGCAAATTACTCTGCATTTTACTAAGATTATATCAACCATACCTTCCGCCTTTTTGTTTTAAGAGGTCATGAAGTGTCAAATTCATTATCGGTCATTTTCATTTTCCAATACCTAAATCCGGTCATTAAGGATTTCGGTTTATCAAAAAAATCCCTCAACATCCCTCTATCTTATAAAATAAGGTTAAATCAAGTTCGCCCTGCAAACAAAATCCATCCATATAATCACTTTTCTGAATATTTTTTGTATTTTTGCAGATATATTGCGCCGATATGGGGTTGAGCATGGCTTATACTCAAGATGATACTCAAGATGGCACTCAAGGTGGCAGTATGTTGCTAGCGGCTATAGCGGTCATTGGGAAGTAAGGAAAGAAGTAAGGAAAAAGAAATGAAAATATATATATAGATGGAAAAGAATATTATAAATATAGATGCACATGTTATAGATGATATCAGAACCATCATCACAAGGGCAAGAAACAGGGCGTATCAATCTATCAACGAAACTCTGATACGCTCAAACTGGGAAATAGGCAAACGTATTGTTGAAGAAGAGCAGCTTGGCAAGCAGCGTGCAGATTATGGAATACAGCTCATCAAGTCCATATCTCAGCAGTTGACGACTGAGTTCGGCTCCGGCTATGGTGTCCGTAACCTTGCCTATTTCAAGCAATTATACCAATATTTCCCTGATTGGGAGATTTTGCACGCGCGCGTGCAAAATCTTACTTGGACTCATCTAAAGAGTATTCTAAGAGTTACAGATGCAGAAGCTCGTCTATGGTATTTAAAGGAATCGTCAGAGCAAATGTGGAGCACAAGAACCCTCGACCGCAATGTTGCCTCACAATACTATTATCGACTCCTGCAAACCAGCAATGAGCACAAAGATGAGGTAGAGAACGAGATGAAAGCCCTTACAAAAGGATACGCAGACTCACCTGCCATGTTCATCAAGTCGCCAATGGTGACAGAATTTCTGGGCTTATCCCGAGACATGAGCTTCTCGGAAAGCGAACTGGAGAGTGCCATCATCACCCATCTTCAGAAGTTTCTGATGGAGATGGGCAAAGGCTATGCCTTCGTAGAGCGACAGCAGCACATCATCACCGATACCCAGGACTACTACATAGACCTGGTATTCTACAATTACCTGATGAAATGTTTTGTACTGATCGACCTGAAGACGACCAAGATCACCCATCAGGACGTAGGACAAATGGATATGTATGTAAGAATGTATGATGAACTGAAACGCACGGAAGGCGACAATCCGACCATCGGCATACTACTCTGTTCGGAAACCAGCCAGGATATCGCAAGATTTTCCATCTTGCACGACAGCAAGCAATTATTTGCTTCAAAATATCTTACATATCTTCCTACAGAACAGCAACTTAAGGAAGAAATAGAAAAGCAGAAAGAAATATTTAGATTACAACATATAAGATGACTTTGTAAAAAGTTACGGAGAATATGAATTATCTCCGTAACTTTTTACATTTTCGGCTGATTTTACCGCTTCAGCGCTATGTTATAATTATAATATTTGCTGTTGCCCGTAATATCCTCCAGCACCTGAATGAAAGGAGGAAACTTCACACTCTCGTTGGCAGAAATGCCGCGGGTTTCAAGAATCATCAGGTCGGAAACCGGTTCAAGAAACTCGTCGAGCTCGAAATACTGACCCTTCCAGATAAAGCTCTTGCGATGCTTATGAATGCGCTGGCGGTAAGGGTCAGCCTGCTGAAGCATACTCTCGTAAAGATTGGCATTAATCTGTCGCTCGGTCTCTATCTGCTCATTGTCTGAAATACGCTTCTTGGTGGTGTGAACATACACATACTTGCCTCCCTCGAAACCGCGACGGCGAAGACGAATCTCGCTGCCCGGCTCACCCGTAAGATAAGTCTGAACAATATCGCTGTCTATCGCATTAGGAACCTCGCCCGTCAGCTTCACGATATATTTTCGCTCCTCCTCTATCGGCTGCGGAATGGCAAGCACATTGCTTATCTCCTTGAGCACACGGTTCAGCTTGTTGTTGAAATCTTCGTGGTTATTGATTACCCTGAGATGAGGATGACCCTTCCATGCAGAAACAATCTTCTTGTCCAACTCGCGCGCTATCTTCAGTCCTTCTTCATCCGCCTTCTCCAGGCGCTGCGCATTGTTGGCTGTAGTATAAAACTGCTCGGCACCATCAGCAGCACTCACCAGATGCAGCACAGCATCATAGCGGTCGCGAAGCTGGGCATCAGTATAACCCTCTTCAGAGATGATGCGGTGCCAGAAATCGGGAGTGAGATAGGTTGAAATATCCATCGTACCACGATCGCAGACGATGATGACCGGCTGCTGCAATGTTTCAGCCATGCGCTGGAAACTGTCTTCCAGGTTAATCTGAGTCTGGAAAGTAGCCTTCTCGCCCTCGAAGAAAAAATCCTTGTTGGAGGTGAGATAATTCATGCCCGCCTGGGTGAACATGGTTGGAACCTCGGGAATGGTAAAGACCTTATAACCGAGACTGGAGAAATGTTCAATCACCTTAACCATAGCGGTAGTCTTGCCCGCACAAGGTCCACCCGTCAGTACAATCTTCTTAATCTGATTCATATATCAAGTAAATATTTTTCGTTTTTTCTAATTGATGTTCTTTCCGGAGCATCTTATTTTCGGGTGCAAAGATAACAATAATTCTTCAAACGAAAGCAATAATTTATGCAAGAAAAGAAAAATATTGTATTTTTATTTTGATTTCTCATTGTTTTGATGTACCTTTGCAAAGAAAATGGCTCATTTCGAGCCATCGGAAACAAAAATATAACTATAAGATAAAAAATGGAAAAGATAAAGACATTAATTATAGGTAGCGGTCCTGCAGGATATACGGCTGCCATTTATGCCGGCAGAGCCAACCTGCAGCCAGTACTCTATTCAGGTATGCAGCCGGGCGGACAGCTCACCATCACCACAGAGGTAGAAAACTTTCCGGGTTATCCTAACGGCATAGACGGAACACAGATGATGATGGACATGAAAGAACAGGCAGCCCGATTCGGAGCCGAAATGAGAGACGGAAGCATCGTGAAGGCAGATTTCAGCTCACGCCCATTTCATCTTACAGATGAGCGCGACAACGAGATTGAGGCAGAAACCGTGATCATCGCCACAGGTGCATCAGCCAAATATCTGGGTCTTGCCGATGAAGAGAAATATCGCGGACAGGGCGTTTCAGCCTGCGCTACCTGTGACGGATTCTTCTACCGCAAGCGCACCGTAGCCGTAGTGGGCGGTGGCGATACTGCCTGCGAAGAGGCTATGTATCTTTCCGGACTTGCCAAGAAGGTTTACATGATTGTGCGTAAGCCTTATCTCCGTGCTTCAGAAATCATGCAGCAGCGTGTAAAGAACAAGGAGAACATCGAGATTCTGTTCGAAACCAATACGCTGGGGCTCTTCGGCGAGAACGGTGTAGAAGGTGCTCATCTCGTGCGCCACAAGGGCGAAGCCAACGAAGAGAAGTTTGACATCAGCATCGACGGATTCTTCCTGGCTATCGGACATAAGCCTAACACCGACCTCTTCAAGGGGCAGATAGATCTCGACGAGCAGGGCTTCATCAAAGTAGTGCCAGGTACTGCCACCACCAACATTCCGGGTGTTTTCGCAGCAGGCGATGTGGCCGACCCAATCTACCGCCAGGGTGTTGTTGCCGCAGGCTCGGGAGCCAAGGCAGCCATCGAAGCCGACAGATTCCTGCAGCAACAGTAAAAACTATAGTATAAAATCCTATAAAGCGGGGTTAATATAGTTAAAAAATAACAGCAATATTTTGTCAGATGCAAAAAATGTATTACTTTTGCATCTGATAAAATAAAAAGGAAGATTGGCAGAGTGACCGAATGCGCTGGACTCGAAATCCGGTATACCCTCTTCCGGGTATCGGGGGTTTGAATCCCTCATCTTCCGCTAAGTTCCCCTACAGGAACCGTCATTTTATAGTTTCATAAAAACAACTCGACATGAAAAAAATCATCATCCCCATATTTATGCTCCTCCCGCTGATGACTGCACAGGCTCAAACCGTGCTGACTGAAGAGCAGCAGCAGCTGGAACAGGCACAGAAACAGTTGGAAGCTGCCAAAAAGGCACTGGAAGTGGCTAAGATTAAAGCACAGGCTGCCAAACTGAAGGCTCAGGCCGACAGCATCAACGCTGCAAGCGCCAAGGCTGAAGCAAAGAAGGCCCATGCTACTGAGCCAGAACCAGTTGTTGTAAAGGAGCCAACCACACCAACCACGGGATGGGCGATTCCTGTTGCCGTAGCCGCTAAGCCAAAGGAGGCTGCCAAGCCTGCCAACAAGCTGGCAAATGGCACAACAGCCAAAGTGGACATGAAATATCTGGCAGGCGCCATCACATATAATGATGAAAACAAGATAGAATTCACACTCGATACGGATGCTAACGGGAAAACTGCCAAGCAGATTTACGACATCGTATTAAAATACATGAGTGAACTGACACAGAACGAGCAGAACATAGCAAGCCGGGTAGCACTGGTAAACGATGCAGAACACGTCATCGCCAACACGATGGACGAATGGCTCGTCTTCAGCCAGTCATTCATCTCGCTCGACCGCACGGAATTCAAATACCAGCTGATAGCCAGGATTTCAGACAATCATCTGAATCTCTCGCTCTGCCGCATCATCTACAACTACGAGGAAGGAAGAAGCACCGGTTTCAAGGAACCTGCAGAAGAGGTAATCAGCGACAAGATTGCGCTCAACAAGAAGCAGAACGATCTGGCTAAGATCTTCGGAAAGTTCCGCAAATGCACCATCGACCGCAAGGACCAGATATTCGCAGAGTTAGCTGCATTAGTAAAACAATAAGTTGAAGAAAAATGGATAATCAGAATACAGACAACAAGATACAACAGAACGAGGCACAGCAGCCTGCAAACACTACAGCCCAGCCTACAGCTGAGCAGGGAGCAGAACAGACTGAACAGAAGCAGCCTACCAGCTACGCCGTAAGACCTCAGCACCGCCGGCTTCGCCCATTGGCCTACAGCGACCAGAACAACATGCTGAAGGTGCGCAACTATCTCAACATCGCCTTCATGCTGCTCGCCATCGTGGGGGTAATACTCTGGACCCAGCTGGAAGAAAGCCGCAATATCGCCTACATCGTACTCATCGTGGGTGTAGTGCTCAAGATTGCCGAAGTATGTATCCGACTATTTAAGAAATAATGAAGAAGAAGAAAATTATATTCTCATCACTCCTATTTTGTGCTGCAACCCTCCCGGTTGCGGCACAAAACGATTTTAACTATAACGAAGATTCGCAGTTCCGTCCTCAAACCAACCGCAAGGTGAACACCGATTCACTGGGCTCAGACAAGGAGATTCCGAAGGGCATCAGAGTATGGACCGTAGACGAACGTTTCGGCGACACAAAGGCTGCGGTAGTAGACACCTTGCAGCACATGTACATGAACTCAACCTTCACGGAAGGACTGAGAGGCGAATACAATACCCTCGGAAACATGGGTACAGCCCGGCTGAACCGAATCTTCATCGACCGACGCAACACGCAGGGCAACTTCATCTTTACAGAGCCCTACGACTATATCGTAAATCCGGTAAGCGACTTCCACTTCACCAACACCTACTCACCTATCACGAACATAACCCTGAACAGCTGCGGCGACAAGGTGACGGGAGAAGATGACTTCAAGGCCATGTTTGCCGTGAATGCCAACAAAAGGCTAGGCGCCGGTTTCAGATTCGACTACAAGTATGGAAGAGGATATTATAACGCCCAGAGTACCAGCCACTTTAAATACACCATGTGGGCATCTTACCTGGGCGACCGCTATCAGGCACACTTCCTCTTCAGTACCAATCATGAGAAGATGACCGAGAACGGCGGTATTACCAACGATGATTACATCAAACATCCGGAAATCTACACCGAATCGTTTGCCACCAATGAAATTCCTACCGTTCTGGAACAGAACTGGAACCGACTGGACAACCAGCACATCTTCTTTACCCACCGCTACAACGTAGGTTTCAGCCGAAAGGTAAAGATGACCGAAGAAGAAATCAAGGCAAAGAAATTTGCCATGGCTTCGAAAAAGGAAAATGCTGAAGAGAATGCGAAGGAAGAAGCCAGAAAGAAAGCCAAGGAACAAGGCAAGAAATTTGATGAGAAAGCCTACGACAAACAGCAGGGAGCTAAATTCACCGGCCGTCCTGACGGAGCCAAGATTGCAGGCGATGAACCGGCTAAAGACTCAGCAGCAAAGGACATCAGGAACGATAGCACCCGCATCGCAGTAAACGGAAAAGCTGCAGCCGACAGTCTGCTTGCCGTCCAAAAGAAAAATGCCGAAGACTCGCTTTTCTACAAGAGCGAATATGTTCCGGTAACGAGTTTCATCCATACGGTAAAGTTTGACAACTATCGCCGTATTTACGAAGCTTATCAGACCCCAGCCGACTATTATCTGAATGAATATTACGATGCAGGCAGGCTGACCGGCGACTCCATCTACGACCAGACCAAGCACTGGCACATGAAGAATACCTTCGCCATTGCCATGCTTGAAGGTTTCAACAAATGGGCAAAGGCAGGCTTGAAGGCTTTCGCCAGCTACGACCTCCGTCACTATGAACTGCCAACCATGGAAGGCGGTTTCGAAAAATACAACGAGCATGTGCTGAGCGTAGGCGGACAGCTGAGCAAGCAGGAAGGCAAGACACTCCACTACAATGCCGTAGCAGAAATAGGACTGACGGGTGTTGACGCCGGAACCCTTGCCATAGATGGTAATGTAGACGTGAACATCCCATTCCTGGGCGACACGCTTCAGGTAAGAGGCGATGCTTTCTTCCATAGAGAAACCCCATCGTTCTATTACCGCAACTATCACGCCCGCCATCTGTGGTGGGAGAATGATCTCGACAAGACCATCCATACCCGCATCATGGGTACGCTCTCCTTCCCTAAGACACGCACCAAGCTGAGAGTGGCTGTAGATGAAATCAAGAACTACACCTACTTCTCGCAGAGCTATGACATTACAGAAGAAGGTTTGCGAACAGGAGTCATGGTAACACCGATGCAGGAAAGCGGAGGAATCAACCTGCTGACAGCACAACTGGAACAGAATTTCAGACTGGGCATTCTGAACTGGGAAAACCAGTTTACCTACCAGCACTCAAGCAAGGAGAGTGTGCTGCCAGTACCAGCCTTCAATGCCTACACCAACCTCTACATCAAGTTCAAGGTAGTAAAAGTGCTGAACGTAGACCTGGGTGCTGACATGCGCTACTTTACAAGCTATGAAGCTCCCGACTATTCACCTTATATGGGACAGTATACGGTACAGGGCAACGGCGAGAACAACGTAAAGATAGGCAACTATCCTATCGTCAATGTTTACGCCAACGTTCACATCAAGCACACCCGTTTCTTCGTAATGATGAGCCACATCAATGCAGGACAGGGCGACAAGAACTACTTCTTCGCTCCTCATTATCCGATGAATGAGAGAGTGTTCCGTATTGGAGTAAGTTGGAACTTCTTCAATTAATCTTTCTGATTTTCCTTAAGAATTTCAGGAGATTCAATTTTAATCTTTTCAGAATATGATAGAAACAAATTCTATAAAAGCATGGTATCTAGCCGCTCGCCCGAAGACTCTGACGGCGGCGGCTGTTCCTGTTTTATTGGGTATTGCGCTGGCTTATAAAGACGCTCAGCAGATACAGACATTGCCAGCCCTACTCTGCCTGCTCTTTGCATGGGTGATGCAGATAGACAGCAATCTGGTGAATGATTATTTCGACTTCAAACATGGTAATGACGATGAAACCCGACTGGGACCGAAACGTGCCTGCGCTGAAGGCTGGATAACATTGGGAGCCATGAAATGGGGAATCATCCTCACTACTCTTCTGGGCTGCGCCATAGGGCTTCCGCTGGTTCTTTTCGGAGGTTGGGAAATGGTTATCGTAGGCATCTGTTGCGTAGTCTTCTGTTTTCTCTATACTACCTGTCTCAGCTATCTGGGCATGGGCGATCTTCTGGTACTGCTCTTCTTCGGCATTGTACCCGTATGCTGCACATACTATCTCGTAATGCCCGAAACCATGCAGGGAGTAAGCCTGGAAGCGGTTCTCGTATCTGTAGCCTGCGGTCTGGTAGTTGATACGCTGCTCATTCTGAACAATTACCGCGATCATGACAACGACCTGAGAGCCGGCAAGAAGACTCTTGTGGTTCAAATAGGAAAGAAGAATGCCGAGCGGTTATACTGCGCATTGGGCAATCTGGGAATCATTACCATAATAGGTGTAACCACCTACGAAGTATTTCAGCATGAAGCCAGCAGCATGTTCCTGCCGCTTGCATCACTCTATATCGTTCTGCACAACAGAACCTATATGGAGATGAAAAAGATAGGCGAAGGCAGAGAACTGAACAGAATTCTAGGCAAAACAGCGCTGAACATCTTCTGTTTCGGCATTGTATCATCCCTGATCATCATCGGAATGGCGAATTGAACAATAATAACCTTATAATAATGTACGCGCGTACCTTATTATATAAATAAAGTGGAGGAATATCTATGAAGCAACAGGTAAATCTCGAAATCATGGACTTTGTGGAGAAACAGATTCTCCCCAAATATAATGCTTTTGGCGAAAGTCATGGACTCAGACATGTTACCCGAGTCATCAGAAACTCTCTGAAACTGGTTCCGGTAACCGGAGCCGACATCGATATGGTGTATGTAATAGCCGCTTACCACGACCTGGGGATGAGCGGTCCGCGTGCCATTCATCATATTACCAGCGGCAAGATTCTACAGGCAGATGCAAGATTGAAGCGCTGGTTCGGTCCGGAGCAGATTAAAATCATGAAAGAAGCTGTTGAGGACCATCGGGCTTCATCCAGCCGTCAGCCTCGCAGCATCTATGGCAAGATTGTGGCAGAAGCCGATCGCGATATTGATGTTCACGAAATTTTTCAGCGCGCCATACAGTATGGCAAAGAAAATAATCCAGATGATGACAAGGAGCAGCAATGGGAGCGGTTCAGCCAGCACATGGACGAAAAATATTCAAGAAACGGATACATCAGGTTATGGATTCCCAACTCCCCTAACGAGAAAGCGCTCAACGAACTGCGAAATATCATAGAGGACAAAACGGAGTTGAGAAAATATTTCGAAAAAATATTCGAAGAAAACAGCTAAAACATTTGGTAGTTTCAAAATATTGCATTATCTTTGCATTATCAAATAATGACTAAGATGTTTGCACCGTTGCATCGTGATGATGCATGGGTGCCAGAAGGAATAAGGGTCGTTTCGGTTCGATCGGGATACTCATCAAATTACACTATTGAAACCGAGAGGACATTCTCTTGCTCATGGCGGGCCACATAAACTGCAGCAGGCAGGTAAGCTGAAAAGCCGGTGGATTACAAAGGCGGAGGACTCTCAAATGTTTATACATTCGGAGTTTCATCACATCATCGAGCGGCCCTTTCTTTTACAAGAGGCGGATTTCTGAGAAAGAAATCCGCCTCTGCTCGTTTTAGGAATGAAAGCACTCATAATACTGAAAGAAAACAACCCCTGATAATGTGGGAGTTACAAAGAAAATGCATTTTTATCGAAAAAAAGTTGCAAAAAGATTTGGTAGAATCAGAAAAAAGTAGTACCTTTGCACTCGCATTTAAGAACGATGCTTGGTTGATTCGGTTAAGAATCCGACTGGAAGGTTGGGTGAGTGGCTGAAACCAGCAGTTTGCTAAACTGCCGTGCGGGTTACCGTACCGGGGGTTCGAATCCCCCACCTTCCGCAAGCTATCGTCCGAAAAATGTACCGTTGGTCGATTCATCTAATGGTTAGGATACAAGATTCTCAATCTTGGCATAGGGGTTCGATTCCCCTATCGACTACATGTGTTTTTCATGGTATTAGATTAATAAGTCTCTATAAGTCGGGAGACCAATAGAGATTTTTTTGAATGGTCGATTCATCTAATGGTTAGGATACAAGATTCTCAATCTTGGCATAGGGGTTCGATTCCCCTATCGACTACAAAAAGTGTTTTCATGTATTAATTTAGATTGTTTAAGCTTGCATTTAGTTCTTTGTCAAAAGGCTACTGCAAGTTATTTTTTTTATATATACGTACGAAGCCATATGAAACAATTATACACAATCATCTCCCTTCTCTTTCTGTTTACCTATCCTGCCTGGGCGCAGCAGCACGAGATATTCAACCAGCGCATCAGAACCCTACAGGTGGTTAGCGGAACCAACTGGCTATCGCTCCCAGTATCGTCACTGGGCGGAGAACCTATCCACATCGATTTTGACGACATGACGCACGATTATCATCGGTACAGCTACAAGATTGAACATTGTGATGCAAACTGGAACGTATCTTCTTCGCTCTTTGAAAGCGACTATATGAAAGGCTTCAACGGCAATCAGATGATTGAAGATGTAGAACAATCCATCAACACCAATCATCCTTACACTCATTATCATCTGGCAATTCCCAATGCCGACTGTCAACTTACCATGAGTGGCAACTACAGACTGACGGTTTATGACGACAATGCGGAAAACGAGGAAGAAGGTAAAATGTTTACAGCCTGCTGGATGATTACAGAGCCTCAGCCATTGGTTAAACTCAAGTTAGAAGCTACTTCAACAACAGATATAGATATCCAGAAAAACCACCAGCAGCTGAAAATGGAACTGGATTACAGTCAGCTGAGAATCACTCATCCCAACCAGCTGAACATCGTAGTGCTTCAGAACGGAAGATGGGACAATGCTGTCATCAACCCTAAACCCGACTACCTGAGTGCGGGCAAAATGAGTTGGCAGCATGTAAGAGCTCTGATTTTCGATGCGGGCAATGAATACAGAAAGTTTGAGTTTCTGGACACCGACCATCCAACCATGGGAATAGACGCTATAGATTGGGATGGAAGCGACTATCAGGTAAAGGTAATGACCGACAGCCCTCGCCCCAATTACGTTTACGATGAAGCTGCCAAAGGTTCGTTTTATATCCGCAACAGCGACAACGTAGAAAACAACAACACCTGCGAATATGCACAGATTCACTTTACCCTGAAAGCTCCAAAACTGCCAGGCGATGTTTATCTGAACGCAGATTGGACCTACGACCGTTTCCTCCCCGAATACCGGATGGAATATGATGAAATGACGAAAACCTATCACGCACGTCTCTTCATGAAGCAAGGTTATTACAGTTATCAGTATCTCATGAAGATGGAGGACGGAAGCATCAGGCTGCTCCCATCAGAAGGAAATTTCTACCAGACCCAGAACAAATACAATGTACTGGTTTACTATCGGGCTCAGAGCGACCGCACCGACCGGCTGGTAGGATATGGAGAATTAAAATAAAGGAAGGAAATAAATGAGATTAAAAAGAAAAGGAGTTCTAGCATTTCAGAATGCCGGAACTCCTTTTCTATTTAATCCTAAAAGTGGAATTTCAAATCAACACCACATTGGAAAGGATTGCCACGCTGGGCAAAATACAGTTTCTTTCCTGTTGCTGCATTATCAACAGCAAAGGTATTGTAATTAGTATCTGTGAGGTTCCTACCCCAGATACTGATGCTCATCTTGCTGAAATCAATATCACAATGCGCACCCATCACGAAATACAACTTCTGGCTGTAGGTATTGGCATTATCCCAATAAGTCTTGCCCTGCGCATTCATGTTCAATCCGAAGGTAAACTGTCCTAAATGATAGTCAGCCATGGCTGCTATCGTATGCTGAGGAACATAAGGAACCTTCTTGTCCTTATAATTCACAGCCTTATCACCCTCACCATCAGTATATTCATCAAATACGGCGCGTGTAAAACCATAGTTTACACCCCAATCAAAAGCACCGTCGAAAGCCTGACCCTTGAGCGCGGCTTCAATACCACAACTGTGACTCTTACCTGCATTAACCATCATTCGGCCAAAGCCATAGGTTCCTGCCATTACAGAGAGTTGCTGATTGCGAACCTGCATATAGAAGGCACTCAAATCGAAATGAAGACGATGATCAAAAAGATTGAGATGCGTTCCAACCTCATAATTCCATGAGGTTTCCGGCTTAAAGGCAATAGTCTGGTTCACTCTATCATAATCTTCATCGGTATGAGAAACGTCATAATCGCCTCGCATCGCATCCTGACGGTGAGCATTCAGTTCGGTCTGCAAGATGTCACTGAACATCTGGATATTATAACCGCCTGCACGATAGCCCTTGCTCACCGTAGCATAGACATTGCTCCCCTGCTCATCAAGCTGGTAACTTAAGCCAAATTTTGGCAGGAGCTGGTTGTAATCATCACTCGTTTTGCGGTCGAGCATTGAACGCAAAGTATAAGTGGCCTCCTTGCCCATCACATTAGCTGCCATCGCCATATAAGCATAAGTATCGTAATGAATACTTGTATGCATGAAATCGTAACGCAAACCAAGCGTAGCTTTCAGACGGGAAGAAAGATCAAACGTACTCTCGTGATAGAGACCCAAATTGCTCTGAGGAGTATGGAACAAACCCGGAGCTCCCATACTCGCCGCCATGCTGATGCCGCCCGCCTTCTCTATCGCGGCCGTAGCCGCCGCATTAGCCGCAGGTTCTTTCATTCCCTTACTCATCATCTGCTTCACCATCAAAGAATGGATGGCGGAATACATCTGCTGCTGAATACCATTACTGATAGGCTTCGTCAATTCTGAACCGAATTTTACAGGACCATTTGTCTTCAACCACATATGGGAGAAGAAAGCACCCTGTGTAATATGCCAGAAGCCGAAGAAAGGCTGACGACTCTTAAATGTGAACTCCTGAGTAATAGAATTCTGCAACTGGTCTTGCTGCAAGCTCAAATAATCTCCAGGAAGATAATCCTGATCCATCTTCATATTGTCATCCAGGAACTGATAGCTGGTAGTAGAAGCAAAATCCCATTTCGCTCCTTCATGACGAAGATTAACACCCGAAAGCAGCATGTTGCGGCGATAAACCCCAGGGAATGTAGTATTTGGCAATGCAGCCTTGCCACTGTTTAAATCCAACTGACCATAAGGAAATGCATGCTGATAGACAAATTGGTAGTTAGCTAGCAAATCCATGCTCCATCCTCTATCAAAACGGAACTTAAGATTAAACTTACCGCCAGCCTCATCATAATTATCGGCATAATCGCTGGTTCCTGCACGATGGAAGAATCCCTTCTGTCCATCATAAAAAGCAGCTACCCCTAATGCGATACGAGGTGAAAGCTTCATATAATGAGCCGCTTCTACATTACGATAGAAATGAGAGCCCAATCCCAGATTAACGTAGGTGCCCTTGCTATCATAAGCATCGCGTGAATAGATGCGCACCAAACCACCTTCAGAATTCTGACCATAGAGTGTTCCCTGTGGACCACGGAGAATATCTATACGGCTGGTCTGATAATGGTGAAGATTGAAAGCAGCCTTGCTCAAAACTGGAATTCCGTCAAGATAAATTCCTACAGCCGGACTGTTGATACGGCTTCCAATGCCGCGCACATACATGGCGTTGGTAAAACGCGAGCCATAGTTAGGCATTACGAAGTTAGGAACATAGCAGGAAAGTTCGCGCAAATCGCGAGAACCCAATCGCTGCATCTGATAAGAACCAAAGGAAGTGCTGCTGAGAGGCTGTTGACGAAGACGGAAATTCTCCTTAGGCTGAGAAACAACCACAACTTCATCAATGTCATAAACTCGGCTGCTATCAGCCAACAAGCCGTTAGCTTCTGCAAACTTTTCACTCGTTCCCAATGACAGGTCAGAGCAAATAGCCCTTTCATTATCCACTGCATAAGCCTGCAACGCTACCGCTGCCAAACCAATGCATACGCACTTTTTACTATTAAATACTATTCTTTTCATAACGGGTGCAAAGGTACATATTTTTTCCTGCACCACCTATCCTTATTTATGAGGAAACAGATAAACCCGTATGGCAAACCATATATAGGCTACGAGCAACAAATAACCTATATAATATAAGGTAGTAACACTGAAAATGATGTAATCAATGGCGCAAACACCCACTAAACCACCCAGATACAGAACTGCATCACCTGCCGGCAAACGGTGTTTCACCTCATCAACACAAGCCAGTCCTACTATCAGTATCGCCCAGACTGTAGCCAGGAAAAAGCCCAGTATAGGCGGTACGGCAAAAGGATTGAGCGTAGGATGAAAATAAAAATGACGCCATACTTCTGGCAAAAACAACTGAATGGTTGCATAGAAGGTTGCTGATATCGAAACAATAAGCACCAAGGCTGTAGGATATGGTGAATCAATATCATTAAAATGAACCAGTTTACCATTGCTATGGAAAATCTTACGAACTGTATAGGCTACGGCTATGAGAATAATGATAACCAGGAAGATGAGCAAGTGAGTATTGCTGAAGGTCATAATGAACTCTGAAATAGGATCATCGGGCACAACCTTCGGCAGCAGACGGGACTCACGGGTCCAACCAAACTGATTATCTTCAGTAGCCAACTGCACCCAAACTGAATCTACAGAATCCTGAGGAACCATACGGATATCCGTAACCACCAGCAGGCGGTTCTTTCGGACGGCAAAGGAGTCGATAGGCAAATTGCTCAAAAATTCTTCAGGCTGTTGCGCTATCAATTCCAGAGAATCCTTGAATACCAGAAAATTGAATTTGTTGGTATAATGATGGGTAGTAGAAAACGAAATGGAATCGAGTTGTTTATTGCTGTACTCTACCATAGCTGCATGCATCTGGTGATGAGCACGGCGATGATAACAACTGCTGAACATCAAGAGGATGCCCAGCATACAAAGAATCTGTATCGTCCATTTCTTTTTCATTTATTTCTCACTATATAAGTTCATCTGACATTCGTTGCAGGCAAACTCCAGACGGAAGCGGCGACCGTCGCCCAACTGCAGGAAGAGAGGCTCTCTCCAGGATGGTTTCTTGCCTCCACGCTTCACACAGTAGCCCAACGAATAACGGATACAATGGCGGCACTGCATCAGGAGCGATTCTCCCTTTTCGTTGGTATACTTAGGTTGCATACTTCGGTTTGCCTTGTCTTTTTCTATATTCTCATCATATTCTTCCTGGGTCTTAGCATCCCATGCAGAAGGAATATTCTTACCCAATTCAAATGCCGGAACTACTGGCGACAGACCATGAATCTGATAAAAATCTCTTGCATCATAGTTAGCTATATTATAGAGATATCCCCATTTTCCGTATTCCGGCTGCCAAGTAAATTCCTCTTTCGTAAGTCGGTGCTCACCGGGCTGACTGAATCCAAAACCATTGTTGAACAAGGTTCTATCCCATCCACCCCACAACGACTTATCAAGCTGTTTCTGATTTGCCTTGGTAAGTTCATCTATCAATTCACGCCGGATAGCAGTGAGAATACTGTTCGGAACGAAGTATGTCTCCATTCCCTTCAGAAGTTCTACCTGGTAAGCTTCGTAAATCGTATCGCCCAGTTTGCTCATCTGAGCCTTTATATTTTCGCCCTGCGGGCGTTTCGCCTTTTCGAGTTTCAACTCTTTAAACACCTCAGCCACCTGATAAATCAAGCCACCATCAACCTCTTTCGTCTTCATGATGTTGACAACAGCCTTTACCCCCTGTGGCTCTTCCCTGAACTCATTACCCATCACAGGCTCCATTGCGATGACAATATAGATTTTGCGTTCAGCAGACTTACGAGCCAGCAAAGCCTCGAAAGCCCGATCGTTATTACGATAAAGAGCCATGCCCGGACGCAAATGTTCAGGCATTCCAAACGGATAGAGGCGATTGCCCTCTACTCTGTTCACACGAAAGCCTTCCAACTCACGGTCATCATTGATAAAACACAGTCCATCGCCATTTTTAAAGCTGGCTACTGTGGCTACGTTGAAAGAAATGTTGCCACGTATCTCCTTAACCTTGCCCACAAACTCGCCGATAGCTTTCGGTGTATCAAAAGAAGCAATATCCGGCTGTCGCCCATTCAGGAAATAATGGGTAAAGCCACGATTGAAAGTCTTCTTCAGATTAGGTGTAAAATTATATTGAACATGTCCCACCGATGCACGGCGATACTTACGCGGTTCAGCTTTTACGATTGCATCGAGTTGACTGCTATAGGCTGCCACCACATTCTTGACGTAGTTGATATCTTTTAATCTTCCTTCTATCTTGAACGAAGTAGCTCCAGCATCAGCAAGATCCTTGAGATGATCAAGCTGACAAAGATCCTTGAGCGACAACAGATAACGCTGATGTTCAATCTCCTGGTCATTGGAATCGAGCAGATCAAACTTCATACGACAGAACTGTGCACATTCTCCACGATTGGCAGAGCGCCCGAAACACTTCTCAGAAGCATAACATACACCCGAATAGCTTACGCAGAGCGCTCCATGTACAAAGACCTCTATTTCTCTATCAGGAATCGCCTGATGGATCGCCTTGATTTCATCGAGCGAAAGCTCACGAGCCAGAACGATACGTTTGAAACCTAACGTGGTAAGCCAATACGCCTTTTCTGGAGTTCTTACATCACACTGGGTACTGGAATGCAATTCTCTACTCCACAAATTCTGCGCCCTCACCTCAGTAAGCACACCCATATCCTGCAGCAAAAGTGCATCAACACCAATCTCATCAAGTTGCTGGATCATCTTAAGCGTATCCAACATCTCATCCTGATAGATGATAGTATTCACTGTAACATGAACCTTTGCTCCAAACTGATGAGCATAATCACACAACTGTCTGATATCTTCCAGCGAATTGCCTGCTGCTGCTCGTGCACCAAAACGAGGTGCACCTATATATACGGCATCTGCACCATGATCAATGGCAGCAATACCACATTCCAAGTTCTTGGCAGGTGCCAATAATTCTAATGTTTGCATAAGAAATCTATCTCGAAATCACCCGAGTCCTTCACAAATTAACTGATTTCGTCAATATTGTAAGGAGTCTCCTGATAAACATAATAGTTGATCCAATTACTATAGAAGAGGTTGGCATGAGCGCGCCATGTCACCAGAGGTTCTTCGTTCGGATCGTCATGATAATAATAATTCTTTGGCAGTTCTACATCATCACGCTTGCCCATATCACGCTTATATTCCTTATCCAGCGTGTTTGGCGCATACTCAAGATGACCCGTAACAAAGAATTCGCGACCGTTTCTGGCCATCACAATGCTGACACCGCTTTCAGGCGATTCAGCAATGATGTCAAGTCCTGGCACTTTTTCAATATCCTCACGTCTTACCTCCGTATGGCGACTATGAGGCATGCTAAAGACATCATCGAAACCGCGGAAGATTGGCTGAGACAAATCGAGAGGCTTCTGCTTAAAAATACCAAACATCTTCTTCTCTAAAGGATACTTAGGAACACCATAGAAATGATAAAGACCAGCCTGGGCCCCCCAGCAGATATAGAGAGTTGAAGTAACATGGGTACGGGCCCAATCAAAAATCTCTTTGATTTCAGGCCAATATTCTACCTCCTCATAAGCCATCGTTTCGATAGGAGCACCGGTAACTATCATTCCATCAAACTTCTGTTTGGAAAGTTCCTGGAAATCCTTGTAGAACATCATCATGTGCTCTATTGGAGTATTCTTTGGCGTGTGACTTTTCAACTTCATAAAATAAACCTCTAACTGAAGAGGAGTATTCGACAGAAGACGAACGAGATCTGTCTCTGTCGTAATCTTGAGGGGCATCAAATTGAGCACACAGATTTTCAACGGACGAATCTCCTGTTTATGCGCACGACTTTCGTCCATCACGAATATATTCTCATGCTTCAGCAGTTCGATAGCTGGAAGCTTATCTGGTAATCTTAACGGCATTTATTTTATTCCTTTCTTAAAATTTTTCTGCAAAGTTACACAATTTCAGCGAAGATAACGAAAGAAGAAACATTTTTTTGAGAAATATAAATAAATTAATGTGTAAAAGCAAAAGAAATCTTTCACTATGAAAAGGATTGTTAAAGATAAATGAGAATATTAAACCAATCATCACGTTTTTAATCAAAAACACATATCAGTTGCAACTTTATAGGCGACGCTTACGTCAAAGCTAAAAATGATGTATCCTATTAAGATTTGCAATTATGGAAAGTAAGAACATTAATCCACATTTAATCAGAACAGATGCAAAGAGATCTGTAAAGATGAAAACAAAAAGTAAAAAGAGTATGAACGCAAGTTTTAAAAACATGGCGGTAGCGCTGTTCATCATGTCGGCTCCTATCGCTGTACAAGCTAAGCAATGGTCACTGCAGGATTGTATCAGTTACGCACTGGCTAACAACATTCAACTGCAGAAGACTCAACTCACAAAAGCTTCAGCTCAGGAGGACTATCTGCAATCAAAGTCAGCGCTTCTGCCATCGCTCTCTGCCAGCACCAATCAAAGCGTAAACTATACGCCTTGGGTTTCTAATGGAATCAGCGGAGAAGGTTTCAGCAAAGCTTCCATCGACAAGGTATATTACAATGGCAGCTATAGCGTGATGGGCAATTACACGATTTGGAACGGAAACAAAAACAGAAATCAGGTGAAACTGAACAAGCTGGCAAAGGAAGCGGCACAACTCGATTCGACAGCACAAGCCCTCAACCTGCAAGAACAGATAGCTCAACTTTACGTACAGATACTCTACTCTACAGAGGCTATCAACGTAAACAAAGAAAGTTATCAGTCGAGTGTTCAAAACGAAGAGCGTGGTAAGGAAATGGTAAAAATTGGCAAGATGAGCCAAGCAGACTTAGCACAACTTACAGCACAGAGAGCACAAGATGAGTTTAACATCGTGCAGGCTGAAAGTAACGTTAAAAACTATAAACGACAGTTGAAGGAACTCCTGCAGATTACCAGTGAAGAAGCTTTCGACATCGCTATTCCAAGCACAACTGACCAGATGGCTCTGGCCTCTATCCCAGGAATAAACAGTGTCTATACAGCTGCGCTTCAGAATCGCCCTGAGTTTTTGAGCTATCAAAACAAACTCGACCAGAACGATCTGAACATCAAGATTGCAAAGGCTGAAAAGTTGCCAACCATCAGCGCAAATGCAGGAGCTACGACCAGCACCACATCCATGAACAAAAACGGTTGGGGCAGTCAGATGAAAACCAACTTCAGCATGGGTGGTGGAATCGGTGTCAGTATTCCTCTCTTTGATAACCGACAGACCAAAACTTCTGTCAATAAAGCACTCATTCAGCGTGAAAGCATCTTGCTCGATATAAAGAATGAGCAAACTAAGCTCTACTCTACTATCGAAAACTATTGGTTGCAGGCTAATACAAACCAAAGCCAGTTTAAGGCTGCCAAGGTGAGCAGCGAGAGTGCCCAAACAAGCTACGATCTGTTAAGTGAGCAGTTTAAACTGGGATTAAAGAACATCGTAGAATTGAGAACTGGCAAAGATAATCTTCTGAAGGCTAAGCAGAACGAACTTCAGGCAAAGTATCTTACCATTCTGAATATCAACATGTTGAAATTCTACCAAAACGGCAGAATCTAAAGAGAAAGATTGGTATTAACATCCGAAAACAAATTGCAAATCATTAATAGGTATACATACATTTTTATGAAAAAACTTAGAATCAGCAAAATCTGGATTGCCATGATTGTGGTAATCATCGTAGCTGTGGCAGCATGGCTGTTCTCAGGAAGCAAAAACGAAGAGCAAATAGACTTCAAGCAGGAAGCTGTAACCACACAAACATTGCAGAATAGTGTAACTGCAACCGGTACTATTGAAGCAGTAACTTCTGTAACGGTTGGTACACAGGTGAGTGGTATTGTAAACAAACTTTATGTTGATTACAATTCGCAGGTAAAAAAAGGTGAAGTCATAGCTGAGCTCGACAAAACCAACCTGATGAGCGAGTTGAATACTGCCAAAGCTAACCTGGCAAGTGCGCAAAGCAGTTTGAACTATCAGAGTGCAAACATGAGCCGCTACCAGACCCTCTATAAGAAAGGTTTGGTAAGTGCTGACGATTATGAAAATGCACTTCTCACCTATCGCCAGGCGAAAGAGCAAGTAGCTTCAGCCAAGGAAAATGTACAGAAAGCCCAAACCAACCTGAGCTATGCTACAATTACATCGCCAATAGACGGAACTGTCATATCAAAAAGCGTAGAGGAAGGACAGACCGTAGCAGCAAGCTTCAACACTCCAGAGCTCTTTACTATCGCTAAAGATCTGACCAACATGCAGGTGATTGCAAATGTTGACGAGGCTGATATAGGCGGTGTAAAAGAAGGCGACCGCGTTAATTTTACAGTAGATGCTTATCCTGACGATGTATTCCAGGGAACAGTAAAACAGGTTCGTCTGGAAGCTACTACAACAAACAATGTAGTCACTTACGAGGTTGTCATCTCTGCACCAAACGCAGATCTCAAATTAAAACCAGGTTTGACAGCAAATGTAACCATCTTTACACAAGAACGTGCTGGCATTCTTGCAGTTGCCAACAAAGCACTCCGCTTTACTCCAACCAAGGAAACAGTGGGAAAGAATATCAAGATTGTTGACTGCAAAGGAAAGAACAAAGTTTGGACTCTTGCTAACAATACCCTTACAGCTCATTCTGTAACCATCGGTCAGAGCGACGGTATACATACTGAAATTATCAAGGGTTTGAAGAAGGGACAGAAGATTGTAACTGAAATCATAGTTAATACCCCTGAAGAGAATGAGGAGCCTCAACAAAGTCAAGGTTTGATTAGCGGTCCTGGACCTAGAGGAAAGAAAAAATAAAAAATAAGAGTATGGCAAACGACAATATTCAAGCAAACAGCGAAAAGAAAGTTGTGATAGAACTCGACAATGTTCGTCGCGACTTTCTTGTGGGTGAGGAAACTGTCCACGCCCTAAAAGGTGTAAGCTTTAAAATATACGAAGGTGAGTTTGTTACCATCATGGGTAAATCAGGATCAGGTAAATCTACCCTGCTGAACCAGCTAGGTTGTCTCGATACCCCATCCAGTGGCGAATACTATCTGGATGGAGTAAGCGTACGAAAGATGTCACGTAATGATCGCGCCATTCTTAGAAACCGAAAGATTGGATTCATCTTCCAGAACTACAATCTTCTACCAAAGACTACAAGTGTAGAAAATGTAGAACTTCCACTGATGTACAACCCGAACGTAAGCGCAGAAGAACGAAAGCAACGTGCTATCGAATCGCTGAAAGCTGTTGGTTTAGGAGAACGTCTCTATCATAAGAGTAATCAGATGTCTGGAGGACAGATGCAGCGTGTAGCAATAGCCCGTGCGTTGGTCAACAACCCCGCTGTGATACTTGCTGATGAAGCAACGGGTAATCTCGACACCAGAACCAGTTTCGAGATTCTGGTACTCTTCCAGAAACTTTATGCTGAAGGAAGAACCATCATCTTCGTTACCCACAACCCAGACATTGCAAATTATTCGAGTCGTAATATCGAACTGCGTGATGGTCACATCATCAGCGACACCTATAACGAACATATTCTCTCGGCAGCCGAAGGTCTGGCAGCCTTGCCGGCCAACACGGACGAATAAGTTTTCAATGTTAAGTGTTGAATGTTAAATTACTTAGCATCCAATAGCAAACGAATTTTTCACTTAACACTTAACATTTACCATTTAACATTACAACAAGTAAAATGAATTATCAGAATCTTTTCAAAATAGCCATCCGCGCCATTGCTGCCAACAAAATGCGCTCTTTCCTTACCGCACTTGGCATCATCATCGGTATTGCTGCGGTTATTACCATGCTTGCCATCGGACAAGGAAGTAAAGCCAGCATCAAGGCAAACATCGCAGAGATGGGATCAAACATGATTATGATTTCACCAGGTGCAGACATGCGTGGCGGTGTGAGACAGGATGCTTCGTCAATGGAAACGCTGAAGCAAGCCGACTATCAGAGCATCAAAGACGAATGTAATTATATCTCAGCTATTTCTCCTACTGTAAACAGTTCCGGACAGTGGATCTACGGAAACAACAACACCCAAAGTTCCATTTATGGTGTAAACCAAGACTATCTTTCCATCCGACAACTGAAAGTGGCAGATGGAGAAATGTTTACTGATACAGACATTAAGGCTGCATCTAAAGTTTGTATTTTAGGACAGACAGTAGTTGACTATCTTTTCCCTGATGGCAGTGATCCTATCGGTAAGGTTGTGCGATTTAACAGCATTCCATTCAGAGTAATCGGTGTCTTGAAGAAGAAAGGTTACAACAGTATGGGTATGGACCAGGATGATTTGGTACTTGCCCCCTATACAACAGTAATGAAGCGAATTATGGCACAAACCTATTTAGGAGGCATCGTCTGCTCAGCTATCACCGAAGAGGCTTCTCAACCTGCCCAAGATCAGATTACAGAAATATTGCGACGCAACCACAAATTGAAAGACGCAACAGATACTACTGAAGCAGATGAAGATGACTTCAATATCCGCTCTCAAGAGGAAATTTCAAGCATGATGAATTCTACCATGTCTACAATCACCATCCTGCTCGGATCCGTGGCAGGAATCTCGCTGCTGGTAGGCGGCATCGGAATCATGAACATCATGTATGTATCTGTAACAGAGCGCACCCGCGAAATAGGTCTTCGAATGAGTGTGGGCGCACGAGGTATTGATATTTTGAACCAGTTTCTGATAGAAGCTATCTTACTTTCTGTAACTGGCGGAATTATAGGAGTGATATTGGGAGTTAGTTTATCGCTCAGTCTGAACTCTTTCTTCCATATAGCCACCCAAATAGAGCCTTGGAGCATTATTATGAGTTTTGCAGTCTGTACATTTACTGGCGTTTTCTTTGGATGGTATCCTGCAAAGAAGGCAGCAAGGCTCGACCCTATCGAGGCTATCAGATACGAATAAAAAAATTGGTGAGAACATTAAATATTCTCTGAGGTTTTTCAAAAAAAACAAAAAGTTTTTTGGTGAATACAAAATAAAGTTGTACTTTTGCGTCTGCGGAAGTGCAACTTTTTTTATTTGAAGTTAAACGAATCGCATGAATTGAATAGTAAACAGGTTTAAATATAGAAGATTATGAAATTTATAGGAATTATTCCAGCAAGATACGCATCAACACGTTTCCCGGGAAAGCCACTTGCCATGTTAGATGGCAAACCAGTGATACAGCATGTTTATGAGAAAGTAGCAAGTTGTCTAGAAGCAGCCTATGTTGCAACAGATGATGAGCGAATATTCAATGCTGTAGAAGCATTTGGCGGTAAAGCTGTTATGACGCGCAAGGATCATAAGAGCGGTACTGACCGCATAGAAGAAGCTATCGAAAAAATTGGTGGAGACTGGGATGTTATTGTCAATATTCAAGGCGATGAACCTTTTGTTGCCAAGAGTCAACTGGAAACCATCTGCCAGTGTTTTGATGACCCAACAACCCAAATTGCGACTTTAGGAAAGGCTTTTACCAGTATGGAAGCTGTTAAAAATCCTAATAGCCCAAAGATTGTAGTAGACAATCAAGGCTTTGCTATGTATTTCTCTCGCAGCATCATTCCATACGTAAGAGGAAAGGAAGAGAAAGAATGGCTCAAGAGTTTTCCTTATCTGAAACATTTGGGCATCTATGCTTACCGCAAAGAAGTTTTAAAAGAGGTAACCAAACTGCCACAAAGCTCACTAGAAATAGCAGAGAGCCTGGAACAACTTCGATGGCTGCAGAATGGCTACAAGATAAAAGTTGGTACTACAGATGTTGAAACTGTAGGCATCGACACGCCAGAAGATTTGCAGCGGGCAGAAGACTTTTTGAAAAACAGAAAGTAATAAGAAACATCATATACTTTTAAAGTATCGCAGAATGAACAAAATTGTAAATATCGTCAAAAAATATATTATTCACCATGGTATGTTCAAGTGGCAAACACCATATATCGTTGCCTTGTCCGGAGGTGCCGATAGCGTTGCCCTATTGCTTATCTTGAAAAATATAGGACTGAATATTTCTGCTGCGCACTGTAACTTTCACCTTCGCGGCGAAGAGAGTGACAGAGACGAGCAATTTTGTGTAAATCTGTGCCAACAACAGGGAATCAGTTTGTCTCGAATCCATTTTGATACTTATGCTTATGCCCATTTGCACAAGGTAAGTATCGAAATGGCTGCACGCAACTTACGCTACAGCTATTTTGCCCAATTAGTAAAAGACTTGCATGCAGGAGGCATTTGTGTGGCCCATCATCGCGATGACAATGTAGAAACTTTACTTCTGAATCTGTTAAGAGGATCCGGAGTAGACGGATTAGCAGGCATCGCCCCCAAAAACGGAAACATTCTACGCCCTCTTCTCTGCATCAGCCGACAGGATATATTGCAATACCTAAAAGAAAAAAAGCAAGATTTTGTCACAGATTCAACAAATTTGGAAGACGATGCTTTAAGAAATAAAATTCGCCATCATGTAGTACCTCTTTTAGAAAGTATCAACCCGGCAGCAAGTGAAAATATCGCTCTCTCTGCCAAATACATACGCCAAGCGAAAAGTATACTTGAGAGCATGGATAGCATCAGTACAACCGACTCTAATAGGAAAGTTATATATATCCCTAAAGTATCTATCATGAATGCTCCAAGTCCGGAATTCATACTCCATAAAGAATTAGGCAGATATGGTTTTCATGGCAATGTCATTGATGACATCTGTGAAAGCCTCTTCAGTCAGGATCGTGGTGTCGGTAAAATCTGGAAAAACGAAGACTATATGATAGTCATCGACAGAGAACAGCTGTTGATCTCTAACATAAAAGACTTGAATAACATTCAGGAGCAAAGAGCGTTCCGACTGCCAGAAGAAGGCATTTACAACATGGACGAAGGAACCCAAATCAAGATAAGAATCTTCTCGCACATGGGTGACTTCATGCCAAGCAAAGAATCGCAATGTATCACTTTGGATGCGGAAAAAGTCAGTTTTCCCCTCACCTACCGACTGGTAAAAGAAGGCGATAGATTTCAACCTTTCGGCATGAAGGGTAGCAAACTGTTGAGTGACTATATGACCGATAGGAAATTTGACTATATACAAAAGAAGACACAGCATGTATTAACTGATAGTAAAGGTGAAATCATCTGGCTTATCGGCGAACGTACGTCTGAAAAAACAAAGATTACCGAAGCCACCAAGAAAATATTGGAGGTCATCATCAAATGAAAAAGAAAATATTATATATCACAAGTTTAGTTCTCATTCTGCTGGCTGCCGCCAGCACATGGAGCTATTATTGTCTGAACCCATCAAGTGATAGAGTGAACAAGGCAAAAGCAAACATAAAAGTATACAGTCACTACGAATTAATTCAAAATGGAAAAACAATACTCCGGTTCGACGAAGACACTACGACACTGGCTGCCAACTTTATGAACCGTTGGGCGTTGATTCCTTCATGTGAAGGAAGACTTGCCGCATGCTACAACAACAGCATCAGCCGGAATCACTATCTTGGCAAAGATGCGGATAGCATCTTTAAAGAGAAAGTTGATTCTTTAGACAGTTTGTATAGAGACTCCAAATGGAAAGTTGGAGAACTGAACTATTATATTCACTCTCATTCTGTCATGGATGCAGGCTACAACTCTATTTGCGCTTATACCCAACACGAACTGGAACTACGCGATTCTGCCAAGAAACTGATTGATTCCCTGAAACATGTACAGAAAAAGGGACATTTCAAGTTGAAACGCTCCATTTCATATCAAGCCTATTATAAAGACGAGAACGGAAAATGGAAGAGTCAGGCATGCAAACTCATCAAAGCAATGAATGGAGAAACTGCACAAGGAAGCCGCACATTCCAACTTTCCTCAGAAACAACTCCTGAAGGGGTTAAAGCTATTTCACCTCAACTTGCAGTATCTTTAGCAACAGCTCATGGAGCCACACTTCGACGCTCTATTGATTACACCCTCTTACCTGATTCTCTAGGATATTATCGGGGTACAACCGACAGTATCTATCAACCAAACGGTCATGGATGCTGGCAAGGATACGATGGAACCTATTATGAAGGTTACTGGAAAAACGGGAAACGTGAAGGATTCGGATTCAGCATTGCTCCCAAGAAGCCATTACGAATAGGCGAATGGAAAAATGACCGCTATAAAGGCGAAAGGCTCGTATATACATCGGAACGTATTTATGGCATAGACCTGAGCAAATACCAGCATGGAAAAGGCAGGAAAAAATATGCTATCAACTGGAACCGTTTACGCATTACACATCTTGGACGTCTCAGCAAAAAGACCATATCAGGAACAGTAAACTTCCCGATTCGCTTCATCTATATCAAGAGTACAGAAGGTAAATCGCTGTTAAATCCATATTATAGAAAAGATTATCGTGATGCAAAAGCACATGGTTACAAGGTTGGATCCTATCACTTCTTTACCACCATAACACCTGCTGCCGAACAAGCACGACACTTTCTGAAACACAGTATCATTAGGAAAGGCGATTTTCCTCCAGTTCTTGATGTTGAACCGCTTCCTAGTCAAATCAAGAAAATGGGAGGGTCTGGAGTCTTGTTTGCACGCATTAGAACTTGGCTTAGAATTGTAGAAAGAGCAACTGGTGTTAAGCCTATTCTTTACATCAGCCAAACTTTCGTAAATCGCTATCTGCCAAAGGCTCCCGATCTGAAACATAACTACCAGGTTTGGATTGCACGATATGGAGAGTATAAACCAGACATCCGATTGGTATATTGGCAACTCTGCCCCGACGGAAGAGTAGCAGGAATACATGGAGAGGTAGACATCAACGTGTTTAACGGATACGATGACGCTTTTCAAAGTTTTGTTAAGAACAAGACCGTAAAATAACCTTTAAATGAGTAAGTTAGGTTAATTACGTTAAAGTAAGTTATAATTCTGGCCGTGTATCAATATTTTTACTATCTTTGCGCCAATCGTGCAATGTGTAACTAAGAGGAAAGATAATGAGACAGCTTAAGATACAAAAGAGTATAACCAATCGTAATAGTGAAGCCCTCGACAAATATCTTGTAGAGATAGGTAGAGCCCCTATGGTTTCTATTGATGAAGAAATAGAATTGGCTCAAGCTATCCGCAAGGGAGGTAGAGCTGGCGAAAGAGCAAAAAATAAGTTGATTGAAGCCAACTTACGTTTTGTGGTGTCGGTAGCAAAACAATATCAGCACCAGGGACTCACCTTGACAGACTTGATTGACGAAGGAAACATCGGACTCATCAAAGCTGCAGAACGCTTCGACGAAACACGAGGGTTCAAATTTATCTCATACGCTGTATGGTGGATTCGTCAGAGTATTTTACAGGCTATAGCAGAGCAAAGCCGAATTGTTCGACTTCCTCTCAACCAGGTAGGATCACTCAATAAGGTAAACCAGGAAATTAATAAGTTTGAGCAGGAAAACCAACGTCGTCCAAGCGTTGAAGAACTTGCTGCCAGAACGGGTGTTGACGAGGACAAGATTTCTCAGAGCATGGCTGCCAGTGGTCATCATGTAAGCATCGATGCTCCATTCAGTGATGACGATGACAACTCTATGGCAGATGTAATGGCAAGCGGAGACGATGCCAGAACAGACAAGCAGGTTGACCATGAAAGTATGGCACAAGACCTAAGACAGGTTTTAAAAGTTTGCCTCAAGGATCGCGAACTGAAAATTATCTGCGCATGCTACGGAATTGGGGAAACCGAAAAGGGGCTCGAGGAAATTGGTGATAAAATGGGGCTGACCCGTGAGCGAGTTCGCCAAATAAGAGAAAAAAGCATCACCAAACTGAGAGAATCCGGGAAGATAGGAATCCTTATGAAATATCTTGGTTAGGAAAGCTGCTGCCCAAAATATTTGGCATAGTTTTTCTGCCAAGTAACATCTTAACTCATAATAAATGAAGAAATATCAAACACACATCATTTTGACGATTATCTTCTGCATGATGGCTTTTGCAGCAAATGCAAGAAGAATGTCACCGAGAAACGCCTTTAGTGACTCGGTGATGTGTTTGGTATTTAAATATTCACAATCTGTTGACACAACAGGTAGAGCTGAGCACAAGAGTTATGCTTACACTAAATTTCAAATCAAAACAAACAAACGTAATGCAACGCTCATGCTAGTACCGACAATGTATGCGGTGGCTCATGGCGGTGGCAGAAGATTCATCAGCGAGTATTATAACCAAATGACGCTAGACGCAAATGGCAGACCAGTTGCCAAGCGTTTGCTGAACATAAGCACCATTCCGCATAGAAGCAACACATTGTCATCAGTTTTGAAATACATGACTCCAACGGTATATGGAGAAACACTTTTCGAAACTAATATTCTTTCTCCTTTCCACTATAAGAATCGCAGATATTATAAATATGCCGTCACCCAATTACCATTCGGCAAAGCACAAGTCTACGTATATCCACGTCTAAAAAACACCCAAGTTATTGAAGCACGTGCCATTGTTGATTCCCAAAGCGGAAAGATAAGCATGGTAGACTTTGAGGGCGAATATGATATGACCCGTTTCTATATCTCTATTATTATGGGTAAAGACGGATTTGGTTCACTTTCTCCTGCAAGGTGCAGCATGAGAGCCAACTTCAGTTTTATGGGTAACAAGATAACGGGCATGTATACAACTGTATACGGACTGCCGAAAATATTAAGTGATTCACTCAATAATGTAGCCGATACTGCATTAATGGCAAAAGTACGCCCAATTGAGTTAAACCAAGATGAGGCTGACATATACAAAAAATTCTACGAAAAAAGGAAACAAATAACAGATTCCTTGAATAACAACATACCAGAGAAAAACTTTGCAAAAGACATACTTTGGGATGTTATCGGTGACAATGTATTAAACAGGATTTCCCAAGGCTTCGGAAAGCAAAACCAAGGCTACTTCCGTATCAGTCCTATTCTCAACCCACTCTATATGGGATACTCCGAGCGAAAAGGAATTGTATACAAGTTTGACCTGAAGGGAGGCTACAGGTTTACAGAAAATCTGGAATTGGGGCTTCGCTTTAAAGGAGGTTACAGTATGAAACAACACAGATTTTATTTCAATATACCATTGACATTCAACTATAACCCGAAGCACAATGGATATCTGAAGTTAGAAATCGGTAACGGCAATAGAATATCGAATAATCGTGTTGCACGAAAGATGTTAGGCATCAGCAAACCTGAAGATAACGATTTTCTAAATCCACTATTCTCAGAATATCCAGGATTGTCATTACCGGAAATCTCAACAGATATTGATGCTAATAACAGGAAACTGACAGAGTTTAAAGATGATTATCTTCGTCTTACTAACCACTGGAGTTTCAACGACTATGTCGGTTTTGAAGTAGGTTTAGTTTCACATCAACGAAAAGCTGTAGTAGAAAGTTTCTATAAACTGTTTAATTATCCAAGCAAATATGTGTCAGTAGCACCAGCTGTAGCTTTAGAACTGTTACCATGGGGTAAGAAAGGGTCTATCTTTAAAATAGACTATGAAAAGGGATGGAAAAACCTACTAGGTTCAAACATAGACTACGAACGGGTAGAAGCAGATGCACAAACTATTTTTCAAGCATCACGCCGTCAATCATATTCTATAAGGTTAGGAGCTGGCTTTTATACCCGCAAAGGTGATCATTGGGACTTCGTTGACTATACCAATTTCCATGACGACAATATTCCTGGAGGCTGGAATGATAGCTGGAGTGGAGAATTCGAATTACTGCCATCCCAATGGTATAATGCCAGTGATTATTACGTTCGCGGAAATTTCACTTATGAAGCTCCCATGATTGCAACTGCATGGCTCCCCCTGATTGGGAAATATATAGAAGCAGAGCGTCTGTATGTAAGCAGTCTTGTTGTAAACCATTTACACCCATATACAGAATGGGGATATGGAGTAACAACAAGAGCTATTACATTAGGATTCTTTGCAGCCTTCAAAAACACGAAGTATAATGGCATAGGCTGTCGCTTCGGTTTTGAACTATTTAGAGATTGGTAATATTCATAAAAGCATGGATAAAACATGATTTCTAGGGCACAATATCAATAACATCATAAAAAAATCAAAATATGAGTTCACAACTAACTGTTTATAAAGCAAGTGCAGGATCAGGTAAAACATTTACTTTGGCTCGCGAGTATATGACACTCGTGATAGCTAATCCTGCTTCCTACAGAACCATTCTTGCAGTAACCTTCACCAACAAAGCTACTGAAGAAATGAAAATGCGTATCTTAGGAAAATTATACGAAATTGCACACGGACTACCAGAAGCAAACGATTATGTAAATCAAATACAGCAGGCTTTACCGTATCTTTCATCCAAACAAATTCAGAAAAATGCAGAATCTGCCCTGCACTTGCTCATACATAATTATAACTATTTCCGGGTTATGACCATCGATACGTTCTTTCAGAGTGTATTGAGAAATCTAGCACGTGAACTTGATCTGACTGCCAATTTACGGATAGAACTCAATGACTATCAAATAGAACAGCATGCCGTTGATGAACTTATAGAAAGTCTTGAAGATACCGATCGTCTACTTTTCTGGATTATGGATTATATCAAAGAAAATATTGATGATGATAAGAGTTGGAATGTCATAGGACAGATCAAGAAATTCGGTGAGAACATATTCAAGGATTATTACAAAGCTCATTCCAACAAGCTGACAGAATTGATGGAACAAGAAGATTTCTTCAAGGATTTTACCGACCGAATGAAGAAAATGCGCAATAAGGCAAAAGAGCAGCTTAAAGAAATTGCTGCTACTTTTTTCGATTCCCTTGAAGAAGAAGGCTTTACGTCAGACGACTTAGCTGGAAAAACGAGAGGTATTTGGAGCTATTTCAACAAGCTGAAAAATGGCAAATATAGTGATGATGATCTACATAATGATACTTTCTGTAAATGTCGGGAAAGTCCGGAAGCATGGGTCAAAAAATCTGATGTAAAAAATTGTACTGATATCTTCAATTATGTGGAATCGGTGCTCTACCCTATTCTGCTGTTTGCAGAAGATAATCGTCCAAGACTCACCCGAATCTTCAAAAGTACCGATCTGACCATAAAGCATCTTAATCAGCTCCGCCTTTTGGGAAGCATAGATAAAAAAGTCAGGGAGATGAACAGAGAGGCAAACCGTTTCCTTTTGAGCGATACTCAAACCTTGCTCAACTCACTGATAAAGGATAGCGATTCGCCATTCATCTTTGAAAAGATTGGCACTCAACTCGACCATATAATGATTGACGAATTTCAAGATACTAGCACCATCCAATGGAAGAACTTTAAAGTGCTGCTCGAAGAAACCATGAGTAGAGAAGATGCAGGTAACCTCATTGTTGGTGACGTAAAACAAAGTATTTACAGATGGCGATCCGGCGATTGGAGACTGCTCAATAATATTGATAAAGAATTTAATAAAAGCGCGAAAAAAGTAAGCATAGAAACTTTGGGTACCAACTTCCGCTCTGATAGAAACATCATTGAGTTTAACAATGCTTTTTTCACAGAAGCAGTAAAATTGGAGATTGAAGACCTGAAAGATAAATGTCCTGAGGAATGTAAACAGCTGGAAAGCGCATATAGCGATGTCTGCCAGCGAGTACCAGACCACCATTCTGTTCCTAATGGTTCTATCAGTATTCAGCTCCTGGGCGGTGAAAATATTGAAGACAGAATGATGCAAACCACATTGGACACTGTAGACAAGTTGGTTGAAAGAGGTGTTCCTTGCAACAAAATAGCAATCCTGGTAAGAAGCAACCGTAATATACAGGACATTGCTGAGTATTTTATGAACCATTCCGACTATCCGTTGGTTTCAGATGAGGCATTCAGGCTGGATGCCTCCCAAGCAGTATGCACATTGGTTAACGCTCTCTACATACTGGTACACCCAAATGATAATATTGCATTAGCAACTCTCAACAAGTTTTGTGACACGTATTCTGTAGCTGGAAATATGCCGGAACAACTTTTGACCAATCGTTCTGAGTATCTGGAAATGCCACTGTTCGATCTCACAGAATGCCTTTTTGCTGAGCTTAAACTTGGCGAAATAAAAGACATGATCAAGCAAACTGCCTACATCTGTACTTTTTATGATTGCTTAAGTAAATATCTCACAGATAACAGTAGTGATATCACTGGATTTCTGAAAGAGTGGGATAACCGTATTCACGAAAAAAGCATTCATAGCGATGGCGATGGAGGTATCAGATTCCTTACTATACATAAGAGTAAGGGACTGGAATACGATCATGTTATCATGCCTTACTGTGACTGGCAACTAGAAAAAGCCAACACTATCTGGTGCACACCGCAAGAAGCTCCATACAACGAGCTTCCACTGGTACCTATAGATTTCAGTGCTAAACTGATGAAGCAAAGTATATATGAAGCAGATTATAATCATGAACATCTGCAAAACATAGTCGACAATTTGAATCTGCTTTATGTAGCCTTCACACGTGCCAGTCACAACCTGATTGTAATTGGCAAACGAGCTAATAGTGCATATCGTTCTGCCATTATTGAATCTGTACTCGACAAGGTAGCCAGCCGACTTGAAGCTAATGATGTAAAGATGGAGTTAACAGGAATAGGTTCTGATGCCAAAACAGATGACATATCTTTCTGCTATAATGAAATATATGTACCTGATTCTTCCAAGAAATCAAACGAGAAGAAGGATACAAACGTGCTCTCAGCCTATTCTCAACCTTTAGAAATTAAAATAAATGTTACGCCTGAAATGCCAGAATTCAGACAGAGTAACCAGAGCCGTGACTTTATAAAGCGTGATGAAACTGAAGAACAACAGAAGTTTTATATCAAAATGGGTACCATTTTGCACAACCTCTTTTCTACAATCCGCACGGTTGATGATATTGATGGAGCCCTGAAACAGTTGGAGTTAGACGGACTTTTATACGATCAAGACCTCACACCTGAGAAAATAAAGGAGATGATCAGGAAAAGACTTGAATCACCAAAGGTCGCAAAATGGTTTGATAAGGAACTGACCATACTAAATGAATGTTCTATCCTGACAGTTGAAAATGGAAAAGTGGCAGAATACCGTCCAGACCGCGTGATGCAAAACTCAAAAAAAGAAACCATCGTGGTAGACTTCAAATTCGGTAAACAGAAAGTAGAACACCATGAACAGGTTAGAAAATACATCGGCTTGTTAAAAAGTATGGGACATCACCGAGTAAAAGGTTATCTATGGTATGTATACCCTAACAGAATAGTTGAAGTAATAAAATAATATGGTTCTATTGCCCCTTTCCAAAAAGTAGGGCAACATAAAGAACAGTTGCAAACATTGAAAAGTCCATTAAGATATGAAAGCATTTTTAAAATATGTAGCAAGAGATATTCTCGAGAAATACGGAAACAATCTCAGCGACATTGCCGTCGTGTTTCCAAATAAACGCGCCGCTCTTTTCCTCAACGAGAGTCTGGCCCGTTTGACTGATCACCCTATCTGGTCGCCATCTTACATAACTATCAGCGACCTTTTTCGCAAACATAGCACATTGAAAGTTGGAGACCCAATCAAACTTGTTTGCGATTTACATAAAACATTCGTAGCCTGCACTGGTATTGATGAGACCCTAGACCATTTTTATGGATGGGGACAACTTCTTATCACAGATTTTGACGATATTGATAAAAACATGGCAGAAGCAGAAAAACTCTTTGCCAATCTTAGCAATATACATGAACTTGATGACATCTCATATCTTACAGAAGAACAGAAAACGCTGATTAAGAAATTTTTCAGCAATTTCAACGATGATCACAACTCAGAACTCAAAAAGAGATTTCTACAATTATGGAGCCATTTTCTTGATATCTATAAGCAGTTCAACATGCGTCTTGAAGAACAAGGATTGGCTTATGAGGGGGCTCTGTACAGGAAAGTTGTAAATGATGAAAATATCAAATTCCAACACAAGAAATATCTCTTTGTCGGATTTAATATGATGCAAGTAGTAGAACGGAAACTCTGCGACCGCTTGATGAAAGAGGGTAAAGCACATTTCTATTGGGACTACGATGACTATTATATGCAAAACAACCATGAGGCAGGTCACTACATTCGTGAATATCTCAAATATTATCCTAACGAATTGAATGATATGCCTCCTCAGGATCTTCGTGAAATTTATCATAACTTTGATAACAATAAAGACATTACATACATATCGGCATCAACTGAAAACATCCAGGCCCGCTATGTAAACCAATGGCTTAAAGAAAAGAAACGCTATAAATATGGGAAAAAAGTGGCTGTAGTATTAGCCGATGAAGGATTGTTACAAAGTGTAATACATAGTCTTCCTACAAACGAAGACATCAAGTCGTTGCCAGATTATTCTGAGAACGACAAGTTAGCATATAATATAACATTGGGCTATCCGCTTCAACAGACACCATTCTACAGTTTGCTGCAACAGCTCATCAAGTTGCAGGGCGTAGGTCACCCAAAGCATAGTAACAACTATCGCTTACACAATGTGCTCATGGCACTTCGTCATCCATACACACGCTATATTTCTCAAAATTATAGCAAACTCTTGAGCGCTCTTGACGAGCAGAAGCAGTTCTATCCTACCCGCCAATTCCTAAGCATGGATGGTGATGAAGGCTTGTCACTGCTTTTCAAAGATTTGGGTGAGACTGCAACAGAAAATGAATACAACTTGAGACTCATCCAGTATCTGCTGGATATTTTGAAGACAATAGGTGTGAATAGCAAAGAACAGGACGATCCTTTATTCCAGGAATCGCTCTTCAGGACCTATACCTTATTGAACCGTCTGCAAGAACTCATCCAGACAGGAGACTTAGCAGTAGACAGCATCACTCTGGAACGACTCATCCAACAGCTCATCCAGTCAACAAGTATTCCTTTCCATGGTGAACCTGCAGAAGGAATACAGGTAATGGGTGTATTGGAAACTCGAAATCTTGATTTCGAGCATATCTTAGTACTCTCGTGCAACGAAGGGAAACTGCCGAAAGGTGTGAACGATGCTTCATTTATTCCCTATTCATTGAGAAAGGCATACGGCTTGACTACGGTAGATAACAAAGTAGCCATATACGCCTATTATTTTCACAGTCTGCTCCAACGCTCACACGACATCACTTTATGTTACAATAACGCAACAGAAGATGGCCAATCGGGTGAGATGAGCCGTTTTATGCTACAACTCCTGGTAGAAAGCCATCATGACATCAAGCGCTTTTCTTTGGTCGCAGGACAAAACACACTGCGTCCTACTTATGAACCAATAGAGAAAAAACTGCATGCGCTCTGCCAGCTCAAGAATTTGAAAATGCTTACGCCAACATTTCTGAATACCTATTTGAGATGTGAAAAGCAATTCTACTATAAATATGTAGAAGGACTGAGAGAACCAGATGAAATGGATGAGGACGAAGTAGACAACAAAGTATTTGGAAATATATTCCATCGTGCAGCAGAACTGTTCTATCTGGGATTAGCAAGCAGCGATGCTCTGACAACCGACGGTAAAGGAGAACTCAAACTGACTCGTCCTATCGTTGTATCAAAAGAACAACTAGAGCAAGCCTTAAAAGACGAATCGCTTGTTTATCGCTTGGTAGATCAGGCGTTCAGAGAAGAACTCTTTAAAGTTAGCGCTGCAGGATATCGTCCAAAATATAATGGTCTGCAACTGATTAATAAAGAAGTAATAGCAAGGTATATCCGGCAACTTGTCACGATAGATATGCGACAGGCTCCATTCACCATACTCGGATTAGAGCTGGTTGTAAAAACTGACGTCGAAGTAGAAACAAGTATCGGCAATTTATCTCTGTCAATAGGAGGTTTTATCGACCGACTGGACGCTGTTGCAGCTAACGGTCATGCAAATGGCAATAATCTTGCAGAACGAATCCGCGTAATAGACTATAAAACAGGACGTATTTCAACAACACGTCCAAGAGTACTGAGCGAAGTGTTTGATCCATCCATGCTCAACAAGCATACAGATTATTATTTACAATCTATGCTCTACTCGATTATTGTAAGCCACAACAGGAATCTGAATCCGGCTCAAGAGCCCGTATCTCCAGGCTTGCTGTTTATACAAAATGCGGGAGCAGAAGATTATGATCCGACATTAAAAATGGGCAAGGAACTCATCAGTAGCATAGATGTATACGAAGAAGAGTTTATGAAACAACTGAAAGTTCTCATCGCCAACATCTTTGACAAGGACCAACCATTCCGACCTACAGATGATAAGCATCGTTGCGAATACTGTCCATACGCAGCTTTATGCAAGTCATAGAAACATATATAAATATGTGGAAACCAAAATGATTGGTTAAAATGCGCAAAATACTTGCTTTTTTGAATTATTCTATGTATATTTGCAAAAAGAATTATTGAGTATGACAGAAAAAGAAATAAACAAGATAGTTAGTGAGAACTTAAACTATGTAAAATCAGTAGCCAACCAGTATAAAGGTAAAGGCGTTGAGTTTGATGACTTGGTTAGCGAAGGAACTCTGGCAATGCTTATGGCAGCCAGAAAGTTCCAAGCCGACCGGGGCACCGATTTTGTGGCTTATGCCGGTCCATTCGTTCACAAGGCTATATCACAGGCCATCGATAAACAATCAGGACTTTATCGTTTACCGAAAGACCAGAAGAAATTTGCCCCAAGAAACGCAGACAAGGCTGTATCTGTAGATGCGCCACTAAGCGCAAACAATCCGTATACCCTATTAGACATATTAAACGATCCGGATGTAAAGATTGCAGATGATACCCTGAATATAGAAATGATGAAGAAAAAAATGGCAGAAAGCATTGCAGATTTATTGCCACGAGAGAAAGAAATCATCACCAAATTCTATGGTATAGGTGTTCCTAAAGAAACGATGGCTGAAATTGCTGAAGATATGGGGCTCAAACGCGAGCGAGTTCGCCAGATACGAAATCTGACCATACGCAGATTGAACAGGAGTATCCGCCACCAGGCATTGAGAAACTACTTCAAAAGGTAACTCGCAATAGTTTGTAAAAACAAAAAGGAGGGTGAATCATTAACTTATGATACACCCTCCTTTTTGTTTCATGTTCTAGTTATTAACAATTAAACTTACTCCAATCCTTTAAAATGATTAGCACGATATTGACGAGGAGTAACGCCTATTCGCTTGAAGAAATTAGCATAGAAACTCTGACGAGTATTGAAACCAGCCATTTCGCTGATACCTTCTACACTCATTCTTGCATAACGCTTATCGGTAAGTAAAGACATAGCATCGTTTACTCGATAATCATTCACCAACTCGGCATAATTCTTATGAAATCGAGTTGCGCATACAGCAGAAATATAGCGAGAGTTAGTATTCAAATCCTCTGCAAGTTTCTTGGAACTATAGTCTGGGTCCTTGTACTTTCTTTCAGTCACAAGAACACGGATTATCTCGTCGCGAAGGCGGTCCTTAGTTTCTTCACTCAGCATAGATTGATATCTTGCTATTTTTTCTTTTTTAGGTTGAATATTGTACTTAGCCATAGTTATGTTATAAAATTTATTACAACAAAGGTACGACTTTTATTTAGAACGACCAAATTTTTTCTCACTTTTTTGAAAAATAAACACAAAAAAGTCGTTTATATGAAATAAAATGGTTATTTTTGCATTAATTTTCAAGCTCAAAGCCGAGTATATCATAATTATTAGTCAAGAAGCATAGATATGAAGCAAATATTGTGGTTTATAAAAACGTATTTTACGTTTGTCATTTTGTTCAGTATTCAGAAACCATTTTTCATGATGTTGGAAAAGGCTTCTGCTACACAACCTATCGATAATATCTGGAGCGAAATGCCTACAGTGATGTGGTATGGTTTATCACTCGACCTCTCTATGGCTGGTTACCTCACCGCACTACCGGGTTTGTTGCTCATCGCAATGATTTGGTTTCGTAAGGAGATTATACGTCCCATTCTGAATGCTTATTATATACTGGCATCTTTCCTGGTTTCCATTACATTCGTACTGAATGCAGGATTATATCCATATTGGAACTTCCCGCTAGATAGCACTCCATTATATTATTTCTTTACTTCGCCAAAGGATGCACTTGCAAGTGTTGGAGGGCTTTACATCTTTTTGGCTCTCCTCATCACTGTGCTGCTTACCATAGCCGTCTGGTTCGCACTCCGCATGCCTCATACCCAGAAGCGCTATTCCAGCAGATACAGCAACTATGGTTTTGGAGATTTCGGCAGTGGTCGCAGAACACGCTACTCTGACATAGAGCATCATCGTATGCGCCATTCTCTTATTCTGTTGCTGCTTACTGCCCTTCTCTTCATCCCTATCAGAGGAGGATTTACTGTATCTACAACAAATACAGGAAAGGCATATTTCAGCCAAAATGCGTTTTTGAATCATGCTGCCGTCAATCCGATGTTCAGCCTGTTTGAATCACTTACCCATCAGGAAGATTTTGCATCGCAATACCGATACATGTCAGAAGAAGAAGCTAACAAGCTCTTTGCTCAAATGGTAAGTTCAAGCGACCAGAACACCTACCCGCTCCTGAATGAAGAAACTCGGAAAAACGGAAAGCCGGATATACTTATTATTATTATGGAAAGCTTTGCCAACGACATCATGCCTTCCGTCGGAACACATAAAGACGTAGCTGTCTGCTTGGACTCAATAGCCAGAAAGGGAATTTTCTTCCCAAGATTCTATTCCAACACTTTCCGCACGGATCGTGGTCTGGTTGCTGTTTTGAGCGGTTATCCTGCACAACCTACAACCAGCATCATGCGCTACCCGGCAAAATCTGCACAATTACCATCATTAGCACGTTCATTGGCTAAAGCAAAGCATTACGGCAATGCATATTATTATGGTGGTGATGTTGATTTTGCCAACCAACGCTCTTGGCTGGTTTCCCAGGGCTATGAGAGAATCATTTCAGATAGTGATTTCCCTATAGAAGACAAATTGAGCAAATGGGGAGTACACGATCATATCGTAGCCAACCGGCTGCTTGCAGACCTCAGGAAAGAACAGAATGCCAAGCAGCCTATGCTGAGAGTATTCCAGACATCAAGCAGTCATGAGCCATTCGATGTACCATATAGCAGACTGAAAGACAAGCGTTTAAATGCATTTGCTTACACTGATAGTGTCATAGGTCATCTTCTGCGTGAATACAGCAAATTGCCTAGATGGAAAAATACTTTGGTATTACTCGTTGCCGATCATGTTGGCGCATACAAAGAACATCTTGACAACTTTGACCGCAGCCGCTATCAGATTCCACTTATCATGACCGGTGGAGCAATAGCTCGCCCAATGAATGTTAAGCTCATAGGAAGTCAGCATGATATAGCAGCTACACTGCTCGGACAATTAGGCATTCCTCACAAAGACTTCTTGTTCAGCAAGAATATGTTGAGTGATGCTACTCCTAAATTTGCATTCTTTGATGTACCCGATGCTTTCGGCATGGTATCAGAGGAGAACTCTATCATCTACGACAACAAATCCCAAAAGGTTGTTTATGATAAAGGCAAAAAAGGTTATAACCTGAAGCGAGGCATGGCTTATCTACAGAAGTTGTACGATGACTTGAGTGCAAAATAGCCCAAACGACAGGGCAACAGATTATCAGAAACAAGAAAGCGAACATTACAGAAATTCATAAAGAAAGACTATGATAGAATTACTTCATCAAATAGAACAGATTGATACGCAGATTTTTCTGTTTTTCAATGGTTTTCACAACGAGTATTGGGATTACTTCATGATGATTTTCTCAGACCGTTTCGTATGGGTTCCGTTCTATGCCAGTTTTATCTTTGTACTGCTGAAGAATTTTCCTGTCAAGGTTGTGATGAGCACTATAGTTGTCATCACTCTGATTATCTTGTTTTCAGACCAGACTGCATCAGGAATTCTGAAGCCATTGGTAGCAAGAATGCGTCCCAGCAATCCTGATAATCCTATCAGTCCGATGGTACATGTTGTTCAAGGATATCGGGGTGGCAGATATGGTTTCCCGTCTTCTCATGCAGCCAATGCATGGAGCATGGCCTTCTTTGCACAATATCTGGTTCGCCGGAGCAAACTCACGATATTCTTATGCCTGTGGGCATTGATAACCAGTTATTCCCGCATGTATCTCGGTGTACACTATTTTGGCGACCTCATGATTGGTACCCTCATTGGTTTTCTCTATGCCACCTTATATTATTATATATTTCAGTATTTTTTAAGGAAGCATACCGAACGTTTTAAGCCCAACCACGACATCAGATTTGCAAGCGTCCCTATCATTACGGGGCTCGTTTCTATTTGGGTAATCATTTGTACCAGTGGAATACTATCTTTCTATAGCATACCACTGAGATAAACAAATGTACAAAAAGAGTTAGCTTATAAAAACGGTTTAGATTATACATTATTATTAACATATAAAATTTAAAGATTATGAAGAAATTATCAATTCTTGCATTTGCTATGGGCCTGATAGCTTTCACAGCATGTTCTGAGAAAAAGGCACCTGCACCAGCTCAGGCAGAACAGACTGTTGTAACCGATTCTGCATTTCAGGCTGCCGCAGCCGGTGAATATAAGAGCGCAGATGGTGAGCGTAGTGTAACTTTGAACAGTGATTTCTCTGTAAAGGTAAAAGGCCTTGATAAGGAATTTTACAAGTGGGAATTGCCAGCTAAGCCAGAAGGTAAAGCGGCTGTGATTATCCTGAGCCGCAAGGGTCTCGATGCCGATGTTCAGGAGCAGGCAACACTCGATACAGAAGAAGGTTCTATCATTATTAAGAACGAAACATTCCGCAAAAAGTAATAGAATATGAACCTGGTATAAAAGCAAAACGCCCTCGCTTCACAGCGAAGGCGTTCCTTTTGGTATTAGTTTCATTTAAGGTAAAAAGATTGTATTCAGGATAACGCTGCAAAGATAGACATATTTTTCGAAACGAACGAATCTTTTTATATGTTTAAAAACATATTTTGTGAATTATTGCTCCCAAAACAAAATTATCGCTCCCAAAACAAAATTATCTGCCAGATAATTTCGGTACTTACAATTAAATTTGTATCTTTGCACCATAAAATTTAAAAATTATTCTTTTTATTGAATTATGGCAATTAATGAAGAAAACAATTTGGAAGAGAAGAAAAGTATCTCTTTCGTAGAACAGTTAGTTGAGGAAGACCTCAAAGAAGGCAAAAACGGAGGACGAATCCAGACGCGTTTTCCGCCAGAGCCTAATGGTTATCTGCATATCGGCCATGCCAAAGCTATCTGCATGGACTTTGGTGTTGCAGAGAAATATAATGGTGTTTGCAATCTTCGTTTTGATGACACTAACCCTAGCAAGGAAAACAATGAATATGTAGAGAATATTCTTCAAGACATCCAGTGGCTCGGATTCAAGTGGGGCAATATCTACTATGCTTCTGACTACTTTGAGAAGCTTTGGGATTTTGCTGTCTGGATGATCAAGAAGGGCAATGCATATATTGATGAACAAACTGCTGAAGAAATTGCACAGCAGAAGGGTACTCCTACCTCACCAGGTACTGCTAGTCCATACCGTGATCGCCCGATCGAAGAAAGCCTTGCTTTGTTTGAGAAGATGAATACTCCTGAGGCGGTAGAAGGCAGCATGGTGCTTCGCGCAAAACTCGATATGGCGAATCCAAATATGCATTTTCGCGATCCTATCATGTATCGTATCATCCATACTCCTCATCACCGTACAGGAACAAAATGGCATGCATATCCTATGTATGATTTCGCTCATGGACAGAGTGACTACTTTGAGGGGGTAACCCACTCTATCTGTACATTGGAATTTGTACCTCACCGTCCGCTTTACGATAAGTTCATCGACTTCCTGAAGGAGAAGGACGGAACTGCAGATGTATTAAACGACAATCGTCCACGTCAGATTGAGTTCAACCGATTGAACCTCACTTATACAGTAATGAGCAAGCGTAAGCTTCACCAGCTGGTTGATGAGAAACTGGTTATCGGATGGGACGACCCACGTATGCCTACTCTTTGCGGAATGCGCCGTCGCGGTTACTCTCCTGAGAGCATTCGTATGTTTATCGACAGCATCGGTTATACTAAGTTCGATGCTCTCAACGATATGGCCTTACTCGAAGCATCTGTTAGAGAAGACTTGAACAAGAAAGCATGTCGTGTGAGTGCAGTACTTGATCCTGTAAAACTCGTAATTACCAACTATCCGGAAGGTAAAACAGAGGAAATGGAAGCAATCAATAATCCAGAAAATGAAGCTGATGGCACACACACCATCACATTCTCTAAGAATCTCTGGATAGAGCGTGCTGACTTTATGGAAGATGCTCCTAAAAAATTCTTCCGAATGACTCCGGGTAAAGAAGTTCGTCTGAAGAATGCTTACATCGTTAAGTGCACAGGATGCACAAAGGACGAAAATGGCGTTATCACTGAGATTCAGGCAGAATACGATCCAATCAGTAAGAGCGGCATGGAAGGTGCCAACCGTAAGGTTAAGGGTACATTGCATTGGGTATCAGCAGATCACTGCGTAAAGGCAGAGGTGCGCGAATACGACCGTCTCTTTATGGTAGAAAATCCATCTGCTGATGAACGTGACTTCCACGAGTTGCTCAACCCGGATAGCTTCCACGACTATCCTAACTGCTATGTTGAGGAATATGCAGCCAGCAAGAAGCCAGGTGAATATCTCCAGTTCCAGCGTATCGGTTATTTCATGGCCGATCTTGATTCTACTGCAGAAAAACCAGTATTCAACAAAACCGTTGGTTTGAAGGATACATGGGCAAAACAGAATAAATAAATCACCTATATCTGTCTCAGTTTCAACAGCTGAGACAGATATTATTCAGATTCAAGATAACAAATGAATACAGCAGAGCTTTTTCTTTGGATACTCGACAATTTAAATTACTGGGTAGTATCCCTTTTCATGGCTATCGAGAGTTCATTCATCCCATTCCCATCAGAGGTGGTTGTTCCACCTGCAGCATGGAAAGCCATGGATCCTGATAGCGGAATGTCGTTTATCCTGGTCATCGTATTTGCCACCATTGGTGCCAATATCGGTGCACTTATCAACTATTATTTAGCTAAATGGGTAGGCCGCCCTATCATCTACCGTTTTGCCGACAGCCGCATCGGACATATGTGCCTGATAGACCGCCAAAAGGTAGAAGTTGCAGAAGAGTTTTTCCGCAAGCATGGAGCCGCATCCACTATTTTTGGGCGCCTGGTACCAGCTGTTCGCCAGTTAATCAGCATTCCAGCCGGTTTGGCAGGTATGCATGTAGGCAAATTCTTGCTCTATACCACAATCGGTGCTGGCATCTGGAATACTGTTTTAGCAACCATCGGTTGGGGTATTTACCGATATACAGACTATAAAACAACTCAAGATGTATATCAGCAGGCATTAAAGTATAGTCATGAGCTCGGTTACATCATCTTGGCTCTTGCCGTTGTTATTGTAGCTTTCCTTGTATACAAGGGGCTCAAGAAGAAATAAGAAACTATCCCCCATCCTGCTTTCTCAAGCGGGATGGGGGATTTTTCTTCAGTATAATTCCCCGCACTTCACGTGAAACGACAAGGGTCTATATGCCACGATGAAAAGGTGGCGTATAGACCCTTGATTATATGGTTATATTCGTAATCTACATCTCCGCTTTCTGTTTTTTATGAATTGCTCAGATTCTTAATGATATCTAAAGGCAGCTGGGTAGCTTTGGCAACCTGTTCGGCAGAAAGTCCCATTGCCAGCATATTCTTAGCTATTTCCAGGGCTTTCTGGTTCATACCTTTTTCCATACCTTCCTTCATACCAATTTCCTTACCCTCAGCTATGCCTTCACGCTTGGCGGTGTCTACGGAATTCTTGATGTCTCGATATGCCATCTTGCTGGTCTCGTACTCCCTCATTTCCTGCGGAGTAAACTTGGCTATCTCGGCTTCCTCGAAGAGGCGGTCGAAGACTTTGTCGCACAGTTCTTTAGGGCGCTGGGTAAGTTTATAGAGGTTCTTCAGTGCATAGAGCCACTTCTCGTAGAGCGTATCCAGTTCTTCCAGGGGTTTGTTGAACTTGGAAATCTCTACATAGATATATTCGAGTTTGTCGTAAAATACTTTGTGGGTAGCTGTGTCGCACA
>OIXL01000056.1_pt1 | contig 68900 bp, 63 predicted proteins | sample 1587761 | NCBI WGS metagenome assembly OIXL01 (sample SAMN03283246) | human gut metagenome | biome: human-associated habitat; material: feces | host: Homo sapiens | place: Peru | collected 2012 | reverse complement strand
CACGACCGAAAACGCACTGGCCGTTTGTGAGCACAACCGAATAGAAATTACCGTAACACAGTGCCTTTGACTGCTTCTTTGCCTCTGCGAGCTTTGAAATCCATTCAGTCAGCTCATTGCACTGTGGCGCTTCAAAGCATGCCCTCAGAGCCGGGTCACCGTCTTCTTTTTTTGCCTTCTCTCCCCACTCACTGCCATAGTACACACAAGGGATGCCCGGCATACCAAATGCAAGTGCATAGATTAGTGGCAGATGCTTTTCATTGGTCAGTATGCTTGCCACTCTTGTCACATCATGATTGTCCACAAATGACAGGAGGTGCTTACCCTTGTAGAGAGTCCACTGCTCCGGTCCAAACTGTCTGAGAAGCGAATGATTTATCTCAAACATATTCATGGAATTAAAGCTCGAGTACAGACCCTTATAGCACTCATAGTTCGTTACCGAGTGAAGCATCGCATCATTCATAATCTGGTTGTAGTCACCATGCAGTGTCTCTCCCACCAGGAAGAAATCCGGCTTTAGTGAGTCGCAGAACTCCCTTAGTCTTCTGAGGAAATCATGGTCGAGGCAGTATGCCACATCAAGTCTCAGCCCGTCTATATCAAACTCGTCTACCCAGCCCTTTATCGCTGAAAAGATATGCTGGATTACATCCTCATTTCTCAGATTAAGCTTGACCAGATCATAGTTTCCTTCCCAGCCCTCGTACCACAATCCATCATTATAGTTTGAATTGCCATCGAACGCTATACGGCCAAACCAGTTCACATATGGTGAGCTTTCTCTGTTTTTAAGCACATCCTGGAACGCCCAAAAGCCTCTTCCCACATGATTGAACACACCATCCAGCACTACCTTTATGCCGTCCTTGTGCAGATTGTCACAAACCTGTGCGAAGTCCTCGTTTGTGCCAAGCCTTGTGTCTATTTTTGTATAATCCCTTGTATTATATCCGTGTGTATCAGATTCAAACACCGGTGAAAAATAGATTGCATCTGCCCCAAGCTTTTTGATATGAGGTATCCAGTCATTCACTTTTAAAATTCTGTGTTCCAAAACACCATCATTCTCAAATGGTGCCCCACAGAAGCCTAACGGATAAATCTGATAAAATACACTTTCATATGCCCACATTATTTTGCCCTCCTTGATAGTTGTGTAGTGGTTTTGTACCTGTTATCTATTATACACAATTATGTACTTATATGCTACATTTTTTTGTTACTTTTTACCTACATTAAGTATTTTGTTACCTTGTATAATTAAATTTCTAATAGAAATTCCTGTAGATAACACATGCAATAACCACATGGATAAAGAAAATAAGCGGCATCCCCTTTACAAAATACCAATGCTTTGTCTTGTGCCTGAAGGCATACATCCCCGCCCAGGTACCGGCGCTTCCGCCCAGCAAGCTGAGCCCAAATAATGTCTTCTCCGGGATGCGCCATGCGTGTGCCTTGGCCTTACACTTGTCAATTCCCATCGCAGCAAAGCCTGCTATATTCATAAGAAGCAGATAAATCAGAAAAATTTTCATATAAATAATGCTCCATTCTATTACTCCGCACATAAATTTATAAATATATAAACATATCTGCATATATTAATAAGTCCACAAAAAACAATAGCCCAGCCTTTAAAGGCCGGGCCATAAATTAATTATTAATTCTTAGCTTTTTTAGAAACCTTAGCCGGTGCAGCCGCCTGCTTTTTGATGGCGCTCTTGCCCAGATAAAGCTTCATAACATACCACAGCTCTGTAGCGATGCAGATTGAAGAATATGTTCCGCAAAGCACACCTACCATGAGTGGTAATGAGAACTCTCTGATTGATGTATGACCAAATATAAAGAGTAACAATACCATAACAAATGTAGTAAGCGAAGTATTGATGCTTCGTGAAAGTGTCTGTGTAAGGGACTCGTTTGCTATATCAGCAAGCTCATCTGCTGAGTACTTCTTGATACCGTGAAGGTTCTCACGGATACGGTCAAAGATAACGATTGTATCGTTGACTGAGTAACCTACGATTGTAAGTATACATGCGATAAACGTACTGCCGACTGAGATTCTGATAAGTGCATATGCTGTGACAACAACAAGCACATCATGTACCAGCGCAAGGATAGCACTTGAAGCAAATCTGATATCCTTGAATCTGAACCAGATATATAACAGCATGAAAATACATGAAATAATAACTGCCTTTACAGCGTTTGTTCTCATCTCTCCACTGATTGTTGAGCTGATACTCTGAGTCTCTATAGTTGATGCATCAACATTGAAATCCTTCTCAAGAAGAGCTGCGAGATCCTGTCTCTCATCGAGTGAAAGTGTACGTGTCTTTAATGTGACATCATGGCTGCCCTGGACTGTAGTAACCTGCACTGCACTATTGCCAAGGAGCTTTGATACTGAAGGCACGATGTCCTTCTCAACCTCTGCGGCTGTATAATCCTTGCCAAAGTCTGCAGTGGTTGATGTACCACCTACAAACTCAAGACTGTAGTTTAATGCATTGCCGCTTGTAGCACCGAAATAAATCATGCCGCCAATACCTGCAAGTATAACTACACCTGAGATAACAAAGTATTTAACTCTGTTCTGTACAAATCTGATAACCTTTCTCTTCTTTGCCTTGCCGTAGAACTTCTCAGCTCTGACACCGACACCGTAAAATGCTCTTGTAAGGTATTTTGCAATAAAAAGAGCTGTAAACAGTGACAGAATAATTGAAATCATAAGTGTGTATGCAAAGCCCTTTACTGTACCTGAACCGAGCACCATAAGCACAAGTGCTGCGATAAATGTAGTAACCTGTCCATCGAGGATGGCTGAAAGAGCCTTCTTGTAGCCCTCATTTACTGCAGCAAGCACTGATTTGCCACCTGCGATTTCCTCACGGATACGGGCAAATACGATAACGTTTGCATCTACTGCCATACCGATACCAAGGATGATACCCGCGATACCCGGCAGTGTAAGTGTAATCTCAAACCAGTAAATAAACAGTACTGTAAGCATTGAGTAGAGTGCAAGTCCGATAGATGCAACCACACCGAGTATACCATAGAGCACAATCATGAATATCATGATTAAGATAATTCCGATAATTGCAGCCTTTACTGCATTTGTGAGCGCTGTTCCACCGAGCTGTGCGCCAACAACATTTGACTCTAACTCCTCGAGCTGAAGGTTGATGGCTCCGACACGGATAAATGTTGCAAGGCTTGTTGCCTCGTCGTAATCCTTCATTCCGTTGATTACACAGTTACCATCTGAGATAACGGCGCTTACTGTAGGAACGCTGATGAAATGATCATCATAGTATATACCGATTGACTGTCCTGCATCCTTTGCCTTCTTTGTGGCATCTGCCCATGTGTCAATAGCCTTATCCTTGAGCTTTAATGAAACAACAGGCTCCTTGGTTGATGTAGATGATGACTGGTCATACTGGGCGCTTGCATCCTTTACATCGTTACCATCGAGGATGACTGAACCATTGGCCTTTAAGGTGTCAATATCATAGTTGAGCTTGTAGCCGCCCTGGGCCGATGTGTCCTGTGTATAGTTGGCATTTCCGTCACTGTCATACTGGGCGATGAAGTACAGTGATCCCGGACTTCCAAGATCCTCGAGTACCTTGTTAGGGTCGTCAACACCCGGAATCTCTACAGTGATACGGTCATCCCCGCTCTTGTATACAGAGTACTCTGTTGTGTAGCTCTCTGCACGCTCCTCGAGCTTTGCGATAGTATCATTTACGTCCTTGTCTGAAGGATTCTTGTCCTTGATATGATAGGTGATTGAAACACCACCCGAGAGGTCGAGACCAAGCTTGATATTCTGATAATCCTTATCCTTGGTGCTCTCACCATTAGCAGTTGCCTCCTGCTTTTGCTTTGTGTCGGTGATTACTGCAGTGGAATACCAGCCCAGCAAGCCGATACAAATGACTGCCACAAGGATAATCACCCAACTCTTTCCTTTTTTCATTTTCTTATACCTTCCTGTCATTTTGCTACCATCCATATAAGTATACAGATGGCAAATATATTCGCACACGGGCCACAAATACCGCTATCCGTTTCCCGTGACAAATTCAAATTATTGTGCATCATCTGCCATATCAGCCTCTGCTGCCTTAATCATGATAGCGCACTCTATACGCTTCTTCTGCAGCTCGCAGCCTAAATCATAGGCATCAGTGATTGTGCCGTGGAAGTTGTATGAGTTGGCGGCACAGCCACCGCTGCAATAGAATCTGGCAAAACAGTTGCGACATTTTTCCTTGGCATAAACATTACAGCACTTAAACTCATCCTGGATGTCAGTGGCCTTGATGCCATCCCAGACATTACCCATAAGGAAGTCCTCATTGCCCACAAACTGATGGCATGGATATAAATCTCCCCATGGAGTCACTGCCAGGTACTCAGTTCCTGAGCCACAGCCGGAAAGACGCTTATATACACAAGGTCCTCCCTCTAAATCTATCATAAAATGGAAGAAATTGAAGCCGTTTCCTGCCTTGTTTCTCTTTACCATCTCTGCTGCAAGTCTGTCGTACTCATCAAAGAGCACAGGTAAATCAGATTCCTTAAGTGCATACTCATCTGTAGGCTGTGCCACCACAGGCTCAACCGAAATCTGTTTGAAGCCTAAATCAGCCAGATGAAGCACATCCTTTGAAAAATCAGTATTGAAATGTGTGTATGTACCTCTCACATAGTACTTGTCCTGATGTCTGCTCTCTGCAAACTTCTGGAATTTCGGAACAATAAGGTCATAACTGCCGGCACCCTTTCTGAAAGGTCTCATACGGTCATGAACCTCCTTGCGTCCGTCTATACTAAGAACTACATTATCCATCTCTTTGTTGGCGAACTCCATAATCTCGTCATTTAAGAGCACACCGTTTGTGGTGAGTGTGAACCTGAAATGCTTGTCATAAAGCTTCTCCTGCTCTCTTCCATATGCCACAAGCTGCTTCACCACATCCCAGTTCATGAGAGGCTCTCCTCCAAAGAAGTCTACCTCTAAGTTTCTTCTGCTGCCTGAATTGGCAATCAGGAAATCAAGTGCCTGTTTTCCTGTCTCGTAGCTCATGAGAGCTCGTCTGCCGTGATACTCGCCCTCCTCTGCAAAACAATATCTGCAGGCAAGGTTGCAGTCGTGCGCTATGTGAAGGCAAAGTGCCTTTACAACTGTCTGGCGCTTCTTGAAATCTATGATACGTTCTTTGTATGTATCTTCTGTGAAGAGCTCTTCATTATCCTTAAGCTCATTTACTTCCTGTATTGCTTCTTCTATCTCCGTCTGTGGATACCTGTCCACAAGCTTTTCAATAATCTCCTTAGCTGAGTTGTCCTCAAACAGCTCAATAACGTCATATGTGACATCATCCACCACATGGATTGCGCCACTGTTGACATCTAAGACAATATTATAGCCGTTGTTCTTGTACTGATGAACCACTACAATATTCCTCTCTTTCTATACACATTTTAAAATTACCACTGCGAAAAGAGTGTGCACCTATCAGCGCACACTCTTTAAATCCGCTTCACCTATGACTATTTGTACTGCTCACAAGTCTGGTTTCCAACTGTACAAGATGTCTTGCAAGCTGACTGGCATGATGTCTGGCACTCGCCACATCCGCCCTTTTTAACAGTGTTCTGTAATTTTCTTGTATTTAATGTCTTTACGTGTTTCATTTTTATCTCCTTTTCATTTAACGATGTCTCATTGACACATCATATTTGCTTTCAACATTATATCACAGCATTATCAATATGAAAAGTCCTTTTTTAGCGAAAAACAAGCGCTGAAAACATTACCAGAAGGAGTATTATCAAAAGCTCGAATATATTTTTTGATTCACCTATATCTATGACCACTGTTGCTATCACATACGTTATCCAGTATGCTACGACCGTCACCCTGATAAAACGTCTGCGGTGAAAGCAGCATTTAAGCAAAAATCCGCACACAAACCCCACCACTATATTGACCGCCATGGCAAGTGCAAACTTTATCCACTCCGCCATGTCGACAAAGCACTGTACTATAGAAAGTATGATAAGGCACAAAAGCGCCGTAAGATGCATAATACATATTGTTATCACAGGACCTTTGATTTTTCTCCACATAAAAACGCCCTCCACACATCATATATATGTGCAAAGGGCGGTAATTATTCATGTATGAAATTCATTCGTGATTACAGCTCACAGTTATTAACTGTTCTAGGGAATGGGATAACGTCACGGATATTGCCCATGCCGGTAAGATACATTACGCATCTCTCAAAGCCCAATCCAAAGCCTGCGTGTCTTGCAGAGCCGTATTTTCTTAAGTCAAGGTAGAACTTGTAGTCATCCTCTGAAAGTCCAAGCTCATTTATTCTGGCAAGAAGCTTGTCATAGTCATCCTCTCTCTGGCTTCCACCGATGATTTCTCCGATTCCCGGCACGAGACAGTCAACTGCTGCAACGGTCTTTCCGTCGTCATTCAGCTTCATGTAAAAGGCCTTTATCTCCTTCGGATAATCTGTGACAAATACAGGGCGCTTGTAAATCTGCTCTGTAAGGTATCTCTCATGCTCTGTCTGTAAATCACAGCCCCATGATACCTTGTAATCAAACTTGTCATTGTGCTTTGAAAGGATGTCGATAGCCTCTGTGTATGTCACACGGGCAAAATCATTTTCAACAACATTTCTTAATCTGTCAAGCAGCCCCTTGTCCACGAAATTGTTGAAAAATGCCATCTCCTCAGGTGCATTTTCAAGCACATAGTTGATAACATACTTGAGCATGCTCTCTGCAAGCATCATATCATCCTCAAGGTCTGCAAAAGCAATCTCAGGCTCAATCATCCAGAACTCTGCCGCATGACGTGTGGTGTTTGAATTCTCCGCACGGAAGGTAGGTCCGAAGGTGTAGATATTCTTGAATGCCATAGCATATGTCTCGCCGTTTAACTGTCCTGAAACAGTAAGGTTGGTAGGCTTATTAAAGAAATCCTTTGAGAAATCCACCTTTCCATCCTCTGTCATAGGGAGATTATTCAAATCAAGTGTGGTCACCTGGAACATCTCTCCTGCACCCTCACAGTCACTTCCTGTGATAAGTGGTGTGTGCACGTACACAAAATCCCTCTCCTGGAAGAATTTGTGAATAGCATATGCGCAGAGTGAGCGCACTCTGAAAACTGCCTCAAAAGTATTGGTACGAGGTCTTAAGTGTGAGATTGTACGAAGATACTCAAATGTATGTCTCTTCTTCTGCAGAGGATAATCCGGTGTGGATGCACCCTCAACAGTCACCTCTGCGGCCTGAATCTCAAATGGCTGCTTTGCATCCGGAGTAAGCACAAGTGTACCTCTTACGATAATTGCAGCTCCGACATTGATCTTGCCAACCTCATCATAGTTGGCTAAGCCATTTCCGTATACAACCTGGATTGGCTCAAAAAATGTACCGTCGTTTACCACGATAAATCCAAAGTTCTTTGAATTACGATTGCTTCTGACCCATCCTCCGATAGTCACCTCTTTGTCAGCGAATTTGTCCTTGTTGCGGAAAATCTCGCGTATGTTTGTAAGTTCCATTATCTAATCCTCCATTTAAGTTAAGCTGCCTGCGCATCACCACAGGCAGCATATTTATCGTTATTATTCGGCATCCGCGCTGCCACTTGAAGTATCCGGCGCTGCACTGCCATCCTCAAATGTCACATTTGCTTTCTCTGTGACTGTATCAATAGCCTTGTTTACAAGGTACTGGTTCTTAAGGTATGTCTTTCCCTCATCCTTGTGTCCGCTTCCAAAATACTTGTATACCTCAGAAGCCTTGCTGAACTGACCTTTGCTGGCTGATACGATGTAATCCACATAGCTGTTGAAGGCATCATCATCCATCTTGATATTTTCCTTCTCAGCGATAAGCCCAAAGATGAACTCTGTCTTTATCTGGTCTGTCAGATTCTCCTTCCACTTCTCTGTGGCCTGATCCACTGTCATGTTGTAGTTGGACTTTAAATATTTCTTAAGTGTCTGTCCATCCTTGACATTTTCCTTGGTAAATGAAGCAATATACTCATTGAGTCTGGCCTGTAGATACTCATCAGGAATCTCAACTGTGCTGTTGTCAATCATGTAGCTCTTTATCTTGTCCACCTCAGCGCTGTAGAGCTGCTGCTTCAAATCTTTCTCAATCTGTGTGGTAAGCTGGGCATTTGTTGTCACTCCGGCCTTTCCAAATACTGTGTTGACCTGCTCGTCTGTCATATCAGCAAGTGCAACAGGGTCTGCTGAGTAAATACCCTTTACTGTATACTCAAATGTAACTGTCTGTCCGTTTAAGTCGTCATTGCCATAATCCTCAGGGAATGTCACGTCACCCTTAACCTTGTCACCCACCTTGGCTCCGATTAAAGGCTTTGTAAATCCATCGATAAATGATGAACCGCCGACCTGGCTGTTGTTTGTCACATCAAGCATCACATCTGTAGCTGAGCCACCATCAAATGCTTTGCCATCCTTATATCCTGTGTAATCAACCTTGACATAATCGCCATCTGCAACTGTATCACGATCTGTAACCTGCTTGTACGCATCTGCACCATATGACTGAAGCACATTGGTCAGATATGTCTGCTTTGCTGTATCGTTTATCTCATAATCGTTTGAGACAGTAATTGCAACACCTGAATAGTCTGCAAGCTTTGTAACCTGCTTTGCGTAGTCTATGTCAAACTGTCCGCTTCGCATCGTCTCGCTGCCGGCCTCGGTGCCTGCCTCTGTTGCGCTCTTTGAGCCACCCTTTTTGCTCTTGCCGCTTATCACAGCAACAAGCGCAATAATTACCACGATAAGTGCAATCACAATCACTGCTATGACTGCCTTCTTACCTGTATTCTTCTTCTCACTCATTGGAATCCTCCTGAAATCTGTAAGTCATGTTATTTATATGTACAATGCCCTGCCACGGCAAAAACGCATTCGCAAAACACTATACCTGTCTACAATATCACATATCAGGTCAAATTACAACGAGTGAAAATTTCTTTATCTTTGCAAACACCGGAGGAGTATGCATCCTAAGCCCTACTGTCACTCTGGCATTCTTTTGCAGCCTTACCGGCTTAAGCAGATGTGTCACAAACCTGATATCATCGGGGAAAATGTCGCTTGTATATGTATGAACGCCGCTTTCATCCTCCACATCCATAAACAGCTTAACCTCGACACCTGTTGTATTGGTTCCTCTATAGTCAACCGCTGCTATATACTCACCGGTATATTCAATATCCACCGTCTGGCTTATCGAATAGTCAAAATTGGCATCTGAAGAGATAAACACTCCATCCTTACCCAGTGTATACTGTCTTTCTTCGAGGCTTGTCTCAATCTGCCAATTATTAAATCCATCCTTGAATTCAGGATTTGAGATTAGATTTCCATGAATCATAAGAAGCTTCATGAAATCCTCCACCTCCGGTGTTTCTTCATACTCATAAAGTGATTCAATATACTTGTCAAGCTCTTTAATCGGCGGATTTTTCGGATCAAAGTACCTGATTGCATCCCAGCCCGGCAAAGCCCTGCCATGCTCGTCAAACATACCCATATTCTCAAACCAGGTTCCCATGCCTTTACCAGGCACACCGACAGGCTCCCAGTAGTATACACCTGTCTTTCCGGTATCCTTTGACATCTCTGCTGCTATCTGCATGATTATTTCAAGAGACTTCTTCTGCTCTGCGCTGCCTGCATCAAGGCCTGCAGTCTCCATGAGTTCCTTCGAGATATGCTCTCCCTTGCAATGCCTCCACGGATGAGCTGTCTCCACAATATAAACCGGCAGATTATATAATTTTATGAGCCTGCTCATAGTATCCTTCAAATCCATGAAGGTACCATGCCAGAACGAATAAAATGAAAGGCCAATCGCGTCAATCGGCAGCATGCCCGCATTAAACATAGAATCAAACCAAGGCATAATACAGTTATATCTGCCTCCCTGATCCAGATGAATCATGACCTTTGTCTCCGGGAGCAGCTCCCTGACAGCTCTGATTCCCTCATTTACAAGCGCAGCCAGCTGCCTGTACTGTGGCACTGCACCATCCGGAAACAGCATACCACTCCTTATTTCATTGCCAATCTGAACCATATCCGGCGCACAATCCATGATTTTTAATCTGTATAGCACATCATATGTGTACTTGTGCACTGCCTCCTTCAGCTCATCAAAGCTTAAATTCTTCCACGCATCAGGCTTATTCTGCTGTCCCGGATCTGCCCAGTAATCTGAATAATGAAAATCAAGCAGAAAATGCATTTTGTATTTTTTAATGACATGAGCCATCTCGAGAACATATGTAAGACTGCAATACCCCTTAGACTCCGGCACCTTATCAGGCTCATTCCATATGCGCAGACGGACTGAATTTACATTATTCAGCTTTAAAAAATCAAATACCCTGCACACATGACCTTCCCTATCCATTATTTGTATATTATTGTCAACCATCATAGGAACGGATGAAATATCCACTCCCTTTAAGAAATTGCTATCCTTTTTCTGCTTGCGCTGTTGCTTAAGCTGATACATCTTTGTGTCAGCACTTACTAGATAATCGTCAAAGCTCTTACCACTGCCCGGCCTCGTATATATGATGCCGTGACTGATAAACAGGCTGTGCTGCTCCATGATATCATACACGCGCTTTATATACTTCTCAGCAGTGTCATGTCTGTCCCCAGGGATAAACACGATAAATTCATCTCCACCGAATCTATATACCATACTTCCCTCAGGCTTTTGCTCATCAAGCACCCTCGCCACAGTCTTTAAAAGCTCGTCACCGTACTGGTGTCCGTAGGTATCATTTATGTCCTTGAAATCATCCACATCGAGAAATACTATGGTGCAGCCGACATTTTGAGCTTCAAGCTCAGCAAACATAGGAATGACCATCTCATTGCATGCCACACGATTGTATAGGCCTGTGAGCGCATCATGGTTGTAGAGATTCTTAAGCTCATTATTTGTATTCTCAAGTACCTTTTGCTTAAAAAGATTCTCAAGCCTCTTGAGCAGGGCAGACTGTATATCAAACTGCTCAGGATGGTCGTACAAAAACTCAGGATTCCTGAGTATTAAATAGCCCACTATCTCGTCCCTGAAATGCAGCGAGCAATACATATAGCAGGTATTTTTATCTACACTCTGCATGTACTGCATAAGGTCATTTACACTCTTAAACTCAAGCTTTCCATTGTCCTTGTCATCCGCATAGAGTACAACCTCGTCGTCAATATCATAGCCATGCTTCCTAAAGTGTGCATTGTTCCTTGCAGCTGCCAGATCAGAAACACCGACCACATACACTCCGTCACACTTCATGCTCTGTATATAGTCAGAGTATCTCTCAAACAAATCATAGTATTCATTGCACTCCTCGAGCTCTTTCTGGAGGATCATTACTGCATCCTCCTCCTGTTCTTTTGCAACGGAGCCTTTGATAATATTCTTTATGTAATTACGATAATCCACTCTGCCGGTATTAGGACATCCACAGCTCTCCGCCGGGATAAACTCTGAATCAAGGTATTTGTCAGAAGCCTCACCTATTCCATACCAGAGTGCCTTAAATATCTCAAGAGCATTTCTGCCTATATTGCCCCTGTTGTGATCCACTGTTGTAATCTGTGGGTTAAAATACGCAGCCTTATCCAGATTGTCAAAGCCTGTGACCTTAAAATCCTGTGGTACCTTGTATCCAAGAACCTCTGCTGTCGCACACAGTCCTGCTGCTATATTGTCATTTGCACATAAAAAGACATCCGGTAACGGCTTTTTGCTCTCGTGCCAATCACTCATATACCTGACACCTGTCTGATAATCAAAATCACCAAACATGTACATATCAGCTGTAAGTGGTATGCCATAATCACTTAAAGCCTCCTTGAAGGCCTCAAAACGCATTCTGTTCTCATAATGATACGGCGGACCACCTGCAAACACAAAGCTTTTGCAGCCATGCGCATAGTACATATGATCCATTATCTTGCGAAACAACCTCTTATTATCGTTGCCTACATAGTAAAACCCATCAACCTTATACCCGATACTCACTACCGGCACATTTACCGACTGAAGCTTTCTGACCATATACTGTATCTCATCCAGGTTGGTCGTATTGGTGCAGTCAAATACCACTCCGTCGAAGCTGTTTAAATCAGGCAAATCGTTCAGCGCATACTCGCCTTTGTTAAACTTTGAATCCTGACTCCAGGTTCCGTTGGTGTTGTAAAAATACAGGCACACATCCAGTCCCAGCTCTTTAGAGCCTTCCATGATCCCCTCAACCCACGAATATGTTACATATCTTCTCCAGCCATCAGCCAAAAGAGCAATTTTCTTCATTAATAAATACCCCTTTGCGTCTTCTAAAGACCTTTTCCAAAATATAGTTCTATTATACTACGATTTTACCTATTCTTGCAATAAAGATTGATTTTTTTTAGCATATTTGATAAAATTAATTTAAATAAGCAAATTTTTAGGAGGGATACGTTTTGAATCCAGCATTAATCGTACTTATTGTTATCGCAGTAGTGCTTGTGGTAGCATTTATAGTATTAACAATCCTCGGTAAAAAAGCACAAAAAAGAAAGGAAGAACAGGACGAACAGATAGCTGCTGCATCACAGACAGTCAATATGCTAATCATTGACAAAAAGCGTATGAAGCTAAAAGATGCCGGTCTCCCACAGCAGATTATTGAGCAGACACCAAAGCTTATGCGCCGCTCAAAGCTGCCTGTAGTCAAGGCCAAGGTCGGACCAAGAGTCATGTCTCTTATCGCAGACGAGCAGATCTTTGATGAGATTCCTTTAAAGAAAGAGGTCAAGGCTTCTGTCAGCGGTATCTACATCACAGCTGTCCGCGGTATCAGAGGACCTCTTGAGAAGCCTAAGAAGAAAAAAGGCTTCCGTGCAAGAATGGCAGAAAACTACAGCAAGGCCAACGAACAGCTCAAGGCTGAGGAGGCTGCAAAGGCTGAAAGAAAAGCTGCTAAAGAGGCTGCCAAAAAGGCTAAGCAGAAATAATATCATGATTTAATTTTCATGTACATAAACAGAGCATGTGGGATGGCTTTCATCCTCACATGCTCTGTTTTTTATATGCTTTATCCATATATGCTTTATATATTTTTTACCCCATAGGCTTGGCAGACTTTTATGCAATTTTGACTGCTGCGCCTTTTTTCTTCACAGCTATATTGATGTGACAGTCGCCTACAAATTCATAGTTGACATCAAGTGCATACTTTACCTCTGCCCTTATCTCGTCCTCAGTCTCCTTTACCTCTATGCTTGTGGCATCAATACCTATCTGGATACTTCCAAACGGTGTATAATAATATGTCAGGTTTTTCTTTCCCTTCTCAAATATCATATGTACACTCATAGGTCCCTTGCGGGTGAACTCAAGATAATTGTCATTGAATTTAAGCATATTTTTGAGTGTCTGGGTCTCCCCCTCCATTATCTCCTCAAAAAGCACATAGTGTTTGTTATTTCTTATATAATACTCTCCCGGGGCAATCACCTCTACCGCATCCGACTGCTGGTCCGGTGCGAGCTGCAGGCCCTTTAATGATACTACTACATCCTTTGTCATTTCTTTCTCCTTATCCTCTTGCATATCTAAATTAATTCACGCTTTAATAATTTCTCATCACATATTTTCTTTTAATATATTTTTTCAGCATGAATATACTAACTGTTTTATCTGAAAATATCAAGGATTTTTAGTTTTATTTCATATTTTCCACTGTCAAATATGCTCTCATACTCGTCCGGAGTGAGTACCTCCTTAAGATTTTCCTTTGCTTCGTCCTCCACCACCTCATACACACTGCCCCTGAAGCACATATTTGGATACAGCACGCACCACCAGTTATGACCGGCTCCATCGCCCAGTGTTATTTCAAGCGCCTCATAATTTCCCTCAGGAAATGTATAGTCCCCATACGTCTTTTCCGGGAAATCGGTGTGTGTAAGCTCTGCCGATGCGCCATATGTAAAACCGTTTGCTGCAAGCGTCTCCTTTGATACCGCTATTATTTCGTCCATATGGTCATTTACGGTGGCTCTGGTTTCTTCGATATTTTCGCACTCCAGCAGATATGGCTCTATGTAAGCCCCTACTGCATCGCGCACCTGCTTTTTCACATTCTGATCTGCTTCGCTGTCGCTGTTTGCCAGCACGTGGAAACGCAGGATTTTGCCGGCGATGGATTTTTGCATGTCGGCTGTACACGCTATACTATTGGTGTTTGCGGCAGGTGTATGATTTTTTGCAGCTATCGCTGCCGTAATGGATATTATTGCTATGGTTGTTATTATTATTTTCTTTCTCATGTAAACAAGTATTGCCTTATTTGACGAGCTTATTCATCCTTTTTGAAAATTTTACCGGTTTTCATGAATTTCATTCGTATAGTCATCCAGCAATGTGCCAAGTGTAATTATCGGTTCCCCATCCTCATGATTCTCCTTATTCATTTTCTGCTCATAATAATCACCCATGTTATCAAAGATATCGTTTATATCATCTGCTATGCACACATATGTGTTTCTCGGAAATTTTTTGGATGTCTTGCAGTATTCCATGAAGCTTGCATAAGCTGCTTTATCATTTCTAAGTGTTTTTCCTATTAAAATCACCTTCAGATGATTGGTATCGGCTTTTTGTGACAGCCGATCCTCGAAGCTGTCCACGGCTGTTTTGATATCATATGCATATTCCGGTTCGTATGATTTGTCCATGTTATAGTAGAACTCTATATATCCGCTATTTTCATTTGTCGAAACATCTCTGTGGCTAACATATGCTTTGTTATCAGTTACTTCTTTATCGGTTATTTCGTTAGTATCTACATCTATAATATCGACCGCCGCAAGTGTCGGAAAACAGCGCTCCTCAAGTTCCACTGCACTGCAGCCGGTGAGCATGAGACCTATCGTCAGCACTACTATGACCGGTATCGCTATGCACATTAAAAATCCAAGATATTTTTTCACGATTTCATCTCCACTTTCAAGAATATATGCTAAGGTCACTGTGACTGCTATGACAAAAATGATGCACCAGCTTCTAATAGTGCTCTTTTCCTTGTCATGGCTTTTCTGTCTGTCAAAGCCAAATTGCTTATTGCTACAGGAATGCCGGTTTTTATTAAATGTAAATATAATTTTTCCCGTATTTTCAGCAAAGTTCTCACATCTTAAAACCGCATAATAAAGGCTCATATTGAGTACTGAAAACAGCGTGAAAAACCACACCGACAGCATCAGTGCATCTGCCCTCTTGAAGAAGCTGCCTTTTATCTGCACATCACTCATCAGTACGACAGCCGGAAACTCTATTTCCGACAGTGAATATTTTCCGAAGTTTCCAAGCAATACTGCATACAATAAAAAAAGAATGCCTGCATATGTGAATATTGCTTTACTCACACTCCCTCGTATCTGTGAGGCAGTGCGTTCCTTTACAAACAGTACATTGAACACGGAAATGGATGCTGCAAACACATAGTATGCACCAGCAAATATATCCGCTATGCCAAAGTCCACACCGACTCTGTCCTTAATCATCAGATAGTCAAATCTCACATCCGATATCGCAAACAAAAGCATAGCAGCAAGCGGTATCAGCACAAAGAAAAATACTACCTCGTATACCCTTGCCCGGCACTCCACTCCGCCACTTAGCGCATAAGCGCATACCGCCATTATCACAAGGAGTACAACTGTAAATGACTCATCCGGTATAAGGCTGTCACGTATCAGCTTTACAAATATCCATGCAAGAAATGCAGCCTGTGACAGCTCGTATATCGCAATAATTAAATCATAAATTAACATTTTCGCATATTTTGTTTTATCAATGCTTCTGTCATATATTGTTTTCCTGCGTTCACGTACCTCGCTTACTATCCACATAAACAGCCATGCCATGAAAACTCCGAGTGCGATTGAGATAAAAGCATACTTTCCAAGCTTCGCCAGATTGTTTGGAAGCACCAGTGTGCCGACTCCAAGCAGGTTAAAGACGTATAGCCTGTATAGCTGGCGAGGCGATATGCTTTCGTTTTGTGCAAATGTGTAGCTTGTGCTCATATTTTTAGTCATCCTTATTTCCTTTCAGCTTTCTGCACTCCTTTTCCCTTGCAAATACAGGCCGCCTCCAAAGTCTGCGAAGCGGAAATCGTATGATACTGTCCTTTTCATCCTCGCCGCCTGTCAGCTCGCTGCCCACAAATGGCATCATGTATGGGTAACCACAGCTTTTAAGCTTTGCGAGATGCAAAAGTATCACCATCAGACTTATTAAAAATCCAAAATATCCAAGCCATGCCGACATCATTATTACAGCGAATTTGAGTATCCTAAATGAAAATGCAAACTCTTCACTCGGTATGGCAAACGAACAGAGTGCGGTGAATGCAACAAGAATAACCACTATAGGGCTAACTAAATTTGCATCCACCGCTGCCTGTCCGATTATGAGGCCTCCGACTATGCCTATCGTGTTTCCCATTGCTCCGGGAAGTCTTATGCCGGCTTCGCGAAGCAGTTCAAAGGACAGCTCCATCATGAGCACCTCTATAAGCTGTGGAAAAGGGCAGCCGAGTCTGGCTTCATAAAACGCCAGTATGAGTGGTGTCGGCAGTATCTGTGTATGAAAATTTGTGACCGCCAGATAAAGCCCCGGCAATGTAAATGACATAAAGGCAGCCACGTACCTTATCAGCCTGGCAAAGCTTGCCGCTATCGTTCTGTTATAGTAATCATCTGCGGTTTTTAAAAAATTGTTCATGGTGGTTGGCAGTATTATTGCTATCGGTGAATTATCGCACAGCACCACCACCCGCCCTTCTAAGAGCGCATTTACTGCCACATCCGGCCGCTTTGTGGTCTGAAGCTGTGGAAACGGTGAATACCATTTTGCCTCAGCAAACTGTTCAAGAACTCCCGAGTCACCCACATGGTCTATCACATAGCTGTCCAGATTCCTTTCCACATCCTCTACAAGCCCCGGTTTTACGAGGTCTCTCACATATAGTATGTCCACATTGCTGTGTCCGCGAAGTCCCTTTTTCACCTCTTTACACTTTAAGCGTGTACTCCTTAGTCTACGCCTGATAAGTGCTGTATTTATCTTTATGGAATCAGCAAACCCCTCATTGGAGCCTCTTATGACCTTTTCCGAATCAATCTCCTGAATTGACATGGCGGGATATCCCTTGTCGGGAAGCTTGAAGGCATCAGGATAGCCATCCACAAAAAAAATCACGTCTCCTGTCAGCATCATCTGGGCTGCCTCATTAACCGTGTGCAGATGTGCAAATTCGGATAGAGCTGCCTGATTTTTATCAAGTACTTCCTTAACCTGATCCCGGTCTATCCCTTCAAGGTATGATGTAAATCGTCCAAACGCACTGTTATTGATACCGGAGCCTGCACATGTCACCTCAATATATGCAACAAAACACTTTATGGAAGCATCACGCCCCAGATACATCTCCTGCATCTTGATATCTGAGCAGTCAGAATATATCTGCCTGAAGCTTTTTATGTTCTCATCTATGTTTGTGGTCATCTTTAACTCTCCTATATACCCAATAAATCCCGTAAGATTTAAAATCCCTGATATAGTATGACCATACAAGCCCGCAAATATCCCTGATTACTTATTTTTTGCTATTATCTAAGCCACTAACTAAGCCACTAAAAAAAGGCCGCCGTTCACACGTCAGTGCAACCGGCAGCCCCTGGTTTTGTTATATTATTTTGTATTTTATTATCTTTGTCTGCTATAATCTTGTTATATTTCTGTTTTATTTCTTCTCTTCATCCTGCTTTTGTATCACAGCCTTCACAGCAACCGCCTGATTGGCCACATGCGTATGCATTTCTGTAGTCACAAGCTCCATATTTCTTGCCTCAAGCGCCCTGTAGATGGCATCATGCTCCTTCACAAGCATCGGATAATTCTTTGGGTCCTTCAAATACTCCACTCTGTAGCGGTACATCTGCTCACGGATATTGTTCATCATAGATACAAGCTTCGCATTGTTTGTTGCCTCATAGATAGCATCGTGAAACTTCACATCCTCCTCAGCTATCTTTTTCACATCTCCTGAATCCATGCTCCTCTTAAACTCGTCCTTTATGGTTTTTAGATTCGCAAGCTGCTCATCACTGATTTTCTTACAGGCTATTTTGGCTGCAAGCTCATCGAGAGCCTCTCTCACCTCAAGCACATCCTCCATATCCTTAAGAGTCATCTTGGCAACCTCTGCGCCCTTTCTCGGCATTGTGACTGCAAGCCCCTCCTGCTCAAGCATTCTGATTGCTTCACGTATAGGTGTACGGCTGACTCCAAGCTTTGACGCAAGCTGCAGCTCCATAAGTCTCTCTCCCGGCTTGAGCTCACCCTTTAAAATTGCCTCACGAAGTGTGTTAAAAACCACATCACGCAGTGGCAGATATGCATCCATATTTAAAGTTAAATTATCAGTCATCAAACTTCTCCTATCTCTTGTATTATCATTCTCACATATAAGAAAAAAGTAACTATAAAGCACCCGCTGTGCTATCCGGATATCACGTTATTTGCGATTATTGTATACAGATGTCAGATACACCTGTCTGGCAAGATGTGAGCTTCTCATGGCTTTGTACGCTTTCTTTGCAGTATCTTCATCGTCAAACAGACCAAAAACCGTCGGACCACTACCGCTCATCATGGCTCCTACCGCGCCATTTGAAAGCATATGCTTCTTTATCTCGTCTATCACCGGATAGTTTGGTATGGTCACGGTCTCTAAGACATTTCCCATATGTGCTGCGATATCATGCAGATTCTTAGCCTTTATATCATCTATCAGGCGGTCTATATCCGGATGAATAGTCGTATCATCAAGCTTCAGATTCTGGTACACAAATTTTGTGGATACCGAGATGGACGGCTTTGCAATAAGCACCGGACACTTTACCATTGGAGGAAGAGGACTAAGCGCCTCTCCTATGCCCTCGGCCAGCGCCGTGCCTCTCATAATACAGTATGGTACATCCGCACCTATCTGCACACCTCTTTCCATAAGCGCTCTCTTTGTCAGTCCCAGTGAAAAAAGCCTGTTTACACCTATAAGCATAGCTGCCGCATCAGTACTGCCCCCCGCCATCCCTGCTGCAACAGGAATACGCTTGTCCAGCTTCACTGATACACCGTCAGTTATAGAAAACTCATCCATCAGAAGCTTTGCAGCCTTGTATATGAGATTGTTCTCGTTTACAGGGAGAAAAGACAGATTGGTCTGTATCTGTATGCCGGGCTCCTTTGTCCTTTTGATATCAAGCCTGTCATACAGATGAATGGTCTGCATAATCATACGGACCTCATGATATCCGTCCTCTCTGCGCCTCACAACATCGAGCCCCAGATTAATCTTGGCTAATGCTTTTAATGAAATATCGTTATTACTACCCATATTGTATTACCTCTGTTTTTTGTATACAAAGATTATAACACACCCCTTCAAAAAGAGCAAATTTAAATATTCTCATTTAATTGTTCATTTTCATTACTTTTCAGATTTTCCACGTATTGCACAAAAACACTATGTTCACATAGTACATGTTTACTAGATTTAAAAAGTAACCCTCTAACGCACCACAACAAAAAGCCTCACAGCATATCAATAATGCTTGTGGGGCTTTTTTTAAAAAGTTTCTCTAAACTCGTATGTACAATTTTTCTATTTCTTTTCCAATATAAATTTGCTAATCAGCTCGTTCATTGTCTCCGCCTGTGCTGAAAGCTCCTCACTTGTTGCTGATGTTTCCTCTGCATTTGCTGAGTTTGACTGTACAACATCTGATATCTGATTAATACCGGCCTCTGCCTGCTCCATAGCCTTTGCCTGCTCCTCTGCAATCTCGCTGAGTTTTTGAGAAGAATCTGCAACTTCCTTCATACCATTGATAACCTTTTCAATAGAAGTACTTACGCGCTCTGCAGCTTCATTACCCTCGTTAGATACCGCAATGGCACTCTCTATAAGCTGACGTGTGTCAACCGCAGCCTTGGCACTCTGCTCTGAAAGACTTCTGATTTGTCCCGCAACAACTGCGAATCCTTTACCTGCCTCACCTGCACGCGCTGCCTCGATAGCTGCATTGAGTGAAAGAAGGTTTGTCTGACTGGCAATATCCTCAATCTCAGAAATGATATTCTCAATCTGCTTAGATGTATCATTGATGCGTCCGATAACATCAACCATGCCCTGCATCTCTGTATGGCTGTGATCTGCTTCCTCAGCATACTCCTGTGCAATCCTGTATGTATCATTGAGCTTCTCAGATGTTTTCTCAACACCGCCTGTGATATCTGCAAATGTAGCCTGAAGCTCCTCAATGGCTGCTGACTGATCCATAGCACCTTCTGCTATTTCCTGTGCTGCCTGAGCAAGGTTGTTAGAACCTGCTGTAACAAGTGAGGATATCTCATTGATATGTGACATAACATCATTCATCTGTGTCTTCATCTTACGCATTGCCATGAGAAGTCCAATAAAATCTCCGGTATATTTATCTTCCATGTCTGATGAAACTGTATAATCTCCTTCTGCCATCTTTCCAAGAAGCTTGTCAGAGTCAGATATGATAGTCTTAAGGTCTGCTGCCATGTTTTTTGCAGCCCCTACCATATCAGCAATTTCATCTTGTGAATCAACTGCCGGGAATGGAGCCTCAAGATCACCCTGTGCAAATGTACGTAATCTCTGTTTTAACTCATCGAGTGGTTTAGAAATACCAACTGCAACTTCGTTCCCGATTTTCATCGAGATAAAATATGAACCGACAATGATAACAATAACAATACCAAATGCGGCATATGATACTAATGATAATGTCTTGCTTAAATTATCTCCCTCTGTTACCTTTATATTCATAAGGGCAACAAGCTGCTGATATATATCATCATATGCAGGTGCAAGATCTGCTACTGCTCTCTCCTCGGCCTCCTTCTGTGTCTCAGGATCTGTAGCATTCCTACCTAACTGTCCAATCTCATCATCGAGACTCCAGTATGAGTCGAGCTTACTGTTTATATCATCATATATATCCTTCTCCTCACCTGTCTTTATAGAGCTTTGCAGCTCTTTCCAGTATTTTTGAAATAATTCCTTTTTAGAATCATGTGTATCAGACATCTTACTTAATGTGTCAGAAGCTGTATAACCGATAAGAGCTCGTGTAGCGCTTCGTGTCTCTGAGAAGGTTACCATAACCTTTCCTATATCTCCCTGTGAAAATCCGTAAAAGGTTAGTGCGCTGGAATATCTCATTGATACAAGAATCATAAGAATACCCGCGATAACCCCCGATGCCGATGCTACAAATGTAGTCAGTCTGAAGCCTTTCTTTAAACGATTTTTGATGCTAAGTGCTTTCCACTTTGACATGTCTAATTTCATGATATTTCCTCCACATGAATAATGATACTTATATACTATTCTTCTATTATACACCTCTCAAAAAAATATACAAGCGCTAAAAAGGTGACTGCACGCTGCGTGCAGCCCCCTTTTCATAATTCATAAATCAGATTTCTTATATAATATTCGTTCCATCACGACACTTTTACATACACATCCGGCTTCTAGCCCTGTACCTGTGTGTCCTCTGTGCCATTCTTCCAGTCATCAAACTTCTTGACTACGGCATCATAAGTATCCTGGCAAATTGATGGCAGCTTGTCTCCCCAGGCTCCTGTTGCCTGTGAAAAGCCCTTCTTGAATGCATTCAAAAGCTCATCAGCCTTGTCCTTGTCGCCTCCCGACAGTGCCTTTGCAAAGTCAAGAATACGGTCTGAGGTCTTCTCAACTCCCCAGTATCCATCCTCTGCGATGTCCTTTTTGGCCTGCGCTATTGTGTCTGCATCTACAGTCAGATTCTCAAACAGACTCTTTAAGCCCTGTGACTTATCCCAGGTTGAAGCCTGTCCTGTCATGGACTTTCTGACGATCTCGATAAGCTGCTGCTGTCTGGCGTTGGCATCATCCTTAAGTGCCTGTACCAGTGCATCTCTGTCTGCCTTGCTCATCTTCTGGTTTACTGTGCTCTTTGCAGTATCCTTTGAATCATCCTTGCTGTCTGATTTCTCATATACAGCTGCCTCCTCGCTGAAGCCTGCAGTCTTTGCATCCGACTTATCCGTCTTTGCATCCTGCTTCTTTGAAGCGGTATTAGTATTCTTTGTCTGCGCCTCGTCCTTTGCTGTGACACTCTGCGCCGCTACTGCTGAAACTACACTTGAAATAGCATCTAACATCTCTCATCCCTCCCTGGTAATGTGCGTGCGGGAATCCTTTCCCGCTATACTATTATCAACCTGTATAGCGTCTGATATAGCTAAACAGTCTTTCTCTTATATTGTGTATCGGCTGTTTTGCGTCTGTTGCTTATAGCTTTAGCCGTTATTTTTTCAGCTTTCTGCCAAATATAAATGTCGAAAAATATATTACCGATGCAATAATCACTATCATCGGACCTGTTGCCACATTGGTGTAGTATGACACTGCGAGGCCGACTATACCGGAAAATACTGAAAATATCACTGAAAAGAAATGATACTCACGCATATTTTCCGAAATATTCCTTGATGAAGCCGCCGGTAATATAAGCAGAGCATTTATGATAAGTATGCCTATCCACTTGATGGATAGCATAACTATGAGTGCTACAAGCACCGCAAACAGATTATCCAGAAGACGCACATGGATACCCTTGCTTTTTGCCACGCTCCTGTGTATACATATGGCGTTGAGCTTATTGAAGCAAAGCACCCAGAACACTATAGTGACCACAAAAATCACAATTAGATAAACTATCTCAGTCTTTGTGATGCTTAGCACATCGCCCACCAGTATACTTGAGTATTTGCTGAAATTGCCGCCCTTTGACAGTATCGCAAGACCTATCGCCACAGAGCACGATGAAAATACCGATATAATGGTATCTGTCGATGCAGTGTTCAGACTGCCTATCTTATTTAAAAGAAGTGCAAACACTATCGCAAATATCACCATGGCAAGCGAGGTGTCTGCCATGCCGCATACCACTCCGACAGCGATTCCTGTAAGTGCTGAATGTCCGAGTGCATCTGAAAAGTATGCCATCTTTTTGTTTACAATCATGGTTCCCATTATGCCAAAAAGCGGTGTGATGATGAGCACAGCGATAAGGGCATTTCTCATAAAATCATATTGAAGCCAGGAGGTTATATTCATTTGTGTTCCTCCTCTCTCACCCAGGATTCCTCTCCTGTGTAAAAAATTCTCTCAAATTCCCTGCTCTCGAATACTTCCTTCACAGTTCCCTGCTTTGCAACGGTCTTATCAAGCAGCACAACATGGTCTGCGTACTTTGCCACATAGTCCAAATCGTGCGATATCAGTATGATTGCAAGGTCATAGTGAGTCTTTAAATAATCCATGGTCTTATAGAAAAGCTCCATGCCGTTTTGGTCTATTCCGGACACCGGCTCATCCAACAGCAGCAAGTTCGGCTCGTCCATGATTGCCATGGAAAGAAGCACTCTCTGCAGCTGTCCTCCCGAGAGGTTGCACACCTGCTTGTCGATGAGCTCCTCAGCCTCAAATACCTCGAGTGTCTCCCTTATCTTTGCCTCTATCTTTTTGCTCTTTGGCAGAAAAACAGGATAATTGTACTGATAGCTTGCTATGAGGTCATACACGCTGACCGGTGTATTTTTCTCGATATTAACAGACTGCGGCACATAGCCGATTTTAAGCTTAGCCATATGTCCGTCCTTAGTATCCTTGAACTCAATCGTACCGGTGTGAGGTATCTCGCCCAGTATCGCCTTTATGAGTGTGGATTTTCCGGCACCGTTCTGGCCTATTATGACATTGAAGGAGCCACAGTGTATGTGCATATTTACATCCTCAAGCACCGTCTGCTCTCCGAAGCTCACTCCAAGGTTATTTATTTTTATGCAATGAAAGCCACATGGCTGTATTATTTTCCGCATATTTTCTCCAATTTTATTTAGTAAATGCCTCTTTGATAAGCTCTATATTGTGCTCCATACCATCAAGATAGCTGTCCTTGTCGTACTCTCCCCTGTTGAGAGGGTCGATATAAATCACATGCACATCTGTCTCACGCGATACGGTACCTCCCATGCTCTTTCCGTAGAGCTCCTCAGCTAGTATTACCGACACTCCGTCATCCTTTATGGCACCTATTACCTGTTTTATCTCACCTGCGCTGACTGAGCGCTCCTCGTCAAGGTCTAACAGATAGCATGCATTCATGGAAAAATCATCAGCTACATATGCATAGGCCTCATGGAATATGATGATATTCTGTCCATTGGTAAGACTCTTTATGCTATTTATCTTTTCTTCAAGCACTGCAAGCTTTGCATCATATGCTTTTGCATTTGCATAATATTCATCAGCATGCTTTGCATCCTTTTCGGCAAGCCGGGATGCGATTGTCTGAACCATGGTGCGGTAACGCGGCACGCTCATCCATGCATGGGCATTCTCATCACCATGGTCATGATCGTGCGCGCTATCTGATTCTGCGTCTGCTTCGTGGTCATGGTCGTGGTCACTGTCCGATTCTGCATCTGCATCGTGATCATGGTCGTGATCACTGTCTGATTCTGCATCTGCTTCGTGATCATGGTCGTGGTCACTGTCTGCATCATCCTCAGAAAGAAGTGCCACATCCTCACAGGCCTCAACCACATCAAGCTTCGGATACGCCTTTGCCACATCTGACATAAACGACTCTATACCGCCTCCGTTTATTACAAAAACATCGGCTGTGGATAAAAGCTTCATATCCTCCGGTGTGAGCTGGAAATCATGCAGACAACCGGTCTGTGGCTCGCTTAGGTTTTCGAGTCTCACTCCTTCCACTCCGTCTACTATATTTAAAGCTGCAATATACATAGGATAGAAGGATGTCACGACTGTAAGTATATCGTCAGCTTCGTCAGTATTTTTTATATTGCCCGAAGCATTTGATGATCCACCGGCAGCGCCTTTCATACCTGCTGTGTGCTCATATGCCATTACCGCAAGCGTACACACTATCAATATACACAAAAACATAATGCCTACAAATTTGCATTTATTCTTCATATATTAAATATTCGCCTTTCTTTCTATAACTTTATTTCTATGACTCTATTTCGACTTTATTTCTTTTTATGATTATTAACGCTTTTTTTGCTCTTGGCCTTATCTCTGCGCTCTTTTGTCTTTTTGGCAACCGGCTTTCCTGTCTTCTTCCAGCGCTCCTTTTTGTGCGGCTGTGATGCAGCGGCTCTTTTTGCAGCTGATTTTGCCTCGCGCTTTGCTTCTTCCTCCTGTTTCATGGCAAGAAGCGTATCCTCGTCAAACACGAGTGAATCTATGAGCTTCCAGATTTCGTTCCTGCCTTCCTTTGACATGGACGAAAACGGTATAACTACCGTGCCCGGCTTCACATGAAGCACATCCTTGATAGTCTTTATGTGTGCGGCAATCTGGCTTTTTTTCAATTTATCAGATTTGGTTGCAATGATAATCGGTGCAAAGCCCTGGTTTACCATCCAGTCATACATCATGATATCATTGTCCGATGGCTCATGCCTTATATCTATTAAAAGAAACACTGCCTGAAGCTTTTTGGAGGTGTGAAGATAGTTTTCTATCATCTGTCCCCATTTAGCTTTTATCTCGATATTGGCATTGGCATAGCCATAGCCCGGCAGATCGACCAGATACATGGCGTCATTGACGTTATAAAAATTGATGGTCTGTGTCTTGCCGGGCTGTGAAGAGATCCTGGCAAGTGACTTTCTGTTCATGAGTGCGTTGATCAGTGACGACTTGCCTACATTTGACTTGCCGGCGAATGCCACTTCATTATACTCATTGTCAGGGATTGTGCTTGTAATTCCGCAAACTGTCTCTAAATTAACACTTTTAATTACCATAATCTCTTCCTCATTCTTATTTTACAAATGCTATCTTCTCCACCTGTGAAAATCTCTCCACCGGCACGATTTCCATGCCGTCTGTTATTTCTTTTGAAATCTCCTCCAGGTCCTTTTCATTATCCTTTGGAATACATACTGTTTTTATTCCGATTACTTTGGCTGCAAGCAGCTTTTCCTTGAGTCCTCCTATCGGAAGCACCCTGCCGCGCAGTGTTATCTCGCCTGTCATGGCTACATCTGCCCTGACAGCTCTGTCTGTAATGGCTGAGAGCATGGCTGTCGCCATAGTGATACCCGCAGATGGTCCGTCCTTCGGCACTGCGCCCTCCGGGATATGTATATGGATATCATGCTTCGTGTAAAACTCTGCATCAATGCCATATCCTTCGCTTATTGAGCGCACATAGCTAAGTGCCGCCTGTGCCGACTCCTTCATCACGTCGCCAAGCTTACCGGTGAGCACGAGCTCACCCTTGCCCGGCAGCACATTCACCTCAACCTCAAGTGTGACTCCGCCAACGCTGGTCCATGCCAGGCCTCTAACAATTCCAACCTCTGCGTGATCATTTTTCTTCTCCGGACTGTACTTCGGATTGCCCAGATATGTCTTAAGATTGGTCTTTGTAACCTTTACAGCAGCTTCGCTGTCCTTAAAGATTTCCCTGGCAGCCTTGCGGCACAGCTTGCCGATAGTCCTCTCAAGGCTTCTGACTCCGGCCTCTCTGGTGTACAGCCTGATAATATCCTTTAGGGCAGAGTCTGTTATCGTAAGCTGTTCCTTTTTAATTCCGTTTTTGCTCTTTTGCTTCTCAACCAGGTGTTCCTTTGCTATGTGAAACTTCTCATTTTCAGTGTAACTTGACACCTCGATAAGCTCCATCCTGTCAAGAAGCGGCTTTGGAATGCCTGAAACCTCATTTGCCGTTGCAATAAAAAGCACCTCAGACAAATCCACAGGCATCTCAATGTAATGATCCCTGAATCTGCAGTTCTGCTCACTGTCAAGCACCTCGAGAAGAGCGGCTGATGTGTCACCCTTGTAGTCACTTGACACCTTATCTATCTCATCCAACAGCATGAGAGGATTTGAAACGCCTGCCTGTCTTAAGCCATTTACTATACGGCCCGGCATAGCACCGATATATGTCTTTCTGTGTCCACGGATTTCTGCCTCATCACGCACACCACCAAGAGAAATACGCACATATTTCTTCTCCAGTGCAGACGCAATTGAACGGGCTATGCTTGTCTTTCCTGTTCCCGGAGGACCTACAAGACAAATTATAGGACTCTCCCCCTTGCTTGTCAGATTTCTGACTGCCAGAAACTCAAGTATTCTCTCCTTAACATCCTTTAATCCGTAGTGATCATCATCGAGCACCTGTGCTGCATGGTCAAGATCCTTGTTGTCCACAGACATTTTGTTCCACGGAAGCTCAAGTACAGTCTCTATATAGCCTCTCTCAACTGTGCTCTCTGATGAGCTGCTGCTCATATTTCTAAAGCGCTTTATCTCTTTTTTCGTCTTTTCCTTTACGTAGTCAGGCGCATCTAACTCAGATAGCTTTTTCTCATATTCATCAGCCTCCGAGTCGGCATTCTCGCCCAGCTCCTCACGTATCACACCAAGCTGTTCACGAAGCACATACTCCTTCTGATGCTTGTCCACACGAACCTTTACTTTTTTCTGAAGCTCATTCTTTATGGAAATAACCTCCACCTGGGAGAGAAGTAATGATACTATAACCTGATATCTGTCATTGATATCCTCTGCCTCAAGCACCTGCTGCTTAAGCTCATATGACACCGGCAGATTGTTGGTTACATAATCAATGAGCTTTTCAAGATCCTCATACTGATCTATCTGTCTGATAAGCTCCTTGCTGATTTTGCCGACGACTGCCGCATATCTGTGAAAAGCCTCTCTGACTCCGAGAAGCATGGCTTCCCTGAGATCCTCCGGCAGGCTGTCTGCATTACTATCACAATAACAGATTTCTGCCTCAAGGTACTTCTCATTACCGGTAAAGCCAAGCAATGCTGCCCGGCTTATTCCATCTACAAGTATTCTCACAACATCATTCTGTAATCTGACAACCTGCTTTATATCAGCAACAATACCCATCTGATAGAGGTCTTCCTGAGTCGGGTCCTCACTGTCCACATTCCTTTGTGTGACAAGATAAATCTTTTGATCCTGCTCCATAGCCTCCTCGACAGCACGAAGAGAGCGCTCTCTGCTGATGTCGAAATGGGCAATCATCCCCGGCAGAATAGTAAGCCCTCTCAGCGCTACTGCAGGCATATTCATAATCTGTTCTTCCACTTATATCTCCTGTATTATTGCACAGCCTGGCATAAAAACCGCTGTGCAATTTATATTATCCGATGCTGTATCTTTTGTAAAATACCGCCATGTACTTACGATGCCGCTTTTTCCTCGATATATGCCTCCGGCACACACTCACCATCTAGCTTTAAGTTTTCCTCAACTGTATCCTTGTCGATTACGCACTTGCTGATGCTCTTGTCTGACGGTATACGATACATAAGGTCAAGCATAACAGCCTCCATGATGGCACGAAGTCCTCTGGCTCCTGTCTTTCTCTCAAGTGCCTTGTCAGCGATGGCATTTACTGCATCGTCTGTGAACTCAAGACCTACTCCGTCAAGCTCAAAGAGCTTGGTGTACTGCTTGATAAGCGAGTTCTTAGGCTCCTTAAGTATACGGATAAGTGCATCCCTGTCGAGTGCCTCGAGAGAAACGGTAATAGGTACACGTCCGATAAACTCAGGAATCAATCCAAACTTTACAAAATCCTGTGGAAGTGCATGCTTAAACGCCTCTCCTACATTGAGCTCTGTCTTTGACTTTACATCTGAATTGAAGCCTATAGATGATGTATCCATACGACTGTCGATAATTTTTTCCAGACCATCAAATGCTCCACCGCAGATAAAAAGTATATTAGTAGTATCAATAGGAATAAGCTCCTGCTGCGGATGCTTTCTTCCGCCCTGTGGCGGTACAGATGCCTCTGTGCCCTCAAGAATCTTTAAAAGAGCCTGCTGTACACCCTCGCCTGACACATCTCTGGTGATTGAGACATTCTCTGATTTCTTTGTAATTTTATCTATCTCATCTATATAAATGATACCATGCTCTGCACGCTCGATATCATAATCTGCCGCCTGAATAAGCTTTAACAGGATATTCTCCACATCCTCACCTACGTATCCTGCCTCTGTAAGTGTTGTAGCATCAGCGATAGCAAATGGAACATTTATCACTCTGGCAAGTGTCTGCGCAAGAAGTGTCTTTCCTGAACCTGTAGGTCCAAGCATGAGAATATTACTCTTCTGAAGCTCTACATCTGATGTATCACCTGCCAGTACTCTCTTATAGTGATTGTAAACAGCAACCGAAAGCACCTTCTTTGCCTGGTCCTGTCCTATTACATAATCGTCCAAAAACGCCTTAAGCTCCTCCGGAGTAACAAGATTTATATCATCCTTAGCGCTGCTTTTGTCCTCATGGCCCTCTACGCCTTCTTCCTCAAGAATCTCGGCACATATATCTATACACTCATCGCAGATAAAAGCTCCATTAGGTCCGGAAATCAAACGATTTACCTGGTCCTGTGTCTTACCGCAAAATGAGCAGCGAATCTTTCCGTCGTTTTTTCCTGCCATTATTAACTCCTTTTATTGCATGAGGGCATCCCATATGGGGTACCCTCTTAAATTCATCTAACTTCTGATTATCTGTTTGTTATTACACTATCTATGAGACCATACTCTGCGGCTTCCTGTGCTGACATATAGTTGTCTCGCTCTGTATCAGCTGCAATTGTCTCGTATGGCTTGCCTGTATTGGCTGCTAAAATTTCGTTTAATCTCTTCTTTGTCTTTAAAATATTTTCTGCAGCAATCTGAATCTCAGTAGCCTGACCCTTTGCACCGCCCGATGGCTGATGAATCATAATCTCTGCATTTGGAAGAGCATATCTCTTGCCCTTTGCACCGCCTGCAAGAAGGAAAGCTCCCATGCTTGCTGCAAGACCGATACAGATTGTTGAAACATCACACTTGATGTACTGCATAGTATCGTAAATAGCAAGTCCTGCTGTAACCATTCCACCCGGTGAATTGATGTAAAGGTGGATATCCTTATTCGGATCCTCAGACTCAAGGAATAAAAGCTGGGCAACAACAAGGCTGGCTGTTGTCTCATTTACTTCCTCTCCTAGGAAAATTATACGATCTTTTAATAATCTGGAGTAAATGTCGTAGTTGCGCTCTCCTCTGCTGGTCTGTTCAATGACATATGGTACTAAACTCATATAAAATACCTCCTTTATAAAAGCTCAAAAGACCGGCTCAGAAAATAGGCTTCTGAGCCAGTCCATCAAATCTTGATTCAAAAATCTTATTCTTCTGTCGACTCTTCTGCATCAGCCTTTTTCTTTGCCTTTGCACGCTCTTTAACGTTGTCCATGATAAGATCTACGGCCTTTGTGATAGCAAGGTCTTTCTTCATAGACTCCTTCTCAGCATCTCCCATGTACTCTTTAAGCTTATCAGCCTCCATGCCGTATGCCTTAGCCATCTTCTCTACCTCAGCATCGATATCTGCATCAGTAACCTCGATGTTTTCCTCCTTGGCAATCTGCTCAAGTACAAGGCTGCTCTGGATACGTGTTGTAGCCTCAGGACGAACCTGATCCTTAAGCTGGTCAACTGTCATGCCTGAGAACTGTAAGTACTGCTCCATTGTAAGACCGCTCTGTGCGATTCTCTGAGCAAACTCCTCAACCATTGTCTCACACTGTGTCTCAATCATTGCCTCAGGAAGATCCATCTTTGACTTGTCGATAATCTTCTGGATAGCCTCATCCTCTTTAGTCTTCTTAGCTTCTGTCTCTTTCTTCTCTGTGAGGTTCTTTTTGATTTCCTCTTTGTACTCAGCTAATGTATCAACACCTGCTGCATCCTGTGCAAACTCATCATCAAGCTCAGGAAGCTCCTTAGCCTTGATCTCGTTGATCTTAACCTTGAATGTAGCCGGCTTTCCTGCAAGGTCTGCTGCCTGATACTTCTCAGGGAATGTTACATTAACCTCAACCTCATCGCCTGTGTTCTTTCCTACTAACTGATCCTCGAATGTATCGATGAATGTGTGTGAACCAATCTCTAATGGATGATTCTCACCCTTTCCACCCTCGAAAGCTACTCCGTCAACAAATCCCTCAAAGTCGATAACTGCTGTATCTCCCTCTGCTACAGGACGATCTGTAACTGTAACTGTTCTTGCATTTTTGTTTCTCTGGTTCTCAAGCTCAGCGTCAACCTCTTCATCAGAAACTGATGTGTCAATCTTTGTAACTGTAACGCCCATGTACTTACCAAGAGTAACCTCAGGTCTTACAGCAACCTCTGCTGTGTAGATGAAAGGCTGTCCCTTCTCAATCTGAGTAACCTCAACTGTTGGGCGTGAAACAATGTCAACACCGCTCTCGTCAACTGCACCTGCGTATGTCTGCTGCATAAGAATGTTTGCTGCATCCTCGTAGAACACACCTGCTCCATACATTTTCTCAATCATAGCTCTTGGCACTTTTCCTTTACGGAATCCAGGTACACTAATCTGTTTCTTCTGCTTCTGATATGCAGAATCCAATGCTTTCTCTAATTCCTCAGCTGCTACCTCAATAGTAAGCTTCGCCATATTATGCTCTAAATTCTCAACCTGTACACTCATGTCAATCGTTATCCTCCTTAAAAATATATATGAATGGTATGTACATCAAATGTAATGTGGGCATGCTTTTTAAACTGCTAAGCCCAGTCATTGGATGATTATAACACAACAAATCCACTATTTCCAGTGTTTTTTACATTAAATTTGCTTTTGTGTATAATTCCATAAATTGTCAGCAATACCAAAACATATTTTTGTCATTTTACGGCATAATATTTCCATACACATACAGCTTGTGTATAACGTTTTAAAAGGAGGTATTGCATTATGGCAGCATCAAGTAGTAAAAAGGCTTCTGTACCGGAGGCAAAAGAGGCTATGAGCCGTTTCAAGGAAGAGGTTGCTTCAGAGCTTGGAGTTCCTTTAAAAGAGGGCTACAACGGTGACCTTACTTCTAAGCAGGCCGGTTCAATCGGTGGCGAGATGGTCAAGCAGATGATCATGAAGCAGGAGCAGCAGATGAAATAAGCTCTGCAATAGCAGGCTTCAAATGTACGCTTCAAATGCAAGCATAAAAAGAGGCCGCGCACCATGGGGTTGGTGTGTGACCTCTTTTGTTATAATACTAATAATATGATTATTTGCTGAACGTTGTATTAGTATACCAGTCCCTGTCGAATATGCTCTACTGTGGCATCGTCTGTGAAGTATCTGACAAGCTCGAGTGCAAACGCAATAGCTGTTCCCATTCCACGACTTGTAATCACATTGCCATCCACAACTACAGGCTGCTCAAGCCACTGTGCACCGAGCAGCTTTTCCTCAAAACCCGGATGACAGGTAGCTTTTTTGCCCTCAAGTATATGATTCTCACCGAGCACGCTAGGCGCTGCACATATCGCTGCAACAAGTTTTCCCTCAGCGGCAAATCTCTTAATTGTCTTTACTACGGTCTCATCCGCGCCAAGGTTTAATGTACCCGGCATGCCTCCCGGCAGTACGATCGCATCGTAGCTGTCAAAATCAGCCTGTGCCTTTGTGGTATCTGTCTTAAATGTCACCTGATGAGAGCTTGTCACCTCGGCTTTTTCCGTGATTGATATGGTTTCAATCTCAAGCTTTGATCTTCTAACTATATCTACTACTGTAAGTCCTTCAATCTCCTCACAGCCGTCTGCCATAAAAATTCCTACTTTAATCATATTTTTCTCCTTTATTTTTCTTTGATAATACTATAAAAAGCTACGGTTCGTCCTTGAATTTTTAAATACCGGTCATTATAATCATATATAAATGATATGAGGGTAAAACAAAAGTATAAACCGTAACTATAAATCTACCAGTAACCTGAAAGGATATACCATGGAAATCGAAAGAAAATACTTACTTAAACAGCTTCCTTCCAATTTAGACAGCTACGCGAGCAAAAAAATCGCCCAGGGCTATCTGTGCACCTCGCCTGTTGTCAGAGTCAGACGCTCAAATGACAGCTATTATATGACCTACAAGGGAGCCGGTCTTATGGTGCGCGAGGAGTACAATCTTCCTCTCACAAAAGAAGCCTACGACCATCTTGTCAAAAAGATTGACGGTCGTCTCATCGAAAAGACACGCTATCTCATACCTCTCGACGGCGGTCTGACCGCAGAGCTTGATGTATTTGAGGGTGACCTGGCTCCTCTTACACTTGTGGAGGTTGAATTCGACTCTGTCGACGCAGCAAATGAATTCACAGCGCCTGACTGGTTTGGCGAGGATGTCACTGAATCCGGCAAATATCACAACAGCTATCTGAGCCGATTGGAAAATTCATAGTACTGCCTGGTCTTTATCGTATTCTTTAAATCATCATACCGCTTTTGCAATGGACCCTCAGGAACTACAACATCCATAACTACCGCTATGTCATCTATAAGGCGGTCGGTTATGATATCCCTCATTGAAATAAGTATATTGTACTTCTCTTCAAAGGTATCCGCATCAAGGAACTCCAGCAAACGCGGATCCGGTGCCTGGCCTTCATCTGCATCCGGTGCCGGCTCATAACATGCCTGTGTCTGAACACTCACAGCTTCAGGTGCATTAGCTGCAATCGCATTAGTGTTGGAAGAGATACTCTTTCCCGACATATCCTCCGGCTGATCCTTAAGTGTGATCTTCTCAAATCTGTATTTCTGCTTCACATCAGGATATTTCTCATGGTCCACCTCGCTTACAAACATGTCGAGTGGTCTGGCGTATATCCCAAAATCATCATATAAAGCCTGATAAATCACAAGCTTTTCCCCTGTCTCTGAATGTGTCGCCACTGTAACTATCTGATACAGCTTATTCTTAAAGTGCCTGTAAAGCTCTCCGGGCTTTGGTGTTCTGTCCATCATTTCTGCCTCTTTTCCTATTATTTAAAAGTTGTTAATCATGTCTAAGCCTTCTCCAAGGAAATCTCTCTCAAACTCCAAATTACCGCTGTATCCCATGGCAATCAGATCCTCAACACTGCCAAACATGCTCTGTGTCTCAGCCTCTATAATCTTTGCACCGTCTGCCGCTTTGGTATGCAGTGTCTGGCAGTTTCTTGAGTGCTCCTGAGCCATCCTCTGCTGTGCCTCGCTATGTCCGTGCATAGCCTCAAGCTCTTTTTGTGTCGTATCATCCGCAAAGCGTGCGTTATTTTTCACGGCCCTCTGCACTATATCCGGATTGCTCTGCTGTGGTCTCTGCTGTGGCTGTACTCTCTGCTGCATCCGTGGTCTCTGAGGCTGCTGTGCTCTCTGCTGCATCTGTGGCTGTGGTCTCTGCTGATATGTCTGGTTCAATGCATTCATACCCGACTGAACTGTATTCTGCATGCTGTTCCATATCTGCTGTATCTGCTTCTGCTGCGGTCTCGGTTTGTTTGGCTGCGTGTTTTTGCTGCCTGCGCTCTTTGATTTTTTGTTAATGTAAAAAACAGCTCCTAAGATAATTGCCCAAATTATAACATCCATATTCTGCTCCTTTATCAATCTGCATTTTCTATGTCAATCCCTGAATATCCTGCACATATCGCGCAGTATGTATTCTGCTGTCTGTTCCGGCTCCCATTGCTTTGTAACACCCACAAGCAGCGGATTAAGCTCCGACAGTATCCTTGCCGTGCGCCGGTCTGTCGTGCCCTCATACTTATCGTTTATGGCCTCAGCCTGCTTCACACATGCCTCAAGCTGCTTTAATATATCCTTCCAGAACTCCTCGTAATATATCTCATGCACTCTCTTAGTCTTTTGTGTGAAATTTAGCTCTGCAAGCTCTTTGTTGCTGTGCCCCATATAGAAATATGACAGAGCAAACAAATCAGGCTTTTTCCTTTCAAGACCCTCATTTGTCAGGTGTATCAGATTCTCTATCTCACTCTGTAAAATGATACCGTTGTCAAAGGATGACAGATATCTCTCTCCCTGCTTCACAACAGAGTCCAGAGTCGTGTGAAAATCCGTGTCTGCCTTGCTGATTAAAAATTCATCGTCAAACATGCCGCTTTTCGCTTTGCAAGCCTTTATCAGCTCTCCAAAATGCTTCCGGTCTGTTCCTGTGAGCTCACAATACCCGATAACTTGTTGCTCCAGCTCCTTTAAATCTGAAAGCAGGCTGCTTAAGCCTGTCTTCACGCCATAATAGCGCTTTGCAACACCGGAGGAATTCTTTTTTGTTTTGACATACAGCTTAAGCCAGCTGTTGACCACTGTCATGTCGGCACCCGCCGTATCCATCGCTGTCTTAAATTTCTTTTCCGTATCACTTAGTCCTAAAATCATCACACACCCTCAAACATCATTCTAAAACTATATAATAACAATTCTACACCATTATCATATTTTTTTAAAGAGCCTTTTTTCGCTCTGAAAAGCCCACTTTAAACGCAAAAAAAGGAAGCCATACAATAACTGTATGACTTCCTATATACTCTTCATGTTATTCGCATCGTCGTGCAAATGGCACGAGCGGCTTTGTTATGATAGCAAAATCAGATTAACGACCGAACTGCATATCGTTGTTACCTGATTTTGTTGTGAACATCTCAAGCATGTTGATTGGATCGTTGTAATCCATAAGCCATCCCTCACGGGCGAAATCAAACTGTCCGTCCTTACGGCTGTTAAGGAATACGTTCCACTCCTGCTGCTCAACCTTTAAGTTGATACCTACCTTTGAAAGATCAGCCTGAATAGCCTCACCAATCTTTACATTTGACTCTGAGTTGTTTACAAGGTATGTGAACTCGACAGTCTGGTTTACCTGGCCTGTGCTCTCATCTAATAATCCGATAGAAGCAAGAAGCTCTTTAGCCTCCTCAAAGTTCTTATCGTAATCTGTGCCGTAGTAATCTTTGTTCTTGAACTCGCCACCGTTACCATCTGTAACACCCTCTGGGATAAATGTTGTGGCAATCTTCTGTCCGCCCTGGGCGATTGTATCGATAATGTACTGACGATCGATAAGAAGACAGATTGCTTTTCTGAATACCTTAGCCTGGTCAGCATCTAATCCAAGTTCTGAGTAGAGCTTAGAGTTAATGTTGAAGCCTACGTAGTATGTTCCAAGGTTGTCAACTGTGTAGAACTCGCTTGTCTTCTTAGCTGCCTCAATCTCGGCTGTAGGAACTGTATCGATGAAATCAAGGTCACCGTTCTGGTAAGCTGTGTAAGCTGAAACATCATCAGATGTAAGCATTACGTTCATCTCATCAACTGTTACATTGTCAGCATCCCAGTAGTTAGGATTCTTAACATATGTCATGCTTGAATCATGCTTCCACTCCTTGAGTGTGAATGCACCGTTTGTAACGAACTTGTCGCTTGCATCGTTTGCCCAGTCATCATTTCCCTCTACTGACTTCTGGTTTACAGGGAAGAAGAATGGGAATGCACATAAGTCAAGGAAGTATGGTGTAACTGCTTTAAGCTTGACTGTAAGAGTCTTTCCATCCTCAGAAGCTACTACATCATCAGCAGCAAGACCCTTTGTATCATCATATCCTGCGAATACTGCGCAAAGGTAGCTGTAATCTGCAGCTGTCTTAGGATCTGCTGCTCTCTTCCAAGACCACTCGAAATCCTTTGCAGTAAGCTCATCACCATTTGACCACTTAAGACCGTCACGCATTGTGAATGTGTATGTGAGACCATCCTCAGAAACCTCATAGCTCTCTGCACATGCAGGCTCAAGCTTGCCCTCAGCGTTGTAACGCATAAGACCCTCAAAGCTGTTTACTGCAAGACATCCGCCGTCAACAGTACTGTTTAATGCAGGATCGATATGATCAGGCTCTGATGCCATGAAGATGTTTAACTTTCCGGCATTCTTTGTGTTCTTTGCATTGTAGAAGTATTTCATACCCTCTACTGTTGAGTATACGCCTGTTACATAATCCTTGAGCATATACTGGTCATTGTAGTAGTAAAGTGGAATAACACACCATGTATCCATAAGCATATCCTCTGCCTGGTGCATCATCTCTGCACGCTTTGCAAGATCTGCTTCTGTACGGATAGAATCTACTAACTCGTCATAGCTTGTCCAGTCTACGCCTGCTGATACAGCAGTATGAGAAGTGCCGTTAGCAGATGTGTCGTTAGTAGATATTTTGCCCTCGCTCTTGCTTCCACAAGCAGTCATGCCAAGTGCCATAGCTGCAACAAGAGTAAGTGCTACTAATCTCTTTTTCATCTTTCTTCCTCCTAATTAATTAATATGAAAAATAAATTTATGTTAGAACCGGCACATGTGGCTTAAGCTATATGCCGGTAAAAACCTTATATTAGCGGTTGAAGCATGCAACCATATGTCCGTTTCCTCTGTCTGTAAGCTCCGGACGTGCTGCTGCACACTGTTCTGTCGCATATTTACAACGCGAACGGAATGGACAGCCGCTAGGCATGCGAAGAGGCGAAGGAACATCTCCCTCAAGCACGATTCGCTTGCTGTGTCTGGCAGTCTCAGGATCCGGGATCGGAACCGCTGAAAGCAACGACTGTGTGTACGGATGGATTGGATTGTCCATCAGCTCATCCGCATCTGCAAGCTCCATCATATGACCTAAGTACATAACAGCTATTCTATCAGAGATATGCTGCACTACAAGCAGATCGTGCGCTATAAACAGGTATGATAACCCTCTCTCCTTCTGCAGATCCTCAAACATGTTGACTACCTGGGCCTGAATTGAAACATCAAGTGCCGATACCGGCTCATCACATACGATAAACTTCGGATCTACTGCAAGCGCTCTTGCTATTCCGATACGCTGTCTCTGTCCACCCGAAAACTCATGTGCATAGCGTGTGGCATGGTCTGCGTTTAATCCAACTGTCTCCATGAGATCCATAATCATCTCATGGCGCTCTTTCTTGCTACTGTAAAGCTTGTGCACATCGAGAGGCTCTCCAATGATATCCTCAACCGTCATACGAGGGTTGAGTGATGAATACGGATCCTGGAATACCATCTGCATCTGCTTACGGTAAGGATGCATATCCACATCTATCTTCTTCTCACTGTCAAACAATACATTGCCGTCGAACTCAATGCGTCCTGCTGTAGGCTGATACAGACGTAAAAGAGTACGTCCTACGGTTGTCTTTCCACAGCCTGACTCGCCAACAAGTCCAAGCGTCTCACCCGGCTTTATGGCAAATGACACATCATCGACTGCCTTTAATTCCATCTTTTTAAATCCGTCATGAACAGGGAAATACTGCTTCAAATGGTCTACCTTGAGCAGGTACTCGTTGTTATTTGTCTCATTACTCATTTGATTTTCCCTCCTCCATCATATTCTTAATATTCATCCAGCATGATGCGAGATGATCCTCTCCAACCCAGATTTCCTCCGGCTTTTCGGTGAGACATATCTTCATAGCGGCATCACAGCGAGGGCAGAATGCACAGCCCTCTGGCATGTTGAGCATATTGATTGGTGTTCCTCCGATAGGAACAAGCCTGGTTTTTGAATTGGTCTTTGTAGGGATTGAACGAAGCAGTCCCTTTGTGTACTCATGCGCCGGGCTGTAGAATATGGCATCTGCTGTTCCTCTCTCACACACACGGCCACCGTACATAACTATGATCTCATCACACATTGAAGCAATGACACCCAGATCATGTGTAACCATGATGATTGCCATGCCGAGCTTTTCCTGCAGTGACTGCATAAGCTCAAGAATCTGTGCCTGGATAGTCACATCAAGAGCTGTTGTAGGCTCATCCGCGATAAGGATATCCGGCTCACAGGCTAATGCCATAGCTATCATGACACGCTGTCTCATACCACCAGAAAGCTCATGAGGGTACTGATTTACACGCTTCTCAGGCTCATTTACTCCTACAAGTGTGAGCATCTCTATAGCGCGCTCCTTTGCTTCCTTCTTTGTACGGTCTGTGTGAAGAAGCACTGCCTCCTCAAGCTGGTAGCCTACCGTAAATACCGGATTAAGCGATGTCATAGGATCCTGGAAAATGATTGAACAGCATTTTCCTCTGAAATCTGCCATTTTCTTTTTGTTCCATTTGGTGATATCCTCACCCTTATATTTTACTGAGCCGCCTGTGATGGCACCATTCTCAGCAAGAATCTGCATGATTGAATATGCTGTAACTGACTTTCCTGAGCCCGACTCTCCTACGATTCCAAGAGTCTTTCCCGGCTCAAGCTTAAAGCTGACACCGTTTACAGCTGATACGTCTCCGTTATCGGTCTTGAAGGTAGTGTGCAGATCAGATACTTCAAGAACAAACTTATTATCTTCCATCTTACTCACTCCTTACTATTTCGATAATTTAGGGTCAAATGCATCTCTTAAGCCGTCGCCGATAAGATTCAATGTAAGAACAATGATACAAATCGTAAGCGCCGGAAAAATAAGACGCAATGGGTAACTCTGGAGTCCACCACGCGCTGTATTTGCCAACGAACCAAGTGAAGGCATAGGAGCCGAAACACCAAGTCCGATAAATGACAGATAACTCTCAGTAAAGATAGCTGATGGTATCTGAAGCGCTGTAGTAATGATGATTACTGACAGACAGTTCGGTAAAATGTGTTTTCTGATAGTGCGGGCTGATGATGTTCCGATACACTTTGCTGCGAGAATGTACTCATTCTGCTTGATGGTAAGAATCTGACCTCTTATAAGTCTTGCCATTCCTACCCAGTAAAGCAATCCAAACACTATGAAAAGTGCAATCATGTTGACACCGAGCTTTGAAAGCACTGTACCCTTTATTACAGGTGTCAGCACCTCATTTAATACAACTGCGAGTAAAATGATGAGCAGCATATCCGGCAATGAATAAATGATATCTACTATTCTCATCATAACCATATCTACCTTGCCACCGCAGAAGCCTGATACTGAACCGTAAATGATACCGATTATAAGCACAAGCAGTGATGCAAACACACCGACTCCCAGCGAAACACGAGCTCCGTAAACAACACGGATAAAATAGTCTCTTCCGAGCTCATCTGTGCCAAAAATGTGTGGGAACAGCTTCTCACCTGCATCAATCTGTGCCTGCTCAGCATCGCTGTACTGGAAAGGTCCTAAGTTCTGTGCACCCTTAACGATATCTGCATAGCCGTAAGGCACAATCTTTGGTGCCAGAAGAATAACCAAAATAAGTAAAACCAAAACTATAATAGAACCCATAGCCAGTGGATTTTTGCGGAGTCTCTTAAGACCATCCTTAAAGAAGGTAGTTGACTCACCCATAACCTCCTGCTGGCGTTTCTCTTCATCTGATGCCTTGGCAAAATCCTTCATATCGAACTTGCTAAGGTCAATCTGTGTGGAGAAAGGAGCTCTCTTCATATTATCTTTCATCTTTATCTCTCCTTAATCAAGCTTAATACGTGGATCAATCACTTTGTATACAATATCTGTAATGAGGTTCGCGCCTACCATGATGACAGCAAGGAAAAGCGTTGTAGCCATAATCATTGTGTAATCACGGTTTGTGATACAGCTTACGAACTTGGAACCGAGTCCTCCGATATTGAAAATACTCTCAATAACCATTGAACCTGTGAGGATACCACCAATCATAGGTCCCACATATGTGATGACCGGAATGAGCGCATTACGAAGCGCATGTACAAATATAATCTTGTACTGATGTACACCCTTGGCCTTTGCCGTACGGATGTAATCCTGTCCGAGTGCATCAAGCATTGAAGTCTTTGTAAGTCTTGTAATATATGCCATCGGTGAAAGTGACAGTGACAGCACCGGAAGTAATATCATGTTGCTTCCTGAGCTGAAGGCCTGCACCACGCCAAGCTTTATACAGAAGAAATAAAGTAATAACGTAGCGATGACAAATGACGGCATCGACGTAATCAGTGTGACGAAGAATACTATAACTCGATCCGGCCACCTGTTTCGCATCAGCGCTGCTATCGAACCGAGCACCACTCCGAATACTATCGCAGTGAGCGCCGCTAAGAGTCCAAGCTTCGCTGAAATCGGGAAGCTCTCCCCAATGATATCTGAGATCGGACGGTCTGTCTTAAGACTAACACCGAAATCTCCGTGCAGCACGCCTGCCATGTAATTCTTGTACTGGACTATAAGTGGCTGATCCAGTCCGTAGCGTGCCTCAAGCTCTTTCATTACCGCCGGACTCTTTGCCTTCTCCGAATTGAATGGACCACCCGGAATTGCATTCATGGCAAAGAATGTAATAAGACTGATAATGAAGATTGTAAAAATCGCGAGAATAACTCTCTTTACAATGTACTTACCCATATTTTTCTCTCCCTCTTGGATTTGTATCGATAATGCATTATTTTTATTTTTTAAAGCATTATCACTGCACCACGTCAAAGTATTTTGTCTAATACGCAAAAAAGTGCGAATGACCTCATTGTCATTACACACTCCCTAATCTTGCTGTCTGATACAACTGTCGTTCTGACGCGAACAATTCCTTTTTATTATACACAGAAATCATACTTTGTCAATTGGATATATTTTCCTATATAATTTTCATTTCTGCATAAAAATTAGTCATTTTTTATAATACTCATTAATAAGGGTAATTTATGCAGTCTATAAGCATTATTTATACATTTTTATTCATTTTTATTTTTGCATTAAAATATTAATTTTCAGTGCATGATTACTTTGAATTGTTAAGTACCGGCGTTATTCTGGCATTAAACGGATATTTGGTGTATAATTACATATCATTATATATCAAGGAGCCACCTATGCTTACATACGACGATGCACTCAATCTCAACTACTATAAAAAAACAACCTTTACCGGCTGGATGAACGGCATGCGCTTTCTCATAAAGCGTGAGGAGCCAGTCATAAAGGAAGCCACCGAGGATACACCCGAAGAAAAGGGTGAGCCAATATTTCATGCATGGATATGGCCGGGGCCATATATTTTTGACCTGACCGACGACAGCAAAAAGACTGACAATACCTTTCCATTTACAGATGACGGAAAAAAACAGTGTGTAGACTGGATTAATGAGGTCATCAGTGAACACTCAAACGAATATCCGAAAAATAAAACAGATGGAGAAAACCTCTAAAAAACTCTTGACTTCTCACCAAAAATATTGTAGTATACGTTTTGTGCAAAACACAAGGGCTTGTAGCTCAGCCGGTTAGAGCGCACGCCTGATAAGCGTGAGGTCGGAAGTTCGAGTCTTCTCAAGCCCATCCTTGTAATAAGCGTATTATGAAAGCCACGGATTGCTCCGTGGCTTTTGTTTTATGTGTATCTACACCTGCACAATGCGTCCGTGTCTGCCTATTCCTTTAAAAAATCCAGCATTAATTCCATCATACTTTTTTGAACTGCACTCAGAAATCATAAGCTGCTGCTTATATTTGTAATCATCCCACTCGAGAATTGCTGTGACATAGGGCTGTTCCTCCATTACACGCACAGTCGTATTTTTCTTGGAAAACACAGGGTATTTTCCGGTGTATCCCTTTTGAAGCAGCTCCTTTTCAAGCGCTTTACGCTTTTCTTTTATGCGTTCATTTATCTGATTTCCGTAATTTCTCTCCGGATAATCCTTTGATGCCTTTATCACAAGCTTATAAATATACTGATAAAGCGGTACTCTTTTTGCATCGGCTAAATGTCTACTCAAAAGCTTTTCCGTTTTCTCACATGGATTTGCCCTGTAGCGTGCAATGAGCTTAAGATAATCAGTGTCCGAAACCTCCCTGCAAAGCTCCTCCATAATGTCTATTCCCTCTACACGGGCCGGAAAATGATACTCCATCAAATCGCCAGGTACCGGTGTCCATCTGCGAAACGGTGCAAAGTAAATAAGGCTCTGGATAAAGCATTCTGTCTCGTTGCAGTATTCCTTCCCCATGTACATATACTTATCAGCGATTGTTCCTACCATATATACAAGCATGCGCCATTGCTCCTGTCCCTTTACCCAGAAATGTCCTATTTCATGGTATTTAAAGCATGCCTCATGCACATGCAAATTATCAAACCAGAGTGTGACCACATTGTCCTGCTGGTGCAGAATGAGTCCATAACCTTTTTCACTTCCTAAAACCAACGATGCCGAAATGATTTCTTCCTCGCTATGATAATCGCCCTTTAACACTGCATTTTCCACAGTCAGATAGCATTCCACCGCGTCATTCATGATATATGGGATTATATATTTGTCGTCACTTCTGCATATATCAAATGAACCGTAATCAAAAAGCTCTGCGAGCATGTAAAATGCGCGTGGCATATCCTCTTTTAAGCCAGGAAGAGCTTTTACTAAATCCTTGTAATCCTGCATTGTGGTATCCTTTCGTATAGGAAAAAATCATAAAAAAAATAAGAATTTCAGAAGTAATAAAAACCTCTGAAACCCTTGTAAACAGTACGGGCAACAGGACTTGAACCTGCACGGTCTCCCACTAGAACCTAAATCTAGCGCGTCTGCCAATTCCGCCATGCCCGCAAACACTTTGACAGTATATCATTTTGTTTCATGTGTGTCAATATTATTTATCATATTACAAAAGTGAACTATTCACATTCAAACAGTATTTCCACAACAAACCGCTTCCCCTCAAGCCTTGCTTCAATACTCCCGCCCATTCTCTCCACAAGTTCCTTTGCAATCGAAAGTCCAAGCCCGCTCGATGATATGCTCCTCGCCTCATCAGCCTTGTAAAAGCGCTCAAAAACCTTGTCCACGTCTATATCATCAGGATTTTTTACATCATTTGAAACCAAAATATGGACAATCCTATTTTTTGAAGTACGCTCGTCATCTGAAGCCCTGCAATTGCACGAATCCTGCTGCTTCATCTGTATGCAGATGCTATTCTGTCCATGCACCAGTGCATTTTTTATCACATTCTGAAACACCCGCCTGAGCGCCTGCACATTTGCAGTGATAAATATCGTATCCTCACATATATCAAGCAACGGCTCAATGCTCTGCTTTTTCCACTCCTCATAATACGAAAACACTGTCTGCTTTAAAAGTCTGCTGACACAGCAATTAGACAGCTCTAGCTTGAAGCTGTCATTTTTAAGCTTTGTGAACATGAAAAGCTCCTCGAGCATATCCTTAAGGCTTGTGATGCGCTCCTGGATGATATCTATATAATGCTCCTGCGCGCTCTTGTCAGTCTCATCCCTAAGCAGCTGAAAATAGCCGTCCAACGAGGTAAGCGGAGTGCGGATATCGTGCGACAGGTTTGTGTACGTGTCAGATATCATCTGCTCCTTTTTCGCTGCTGCCTCACGCTGCCTGTGCCATTGCTCTAAAAATCTGTTTATACGCTCCTTAAGCCTTCCGATATCAGCCATGTTGGTATCGGTTAAAAGGAGCATATTTGTATCCTTTTCGCATAAAAAATCAAGCTGTTCATTAATGTCACGAAGCTGTGCCCTTATTTTTACGAGCACAGCTATTAAGACAGCTACCGAAACTGCAAGTATTACAGTCAGTATTTTCCAAATCATGTTTTATTCCTCATTCAAAACACATTATATATCCCTGCGTTTAAATACACCGTACACTGCAATCAGTGACACCACTGCCCACACAGCGGCTACCGCAAATGCACCGCCTACGGTCTTTGCAGACGCACTCAGATCAAGCTCAGAAATCTGATTAACAATAAGGTAATCATTTATATCAAAGTTCTTTACTCCGATTTTTTCAATAAGTATATTGATTCCACTGAAAATCAGTGTAAAGATACCTGTACACATGCACACAGCGATAATCATGCTGATTACATTGTTTTTTATAATGATTGCCATTGCCATGACAAAATATACAAATAAAAGTGTGACCACATACTGGCTGCCAAGCATCTTAAATAAGTCTGCTGCATCTCCGAATTCTGCTCCATGTAAAAACAGCGGAGTCGCAATACACTGTACAATCACATCAAGTGCCATAGCCACAAGTGTAAATACCGAAAGCGCTATCATCTTTGAAAACAGCAGCACTCCACGGCACTTCACCTGTCCGCCTACGCTCTTTATATAGCCGCTGTTTAGGTCTGCTGTTGAAAAGAGCACCGTAAATATTGCAAGTAAAAGTGCCAGGTCAAGACCAGCTATATCGCTTTCAACCATATCTGCTATGGTCGGTACCTCATCTGACATGTCGGATTCATCCATTTCAAGCCCGACTGTTGCCGTTGGTCCATTTGACGATTCCGCTGATGCTGTATCGTATTCATCTGCTATCTCACTGTCTGACTCACTTACCATAGTGACATCATCAGTTGTTTCCACGATGCTCTCTGTCGCCATGCTTCTGACAAGAGCTGTCATACCGCTCATAGCTATTGCGAGTGCCATAGCTATTACAAGTATAACATAAGCTGACTTTGTATGTATCAGTCTGTAAATATCCATTCTTACCGCATTAAACATTTGTCGCACCTCCTGTGATACTAAGGAAATATGTCTCAAGCTCCATTCCTGTGACCGCTAGCTGTGCCACCGAAACTCCTGCTGTGACCAGCGCTGTATTTAAGGCGGCGCTATCATTCAGGCGCTCATAGACATCTATATGATTTTTGTCCACTATCATGTAGTGCACAAAGCCCATCTTATCGAGCACAGGCACTGCTTTATTTGGATTGTCCACTGTCAGTGTAATCTTCTCACTGCACTTGGAAAGCAGCTCCTCTCTGGTAATTTCCTGAAGCAGGGCTCCATTATTTATAATGCCGTAATCTGTGGCAAGCTTTGAAAGCTCCTCCAATATATGGCTTGAAATAAACACAGTCATATCCTGCTGTGCACACAGATTCTGAATCGTATCACGCACCTCTGCAATTCCCTGTGGATCAAGTCCGTTGATAGGCTCATCAAGCACTAAAAGGTCAGGCTCTCCAACCAGCGCCATGCCGATTCCAAGCCTTTGCTTCATACCAAGTGAAAAATTCTTTGTCTTTTTCTTTCCCACATTTAACAGACCTACCCTATCCAGTATGCCCTCTGCATATCCCTTTTTACTGATGCCGAAGAGACGGCACTTCATCTCGATATTTTCCTTCGCCGTCATGTTTGGATATACACCCGGTGCCTCAATCAGACAGCCCACTCTTGAGCGTACCTTTGACAAATCCTTTCCAGCGTATCCAAACATGGATATCTCTCCGCTTGTCGGCTTTGCCAGACCACCGATCATTCTCATACAGGTAGTCTTGCCGGCACCGTTTCTGCCGATAAATCCATAGATTGCACCCTTTTTGATGTGGATATCCACATTGTCAACTGCCTTCTGGTGCCCATACTGCTTGGTCAGTGCCTTTGTCTGCAATAATATTTCACTCACAATCAAATCTCCTTTTCTTTTTTCCTTAGCAACCCTTTAATCATAATATAAATGTAAAATCCTAATACATCGCTAACAAAAAGTAAAAAAAGAGTAAAGCTTGTTTACCTTTACTCTTTCATTTTGTAGCCTATGCCCCACACAGTCTCTATGTACTCGTCATCGGTCAGCTTTTTTATCTTCTTTCTGATATTGCTGATGTGCACATCAAGAGTCTTTGTCTCGCCAATATACGGCTCATCCCAGGCATATTCAAATATGTCCTCCTTGGCAAACACCTGTCTGGGATGCGCCATGAGAAGCTCGAGTATGGCAAACTCCTGCTTTGTGATGCCGTCAACAGCGTTATCTGCCACGTAAAGCTGTCTTGAAATCCGATCAAGCACAAGCTGTCTGTGCTCTATTTTAGCAGGACCCGCTATGTATGTATTTGCAGTATCTCCCTGCCCGGTCTCATTTTCTGCTTTTGTCTGGTTTCCTCCTGCCTTGCCCGACTTTGAAGGTACATCTGCCACCGCATGACGCAGCTGCACAGCCACTCTGGCAACGACCTCCTTTATCTCAAACGGCTTTGTGATGTAATCATCAGCGCCTGCCACGAGCAGATTGATTTTCTCATCCAGCTCATCCTTTGCCGTAAGGATTATCACCGGAAGTGACGCATCCATCTGCCGTATCCGTGCCAGAAGCTCCTCCCCTGAAAGCCCCGGAAGCATCAGATCCAATAGCACAAGCGCATAGGCTTCCCTGTCCAGCTTAAGCAAAAGCTCTCCCTCTGTGCCTGACCATGCCTGTCTTGTCCTATATCCGGCTTTTGAGAGCGCTGTCGCAAGCAGATCATTAATGTCCTTGTCATCCTCTATTATGAGTATCTCCCCGGATTTGTTGTCTGTCATAATATTCCCTTTCTCTATCTGTTGTACCACTTCTATAATAACACCTCTATACTGACAAAATCGTACCGGACGCATTTATCTCACTATGCGTCCTATTCATTTGAATCCGCTATTCAGTTGTTTTTGCAAACTTTAGTTTAGTGCCAATACACGCCAAAAAACAACAGTAACTTTTTATATTCTAGAAATATCCCTCGACTCCCTGCACCAGTCCGTCTGCCAGATTTTCAAGTGTAGCATCGCTGTGGTCAGAGCATGCGTTGCCAAGCTCTACATCCACTGATGGTACCGTGCTGTATGAGGTCTGTGTCAGGTCTATTGCCATAGAGCCATTACCGTTTATCTTTGCTCCATGAGCGCGCAGTCCGTCTATCAGGCTTGCCCCAAGTGCATCATGCTGCTGCCAGTGTGATGCAACCGGCTCCATTCCCTTTATGCCTCCCGGCACTGATATGTAAAAGCAGCCCTTATCGTAGCTTAGTCCGTCGCCATCCCAGTGCAGAGCAATATGACAGTCTGCCGCATTATTGCAGATGACAGTACGTGCCACATTGTCAAGCTGTACATCGCTTCCGTCTCTTACCATAAGCACATCATAGCCTGCCGCAAGCAGCTTGTCCTTTAATATCTGCGCCATACGGAGTGTGACAGAGCTCTCCGGTGTACCGTCATTAAAGGACATACCACCTGAAACTGCTACTGCTTTTGTTGCACCTGCGCCTGTTGTACCACCCGTGGTCTTTGCCGAACCATCCGGGTGACAAAGAGTCTTCACCGAAGTTCCTCCGCTTGTACCGTGTCCAGCATTGACACCTACTACAATATTTTTGCGGTTTGCTGTTGCCTTGTACATGACCGCACAGCCTGAATTTATCGCTGAATGGTCTGCATACTGCCATGAAGGATTTAGTGATACTGATTCTCCATTCTCATAGGATGCTCTTTCTACATACTGATAAGAGGAATTATTTTCACCTGAATTGTTCTGCTCCTCTTCCTGCTGTTCGGCAGTCTGTTCCTCCTGCTGTGCTTCTGTCTGTTGTGTTTCTGTCTGCTGTGTTTCTTTTGCAGCCTCTGTCACGGCTTCCGTTTCCGTAGGCATCTCGACCTTCTCTGCAGCCTGTGTCTCTGTTGCAGGCTCTGTCGGTGTATCCTGTGCTTTTTTGCCACATGATGCGAGGGTAAATATCATCATGCCTGTAAGTAATATTGCTGTAAATCTTTTCATTTAATAAAGCTCCATTTTCTTTTTCTTACATTATAGACAAACCCATGATATTGTTCAAGTATTAGGCAACATTACTTTCATTTCAAAAATTTCTGCTGTTGATTCCCAATTAAACAGGCGCAGAAATTTAATTCTACGCCTGTTCCTATGGTTTTGAGTTATTAACTGTGGTGTTATGCCGAAAACAGACCTATCACCAACCTGTCAACCATCACCCCTGCAATTATCCCTATCACAAATACAGTACATACTCTTGCAAAATACACCATCTTTGGCTTGGGTGATTCGCGATAGCTTACCAGTCTGGCGGAAAGCAATATCATGCACACGGCTGCTGCTATTGCAATGCAGCCCATTATGATGCGGCTTGTTATACCGGCGCTTTTTAGCTTCCACTCCGTCAGACTTTTCTCATCAATGGTGGTGGATAAGCCGCTCTCGCCCAGCTTATCCTGTATTTTTGTGATGCTTTTTAAGTCTGAAGCCTTTACACAGTACGATGATGCTTTTGGTGTCTCTCCCTGATTTTTTATAAAGCTTTCCGCGGCAGGAATACTTATAAATGCTGCCCCGGAATCAGAATTATCATCCACCACACCTGATATCCTTGCTGCACTTTTTCCTATGATAATGCTGTGTCCTATCCATTTTGCCGCTTCCTGTTTCACCTTGGGCTGCTGCTCTTTCAATTCAATGTCTGACAATGTTGCAAGCATAGGGATATTTATCACAACAGAAAGCCTGCTGCTCTCATCTGAATAATATTCTCCGCATATCACTGTCCCCTCTATCATCGCAGCCTGTATGCCTCTTACACCTATCTCCTTATCCACCGACTGTGTCTGCACGTTGGTGTCTATATCATACACATACGATCCGTTTTCTGCGCCCATTTCACCAAGCTCAGAAGTTGCCTGTGTAAATGCATCCTGCGCACCATCCTCGGCAGGCATCACATATATTCTGGCACTTTCCTTAATACTGCTGCTTAGATCAAGCTTTTGCTGCACGGCATCCGCAAACAAAAAAGCTGCCAGACTTATAAACAGTATTCCCGGAAATGCGATGCTTTTCCACGTTTTAATTCCGTAGCCTGTCATCATTTCTTCCTTCCCATGTAATACGCCCCTGAAACTGCCCCTGCAAGGATTATAAGTCCACCTATTACTGCAAGTGATATCCACCACTGCGAAGCACTTTTCTCTTTCTTCTCATCGCCTGTCGAGGCTTCATCCGGCATCTTATTTATCGTTGTATTGAAGCTAAACTCCTGTGTCTGCTCATTTCCAAATCCATCCTCATACGTAAGCGTAACTGTTCCTGTCGTATCGCCATACTGACTTTTCCCCTCAAGAGTGGTTATAAACAGATTAGTCTCCCCTTCTCCTGCCGTACCGCTTTCCATATTTCCGATAAAGGCTGTCTTGGTCTGCGAAAGTCCGTCTCCTGTCACATCACATCTGACATTGTACACAGTACTTCTTCCAAGATTCATCACCTGAAATGTCAGTGGAATAGTGTCTCCTGCGGTCACATTTTTATCTATATTTGGCATGGTAAGCTTCACATCAAGCGGCTGTTCCACCGTGACCACAAAATTGCCTGTCGAGCTGAGTGTCGAAGCCTTTGGATCATCATAGCTCATGGCTATCTCTATCGGATAATTGCCGTCTGCCGTGCTTTTTGAAGCATGGAATTTAAGTGTCAGCTCTGTGGTCTTTTGTGTGCCGATTTTTCCTATAAAAATAGTATTTGAATCATTTTTAAGCTCTATATCAGCAGATGGCACATTCACGGTTGCTACCAGATTCTGCACTGATTTCTGCCTGCTCGTATTTTTTAATGTAACTGTTACCTCGAAATCCTCACCGGCTTTTACCGTATCTGTATTTATGACACTCTTATCCACCAAAACTACCGGAGCCGATGTGGGTGTCTCCTCCGCCTGTGTTGTATCTGCCGCCCCAGAAGCTGCTGCATTTGGATCAATACCGTCTGCTACCGTCACAAAATTCGTAAATGACTTTTGTACTTCTATGCCGTTTTCATCCTTTCCAGTCACATTTATGATAACCGGATAGATGCCATTCACACGTTTTTCTGAAAGAGTAAGCTCAAAGGAAACGAGAAATATATCTTTAGTTTCTCCTGTACCGTTTATGTATTCAGGCTTGCAGTTAAACTCCTTTTCATAGCTTCGAAATACAAACGGAGAGCTGTCCGTAGCCCCAAGATCTACCGATGCCGTTATTTTATCCTGCTGTAATTTTCCATCGCTTATAAGAGGAAGCACCAATGTTACATTTCCGTTTGCACAGACCGGCTGATAGCCGTTTGCGTATGCCTGCTGCATGCCCTCATATACATTTTTGTTGTCTATGCAAAGTGATACCTCAGACATTGATGCGCCCGAAGCTGCATCGTCCTTTGAAGCAGCATCGTCCTTATGGTCTGCTTCATCCTTCGCGCCTGCTCCCGCCTCATTATCCGGCTTGTCTGCCTGCGCCTGAGTACTCTTCCCCTCCTGCATAACAGCACTATCCGACTTGGTATCAAGCGTGCTTGCATGCACTACGAGTATAAAATGATAGCTTAAGCACATTATGATCACCAACAAAATACTCACAAATTTTTTCACTTTATTTCCTCCATGTATCCATCATCCATCTCGCAGACCGTGTCACACAGCTCATCTATATCAGCCTGATTGTGGCTTGCGAGAATTATTGTCTTTCCCTCCGCGCGCAGCTCCTTTATCAGATTTCTGATCTGCGCTACACCATGCTTATCAAGTCCGTTAAACGGCTCATCCAGTATCAGAAATGATGGATTCTCCATTATTGCCTGCGCTATTCCGAGTCGCTGTCTCATTCCCAGACTGTACTTGCTGACATTTTTCTTTAGCCCCGGATCAAGCCCTACTCTCTCTATCGTCTCTACTATGCGCTTTTCATCGGCAATCCCCTTAAGAGATGCCAGAATCTTTAGGTTCTTTAGTCCGGTTGCTCCCGGTAGAAAGCCCGGTGTCTCTATGATAATTCCCATATCATCCGGGAAATCCATATCCTTTCCAACCTCTTTTCCATTGATGAGCACACATCCCTCATCAGGTCTTAAAAAGCCGCATATGCATTACATCATGACTGTTTTGCCACTGCCGTTATTGCCGACAATGCCATGTATCCTTCCTGCCTCAAACTCCCTGTTGATACCATGAAGTATTTCTTCTTTTCCAAAGGATTTGTGCAGATTTTCTATTTTTATTGCAGCTTCCATGCTACTTTCCTCCTGTTCCGGTAAATTTGAAATTGTAGCCTCGCACTGCCCAAAGTGCTGCGATAAAGCAGACTAGCACGAGCACTATGCAGATCAGGTAGCTCTGCCACAGCCTTGGCAGCATATCAAGCCCGAAATTGTGCATATAAAATGTGGCATGGTTTAAAGGAGATACCCAGCCCACCCATACATTTACCTTATAGGCTTCGTAATCCGGTATATTAAATATTCCTATGATTGTCTGCGGATTCAGTAAGAACCCATATATACTGAAGCCAAATGCTGCAAGTACTCCGCCTATCTGCCCGAATTTCAGGTTAAATAAGAGCATGAGAAATACCAGAATGAGCGAATAGCACAGCATGAGCAAAAATACTATAGCCGCACAGCCGTATGGAGTAGACATCCCCATCGCTTTTACCGATGCCGGCACTGCCAGCGCCTCACCGGCCTTTGAGTATCCCAGTGCAACCGCAGTATTGCTCCATACATTTCCCACGAAAGCCTTTCTCATGCTGATAAATGCTGTCGCAGACATCACAAATACCATATAGACGGATGTGGCAAGAAGTATGTAAATTGCCTGTCCGAGCAGCCATTTTTTCCTTGTCGTTCTCATAAGAAAAAACGGTGTGGCATTTGTGACAAACGGCATATCCGCAAAGAGAAATATCAGAATCATCGATGATAACAGTATTGAGTTGCTATCACCGAAGGTCCATATGAAGGGCTCCAGTATCTGCATGGAAGTATCATATTTTTCCGCGAATGCAACTATCTTATCCGATAGCAGAAAACAGAATATAAATGCAATCGAAAAGCTTAAAAATATACGTGGATTTTTCTTCCATGTCCTGAAATTATACAAAGCCACCATAAATACCTGTTTCATATTCCATCAAGCCTCCTCTCCATAGCCGGTATCAGAAGCACCGTGATAAGCATACTGACAAAAATCAGAAATATCACTGCGCCCGCCTCACCAAATTCCCAGTTCCCTGCCGACGGACAAAGCCACTCCTTCGGATTTATGATATACAGCTTTTTTAAGTATCTCTCATGCAATATTATCAATGTATACTCGAGCACAAACGGTGACGCATAAGCCATATATCTGCTTGCGGTGAGTACCGAAAAGAGCATTCCGATCAGTGAAAACACCATTCCGATGCAAAAAAATAAGACATACGTTGCGTCTGTCTTTTCAGCCGTCCCCTGCTTCTCCATCGGCAGCAATATAAGGCGCAGCAGATTGTAGTACACTCCGGTTCCCAGTGTACATGCCGCTCCTCCGCTTATAGCTGCCGCAAGTATTTTTGCACTTATGTAATGCCACCTCCCGGCTCTCGGAAGATAGCTCTTTATAAATCCGGAGTCTATCTCCTCGAGAAATGCCGAGGTATACGGCAGGGCTGCAAATACCGGAAGAAGCAGGCACAGGGCATCAGACTTTATGGCATTCTGCAGCACCGTAAGATGAGTGCCATAGGCAATAAGCCCCTCCCTATAATCGCCTGCCGCTTTCCAGAAATCCGCAAAGCCGCCTATCCCAAGAGCAAACACGATTCCTGCGACCGCAAGGAAAAACAAACGACCTGTCAGTGCCTGCTTTATGCATGATGAAATTGTATTATTTATCCGTAGCTGTTTACTGCTTTCCTGCGCTCTATCCATATCAATAACCAGCCGTCACATCAATGACGCTTCCATCCACCGCGTTTACTGCAAGAAGAATCCATGGCTGCTGTTCTGAATAATTGTCTCCTCCAAAATCGATATTATAATCGCCGTAAAACAGCCATGCCGGTGTGAGAAGTCCGTTTCTGTCACTGCCGCTGCTCCTTACACGCATAAGTCCCAGCCTTACCTCATATACTGTTGCAGTTGCCTTTATCTCAACATCTCCATCTTCATGTTCTTCCAAATCACCTCTTGTGGTTAGAGGCATCATCTGTTCAAAGATATCCTTTGCCTGATCAAAGGATATGATACCGACATTGTCTGATACCTCCTCCTCTACCATTTGAGGAAATTCCCAGCTAAATGCAACAATACCATTTTTATCCACAATAATACGGATTTTCTCATACAGCCATGTAAGAGTAGTATCATCCTTGTCAGGTACATAATCTGAGCTTGTCGTTGCGCTTTGAATACCATTTATATTCTGCACAAGATTAAACACATATGCTGTATAGTTGTCTGCTGAAATCATTTCTGCATCCTGATTGTATTTATCCGTATCATCAAATTCTTCCTTATATTTGTTTCCTGCTGCACAACCAACATCATAAATTTCCCAGTCCATACCTATTTTCTGTACAAAGTCATCAACATATTTTTTGGCATCCTCCTCGCTTATTCCAATCTTCTTTTTTTCATCATCTGTACATGAAGCTGCCTGTGTCGTCAATATACCATCGTAATGATAGTCTTTAACATTCTCATATCTGGCATATGAACTAAAACTATCCTCGTCAGATGATGAGCAGATATTAAGTTTTTCTTTTTGATCCTTTGAGCTTACATTTAATTCCTTGGTTTTTGTTGTACCGCTTACAGTCTCCTGCTCCACATCCACATACGAGGAATCCTTTGGCACATATTTCAATGTGCTCTCATCAGGTGCTGTTTTCCGTTCCTCTTCATATTCCTTGATAACACCCTCATGTGTTTGTATAATACTCTCTTTATCAGACTCTGAAGTATCCGGATCATCTTTAACATTTGCAATATACTTTTTTTCTTCCAATATCAGATTATCTATTATCTGCTTTGTACAGTCTGAGCCTGTTGTAGTATAAGCTCCATCCGGGAAAAAATAGTCATACAGCTTATCAGCTATCTCCTGCGATAATTCACCACTTTTTACTCGATACATAGGTATGGTATCCTTTGTAGGGAGAGTAACAGGCACATTGTCAGCTACTATCTTTACCTTTCCGTCATCGCTTTCATAATTAAAATCGTAAGTATCGGTGGTAGTCTCTATTATGTCCTTTAAGGTGCTTCCGTCCTTTGGAGTTTCCTTTGCGGCTTTCTCAAGCCTGTCTATGTTTTTCTGTGTGACAAGTGATTTGTCAGGTGTTTTCTCACAGGCTGTCATTGAAAAACACATTATTGCAGCCATCAGACAAACTATTTTTCGTTTCATAAGTTCCTCCTCGTTTTCTTTGATGATATGATTTTATTCCCTTTTATGTTTTCAAGTCATCAAAGAGTTGTAAGAGAATTGTAAAGAAAAAATACTGCCCTCCTGCAAGCTGCTTTCCACAGAAAGCTTCGAGTGGTGAAGTTCCGCAATCCTCTGGCACAATGCCAGTCCCAGTCCAAAGCCCTCCTGATTTCTCGAGGCATCTCCCTGATAAAATATCTCAAATATATGCTTCATATCCTCCTTTGAAATTCCTCTTCCGTTGTCCTTTACCGATATTCCACTGCCTGTTATATTTACTTCAATCCTTGTCGCACCTGCCTTTTTTGCATTGTCACAAAGATTGGTTATGAGCATGACAAGCATATCTTTGTCGCCCCTTATGCTGCCATTTTCAACTGTCAGAAATATATCGTCCCGGCCCTGCCATATCATCTCAAGATGTTTTTTCAGCTCCTCAAGCTCTATGTCCTTAAGCTCTATCTTATCCGCTGTAAGTCCGACCAGAGCAGTCAGTTTGCCCGACAGGCTGCCGAGTCTTTTTGCCTCAATGTCCATAAATTCGAGTGCTTCTTGCTTTTGTGCATCAGTCAGCTTCATATTCCGAAGCGAATAGGCATAGCCACAAATTGCCGTTACCGGAGTCCTCATCTCATGGGAGAGCGCATGTATGAGCCTGTTTCTCGCCTCCGAGGTCTCCTCAACCTCTGCGATATGTGACTCTACAGCCTTTGCCATCGTATTAAAGCTGTGCGAGAGTGATGCCAGCTCATCCTTTCCTTTTACGTCTATCTGACGCTGATACTGCCCTTGTGATATGGCATCAGCCTCATCCTTAAGCTGCTCTAACGGTCTTAGTAATTTTTTCAGGAAAACAATCATACTTACTGCCGCAGCTAATGAGATAACAATTCCAATCCCCACACACAGCGCAATCATCCGGTATATCTGTCTGTAAAGCTCTGTTATATCGCGCACTATACATACCTGATAGATTCTGTCATTGATATTGATATCCACTCCGCAGATGTAATAGTCTGCTCCTTCTGTATGCACGATGTCGCTTTTCGTCTCCCCCTGCATCTCAATATTACTCTTATCCTCATTCAACCCAAGTATCGTTGGCGCATCAAGTCCGGAATCGTTATATATTATCTCATCACCACACTGCAGCACATACTCCGTGTCAGAATCCGAATACTGCGTCTGCTTAAAAAAGTAGTATTTCAGCTTTGTCTCCGCTGTAAGCTCTTCAACTGTGCTTTCTATGTCACTTTTGTTTGTATAAAAATTAGCCACAAGCTTTTCCAATTCTGTCTTTGTATAGCTTGTGGTACTGTTTAACATATTTTTTTTGCTGACATATATCATAAGTGTGCAGCACAGTGTAAGAGAAATCAGCAAAAATCCAAGTGTTCCAATCGTTATCCTGCTACGAAGCTTCATTCTCCTACCTCCAGACGATATCCAATCTTTGGCACAGCTACTATACGAAGTCCTGTCTTCTTGCGTAATGCCGCCACATGCACATCGACAGTTCTCGTCTCTCCCTCGAAATCTATTCCCCATATCGCATTCAGCAGCTTTTCCCTCTCCAGAGCGATATTTCTGTTTTTCGCAAGGGTACAAAGCAAATCATACTCCATAGGTGTCAGGGATATCTGCTCCTTTTTCTTTAAAACTATGTGCTTTTTCATATCAATGGTAATGTCATCAAGCTCGATGATATCATCGCTTTTTCCTGTACGCTTTAATATTTTTTCTATGCGCAGCAAAAGCTCAAGCATCTCAAACGGCTTTACCATATAGTCCTCAGCCCCGCCCGAAAGGCCTTTTACCTTTGATTCAAGATCGCCTCTCGCGGTCAGATATATCACCGGAATATCTGCTTTGTTGAGTGGCTCGAGCAGACCAAAACCATCAACCCTTGGCATCATGATATCCACTATCGCAAGATCTGCCGATGCTCCTGTTGCGAGATAATCGAGCACTTCCTGTCCGTCCTGCATGGACACCGTCTCGTAGCCTGTAATATTTAAATTCATGCATATCATTTTATTGATTGCAGTTTCGTCCTCTGCGACAAGTATTTTACTCACTGTTTAACTCCCTCTGCTCCCTGCAGCAGCCCATCTGTCACAAGAAGCTTATCCTTTATATCTGTGCCATCATTAAAAGGCATAATGCCTGTGGTCTTGTACATATTATAATAAAGTTCAGGAATTTTTTCATCTTTTTTTCACATATATCGATTTGTGATTAAGTATTTGAAATCCATCACATTATATTGTAATATATGTATATAATAACATCAAAATATTACTAGGAGGATATGCTATGTCTTCAACAATTATAAAACCGTCTGCCGCTATAAGGCAGAACTATAACGATATATCTAATCTGGCAAAAGAAACCCATTCACCGATTTTTCTCACCAAAAACGGAGAAGGCGATCTGGTTGTAATGGATATCGAAACGTATGACCAAAGGGAAAAACAGTTAGAATTACGCGAAAAACTTGTTGAAATTGAAGAAAGACGTCAGGCTGGAATAAAAGATACTCCCGCCCGCGATTTTTTATCTGAATTAAGGGAGATTTACAACAAATGAAATATAACGTAGATATATCACCGGATGCCAAAAAGGAACTCAATAATTATATTTCAGGTGCAATGGAATTCGGCTCCGAAACTGTGAGCAAAATATTAGATGCTTTTGATGAATGTATCTGTATTTTGGAAACTACTCCAAATGCCGGTTTTGATAAATTAAAATATATCCCCGCAAAATACAAGGTTATACATCTCTGGAAACACTACTGGATGATTTTTCAAATATATGAGGATGAACATTGTGTCAAAATTGATTATGTGATAGATGATCGTCAAAATTATGGACGATTTGTTCATTGAAAATATCATAATATCGGATGTTACTGTTCACCCGTCCAAGGCGCTTTGGAAAGACTCTTGGCATGAGCATGCTGCGCTCTTTTTTTGAGATTGGCACGGACAAATCACTGTTTGACGGATTATATATTTCACAGAATAAAGCTCTTTGTGATGAGCATATGGGCAAATATCCAGTTATATTTCTTACTCTCAAGGGTGTTGAAGGTCTGACCTTTGCAAAGGCAAAATCCATGTTGAGCGAAATAATAAAAGATGAGGCAGACCGACATTATGTTCTCAATTCAAGTGAAGCTCTTACCTCTGTTGACAGAGAAGCTTTCATGAAAATCCTTACCGGTAATGAAGAAAATATTGAAAACAGTCTGAAAACTCTTTCCCGACTTTTATATAAGCATTACGGCAAAAAGGTGGTCATCCTGATAGATGAATACGATGTGCCCCTCGACAAGGCATACCAGAACGGCTACTACCATGAGATGGTCTCTCTCATACGAGGCTTGTTCGGACAGGCGCTAAAGACCAACGATTACTTACAGTTTGCTATTTTGACAGGCTGTCTTCGCATATCAAAGGAAAGCATTTAAACAGGCGTAGAGAGACTAGCTCCACGCCTGTTTACTATTCTTTTAATACACATTTTGTAAGTCAATATATTAATTATTTCTTTCTATTATCATAAACACCAAGTACTTGTACTATTAATGCAAGCAACATAATAATAAATAAACCTATACTATTTCCATATAAAAATATAGTAAATGCCTGTATTGCAACAACTACCCAGTTACCTACTAATAAAATAAGTTCAAGGTTATTTTTCATATTCATTCCTCCATCTCAAGTTGTGTAGATGATGCCACTATCTATACTTGATATCTCCTGATACTGTCTCTCGCTTTTCTGTTCTCTCTCATAATCCATAATTTCAGAAAGTCTCTTCATTGAAATATTTGCTTCCTGAATGGATAACTGAAAGCTTACCAGATTGCAAACTTCCGATATAATACTTGAAAAATTTTATTATGTTCATATATTTTAATTATTTCTTTTTATTATCATAAACACTAAATACTTGAGCTATTAATTCAAGCAGCATAATGATAAAAAGCCCTATGCTATTTCCATATAAAAATATAGTAAATGCCTGTATTGCAACAATTACCCAGTTAATTATTAATAAAATAAGTTCAAGATTTTTTTTCATTTTCCCACGTCCTTGTTCTATTTTCTTAGGTGCCTCATATTTGATTAATATAATCATCAATTTTATTTTTCACATACAATAAGGTATTCCTATACTTGCCCGGAATATTTGCCCAACAGTCATATAGCAGAATCATATCTTTCTTTTTATTAATTTCCAATTCTTTTTTCCATTGATATGAATCAATTACTTGAAGAAAATAATCGAAATAATCTCTCCACAATTTTGAATATTGTCCTACATATAATTTCATTCTCAGTACAACATTACGGATATTGCCTACATAATCCTCATTCTTGCTAAATAGAGCATAAAATACATACAGTGTAACAATATCAAGTTCCTTTATGTCCGGCGAAGTACTGATTTCCTCCGGTTCCCTAAAAAGTCTTTTTAATATATTGTTTACATATGCCGGTTCTGTATAATCATTATCATATATATTCTTAGCCAGTCTCCTCTTAACCATGCCAAGAACATAGTTTTTATTTATATCATCATCATAGAAATTTTCTACCCTGCAACCATCATAAACTTTATTCAAATACAAAGCTCCATTCCCTCTTCTGATGTTGCGAAGCTTGAAATTATCTCCATGAAATTTCCGCTCATAAATCATGTCCAATGCTTCAAACTCTGCAAATAAAATAATCACTATCAGCGCTCCTGCCGGTTTAAAGCATAAAAACAAAATCATTACACTAATACCAAAAATATATCTTCCGATCTTTCTTGCAATTATACCCTCTCTTAAAATTCGAATCATCTCTTCGTATGAAAATCTGTTATACTCTTCATCATCAATAAAATCACAATAAACAACCTCAGGTTTTTTCCCAATTTTCATCTCGAGCTTCCCATCTACACTATTTATAAGAAAAGGGAAAATGCATAATGGGCACTTTATTGAATACCTGATTCTCAAATATAAAAATCTACTCAATGCTGTAACCTGTAGCATTATAATATCTGACACTGTAACTGAGATTACAAATATAGTAAACGATACTATCCAGGTGTAAAAATCTCCCTTAGAAAATAAAACTCTGTAATCTAAAAATGTACTGACAACAATCCCCATTATCGAACTACAAAATATACCAAACAAATAAAATTTTATACAATTAATCCCATTTCTTAGCATTATCACCATCATCCTCAACTGTTGTTAATTTCTTTATATCCTATAATCCATATATCTTCAACCATAAATACATGAATGACACGAATTCGTACATGTTTGACATTCAATCAATAATATTCGATTATATAAAAACAGTACCACTTATTCTAAATTGTTTTCAACACCTTAAGAATGAGCGGTACTTTTTTTGTAACGAATGGTAGAAACATATTTAGCAGACTTATTTCTAAGATAAAAATAACATGAGACTGTTATTTATTATTTTTATAATTCTTAATCACAATTAACACGCAGCTTATTATTGATAACATACAGCAGAACAGCAATACAATACATGTCACAATATTCCCTCTGCTCGGATGATTGTAAAAATTCACTCCATACATTATCGTTACTATTCCTATGCACGAAGTAATTATTCCTATAACTATCTGTAGCTTTAACAATTTCATTCTATCCATCTATAAATTCCTCTCCAGATTCAATGTTTCTTTGTTTATTATTTCTTTTGTTCTAATTAAAAATACTCTATAATAAACTCAATTACTTTCTTAAACTTTCCTTGAATAATCATTCCAATAATTCCCACTATAACAATAATTATTCCTATATAAAACATAACATATGAATCAATAAACCATGTTGTTATTTCCATTATTGCACATCCTATGACAAAAATCATTACTGACAAATTAGAAACTATTTTTTTCATTTATTCTCCTTATTTTGTCCGATAATTTTCATTAGAAAATAATCTCTATTTTTCTTTCTTAATCATAATTATCTTCATATCTCTTATAGTTATTTGTGGCAAATCTGGCCAACCATGTATCAGGCGGAAGTGTCCATAAAATCACCAAAATCCACACTATGATACCGATAGCCCTGTAAACACCACAAAGCTCCGTGCATGGTGCAATATCCAGACACGCAAATACAGAAAAAACACCACAAATAATAAATGCAATACCAAAATACACCAACCAAAAATTATTCTCCCAGCGATTCTCAAAGAAAAACCCTTTTATTTTTCTCCGCTGTAATATAAGCAATACCACACCGGCTATAGTCATCGCTATATTAGCCGCTTGATAAACATATATTCCCAATATAAATGCAAGTAGTATCGCAGAAATAAAGACTCCGCATATTCTTGCTCCGGCTATGCCATCACTTGACACTTCATCTTTGATATTACTCATAGCACCTTTAATCTGTATTATAAAAAATACCAAATAAAACATAAGACCTGCTATCACAAGTCCAAGCCATTTGGGCAAGCCGAAAACTGCTTCTCCGATAAAGCAGCCTATTGCCAAAACACATAATTGTATGAATAAAACTTTTAAATTATTCTTCATAATCCCCCTTAATTTGTCACTCCTGTCTGCAACCATTCCTGCCTCTTCAACTGTTGTTAATTTCTTTATATCCTATAATCCATATATCTTCAACCATAAATACATGAATGACACGAATGGTACTCAACAAATTTAGCAGGCTTATTTCTAAGATAAAAATAACATGACAAATACCATATTTCAATAATAACCCCGTGAACGTTGTACTTAACTACTCAATACCTATTTTTATCATATTGTATTATACCTCTTGAAATTATCTATAGCTCAATTATAGACAAACTCACAGTATTTTTCAAACAAATAAATTATAACCATAAATGCTCTAAATTTTTAGATGATTTGAATATGTCTTAAATCCGCGATATCACAAGCTTTCCATCCTGCACATCAACCCTGACCTTATTAGACTCTATCCCCGCTGCCTCAAGCATCTCATCAGTGAGTTTTATCCTGTGTGCCTTGTCCAATACCGTATATTCCATTGCAGGGTGTTTCTTCAATTTCTCCGTACTTACCTTTCCGTCAGATATAAGCACTGTGCGGTCTACACGGCCTGCAAGTGCCATATCGTGTGTCACTATGATGATGGTTATACCAAGCTCTTTGTTCAGCTTATGAAACAGCTCATAGATTGTATCAGCAGTCCTTGTATCCACAGCTCCGGTCGGTTCATCCGCAAGCAGTATGTCCGGCTTATTTGCCAGCGCCACCGCTATCGCTGCGCGCTGCTGCTCTCCTCCAGATAGCTGAGCCGGAAGCTTATCCTTATGCTCCTGTAATCCCACTGCATTTAACAGTTTAAGGGCATAGCTTTTATTATTATCCTTGCGCTTTTTTGTAATTTCTCCGTGTTTTAAATTATCGGTATTACCTGCATTTTCAAACATCATCACTGCCTCGACATTCTGCAGCACAGTCAGGTATGGGAACAGATTTTTGGCACTTTTCTGCCACACAAAGCCTACTTTGTCCCTGCGGTATCTCACCATTTCAGCTTCTGAATATGTGGAAATGTCTTTTCCGTCAATAGTGAGTACTCCTGCCGTTGGAGTTTCCAGTCCTCCTATCATATTTAAAAGGGTGGATTTTCCGCTGCCGGATTTTCCTATTACCGCAAGCATCTCCCCTGTTTCCACCGTCAGGTCAAGCCCCTCCAGTGCCATCACCTTTTTATCGTCTGTCTCATATATTTTTACTAGTCCATCGCAGTTTATCATCTGGTTTTCCCCTTTTAATTTAAATTACTATGCCGTCACTAAGCTCAAACACTTCATCTCCCAGCTCCATCAGGTTCGGATCATGCGTGGTCATAACTATTGTGATGTCCTCATCGTCTATCAACTCACGGAACAATCGCATGACTTCAAATCCAGAAGCGGTATCAAGTGCTCCTGTCGGCTCATCCGCAAAGACCACCTTCGGGCGATGAACCACAGCGCGCGCTATCGCAACTCTCTGCTGCTCACCTCCCGATAACTGATCCGGCATATGATCCATGCGCTTTGAGAGTCCGACACGCTCCAGCAGCTCTGATACTCTGTCATGCGTATTCTCATTTATCACATCGTTTTTTGCATCTCCAATGTCATTATCCATATCAGTCAAATTCTTCCGTATCTGACGTTTATTTTTCGCAAGTCTAAGGGCAAATTCCACATTCTCATATGCCGTCATCGTGGGAATTAGTGCTATAGACTGGAATACAAATCCCATCTCATACCGCCTTAGCATTTCCCGGTCTTTCTCGGTCATATGCTCGAGGTTTTTATCCAGAAACTGCACACTTCCCTCTGTCGGCATATCAAGCGCACTAAGGATATTAAGAAGTGTGGTCTTTCCGGAGCCGGAACGCCCTTTTAAGATGGCAAGTGTTCCTTTTTTTATCTCCATGGATACTCCGTCAAGTGCGTGGACTGTTGTACCATCTCCCGCCTTGAAATATCTTTTTATATTTTGAGCAATTATCGCATTTTCCATATGTCACGACCTCATTTTTTACATGCTAACTATCTTCTCCAAGCCTTAGTGCCTGTGCTATCTTCATACTCTTAAGCAGTCTGCTGATAACCACATAGCATACGGCTACAGCCACGAAAAGTACTCCTGCAAGCTCCAGCATATCAGATGGATAAATATATACATTTACTCCGATATTGTGTTTCTGCGGCAGATATATGATCGATATGAGCCTTACAAACATCGCTGTTGCAGTTATACCTATGCCTGCTCCCGCAAGAAGCGGCAGAAATGATAAAAATATCTGCTCGTTTAAAAGCATTGCTTTTACCTCTCTCATTCTCATTCCCATTGCGCGGTATATACCAAACTGCAGCTCCCTCTGTTTTAGTGTCATAACCCAATACAGCAAAAATCCTACTGAGCACACTATCAGTGAAAGTATAAAACTTAATGTAAACATACCGTTTGTGATCTGCACTGTGGCTGAGTTTTTATTCTCGTCTATAAGCTGCTGCGCGGATGTTAAATTTTTGTATATATCATCCACCGTTTTCCCCTTTGACAGGTTCATCCACACACTGTACGGTGTCATGCCGAACTTTTCCACAACCGTAGCATAATTTGCAACGATCAGGTATTTCTCCTGCTCGGTCACATTTCCTTCTACATCTGTCTCATAGGTGTAACGCTCGTAGCCCGGAAAACCTTTTACTATGGCACATACCTTTGCATTCTCGGATGCGTAGATCTGATCATCATCGACAGCCTCCGGTACATACCTTGAGTAATTTAAGCTGTCACCAACTTTAAGTCCCAGAGCTTTTGCCAGATTTGAGGAAATGATGACTCCGTCCGGCTCTTTTGCCAGCTCATTCAGGTAATTGAACCAGTGCGCGTCATTAATATCATCATTTTGGTCACTCTGCAATTTCGCAGTCTCACCGAATTCTTTTGTGTTTATCGCCATAAGATATGCATCCGAAATCGAACCACTGCCTGCGGAAATGTCTACCCGCTCGTCCTCAAGCACACGCGTGACACCGTCACAGATGCCCTCATTTTTGAGCGACTCGTATTTACCGAAATCAGGCTCGTCATACATCCAGTTTACAGAGCCATCTTTATTCTTCTGTATCCTGAGTCTGAAATCTTCGTTGTATATCGCATCACAGCCCACATTGTAGACGATCCGCTGCTCCATATTGCTGTTCATGGTGCGCGCCATATTCGCGTCAAAAATACCGCCAGCCACTGTCATGATAAGAAATACTGCCAGAAATCCCTGATTGTATCTGGTTCGTTTCAGCTGTAAAAATGATGCATACATTGCCGGAGAAAAATGCTTTTTAAAGAGCCTGTCCACAAGCAGAATAATAAGTCCGGTAAGTCTTACGCACAAAAGTGCCACTGCAAATATAAAAAGCGAATTGTCCAGTATCATGACAGGATCTATGCTCCTGTTCTCAAGAACAGATATCGCAAGCGTACTCTTCTGCTTGTTGTAATTGTAAAGCAGATATGCTGACAGAGCCAAAAGTATAACGTCTATAAAGCATTTCTCCCAAAGAGGCTTTTTCTTTGATATTCGTTTCCTGCTGCTGCGCTCTGATATGGCATCCTTTGATTTTTTCCACACCGGAACTGTGATAAACAGCACCATGATAACTGCCGCTGCCACCGCATAGACAAGCATCTGCCATACAAATCTGTAAGTGCCTATATCCTTTGCCGTAAATCTTAAAAATCCGTCTGTAGATGCGGCAGCCCGGCACATTATATATCCGAGTACTATTCCAAGTACACAGCCCGCAAACGCTATTATTCCTGACTGCTGCAGGTACAAAATAAATACCTGTAATTTTGTCGCACCGCGGCTTCTTAAAACAAGTATGTCATTTTCCTCGAGCGAAAGTATCTGTGCAGATATCATTCTTATAAATAAAATCAAAAGCACAAGACACGGCAGCTCCAACGCCCAAAGCATCAGCTTTATCGTCTTCTGCTGTGTAAAAAAGCGCTCCAGCGTATCACGGATGTTGTCATTGTAGAGCTTGTCAGCCTCCTTAAACTGCTCCATATAACCGTCATAAAGTGAGGCATTTTCCGTGTTGATCTGTCTGTAATCCAGCATGAGAAAATCACTGTAGCTGATATTGTCCTCGCTGTAATACTGCATCATTTCGTCAAAAACATCCTGCGAAACAAATATCACATCGCCCATATCCGAAAGCGTCTTGGCCCAATATGGATCGTTTATATCTTTTTCACGGCAGATCTGTGATATGACGAAAGAAATTTCCTTTTTCCCACTGCCATCAGGTACATGTAAATAGATTTTTTCACCTGCTACAAGTCCGTAGTGATCCATTGTCTTTTCGCTTATACTGCATTCGAATGTGGCTGTGTCAGTCTGAGATTTTACAACATCCGCGTACTCCGAAAGTCCCGGCAGATATCCTATTGTAAAATAATGGTTAAGTCCTCCAAACTCTGTATCTGCGCGTCCTCCTGAGAGTGTGATAAGCTGCTGTGAGGAAACCTTGTTTATATCCACATATTCAGTCCACTTCTTTTCGTATCCTGACAGCTTATCAAGCACTGACTGCGAATCAGGATAATCTGCCACCGCATATGTTCCCTCGCGGCTCATCCGTGCTGGAAACTCATTCTGCTGTGTGGCATGATCCGTAAAAAGTCTGTCGAGTATCTGATTGCCCGCGCCCTTTTCAAACATAGGGTGGCACACAAAAAGTGCTATAAACAAAGCCACTCCCATAAGCAGACACAAATTTAACCATTTTCTGTTTTTTAATTTATTAATTACGAAGCCAAACATATTTCATCGCCCTCATCAATACCGTAAAGCACAAGTGTATTGCTGCCTGATGTATAATCGCTCAATATTACCGGCTGCTTTACCACGCTGTCCCCATCAATTTTCCACACATAGTAGGATATATCATCTTTGTTCATCGGATTGATCTGCTTGTGTATGATCGAAGTCGGCACCACTACCACCTTTTTAAAAGAAACATAAGAAAACTTTACAGCAGATGCCCTGGTCAGATCATCTGGTATTCCATTGTCAAGTTTTATATAAAATGCTGCATTTCCATATCCCGAATCTGTGATTCCTGTAATATGCACACCTTTATCATCCTGATTTATATATCCCTTTTGAGCAACACTACCGTAACCGGCAAAACCGATACAGCTTCCGTAGATCGTTGTACCGTCCAGCTCAAGTGATACGCGCTCTCCCACATCTGCTATATTGTCCTTATATACTTTATAGCTATTGCTATCCTTTACCTGAACCAGCAGTACGTCCGTGGAATTTCCGGTTATCTGCAGGATATCTGAGCCTTCCTCCACATTATCTCCTGCCTTGACACTCACCTTTGAAACTTTTCCGTCATTTTTGGCATATACTGAAATATTTCCTTTGCCGTCATTTCCTGCGCTTATGCTGTCATATGCTGACTGTAGCCTGGAAAGCTGATAGATGTGGTCTGCACAGGCAAGTTTTTTCTGCAGATTCAATAATTGTAAATTCAGTTTCAACTGCTGCTCATCATATGCTGTATCCGGCTTTTCATCCTGCCGGTTATTTTCTTCTGCGCTACTACCACCTTCAGATAAATCTTTTATCTGTTTATCGTAATCAGCAATCTTCTGCGCATAGGATTCATTCTCCGAGTCGATCGCATTTTTCGCCTCTGTTATGGCAGCTTTGCCCTCTCCGGTATCCACCACGTAAAGCAGCATGCCCTTTTCTACCGTATCGTCCTGCTTCACATTGACCGATACGATCTGCCCTTCATAATCACAGGTTTCGGTTATCGTCCCTGCGTCAGATCTGCTGTAGCGCACACCGTAGTTTGCTATATCAAAGTCAGACCTTGTTACCGTATATTTGCTGTACTTTGTCGGAACCTGATCTGTAGAATTATAGTAGACCAGCTCCCCCTCTTTTAAGCCCTCTGTGACATGTGTATAGTTTTCATCAGACTCACCTGTTGTTATGATGCGTTTCTCGCGGCCACCTTCATTATTTTTCACATAGACATATCTGGTATCGCCATCCTTATAGATGGAATCTTTTCCCACGACAAGTGCCTGATCCACTTTTGTCTTTTCAAAATATACCGGATACATCTGTCCTGCCGTAAGAAACAGCTTTTCCCTGCTTTCCACGCACACATCCGGATAGCGGTTGTTTATCTTCGAAAGTACCAAAACCTCTGATGTATATTGAGACTCGGTGACATCATATTTTTCTCCATCGACTATCACATATTTCTTGTCATAATCGCTGTATTTGTACTCATTTATAGCTGTGCCCTTTATATCCAGCACAAGGTCATCCGTATCTGAGACAATGACTATATTCTCGTATGCCGCAGCAGACCTTCCATCTGTCAGCTTCTTAGTGTAAGTGACAAGACCGCTGTGGGCTGCCTTAAGCTTTCCATCATCAACAATCTGCTGATATAAAGCCATCTGCTCATTGATCTTTTGCACTCGGTATTCGTGAAGCTGCTTATCGTACCGCTGATTTTCCTGTTCTGTGGCAATCTGCGTATTGTAATCATCTTCTGTGCTCTCTTTTTTCTCAATCTGTTCTGTTGAAAATTCGTCCGTATCCGCAGCCTGACTCTCCCATAATTTGATCTGCGTATCCGAGATCTGAGCGGATATCTCATATGTCTCATTCTCATGCACCAGCGCAGCCTGACATTCCTGCAACTGTTTTTTTGCCTCATCCACATCACAGACCGCAAGCACATCTCCAGCATTTACCGTATCTCCCGGCTCCACATATATCTGTGAAATGTTTACATTGGCACTGTAGTAATTGCAGTAATCCCTAGGAACTGCGGTAGCCATCAGCACCTGTATGGAGCCGATCGTACCGTATTCCACAGGTCTGTAGGCTTCATTTAACGCTACAGGTTCTTCAAGCTCCGGTAGGCTGCTTTCTGTCATTTTTCCACAGCCGCCTGCCACAAACGATACACATATCCCCAGTACTGCCAGCTTTTTTATTGATAAAAGGTTTCTGATCTTCACTGCAAAACCACCTCATCCCCGCT
>OIXL01000052.1_pt1 | contig 72677 bp, 74 predicted proteins | sample 1587761 | NCBI WGS metagenome assembly OIXL01 (sample SAMN03283246) | human gut metagenome | biome: human-associated habitat; material: feces | host: Homo sapiens | place: Peru | collected 2012 | reverse complement strand
AGGATCAACAGTTTCTACTTCTTCGTTCTGTCGCTGTTTGTGATAGGATGCGGACTGACCTGTCTGGAAACGAGTGCCAATCCTTATACTACGGTACTGGGACATCCTGACAAGGCGGAGAGCAGAATCAACCTGTCGCAGTCGCTCAATGGTATCGGATGGATTGTAGGACCGCTGGTTGGCGGACAGCTTCTGTTCTCGGGTGTCAACATTGCCATTCCTTATGCTCTGGTGGGCATCTTCGTGCTTTCTGTGGCACTGGTCCTGTCAAGAATCAAGTTGCCGGACCCAAGGAGAGCGCATGAGGCGGATACGAACGAGATGGTGGAGGAGAAACCGATGCGAGTGATGGCATTCGGTTTCGGTATGCTGACCTTGTTTCTTTATGTGGCTGCCCAGACGGGTGTGAACAGTTTCTTCATCAACTATGCAGAGGAGAGTATTCATATAGAGAAGCAGACTGCCAGTCTGTATCTCGCCTTTGGCGGAATGGGGCTGTTCTTTATCGGCCGACTGGCTGGTGGTGTCATCATGAATTATGTCCAGCCAAGGCTGGTGCTGCTGGTCTGTGCCATCCTCACCTTTGTAGCCACTCTGATTGTGGTGGTATGTAGCGGTACCTTATCTCTCATTGCGTTCTTCGCCCTATATCTGGGAGAGAGCATCATGTTTCCGACTATCTTCTCGCAGGCATTGAGGGATGCGGGTACAAAGACCAAGCTTGCCTCTTCATTGCTTATCATGACGATAGTGGGTGGAGCGGTTGCTCCTGTAATCATGGGGTATATTGCGGATACTACGGGCAGTATGGCGATTGCCTTTCTCATACCGCTGGTTTGTTATGGGGTGATTGGAGGGTATGCGTTATCGAAACGCCACGTTCCTCTTTAAATAAGATTAGCTGCACTCGGCAATTTGAAAGCAAACTTTCATTGCGCTCATTTGCAAAATCTTTAGATAAAAGGAGGATTTTTCGAAAATCACCCCGTCCCTCTTTACCCTTAAAGAGGGCTCCACCTCTCACCCCGACCCTCTCTCCTCAGGAGCGAGGGAGAAAACCGCCCTACTCGGTGCTCGGAACCGCTACGCTCTAAGGTTGGCGGACCATCAAAGGTCTTCGCCATATTTTGCGGGATGGGACCGCCAGGCTGTTGCGGGGGGAGACCTGATGCTGCATCAAAGCCCTCGCCATGGTTGTGCGGGATGGGACCGCCTGGCTAAAGGTGGATAGGATTATTGAAGTGCTGATTTTGTAGTAATTCGCTGATGAGTTGCAGATTTCTTTTGATTTTCTTGGTGGTTTCGAGGAAAAAGCGTATTTTTGCGGCAGATTGCAATTAAAGAATTTAAAAGGAGAACTATTATGGATACATTAGATAAAGAATTTTGGGAAAAACGTGAAGCTGCTATGAAAAGATTTATGGCGGCAAAAGAGCGTAAAAAGGCTCGTGTAGCTGAAATTACTAAGAGCCTTTGTGAGGAATATAAGGAACGAACGGGGGTATATCCTAAATATATAAATGTTTGGTAATGAAACCACTTCCTTTGGATATAATTAATGCTTCTGCTCCTTATGAGGTTTATTGGCATGAAACGTCTCGAACTTATCGCTTTAAAAGTGATTTTGGTGTGGTACTTGCTATTGGCTTTGATGATGATGACATCATTGAAAATGCAGAATCATATGTCTTTTCTATCATCAATGTAAATAAAATACCTTCTCCACGAGACTTGAAAATGCGTGATACGGTGATGCTTATCATAGATAACTTCTTTAATATGAACGAAGCAGCTCTCTTGTATATTTGTGAGAGTGGGGATGGTAAGCAGCATATGCGAAGCCGTCTGTTTGAATATTGGTTTTCCTCTTATCAAATGAAAGATAAGTTTATTTTGATGCCTGTCAGTATCGAAGATATGGAGGGAATTGAAAATTTTGCAGCTTTAATTATTCGAAAAGATAATCCGAATGTTTTAGATATTGTTGCAGAATTTTCAAACACTGTGGCTATGTTTAGGGTAAAACCTAATAGTCATGACTAATTTCTCTTGATATTCTTGATGGGCTTAAAAGTCTTTACGCCCCCTTCGGTTCCCCTTACAGGGGACAGAAACCTTCCTTACCCTTAAGGAAGGCTCCACCTCTCATCTCGGTCTTCTCCCCTCAGGGAAGAAGAGGGAAACCGCCCTACAGTGCTGTGGATGCCCCACCTGTCCCTCTCCCGCGGGAGGGTCCTTACCCTATACCCAAGCCCTAAATCCCTACCATAGGGATTAGGGATGTAACCGCTCCTCCTCGTCGCTCGGAACCGCTATGCTATAAGGTTGGCGGGGCATCAAAGTCCTCGCCATGTTGTGCGGGATGGGACCGTATGGGGAATACAGGTTATAGTGTAAACCACCAATACAGCGTAAGGTGGGTTGAATGAAATATATTATCTTTGCAACCGTTTTAAATTCACATAAAATGGAAAGCAAAGAATATTTTGAAAAGGTCATGCAGGACCACAACCAGAACCGAAAGGGACGTAGCCTGCGTAAGTATTGCAAAGATGAAGCAGTGGATTATGACTGGCTCATCCAGTACAAGAAGAACTATCGTCTTTTATTCCAAGGACTATCGTAAGGTAAAAATCTTGCATTATGATATAAATGGTTGGGTTCTTTGCTCGAAGTGGTTTACTGACGGTAAGTTTCTCAAGCCGTTAAATTTTAGAAAATCAAAACTTTATTCAAAAATACTGATATGTGTTACTGCTTGTAATATAGTAGGGATGCAGTATTGGCGATATATAAGATTCTGAAGAATAATTATTTCGTCCTCTTGACAAAGGACACTATATGAATACTTTTATGACTATTACTTTTTTGCAAGCTTATAATGGCGATGGCATTCACATAGAACACGATGGGCACCATGTTATAATCGATGGTGGACCAAAGTGTGAGGAGTTGGAGTCGTTGGTTGGGGAAATTGTAGCTAATCACGAAATCATCGATTTGCTAATAATTACTCATTACGATGAAGACCATATATTGGGAATTTATAAAATCTTATCAAAACTGTCCTCAACAGTATCGCTAAAAAATATGATTGGCGAAGTGTGGTTTAATGCAACTAAAATAGGGGCTAAAGGAAATCCATATATGTTATCAGCCAATCAGGCATTGAAAATGGGAAAATTGCTTATACGAAATGATGTAAATTGGATTTCCGAAGTGCAAACAGGTAAGCAATTCAATATTGGAAATGATGGATGGTTGGAAGTGATTTATGGAGGTGAAATATTTGAAATAAACGCTGAAAATACCAACTTAAGTAGTGTTTATTGTGATTGGAAAAGTACATTTCAAGTTCTGGAACCTTTTGTTGATGACAAAGTAAAGGATGTATCTCCTGTAAATGCTCAATCAATGATATTGGTTCTACATATCGGCAAAGACAAACAGGTGCTTTTAACGGGTGATGCTACTCCTGATAAATTGTTTGCTGCTCTCGGAGAATATCTGGAAAAGGGAAACTCTAATTGTTTTGAGCTAATCAAGCTTCCTCATCACGGCAGCTACAGAAATTTAACAAAGGATATTCTAGAGCAGGTTGTTTGTTTTGACTATGTGATTTGCTCTAATGGGGATAGATATTATTTGCCTGATAAAAAGGCTTTAATGAAGATTTTCAAGTGGGGGCGAAAAAAGGCGACCGAAAAAATTCGAATTCATCTTAATTACTATGCAGACTTGTTTCCAAAACTGAATATTTCGGAACAAGATATGCAAAATAATCATTTCTTCTGTGATGGTAAACGAATCTTTGAACTATAATTATAACTCTTGTAGTATATCTCTGTTAGTAGCTGGATCTATGCAAAGCGGATCTGGTTTTATCTATGTAACTCCACCTACCTGTGATTACAATTACATCATAACGGCGAAACATATATTCCAGGAGGGTAATTCAACTGTTGCAATTAATAGGCTAAGTGATATTACCGTAAAGAGGTATTTACTTGAGTCTAAGTTAGAAGAGCTTATAGTGAAGCAAGCTTCTTTGGCAAACAGATTGTATTGCTCGGATAAAATGGATTTAGCCATCTTGAAGATTGACAAGGAATGGATGCCTAAAGCTAAAAGAATATATGTCCGGAATATTATGGATGTAGAAAATGAATCTTTGTGTGAATCGGTATCCTTTCCAACAATATTGAGGGATGAGCGAACTAAGCTGACTTTTGAAGTAAAAGACAATGAGCAGTTTTGCTTGAGATTAAAGGATGCTGTTAAAGACATAGCCCATTTTAGTGCGATTTCTGGATCTGGAATATTCTTGAAATCTGCTCCATATCTGATTGGAGTGATTGCTTCATATAGGCTACAAAACTTTGAGCTGAATGAGATTTGCGTGTCTAAAATAGACTGGGGAATCGTTAACTTAGATCTGAAAGCACGTAAATGGTTTCAGCTGGAAATGAATGAGTCGAAATATTCAAAGATTTCAGATAATAGAGAAATCATCAATATAGGCGATGTTCTGGTTAATGGGGTTTCATTTGATTTCTACAGAGGTATAGATAATCTTGGATATGATTTGAGAGATGATTGGTTTTTCGATCCTTTGCATTATGCTGATATGTGTAATAAGGCATTTGTTCTTGAATATTTCTCAATTCAAGAAAATCGAATAAACTATAAGGCTGAAAAAATGCCAATAGCTTATTTGCCTAAAAAAACACTTATCTTAAGAAAGGCTATGATAGGTAGATTCATAGACCGCCTTGTTTACACTTCTTTACTGCAAATCCTAGGTCCTGCTATAGATAGAAACTTGAGCCCTTATGTCTTTTCGGCTAGATATAATAAGGAGAATGTTCCAGGCTTGATAGTAAATGGGGTCCAGCAGTGGATAAAAATGAATTATCTTATCAAGGATTGGATTGAGGAAGGAAAAGGCTGCCTGGTTAAAGTTGATTTACTCAATTATTATGATACAATCAACAAGGAAATTCTCATCAGGTTATTATATGAGATAGCTAGTTCAAATGAAGAAAAAAAAGCAGTAGTTTTTTTAAATGGGTTCTTACAGCAGATTGATGAGCCTGAAAACAAGGTGGGGATTCCGCAAAACTGTGACGCTTCTTCGTTGTTGGCAACTTTCTATGTAAGCCATGTTGATGAATTTATGCTATCAAGAGCTCTGAATTATTGTAGGTTTATGGATGATATCTACTTCGTTGCAGCTGATGTTTACGAAGCTAGGCATCTGCTACAACTTATGGAGAAAGAATTGCGTTCTATCGGCTTGGCCCTAAATGCTCAAAAAGTGGAATTCATAAGCTTAGATGACCAGGAAAAAACTTTTCGTTTCAGGGAGAACATTTATTCTTATGATCACACCAAGCAAATGATTTATGTGCTAATGCGCAGTCATCAAAAGGCAAGACGTATGAACGCAATGGCTAAACTAATGGAGGAGGTGAATCAGGCATTGTTTAATAGAAATGCGCAAGACATTGATAGAGCAGAAAGATCGCTGAAATTCTGTTTGCATATACTTAGTACTTGTCCAATTAAACTATATACAGGTTGGGAGGGATTTCTTAATGTTCTGCTTGAACTTGTAGATATGCAAGAGAATGATCCTTCTTTAACACCATTGTTGTGTCAAATACTGGCTTCATTAAGTAAGGCTAGAGATATCAGTAACATAAAGGAAAAGATAGCTGCTTCTCTGATGAAAGGACATTTTACTTATGAATGGCAAACATACAATCTGTGGATGTTATTGGCGTATCTCAAATATCAGACTCCAGAATTACTAAAGTATGCAGCCCAGCAGATTGATTCTAATGATGAAACTAGAAGAATAGAAGTTGCTGCTATTATGATTTATATGGCAACAATCAAGCCTAAATACAATAGAATCTTATTGCATAAATTGAGAAATGGGCAAATTCATGGTTATGTTCAGCAACGATGTGCGTTGATTGCATGTCGGGCTATTGAGAGTGAGGCGATAGATGATGCGGTAAAAGCTGTACTTCCTAGCGATTTACAGGTATGCCATTCTTTCTTGAATAAGCATAAAGAAAGAGGCTTAATCTATTTTCATCGTATTAGTTCTACTTATCTAAAAAGTAGTAGTAGTTTGTTTCCTGAATTTTATTCTGGCTTATGAAAATTTATATCGTAGTAGTATATGAACAGGTTGCTTATGCCATTAGTGCTGAAGAAAGTGATTCTATAGAGACTATAAAGAAAAACCGATTGTATCCGAACTGTCTGTTTGTGACTCCTCATGTATCTGAATTGTTAAGCTGTCTTGATGACGGCTGTATGGCTAAGATCTTAGATTTTGAATGTCTGGATAAGGAAATTAGACAATCCTTAAACTATGTGGATATACATAAATGGGAATGGAACGAAGCGGAAATGATCAAGTATTATCTAGATAAAGATTTGGAAGGAGAAGAGAATCAAATTGATGCGGTATTACTTCTTTTAAAGGAGTGCTTCTGTGAAATGAAAAATAAGGGAAATGGTGAATGGGAGAGAATAGAGAAGATAGAAATTCCTGTCAATTCATTATTATTTAGAGCTCAGCGCAGAGGATTCTATGTAAACCATGAGGCAATTTTGGATGAATGTGAAAATTGTTTTTCTGAGATGTATCATCTGAAAAATAAAATTCAAATAGAGTATAATCAGGTTGTACCAGATGTTACTCAATATATGCTTGATCATCATATTTCTCAGTGGACAATTGATCATTATAAACTTAAAATATTGGCAAAAAAACATCCAGAATTAAGTACTTATATTCAGTTGAATAAAACAGAGAAGGCCTTCGAGTCTTTGATATATATGTCATCTTTTTCTGAAAACAGAAGATGTCAACCTCAATATAAAGGTTTTGGTTCTGCCACAGGAAGGATAATGATGAGGGAACCGGCTTTGCAGAATTTAAAAAGAGAATACAGAAAATTTCTGATGGATCCAGATAAGGAATACATCTATATAGATTATAGTCAATTTGAAGCCGGAATTTTGGCTGGAATTACAAAAAATAAAAATCTTATAGATTTATACAATAAGGGTACAATCTATGAAGAATTGATGAATTTGACAAAAGTAGATAAGGATATGGCCAAAACTTACTTTTATTGTTTTGTTTATGGAGGTATAGTTGTTGATGGTGCAAAGGATTTTTTTGAAAAGTATTGTCCGCAATCAGAAATAGATAAAATTATAAAAGAATATTCTCAAAAAGGTTATGTTAGTTCTCCATTAGGAAATGCTAGAATGTTGGATGCTACTAGTGAAAACAAATGGGTTGTAAACCATCTTATTCAAAGTACTTCCTCCTTGATTTTCAAACAGGCTTTGCTAAATGTAGAGAATTCCATTTATTCAAACAGGTATCAACTTGTTATGCCTATGCATGATGCTGCATTGTATATTGTTGATAATTTTGATATGGCGTGTAAAGATGATATAGAAAAACAGTTTAAAATGGCTTTTAAACACTATTTACCGAATATAACTCCCATTGTGAAGTTTAAAAATTACTTTGAAGGAGAGTAGGGTTTGGAAACAATAATGATTTAAGTTGAGGGCTATTCCTTATCTAGAGTTCTCTTAGTGATAATATTGAAAGCGTCTTATCTTAATGCTCTTTTATCTTGATTCCTATCAAATGATATGAAATAGGGGACACTTTACGTTAAAAAGATATTATTTTCGATAAAAAACTTGCTTGATGTTGAAAAAATAAGTATATTTGCGCTGCTAAATAAAATGCATCGTTATGGATGAAGATGAAAAATTATACTTAACCAATAAGCATCGTGGCGGTGAAAGTGGTCGACGAGGTAATCTCTATGAAGCCTATTATGCTGTTTTCGCAATATTCCGTGAAATAGCTAATGGGAATGATTCGACTATCGTCTCAGGGCAAGTTGAAGATGCTTATGTGGATGATTTGCTTATTTCTGATGGTACAACGAATGTTTATCATCAATTAAAGAATAAGAAAAATCCATCTTGGGGGAGTATGAAACATGGTGAATTGAAATATGATTTCTCCATGCAGAAGAAACTATGTGAAGAGCGGGCTGAAAGGTTCTCTTTAAAACTCGTGGTTAGTGGCAGAAAAGATAGTTTGATAGAGAGTATGCCTGATGGCTTGAAAGGGGTTACCTCTGTAGAATCCTATCCGATGTTGCACTGCTTGAATGAATACATTTATTGGCAAGATTTTGCAGATGTAGCTTATAAGGCTGTAGGTTGTAAACCTGGCGAGAATAACAAGATTGAAGTAGTTTCAATGATTCTCATTTCGCTATGGCAAGCTGATGCGTATAGCAACTTGGATGTAAAGGGGTATTGGACTCTGATGGAAGATAAGTGGTATGGTGGAATGCCAATAGATGAAACTCTAAAAGATCAATTGGTTACACTGCTGAGTGGCATGGGCTTCTCTTTAAAGGTTGATAAAAATGTGATAGAATGGAGTTTTCGGCATTTTGAGGGTACTCTTAAGTTAAACGATAAAAAGATGAGTAGCTTATTGGAAATTCAAGATGTAGAAACTATGATCCAAAACTTGATTTAAAATGGAAAGGTTATGGCAAGAATATTTGAAAATTTAAATCATGAGAATAAACTGAAGGTTAAACAAGCTTTAACTCAGCTCATAATGCCGAATGTTGATTCTGCACAATATCGTATGGCCTTTTCTGAATTAGGCTCAGAACTTGGGGTGTTAATTACTGAAAGATATCCTGAGTTAGGAAATGTGCTGCTTGTCTGTGCGTCTGAAGATGCTGATTGGTTGGCGAAAGGTTTGATTGATAGTTTGCATCATGATATTGGACTGGCTGTTTTGTGGTCTAATAGGATTACTATCAGCCAAGATCCAAAGATAGAGGTTTCTGAAATCAATAAATCTTATGTAGACATGGAGGGTGATACTTGTGATACGATGATAGTCGTAAAATCGATTATCAGTACTTCCTGTGTTGTAAAATCACAGTTGAACTATCTTGTGAAACGTGTAAACCCTCAGAATATTATAATCGCAGCTCCTGTCATGTATGTAAATGCCAAGGATAATTTAATGAAGGAGTTTCCTGCTTCTGTTTCATCAAAATTTAAATTCCTTACATTTGCAATTGATGATGTCAGGGATGATAATGGTGTCGTATTACCGGGAGTTGGTGGTATGGTGTATCCTAAACTTGGTCTTGGCAATCAGGTTGAGAAGAATTCATATATGCCGCAGATTGTAAGGGATAGGGCTTTTGCTTCCTTGAGAGCCTGATATCTTTTTGGTACTGATTCACCGCTACAATTATATGATAATAGCGGTATATTGGTACCAAAAGTTATGATGTTACTTCTCTCATATCGAGCTTAGCAATCCTTCACCCTATAAATGATATTAAATGTTAAAAATAAGCGTTTAGCTGCGTGTGTTTTTTATGATGTTAAATCGAAATAATCATTCTTATACAGTAGATGAACATTTTCTTCCAGGAAAGGTTGTAGTAATGTATATAAGATATAGATTTCTTCATAACTGGGTATTTATTTTTCTTACATTATTATGGCTGTCATTCTCTATATTACTTTTGAGCCTTATTTGGGATGAAGAATTTAAAATGTTGTTTGGTGCAGGTTTTATATTAATTATCTTATACTGCTTTTTGATAGCTGCATGGAGTAAGATAGTTGATTATAGAAATCTAGGTCTTGAAAAGAAAATAGTATATCCTATCGTTGATAGGTTACTAGCCAAATCAACAAAACTATCTTCAAGAAAATGTAGAGTAAAAAGAAGAAAACTTATAAGTATAGAAGATGGTTCTATAGATTCCTCCAGTGAATCTGTTGTCGTTTTCTTTGGAGATGGTAGCATTTGTGAATATCCTTTTTCCTTTATGGCAGAAAAATGTAAGGGGGCTGTAATCGTGAGATCTTTAAGTCTTACTCATTATGTCTGTAAGAATGAAAGGAGAATATCCGAAGCAAAAAGTTTGTTACCGGAACTGTCCTTCAATAGTTGGCTTAAGCTTGTGTCATTCTTAATTTTATTTTTAGGTGGCATATCGTTTTGTATATTTACCTTTCTGCCACCAGAAGTATTTTCCATCATTATCTTTTTGGGGGTAGTTTTAATAATGTTGTTTATATATTTATGTCCGCAACTGGAGTCACATAATGTCCAAAAAGTGACTTGGAAGATGGCCCTGTTTAAAGTAATGAAAACTCCGATTAGTGTAATTTATCTTTTTTCTACATTAAACTTGCCGTTTATGGCATTGCTTATCGTGAGTGTTGTATCTGTTATCTCGGCTGTGCTTCCTGTATATATTGTTATTTTTCTCACAAATAAAGTCGCTCCGGGACTGATTTGTAAGCCTACAGAATATTTTGTTATATTAGTACTTAGTTCATTTATTCTAGTATATTGTCCATCTTATATAAAGCGAGTAATCTGTAAAACTCCATTCGTTACTCATACCGAAGGGAAAAGGCTTAAAAAAAGAATAGCAGAATTAATTATATATATTTACGATGCAGGTTCTGTAGAATTTCTTTTGAATGTGGCCTATGCTGTTTTTGTTTGTATCATATGCATAAAGAAATTTCAATTTGCAGAATTTTTGTTTAGCAAAGAAATTGATGAAGTAATTCTGAATGCCTTTGTTGTGTTTCTGTCTTTTGAAGGGATTAGAAGCTCATATAAGAGGATTCATTTATCTGCAATATCATTATTTCAGAAAATATTGAGGCTATTAGATACTTAGTAAGTATTTGGTGAAAGCCGTAATAAGAATCGTAGAGATAGAAAACTTCGTAACTCTTCTGCGTATTCCAGTCGATACTCGTTCACTAATTCCGATGATATCCGTTTACTCCATTAGTAATCTTCGTAAGCGTCCAGTAAATTCCATTAGCCCGTATGGCGGTACCTATATAATATAATATATTACCTTTGCATCCGTAATCAAAACAGCTTGATAATGGAAACAAGGGAATATTTCGAAAAAGTGATGCAGGACTACAACCAAAATCGTAAAGGTCGTAGCTTGCGCAAGTATTGTAAGGATGATGCAGTGGATTATTTTTTTGAAAAATGTTGGATGTGCTAACTGCTGAAAATCAGCAGTTGCGTTCTAACGGTGATTTACAGCTCTTCTTTAGTCCCACAGATTTCACGGATTTTCACAGATTTCTTTTGATTTTCTTGGTGGTTTCGAGGAAAAAGTGTACTTTTGCGGCAGAGTTAAACGTTTAAAAGGAGAAGATTATGGCAATAGATATTAAAGTGATACCGACTCTACGAGGTGAAGAAGCTGCTCGCTTTGTGAAGAGAGCGGAAGAAGTTATGAATAATAATAATCGTGTGGACTTCTCTGCAAAAATAGCTGAAGCTCGTGCCATTCTGAAAAAAGCGGGTTTTTGATTATGGGGTTCTTATTGGAAAAATGCAAACTCGTGAAATTGGATGATAAGATATTGTCATCTTGTCACCCTTTTACTTGTGGAGATGCTGACACCATTGCGTTCTTTTCTTAATCGTTTGACTTCTCTGATTTCTTCATTGATCTCATCGAGTGACATATCAATGTTATTCTCTCTTGCTGTGTCACACATGTATTGGAACGCAGCCTTAGCTTTCGCAGTCACTTCATCTTCTTCTTCATTCTTTGCCCGAATGGAGAATGGAATGCTCTTACTGCGAATTACTGCCTTAACAAAGATGTTAATGGCGGTATTCGCACTCATACCGAACTGTTCGCAGAGTTTATCAAACTGTGCTTTCTGCTGGTTGTCCATACGGACTGTCATTGCTGTCTGTGCCATAAGCCTAACATCTTTAATTAATAATCATTCTGACTGCAAATATACATCATTATGGCGTAAAATGGTGCGACAGTATTAATAATTTAATAAAGATTAATAGTTGAATGAATGATATAACTGCTTGTTTCGCTTTCCTGAAGTATTGCCTTGGATATAAGGTTCCTTACCGTTAAAGAAGGAGTCTTTCGAATCCCTCCGTCTCCCTTTAGATAAGATTAGCTGCACTCGGCAATTTGAAAGCAAACTTTCATTGCGCTCATTTGCAAAATCTTTAGCCAAAGGGAGTTTTTTCGAAAACCTACCCGTCCTTCCTTACCCTTAAGGAAGGCTCCACCTCTCACCCCGACCCTCTCACCCTCAGGGAAGAGGGAGGAAACCGCTCCTCCTCGTCGCTCGGAACCGCTACGCTCTAAGGTTGGCGGGGCATCAAAGCCCTCGCCATATTTTGCGGGATGGGACCGCCTGGCTGTTGCGGTGGGAGATCTAATGCTGCATCAAAGCCCTCGCCATATTTTGCGGGATGGACCGCCTGGGAATAGCAGTTTATAGTTTACAGTTAATAGTTATAGTTTACAGTTGATTTCGTGGTTATTTGCTGATAACTTGCAGATTTCTTGTTAATTGCTTGGTGGTTTCGAGAAAAAAGTGTAACTTTGGCGGCAAGTTATATAAATTAAATAATAGGAGATAGGATTATGGCATTAGCAATTAGTGGTATCCCAATGCTGACAGGTGATGAGGCTTTAGCTTTCAGAGAAAAAGCTGAAGAAACATTGAAGAAGCGTGGTAGCATAGATTTCTCAAAGCAGCGTGCTGAGATGAAGGCTATTCTGGCAAAAGCAAAATTTTAAGTTAGTATTATGGGATTTTTAGCAGATAAAACAGTGTTTTCACCATTGACAAAAGAAATATTGGAAGAATCTATTTCATTTTCATGTGGCAATGAAGACTTGGATGGATTCTTCCATAATGATGCTGTGTCTTATGCCGACAACTTGTTTGGTAAATCTTACTGCTATTATCTTGAGGAATCAAAGGCTGATATCGTATGTGCCTTTACGGTCTCAAATGCCAGTATTTTCACAAAATACTTGCCTAATGCGAGAAAGAAAAAGGTTGGAAAGCATGTTCCTCATATAAAACAGGATTTGATATATCCTGCTGTACTTATAGGAAGATTGGGAATTTCAACAAAATTTCAGCATCTTCATATCGGGACAGAAGTAATGGACTTTATTAAGTCCTGGTTTGTTGAGCCATATAATAAAACGGGATGTCGTTATTTGGTAGTTGATGCCTATAATGAAGATGTGCCTGTGGCTTTTTATAAGAAGAATGGTTTTGATTTTATGTTCAGCACAGAAGAGCAGGAAAAATCATATAGAGGTATTGTTTCTGATAAGCCATTAAAGACTCGTCTAATGTACTTTGATTTGATACTTATCAAGTAAGTAAAAAACAATGTAAAATACACCGATAAGTGTAACTACTAGCAATATGCTTGGTATGCTGTATTGGTGATATATCCAGGAATAAAATATGAGAAATGAGGGTAAGCAGTCAATTTCGGTATTGCCTTGGATATAAGGTTCCTTACCGTTAAGGAAGGCTCCACCTTTCACCCCGACCCTCTCACCCTCAGGGAAGAGAGAGGAAACCGCTCCTCCTCGTCGCTCGGAACCGCTACGCTCTAAGGTTGGCGGACCAAAGCGGTCTTCTCCATATTTTGCGGGATGGGACCGCCTTGCTAAAGGTGGATAGGATTATTGAAGTACTGGTTTTGTGGTAATTCGTTGATGAGTTGCAGATTTCTTGCTTTTTTCTCATCAGGATTGTTGTAATCCGCTATGGAAAAGCCATTGTTCTCTTTATAGGCAAAGCGTATATTGACCGTTTTCTTGTCAAAGGTTACCTGGAATCCTGGGTAGAACCTGTATCTGATATTTTCATACCACAGTTCTTGTTCTGAAGCCTTCTTCATGGAATCCATCCTCAGAAAGATTCCAATCTTTTTCATTTCCCATATAGTGTGCAAATACTTTCATATCATTCTTTTTTATTCTTATGTTTGTGTTTACTTTTGTGTTTGCATTTGTGTCAGCAAATCGTATCCAACTGTTCCTTCACTTTTTCTTCTTCATTTGCACCCTTTGTTGATAATCTTAAGAGTTGGAGATGATATGATTTGAAGATGTGGTCCTTTAGGGCGTCACGACTACTTTGTACGGTTCCTTTATGGTGATAGGCATAACCATCGATTTCTATACCGAGTAATGGTTGCTTGGTAGCCCGATTTATGATCAGGAAATCTACATGGGTATTGAAATTGCCTGCATAAATTCTTTCTTCTTCACTCATTAAGTCTGTTTGCCTGAAGATTGAACGCAAAGGGATATGGCATAATAAATGGAGACAGGAATACTTCCGGTCACTTTCAAGTATACTTTTGATCAGAGAATACGCAATGTTCTCAGAAGCATACTCTGAGATTTTCGGATGGCTTTCCAAGAATGCGATGCGCATATCTGTATATTGACTATAGAGATAGTCAAAGATAGAAAACACCTTGCTGTCTACGACCTTACAGTTATTGTAGTCAATATAATCAATGAGATCTTTGATGTTACTTGTCTTCTCTTGCTCATTGCCTGTTACCACTAGGTAGAATTTCTTCTTAGCTCTTGATACAGCTACATTTATGAGATGTGGATCATCAATGAAATCATTAATCTGATTGCTTACTACACTCATTATAATGACATCCTTCTCTCTTCCTTGGAACTTATGAACAGTACCCACTTCAATATCAGGTAACTGCTGGCGAATGGCATTCACCTGATTATTATAGGGGGTAATGATTCCTATTTCATCCAAGCAAATATCTTTCAGCTCAGGAATTACCTCTTGTTTGATGACTTCAATTTCTCTCAGATTGGTCATGTTTACTGCATGGTTACCCTTTACTGTCTTATAAGCAGCAAGAACATTTTTGTTGGTCTCATCTTCCTTCATAATGATAAGATTTCCATCATAAAACTTCTGGTTACAGAAGTTGATGATACGGGAATTGCAGCGATAATGTTCACGCAGTAAGGTTTGGGGTACATCCTTGATCATGATACTTACTGACTCCAGGAAACTATGATTAGCACTATCATATCCATCATCTATGTGGGATAAGCCAAAAATAACTTTCAGTTTCTCTCTATCATTATTTGTAATTACATTTGGCAACTGTTTTGTATCGCCTACAATTACAGCGTTCTTTGCACAGGTAAGAGCCAACGTTCCTGTCTCAAGTGATACTTGAGAGGATTCATCCATAATTACATAATCATAGATCGTATTGCCGCCTAATGAAGATCGGGCAGAGAAAGTTGTACTCGTAATAACCGGATATTCCTTGAGGACTTCCTCAGCCAGGGTGGACAACGTATCTGCATCCGTAAACTCACGACGCATTCTGCCTGAATATCTGGCATGAAGCGTATTTTTCAATATCATCATTGAATGATCAGATAATGAATCCATAAGAGTTTTGTTGTCATGTAGCTGTAATTCATCTTCTATCTTTCTTAGCTCCTGTTCCAGTTCTTCAATTCTCTTCATATAGTAAAGGGCCTGAAGTTCTATAATGAGCTCATCCAGGTGATGTTTATCAAACTTACTCTTGAGATGCAGCCAATATCTGATAAGCAGGCTTGTCCATAACCATTTCAGCCATTGCCAAAAACTCTTGGAATTATCATCCCTGGTATCGGCAAACTCCTGAAGTTTTACCCACATTTTCGTCAGCCTTATAGAAGATAAAGAACGCTTGAGGTAGAATGTGCCATCTGAAATGTTATGATTGCTCTTGAAGTGAGTCCATTCCAATTTGAGGTTTTCCAATTCCAACCTTGAAGTTGCCTGTTGATTCTTTAAATCAAAGACTTTGTCTAATTGCAAAGAAATTCTTTGAATCTCTTTTTCAACAACGGTTTTTTCCTCTTCTTCTATTCCCCAATCTTTTACATTCTCTGGTATTGGGGGTTGTCCTTCCTTGATAAAGGTCTCCTTATTATCATGGCTTCCCAAAGTTGCAACAATGAAATCAATCCCGTACTTGGCGAGTTTCTCCTTTACATTTGCTGTAGCAGAATTGTTATTTGATACGACGAGTATTGTTTTTCCCTGTATGAGAAGATTGGCTATGATATTGAGAATTGTCTGAGTCTTGCCTGTACCTGGAGGTCCCTGGATGATACTAACCTGATTTCTCAAAGCGTTCTCCACTGCCTTCTTCTGACTGGAATTGCAGCCAAAAGGGTAGATAAAGTAGTCTGCTCTAAGTTTTTTGCTATGATGTTCAGTATTAAGATAAACATCAGCAGCTGTAGAATTAGGTATCTGCTTTATCTTTTCATAGGCAGTTAAGAGAATCTTTTGGTTATTGATGTCATTCTTTAAGGGATTAATCTCTGCCACCTGTTTAAGATAGGCCCAGACATTTCTTGCCTTTTCATCTGCCAGGCAAGAAACTTCTACTTGAATTCTGCTTTCTGGATATTCTTCTACCTTGCCAATTTTATATTTGATGCGCCAGTACTTCATACCATGATGTGTGAAGCACCAGAGATCAGAAATACCTTGTCTTATGGTACCATCCAGCATCACTACAGCATACTCTCCGTCAATATGTAAAGACTCCTCTATGATGACCACATTTTCTTTTTTGTAAAGATATGTTTTCGGGGTTTCCTTAAACATCACAGCCATTTTCTGCTCATTGGCGGGAGTAATGCTCTCTATATTCAAGGAGCGTGGCTCTCCTTTTATGAGGATTATTTTTGATGATATATCTAACATGTTTAATTTTTTATAATACATTGTTGCGAGTGCGTATGGTAATTCTCTTAACTCCAAAATACAAAACTAATGGTTATACTGCACCATCATGTCACTCGTATCTTTTCTTCCATATTCGGAACTGCACCAATTAAAACATGTGCAAAGATACAATGATTTAATGTAATATCCAATTTTTCAAGCATATTTCTTTAATATATCACCCGAGAACTTAAAAGAGATTGTTGAGTACTACTCGGATGCTGAGAATGACAGGATGGTTGAGATACCAGATGAGGTAGCTTACAATCTGATCTATGGTTCCATAGAATTTGCCGGATCACATCATCGATCTCTTGCTGACTATAGATCACGAGGAGTTGCGTCTGGACTTGGAGAACATAATCAGGTATGGCTTGGGCAAATACCAGCATTTGAAAGCGACAGGGGAACTGTTTGCTGCCATACATCATAGCATCATCCTTCTAGCAGAGGTGGTTAAGAGCTCCATCGGGGTGAACTGCTCGGCAGGAGTATGCTCTTGATGTATATGAACGGTATCACAGGTTAGAGGAAGACAGCAACAGGTAATGGAGTAAAGGCATCATCGCATTCTTCCTTTGGCTGAGTTTTGCGCTTTAGAGGGTAGTGTTCTCTGCTAAATAGCATTGGTGATGCTTTTGTTTACATATCGTGCCAATTCATCAAAAAGGTCTTTTGCCTTTGGGATGAATTGGCACTATTATATAAATATCATCAAAGCAGATTTTCCTTTAGAATTCTGCTTCCATTGCAGCATTTCATTATATATTTTTCTCTTCATAATTTTCTGTTTATCACGTTATGACGACCTATCTTTGCCCTATTTCTCACGTTTTGATGAGATAACAGTAGGCTATTTCTCACGTTTTGACGATTTTTTATGTTGCAAAGATACAAAAAAATGCCTTAAGTTATTCACCTAAGTCTTCTTTTTCATAAAGGCGTAATCAGCAAAGTCTCGCGCACCAGCTACAATTACCTTATAGCTGTTGAGGTAACTGGTTTTGATGACGGATAGGGCTTTTTCCTTATCTAGCACCTTGTCATTTAAGTGATCTTTTTCCATTTTTATTGTTTTTCCTTTCTATTTTTTTGCAAAATTAGCTGAATGGTGAGAAAAATAGTTGCTCTGGAGAAAATATTCTCAACCTATGAAACGAACTTTCATAGCTGCCCCGTAACTTTGCACCAGAATACAGAATCAGGCACAAAGTATATGAGTGTCAATTGTTTTACTTTTAAAATATCAGACAGATGAATACGGCATTAAAGATGAAATTGGAGGAAATGAACAGACGTTTGAATGAGGCTCTTGATACTGACCTCTTCGAAGATTCTGAGTCTGAATTTAATGAATTTCAGGCTGAGGTAGATTCCTTTGAGAGAGAGTTGGAGGAGATATCGGAGTTCAGGCAGGATCATCTGCAGCTTTCTGAGCTGAAGAAGATTGGTGCCATCCAGAAGAAAATCCGGCAGGTGAAGAATGGGTATAATTTTTATGACCCTGAGTATGAGAGAAGTGTTATGTTTCCTAATGGTGAGGACGAAGAAGAGGATGATTTCTTCATTTAAAAAAGATGACTGATGGGAAACAGACCTTATTTGAGAACCATATTGGGAGGAACTGACTTCAAAAGTCTTTCCCTCATGGAGAAAATTATATGTATTAATGTAGTGCTATTATGGTTATGCAAACGTCATGTAAGAAAAGTATGGAGCAGATGGACTTGCTCCAAGCCTTCGAGATTATCGTAGACAAGGCCAAGGGTTCTTCACTTGGTGAGAAGTTCTATCAGGAGGCAGACCCATATCTTGGATTTGTTTCTGACAAGTTGTGTATCTCCAAGCGTGCCAGTGCCATCATGGCATTGTTTGCCGACAGGTGTGATGACAATCACATCCAGTTTTCTGACTATACGGATTTTCTGGATTGCAGAATCCTTAGCTTGCTTCGATATTCCAAGGAGACAGAGGAACTTGTTGACAAGGAATATGTCTGCCGGAGTAAGGATGAAGGTCTTTACTACTGCATCCCCATGGAGGTGATGGAGGCATTTCAGCAGAATCAACGTTATATACCCTCTGATGTGGAGGAGTTTACAGCCAGGGAATTGTTTGACAAGTTCAATGAACTGTTCACAAAATGCCGTCGCAGGAAACTTGACAGGCAAATATTGAAAAAGAAGCTCAGGGCATTGGTTCGCAAGAATGAGAACCTGGCTTTTGTCAAGGCCATGTCTTCATTTGACATAGATGTGGAGGATACAGAATTTTCCCTTTTTCTGTTGTTCTGTACACTCTTTGTCATAGATGGTGATGACGATATCCGCTATCACGACTTGGAATTTCTCTACGAGGAGGGAGAGGCTGCCTGGAGATGGGCAAAGAGAGGCTTGAGCCAAGGTGACCATTTGTTCTTAGTGGAGAAGTTTATCGAGTACACCAATGATGATGGCTTTGTGGACAGGGAGTCCTTCAAGATTACAGACGATGCCAAGAAACTGCTCTTCTCTGAGCTCAACCTGTCTTCCATGCGTGGTGTCCGGCCGAAGGGAGGGATGTTGTCATTTGAGGACATCAAACCCAAGCAGCTGTTCTACAACAGTAAGGAACGAAAGCAAGTTGATGAGCTGGCAACACTCTTGGAGGAAGAGCACTACCAGAGTATCAGAAATCGTCTGAGGGAAACCAATTTCAGGAGTGGCTTTGCTTGTCTTTTCTATGGCGCGCCTGGTACTGGCAAGACGGAGACTGTTCTTCAGATAGCCAGGAAGACAGGGCGTGACCTGATTCAGGTGAACGTGTCAGAGGTTAAGAGCATGTGGGTTGGCGAGAGCGAAAAGAACATCAAGGGTATCTTCGATGACTATAAGCAGAAGGTGAAGCAATCTGTCAAGGCTCCTATCCTGTTATTCAATGAGGCTGATGCTTCTTTCCTTGCTGCCCGCTATGATTTCAGTGGTGGTGAGATTGAGAATATTGCCCGTCATTACACCATTCAGACCATTTTGCATGGTAGCCCGGAGAAGATGGTCAAGTCTCTTACCGAGTTTTGCGAGAGCGAGAGGTTGGAAGGTGCCAGGGCCAAGAGAAAGATAGGATTCTAATGTATAATCAAAATTAAATATCCCCTATGGAGAAGTATATATTTTTGGATTTCGATGGAGTGCTCAATACTCCTAAAGGTAAGTTTGATCAGAAAGCGATAGGCACGAATCGTCATTTCCTTATGATTCAAAATAGTTTGCATCAATATCATTTTCCTTGGCAGAAATGAAAATGGCGGTAAATACAAAATTACGTATTTACCGCCTTAATCATTTGTTGAGAGGAGTTAAGAAGAAGGGCAGATCTTGTATTTCTTAGCAAGGTTTCTCAACCTTTCACTCACCTCTTCCCTTAGCCATTGTGGTTCCAGTACTTCCATGGTGTCCATGTTAGAGAAAATCTCCTGTTCGAAATCAAACTCTGGTTTCAGGTGATACTCAAAGATGGAGTATTCATCGGTACGCTTCATTTCCTTTTGAGACTCATGGAGAGGAAAATTACGTATGTAGTTGCTCTGGAAGGCATCTACCTTGAGCACCACCTTTTGAACTTCGGAATCCTCGTTATTGATGATTCCGAAGCAATCCTTGAAATATTCGACCGGTTCCAAATCCTTTGGCATCTTGAAAACTTTGTCTGAGATGATGACATTTTCCATACGGTCAAGGGCATAACAACGGATATCGTCTGTGCCAGGGCTATAGGCAACCACATACCAGCGCTTCTTGAAAGCCTTCACGAAATAAGGATGGATGTCAAACTCATAATACTTCTCGGAATTGTAACTATAGTAAGAGATGAAAATGACATGGTTGTCACGCATGGCCTTGATGATGTCTTCCAGATAGTTTCTGCCAGAAGGCATATCTTCCAAAAGGACCCGTTCCTTGAGCTTACGGCTGTTGCCAACCATGGCATGGAGGGAGAAGGCATTGAGCATCCAACTTCGGGTACTTCCTTCATCGAAGCAGTCGCCATACTCGATGTTGTAGCGGTATCCGCTGCCACATTCGATGTTTATCTCAAACAGTTCCTCGATGCTATGGATGTTGTTGATGAAGGTTCTTCGGGAGAGTTCCGTTCCTTCACTGAGGTCAGAGTCCAACCATCTGCTTTGGATTTCCTTCAGGGTGATGCCGCCCCTTTTCTTTGCCCGGTGGATGGTTTCCACGAGCCAGACATATTTGTTTAATTGGTTGATTGCCATATTATCTTGTTTTATTTTGTTTCTTATAATTTTGGTACAAAGATAACGGAAAAGTAGGAAAATATGTTGCACAAGTTGAATTATTTTTGATGTGTGAAGTGATTTTACACCCATTTCTTCTATCTTTGCATTAAAAACTTAGAAAGAAATGATGAATTGTAACAGAAACAGACAAATGGTCAAGCGCCGAATCTATTCCTTCCAAATGGACGGCGAGAGTAGGGCAGAGGCAATCTGTCGTGCCTTCCAGCAGTATACACTTGTAGATTGGGCCCTATATGATAGGGTGTCTTTTCTGATTGTATCTTCTGTGAAGCACCCTTTATTGATGAGAGAACTTTCTCAGCTCATGCCGATAGCGCAGTCATTCAAGGATTCTGCCCAGGTGGAGTTTCTTCAGGAATCTCAGGCTGGTGCAGAGCAGAGGCTTCTGCTTATCATACTGGCGTATAGGGATGGAAATGAATCAACAGAATAATTTGTTTTTGGTGACGAAGTGTTGGGTAATCATGTTCTTATCTGTAGGTACATTACTTTAGCCTTCCTTATGATGCATTTTGGGTCTTTTTGTATAGTTTTCCATGTTTTTTGCGTCTATAAGTGATTTTTTTCTGTTTTTTGTTTGGTGATTCAGAAAATAGTTATACCTTTGGGCAGAGATGAAAATTACGATGATGGCAGCAGGTAGCCGAGCGGTCTTCGGAGCACATATCGTAGGTTCGATTCCTACCGTTATGTTCATTTTTGAGCCCTGAGACTCTAACCTCAGTGCAGGGCTTCATGCCCCGTTTTATTTTTAAATTTCTTTTTTTGTATGTTCTTTCAATATAATTGAGTCATGAATAACAATGTAGAAAAGCTATTAAACGAGATAGGTAAATTAGTGGTAGCTCAAAATGAGCGAACTAAAGAGCGATATTCCCATGGAGAATTGTTCAATGTGTTTAATATTTTAGGCTTAGAGTCCAAAGAAGTAAGGCTGCATTCTGCTCTTTTAGCAGAACTTCTCAGACCCAATGGCATGAGTGGAGTTGGAAATGCCTTTCAGAAAGCGTTTCTTGCTATCTTAGGGCTTCCTGAGAATTATATAGTTGATGGCAAGGTATCTGTAGAACTTTCCATTGGAACTACTACAGATTCAGAAAGAGGACGCATAGATATCATTATGGAGGATGGCAATCATGCCATCATTATCGAAAATAAGATTTATGCTCAGGATCAACCAGCACAACTTCTGAAATATACCAATTTCGCTAAAAACAACTACCCTTATGGCTACAGATTATTGTATCTCACTTTAGATGGGAAAGAGGCGAGTGATGATTCTGCTCAAGGATGTCCTTACCAGTGTATCTCCTACAAGAATGAAATTTCCAAATGGCTTGCGGAGTGTGCTAGGATATCTTTCGATCGTCCTTTGGTTAGGGAAACAATTAGACAATATATTAATTTAATCAAACAATTAACGAATCAAAGTATGGGAACGTTAGAAGACAATAAACTTGCAGAGTTAGTGGCAAGTCCTGAGCATGTAGATGAGTATTTGATGATCATTAATAATCAGACGTCTATAGAAAATAGAATTCGGTTGGGATTTGTGGCTGAAATAGAAAAAATGGCTTTGGATATGGGATATGAAATTGTCCCTGTGGGAGATAAGAGAACTTATCTGTATGAAGGCTGGGGAGGCTATGCCTTGTTTAAATTACCTCAAAATGAAAGTATTTATTTTTATATTGGTGGTGATAATACCCTAAAGCGTGGTCATGCCTATGGATTGATTGCTCTTAAAGGGGCTCAAACTCCTAACTCGATAAAGGATGAAATCGGATGGACAGATGATTGTAGTTCCATTTGTTATACCAATTGTTTCCCTGATGATTATTCTTTTGTTGCAGCAAAATGGATGTGGGGGCCAAATGAAGAAAAATGGTGGTTATGGTGTAGTGAAACGTTAAGTGCGATGGTTCCGCATCAGAACCAATCATCTTTATTAGCTGATTTTTTAAAATCTAAAATGCTGGAGGCTAAGAATATTATTTTGAAATTGGGAAAATGACGGTTCATTTAAAGAAGGTGTGCCAAGGTCTTATGGCACACCTTCTTATAAAAAATGCCTTATATATTCTTATTCCATCAAAGCTGCTCAATGTTTCTTCTGATCCACAGTTTGAAGAACGGGTCGTTGAAAGATACGGTATCTCCATCCATATCTATGAAATCTTTAGCAATCAATGCCTTCTTGATACCCTGCACATTGGCTGAGATTTCCAGAAGCATCAGGTACTTAATCTTGGTAAATACAATACATATGGTAATATTCGGGGATTTGTTCAATATATGAGTTTGGTTCAATGGCCTGTATATAGGATTTCCAGCATGAATAATTGCACTCTCTATGAACAAAAATTGATAGAATTACCACTTTTGGCTTTAGATTTCAGGTGAGCAGAAAGGCTCAAAACCACATTTCTGTTTACCTGCAGGGATGTGGGCTTGAGCCTTTTCTTATGTGGTTTTGTTTATATTTTTTATTTATTTTGATATTTTGGGAGGGTGTTGAGATGGTGAATTGTGGTATTGAGTGGCCATTCTCTTGACCGTATCGTACATTAGCCTGTTGAGCTTCTCATCGGGCATTGTCTTTTTCTCCGGGTGGATGTGTTCTACCTGTTGATCGTAGAACATTGCCCATTTCTCTGCCCAGGTGAAGAGTTCTTCATCCACGGGTTCCAGGTTGTGTTCGTTGCTTTTCTTTTTGAGTTCCAGCAGGTGGGCGATTTTTGCTTCCATGTCAGTATCCTCTACAGTGGCATTCACCAGTTCTGTGAATCTTACAGGAGGGATGGTGCCTTTGTCAGATAACCATTTACATACAAGGATACCTCTGAGGTAGTAGAGGAATCTCTTCAATGGCAGTCCATAGTCCTTGATGTATCTGTCATTATGCTTCTTGTAGATATGGTTGTAGTGGAACATGGCTTTCTCCTTGTTGAAATATTGATTTTCCATTTGGCGGATCTCGTTGATGAACGTTTCGTCCATTTGGTAGATGATAGGAGAGTGGAGCCATTCAAAGAGTGAAGGGTTGGAGCTTTTGAAGAGGCGCATGGCTTTCTTCAGATCCCAGCCGGACATGTCTGTTTCATCAGGGAACATCTGCTCGATGGTATCCTTTTGCTCTTCGATATGGAAGTACCACTCTGGTTCATGGACATAGATGAAGCGTACATCCCAATCGCTGTCAGGAGATGAGAAGCACCATGCCCTGCTGCCGGATTCTACGGCATACAGTATCTTGATGTGGTATTGCTCCTCGTCGGGGAGAGATGACTCTTACTCCTGGGCCATAGCTCATGAGGACGGAGTAGAGCTCGAAGTTGATGACCACGGAGATCTGGAAGATGCAGCTGCCGTCCTTGTTTTCTCGGATGAGCTGCTGGCTGTGATGAAGGGGTTTGGTCTGGATATACTTACTCTGTTCTCTGGATGCCCAGAACTTGATGGTGCGTGGTCTGTTGTCGATATTCTTGCTCACACCTATGACATCGTCAAAGAACTTTTCGCTATTGAACTTGGGATTTTCCCGGAATGGCTCTTCAATTGGTTCAATGGATACCATTCTGTCAAGAGCCAAGTTATACAGGACCAGGTCTTTCTTCACTGAGCCGAAAAGGAACCATCTGTTTCTGTATTCCTTCAGCAGATAAGGGTAGAGGATGTATTCGTTTGCCTCCTTTGCATTGAAAGATTGATACATGATTCTAAGCGTCTGCTTGTTGGCTATGTAATTGTAGAGAGGGTTCAGGAGTTCCAAGCCTTTGAGGTTCGGCATCGAGTCAAAGTGGATGATAGGCTTTCTGTTGCTTTTGCTGATAGACAGCTTGTCTTGCAGTCTTCCCACCACGTCTGCCATTTCCGAGAAGTGGTCAAAGTCCTCCAACTGTTTGAGCATTTTTACGGCTTCTTTCATGATCTCATAGTCGTTTTCAGACAGAGGCATGTCGAAGATGGAATAGTTGGGGTCTGCATAGCGGTAGTATTTGCCGTCATACACCTCTATGGGGGCATTATAGCCCAGTTTGTCACTGCGCATGATCTGCAGGTCTGCCTGCACGGTTCTCAAAGACACGCCTTTTGAGATGCCTTCCATGTCAAAGAGGGCATCACAGCAAGCATCCACCAGGTTGTCGATGGTCCATCGGCGATACTTGTTTCTCAGGCAATTATCTATCGTCTTGTACCTTATCAGGGCCTTCTTGTTTACTGGCATAAGCGATCCATTTTAATTCATGCTACAAAGATAATAAAATACTCCGCAATCTATTTGCGAGTAGCCAAATTTTAACTTTTTCCTGCATAGAAAATACAAAAAGAGGATTCCTGAAGAAAGAATCCTCCTTGATTTGTCGATAGAATGGATGCATCCACGAAAGAACAGATTCGTAAGCGCTATATTTTTACCTGTTGTCGTTCTCGTTGCCGGTAAGGTCATTCTTGATGGAATGTAAACTCCTAATATTTTGTAGATACCTTATCTTCCGTTGTCATGGGCATGAATCCATGCCTTCTGCTCATAGCTGAGTCTATCCCAGCTGGTACGAGGCTTTTTCTTGTCGGTGTGGTAATGGCTTTGCCAAAACCCTTCAACCGCCATGCAAAGAACATAAACAAAAATATACTTCCCATAATTTTAAAATTGTTAGTCATCACCTTGTCAAAACCGATTACCATTTCCGGATATTTCTTGGCGAGATTATGCTTCTCTTCCGGATCCTCTAGCAGATTGTAGAGTTCCAGCGGCTTGTTTGGCTTGATGTTTAATATTTTACTTTATCATCAAACTCCACATGTACTTCCAGGTTGAACTCACGGACATATATGAGGTCGTATAATGAGAAGTAGCAATGATCGTATAGATTATGAAAGGGCTGTATAAGATGCATATCTTTCGACCATTCTCTATCCAGTCCCTCATTCCAATTGTCGTTCTCAATTTCCATCCCCAACCAATTCTCCAATTTCTCATTGATACTTTGCTCAGAAGGCCGCTCTCTACTGAATCGGAGCGGCCATGCGCAACCCTCATCATAGAGTGTATTGAAACCTCCACATGTGAGAGTATCCCACACCTGTTTTGCCGTTTCTGTCTGAATGGGGTGATGTGCAGGATATTCGTAACCAAGGAATATCTTTCCTTCCACCTCAAAATCTCCAGAAATGTCCTTACGATGCAGGTATTCTTGATAAACTGTCATCGTCCGGTGATAAAGCTGCGTACATGCCTTTCGAAGTGCATCATTGAAACCGATGAGGAGCTGCTTCGTCTCATCGTCATACACATTCAATTGCCATAGTACGTTGCAACGCTTTTTGAGCAAGTGCTTCATCACAAGCTTTTCTTCATCCGAGTATCGGCAATACTCGTTTATTCTTGCAATGTCTTTCTCCAGCATGACTATGCGAGAGTCTTCAAATACATGTTTTATGTCCATATCTTAATTCCATAAATTACGGTTATACTTGTAGAAAAACAATCCTTTATCCGTTAAGAATCTTAATGACTCTGTCCTCTTTAGTTCAGCCACTGTCTCTGGGTCGAAGAAAGCTCCATACTTGTCTTCCCAGGATTTCCCATGATACATAAGCAAGTTCTAGTTGTACTCAGTATTCAGTACACCGTCAAAATCGAGAAAAATTATTTTCTTCATACACATTATTTATTGGATAATGAGAGATGTACCAATCCAAAAAGAGTGCTTCACGGTATGAACCCGTGAAAGCAACTCCCTTGTAGTGCTATTGTCATTTTTGTGACAAAAAACATTAAAATTAGTTGTAAGAGTTATAGTAGTTCCCTGGCAATCCAAGCACAAGCCTCTGCGTCAGCCAGGGCATTATGGTGTTGGGTTAGGTCATACCCGCAATAAGCAGCTACGGTTTGTAGTTGGTGGTTGGGTAGGAGAAATCCCAACTTTCTTCTGGAGGCTCGGCATGTGCAATGGAACTCATAATCGGGATAGTCCATCTGATACATTTGGAACACAGACTTCAGACATCCCTCGTCAAAGGGAGAGTTGTGAGCCACCAATGGCAATCCCTCAATCTTTGGCTGAATCTCAGCCCATACCTCTGGAAATACCCTGGCGTTCATGGTATCCTCCATGGTAAGTCCATGCACCCTAGTATTCCAATAGGAATAATACTCAGGCTCTGGCTTGATGAGACTGTAGTAGCTATCCACAATCTCACCATCCCTTACTATCACGATGCCCACGGAGCAAACGCTGGTTCGTTGCTGGTTGGCAGTCTCAAAATCTATCGCTGCAAAATTCTTCATGAGTGCAAAGTTACTAATTATAGATGTATTATCCAAATTTTTAATATTTATATATCCATACTGGTATGCCATTTTCCTTGGCAATTTCTATCATGTGCTTGGTTTCATGAAAATTTGAGAGAATTGTAGAAAGAAGTTTCCATATATATAGAGATGGCAGTTGTAGGCGTTTGTGAAGATGCTTGCAGCTGCCTTTTCTTTTTGTATCATTAGGGTGTCGAAATTCAAAATTAAAGTTGTACCTTTGCACCCAAGTTGAGATTACAGAAATGAAAAAGGAACGTGAAACGGCAAACAAATATCGTCAGCAAGCTCTTGAAGGAGATTTAATGGCGATGAACAACATGGGTGTCTGCTATGCGCAAGGCATCGGTGTTGTGGAGGATCATGTGATGGCATTTCAGTGGTACATGAAGGCTGCTGAACTGGGAGATACTTACGCATGTTACAATGTGGCAGAATGCTACTACCAGGGAGATGGAGTGGAACAGGACTTCGAAAGAGCTCTTCATTGGTATCTGATTGCAGCAGAGAAAGGAGATGTACAATCACAGGTTAACGCTGCCAATGCATTTTACCTGGGTCAGGGAACTAAAGAAGACCACGTAAAGGCTCACCAATGGTGGCTGAAAGCTGCTCAAAGGGGACATCTTCAGAGCCAAAAGAATGTAGGTGCCAACTATTGGAATGGAGATGGAGTAGAGAAGGATGACAGTTGGGCTGCCTTTTGGTATGAAATGGCAGGTCAGCAAGGTGATGCACAGGCTCAGTTCTCTACCGGATGGTTCTATATGACCGGTACAGGCGTTAAACAGGACAAGCGCAAGGGACTCAAATGGATTCACAGAGCCACTGCCCAAGGATTTGAGCATGCCAAACAATGGTGCAGGGACAATGGGTACAGTATATATTAACAATGTAGTGAAACAAATGAAGACAGATTTACGATTGATACAAGAGCAGCAGCCTCTCATACACAACATAACCAATTATGTGGCTATGAACTTTGTTGCCAACAGCCTATTGGCTATTGGAGCATCACCAATCATGGCGCGTGCCGAGGAAGAAGTGGAGGAAATCAGTAGCAAGAGCAATGCCTTGGCTCTCAACCTGGGTGTTCCGGAAAGCACCACTGCTCACTCGATGATACTGGCAGGGGAAGCTGCCATGAAAAAAAGAATTCCTATCGTATTTGATGTGGTTGGAGTAGGAGCTACCCGCTTTCGTATGGATATAGCATCACAGATTATCCTCAGGTGTCACCCTACAGTCATCAAGGGAAATGCCAGTGAGATTCAGGCATTGTACTCTCACCAGATAGGCATGCAGGGAGTGGATAGTCACCAGGAAACCTATGAGGTTGAGAAACAGGCTAAGAAACTGGCTCAGCAACTTTCCTGTATCATAGTTGTAACTGGAGCCATAGACTTCATCACGGATGGCGAAAGAATGGCTTATGTTCATGAAGGACATTTCATGATGAGCAAGGTTACTGCAATGGGATGTACTGCCACTGGTATCGTTGGGGCATTCCTTGCTGTGAACTCCGATCCTCTGGAAGCATCTTTTCATGCCATGAAAGCCATGGGAATTGCCGGAAAAAGTGCAGCTTCCCAGTCTAGAGGCAATGGTAGCATGATGATTAACTTCCTCGATGAACTCTGCAATCTTGTGGCTGATGTCTAGGATTGTCAGAATCAAGAGACGTTCCTTCATGAAAAGCTTCATTGCAATCAATCTCTTTGGCATGATTGTTACTTGCGAAGAGCTTTCTAAAGTGGAACTCAACCATGAGCTCATACATACGGCCCAAGCAAGGGAGTTATTGTATATCCCATTCTACCTCTGGTACATCATAGAATGGTTTTACTTATATCTCAAATATCGGGATTGGATGCGGGCATATTACAACATCAGGTTTGAAAAGGAAGCCTATGCTCACCAAGAAGACCTGGAATATTTAAATCGAAGGAAGCATTATTGCTATAGATGATATTACGTGGTGCCATAATCTTGCTATTCCCCAGTTTTTGGGGGGACGCCCAGCAGGAGTCAACAGAGACAGAGCAGGCTATAGAACAGGCTGCTGTTTCAGAGTAACAAATATCTGATTTTCAATATAATTAAAACGCAGAGGTCTGCTGGAAGTAATGCCGGCAGATTTCTGCGTTTAATTTAATACATCTAATTATTCTTTAAAAAACTTGATAACCCATCTTATAATAAAGTAAATTATGTATTTTTGCATATCATAATTAAGATTAAAGCTATGACAAAGAATACAATGGCAAACAAACTTCCAAGGAAGTTGATTCAAAAGATGGAAATCGTGGGTGAGCAGATTAAGCTTGCCAGATTACGGCGCAACCTGAGCATGGCGCAAGTTGCAGAAAGGGCAACATGCTCGGAAGTTACACTTTGCAAGGTAGAAAAGGGATTACCAACGGTTTCCATCGGAATTTACCTTCGTGTACTCTATGCTCTTCAGCTGGATGATGACATCTTGCTCCTGGCAAAGGATGACAAACTCGGAAGGGCATTGCAGGATATGGGACTGAAGAATCGTCAACGAGCATCTAAAAAGGAGTAGGAATGGAACGACTGTTTGTTTTCGCTGATTTTAACTGGCTTGGCAAAGCGGAGCTGGTAGGGGAGTTGTGCTATGAAAAAAACTGCCAAAATCTAGGATTTCGTTAGGAATCTTTAAGTTTTTCACCAAAGGCTGCTGCAATGTGGGCTAAATTTGCTATGGAAAAACAAGGGAGGATGAAAGGATATGGAATGGATTATAGCATGAAAATAGTTAAAGAAATATATAAAAGTCAAGTTTATTGCGTAAAAAACAAGACTTTTATTAACTTTGCACTCGAAAATAGGAGATAAACATGGTTATAGCAAGTCTGATAAAGGAAAAATTGTCATCGACCCCTGCAGGGGTCGTATTGACAACAAGAGATTTTGGGGTGGAGATGCGGTATCAGCCGGCACTTGCCAAAGCTCTCAACCGTCTTGTGCACCAAGGCGAACTGCAAAAGATAGCAAAGGGAAAATACTATATTCCGAAGAAGACCATCTTTGGAAATCTGAAACCTGCAGATTCTGAACTTGTAAAAGACTTTCTGGAGCAAAATGGCAAGATTGTAGGCTACATTACCGGAACTGCCGCATTTGCATCCCTGGGGTTGACTACACAGATAAGCTCATCCATCCTTGTCGGCACAAATAAATATCGGAGACCTATCACAAGGAATGGCGTGAAAATATCTTTCTTGTTACAAGAGAACGCCATAACATCAAGCAATATTCCACTACTTAGAATATTGGATGCTCTGCGCCTTATAAAGGACATTCCTGCCACTTCACCAGATGAATGTGTGACGAATATTTGCAAAGCAATCAATACTCTTTCAATGGAACAGAAGCAAGAATTGGCAGAACTATCCTTGGCATACACACCTTATGTAAGAGCTTTGCTTGGAGCCATCTACGAGAACATGGGGCTTGAAACGGAAACCATCAGTAAAACATTGAATGGAGTGACCAGCTACAAGTTGCCAGTCTCCGACAAAGTATTATCAAACAAAAAAAACTGGAACATCATATGAGATTACAGGAAAACAGGGATTTGTTCTCTGATGCATTGCAAGCAGCATCGCAACCTGTAGAAGATGGAGGACTCGGCATTAAGAGTATGTCCACCAGCTTCATGTCATCAAGGACGCAGAGATTATAGGAAAATACTCCAATGCAAGTTGGGTGTTAAAATGGTAAGAAAGGAGATTATTTATGTCACTAAAGAAAATATTCAGATGCCAGGATTGTGGGTACGAGACCGAAGTATATGAGGGACGTGGCTTCATGGGACAGCATATCGAAGCCATGTCTTGTCCTGACTGCAGAAACATAGTACCTCTTGTGGTGGGTGGAGTAATTGGTGATGCTGCACCTAGTTTTAATTCTCTTGTAGGAAGGCTATGTCTAAGATGTGGTTCTGACAGGATTCACAGGTGGGATATGCATACTTGCCCAAAGTGCGGGGGCAAGATGCAACCCACTGGCGAAGAAGAGTTTTGGACATGAAAATTCTAGCCTATATTTACCTCTTTGATATTTTGCTGAAAATTACTTCTCCTCGTCTGAACGGTTTGACGAATCTCATATTTAACCTCCATGCCAAGGATATCCATGATTTTTTCAACCGTCGATAGGGAAGGGTTGCCTTTACCGCTCTCTATTTTCTTGATGGTAGAAATGGCTATCTCAGACATGTCAGCGAGGTCTTGCTGGGTAATCCCCAAGGCCTTACGCTGCAATATCATTACTTCTTGAATTTTCATACCAAGTAGTATATTATATTGTACTTTTCCTACAAAGTTAACAAAAGAATCTAGATTACGCAAGAAAAGGTATAATATATTGTTCTTTTTATAAAAAATTATAAGTTTCTGAGATTTTTCTTGGTTTTTTGCCTTTGAATATTGTTTTTTTCTTAACTTTGCATGCACAATTCATTATAGAAATCATGACTATAGAAGAAGCTATCAAACAAAGACATAGTGTACGAAAGTACATACACAAACCTCTTTCAACTGAGGTAGTTAGAGCACTTGAAGAAAAAATCTTGGAGTGCAACAAAGAGGGTGGCCTTCACATACAACTGGTTACCCAAGAAACCAAGGCATTCTCCGGCATTATGTCATATGGAAAATTCCATGGCGTGGAGAACTATCTCGTAATGGCAGGGCAAAAAGACGACGATCTTGATGAGCGTATTGGCTATTATGGCGAACAGCTTGTGCTGCTTGCACAAGCCCTAGGACTCAACACCTGCTGGGCAGGATTAAGCTATCGCAAGGTGAATGAAGCCTACAAGATTGAAAAAGGGGAGAAGTTGACATGCATGATTGCCTTGGGATACGGAGAGTCACAAGGGGTTAGTCACAAAATCAAGACCATGGAACAGGTGAGCAATGCAACCAGCAATTCTCCTTCATGGTTCCGAAAGGGCGTGGAAGCAGCTCTTCTTGCTCCCACTGCCATCAATCAGCAGAAGTTCTCATTCTTCCTGCAAGACCAGGAAGGTACAAAAGCTGGTTGTAAACCCAAAGTTCTTGCCAAGAGAGGCTTCTCAATGGTAGGATATACCAAGATGGACCTCGGCATTGCCAAGCTTCACTTTGAAATAGGAGCAGGAAAGGAAAACTTTAAGTGGGTGGTAAAGAAAGTATGAGAGACTTCACGGAAATATGGCAACTTCAAGATACCATCATTACAGCAGTCAACGCATGCGGTTATGGTGTCTGGGATTTGCATGCTACCAGTTGGGGATTTCATCTGGAGTTAACAGAGCATTTGGATGATGCAGAAATCTGCAATATCTGCAGTCAACTTCCGCTTTCTGGAGATTATGAAGGAGAAGGCATAAATGGTTCTGTTCTAAGTTTGTACAACTACTGATTATTGATGTTCAAAAAATAAGAGATAGATTATTATGCTGATATTATTGGCAAATGCAAAAATCATGTTTGATAAGGCAGACAGGAAGCTTATGGTAAATAGAATGTTTGCAGTACACCCTATTGAGAAGATAAGGATAATAAGTTCAAGTGGCTAAGCTAAAAAAGAAATGAGGTTTAAGGAGACTGTTTAATGAAAATTGCCATCAGGTTCAGTAAATCAGCTGAACCTGATGGCAATACCCATTGACCGTTCAATAACCATGTTATTAAATATGTGTTGGCAAGCCGCCATGTTATAATGCCAATTTCTGTGTTTCTACCGGCTTGTTAGTTGTAATGAAATCGACATTCATTTCAATGAGTTTCCTTGTGATTTCATCATCATCAGGAGTCCATCCATTTACCTTCAAGCCTAATTCGTGAGCCTCTCTGATCCATTCAGGATGCTTGAAAAGTATCTTATAGTTGTAGTCAATGCCCTGATAGCCAAGTTTCTTTACCTCTGCAGGAGTGAAATTGCCGTTCACATAATAGACTATAGCGTTGGCATCCAATTGACGTACCAATGCACAGGCTGCTGAACTGAAAGAGATATATTCTACCTGCTTTGCCAACCCCATACGGTTAACCATCTCAACCGTTTTGCGGGTGAGCCTGTCTTCATCCTGCTGCAAAGGCTGTCTTTTGATTTCAAGAATCAGCTGTATAGCCGGATGCTTCTTCAGTTCGTTCAGATACTGCTCAAGAGTAGATACCTCTTCACCATTTTTAAGAAGTTGGGTCTTCAGGTCAGCATACTTAGAATCGGCAATGACCAGATGATTGATTTTAGGATCATGATTCACGATGATGACACTATCTGCCGTGATATGTACATCACATTCGGAGCCATACACCTTGGCATCTGCAGCCTTGCGCAAAGACGCAATTGAGTTTTGGGCAGACCCTTCTGTATCCCAATATCCGCGATGAGCCACAATACGGGTCTGTACTTTCGGATTCGTAATCATGACTGTCTGTTCAAATTTCTCACCAAAACGGTTGGTGAATACAACCGTAATGCTCTTGGCACCAGAAGAAGGCAAGGCTCTGAACAGATGGCCGGTAACAGTAAGACCCGGTTGATGCTTTTTGCTCACGGCATAAACTTCATCAACATCAGTAAATTTCTCCATCATGCCCATCGGTTTGCCATCCTGCAGCCATTCCACCTTGCAGGCAGGATCCCAATCCCAGACATTTGCCACTACATATTGCGGCTGGCTCAACATTTCTCCTTTACCATAAACACGCATCTGATAATCCATGCCATGACCAGTAGACTTATAGTGCCATTTCAGTTGGGTTCCGTCCACATCCATCACCAGATAACCATTAGGTGCACCACAACGGTTAACCTGACTCTTCCACCAGGCACCACAGGCTGCACCGATATTGTGCTCCATCAGCTGGGCATCCACCGCATTGTTCTGGAAATAGTGAGTATGACCAGTCAATACATGCACCTGATAATCCTTCAAGACATCAGCCAGCTCACCGGCATTGCGTACATTTCCCTCGTTCTCTATGCTGTTCCATACGGCAGCATGCATATTGAGGATAACCAGAGAACCCTTGGTAATAAAACTCAGATCGCGTTTCAGCCAATCCAGATCAGCATCTGTGATAGCCTCGATATACTTCTTGTGGCCCACGTAATTGATATTCTTCAAAGTAACAACGTGAACCTTACCTATGTTATAAGAATAATTGGTTGGTCCGAAGAAACGGTGGTAATATTGCTCTCCATATACAGGAGTGCCAAGAGCCATGTTATGCAAATCCTGATAACGCTTGTCGAAATCATGATTGCCGATACACTGGAAAGTGGTCATCCTGATGCCATCAAACGAAGCGGCATATTCACCATAAAGGTTCATGCTGTCGAAGACCAGGTCGCCCAAGGTATTTGCCACCACCTCACGCTGACGGCTCAAGGTATCCACATAAGCCTTCAAATCGCGGATAGATTCCTGCTTCCAGCGGTTCATATCATGCTCATTCTTGACCTGAGGGTCGGAGATTGCAATATAATAGAACTTGTCAGATGGCTTTTTCCTTTTCTCCAAGACGAAATCATGCCGGCTATCTTCTTTTACAAGCTGGTCAACACGAACATAAAAGCCCTTTGCAAGACTCTTCTGGCAAGGAAGAACATAAGCCGAAGGAGTAGAAATGCTGACGAACTTGCAGACATTGGTATCAGTAGGCAAAGACCATTCTCCCTGAGAATTGGTCTGTACAAAACTCCTGCCGTTATTTACTACAACACCGGCTATACCCTTACCCTTACAGTCTTTTACCTTGCCGGAGAAAACAAAAGAAGAAGTCTGTTGGGCAACACTGCCCAATGGCATTGCCCCAACAAACACTAACAATATAATTTTATTCAGTATCTTATTCATCACATCCCAACTTAAACGTTTATCAATTTTATCTGGTCAAAGAAAGCCAAAGCCTCTTCAGCAGTCCTGGTATCACCGGCAGCCTGTTCCAATGCAGCCGTATCATTCTCCAGACAGATAATGTTGGCACAATCCAGAACATGAGTCATGATACGTGTTGCCTCCTCTCGGGTCATCTGATGCGACTTAAAGCTCTTCTTTACATATTTGTTCACACGCTCAACCGCCTTGAATACGGCAGGTTTTCTAAACTCAGTGCCCGAAGCACTCAATCCCACCTCTACATCATAGGTATGAGTATAGTTACAGAGGAATGTATTCCATTTTCTGGTGATTTCGCCACCCAGAAAATGTTCCTCTTCAAAAGCAGGCTTGACATCAGGAATCTCTCCACCATATACTTCGAGCGTAAACTCTTTCTTTTCCTGTGCATCCATCTGGGCAGCAACAGCCATCAGCAGTGCTGCCATCAAAAACAATCTTACTTTCATCTTTTTTAATCCTTTCATTACCTTAAATTCAACATATTATAATTCTGGCCTCTTCTGCCAAATCAGTTTCGTATCGAAATCATCACCTCCCATAGACTGAACAGCCTCGAGATAGTGTTCACGGTTCATACGCTGCAGGATGGCAGGATACTTGAAGCGGTATGGCATGTGTAATGAGGCATCCACACCCGGACCCTTCGGAACATCAGGATAACCCGTACGGTTATACTCGAACCATTGCTGGAAATCAATGAAGAAGAGCGCATAAAACTTCTGTTCCATGATACGGCGCAAAGTTCCGTCATACGCAGCCTTCTCATTCTCAAAATATGCCTCAGGAACCTCTACACCCCATTGCGTAATCGCAGCAGTAACAGCCTTTTCATAGAGTTGCTTGGCATCATCGGAGATAATACCACGCTGTGCCAGCTCTGCCTTGATAAAGAGCACCTCGGCATAGGTGAGACACTGGATATCCTGTGGTGCAGTGGCAAGATTAGCCGCATTAGGAGAAGAGGCGGTGAATGTAGGCTCCACATCATAACCACTAGGCAAGCCTATATAGGATTTCTCGTTTTTGCCAGTTTCAGGATTCTTGTTGGTTGCCTGTTTTGCAAAGACAGCCAGACGAGGATCCTTCCATGCCTGAAGGCGATTGATGAAGAACTCGGAAAGAGATTTATAGGAAGAGAGGTCAGAAGGACGGGTCATTGGAGCTTCATCAGGAGCAATACCGGAGATATGTACCTTGGCATTGTCATCATTCGATTCAAAAACCGGATAAGTAGCAGGATCTGCCATCATCTTCTTCAACTCAGCCTTTGCCAGATTACCCAATTCCTCAGAGTCGATGACACGCAGCAAAGCGCGTAAACGCAAAGAGTTGGTAAACTTCTTCCACTTCAGGATGCCCTCCAAATCAGAACTGCTGGTGCAATACATCTTGTCACCATTGGTGTTGAACTGTAATCCCTTCTGGAGATTATACCTGCTGTTTGCCACATCCAGGCTATCGATGATAAACCTGTAGACATCTGCCTGAGACTCAAACTTAGGATAATAGAGCTGTTCCTCACCACGGCAAGACTCCTGTACCGGTACATCCCCAAAGGCATCAGTCGTATTCTCGAATATCCAGCATCTGAGGGTCAACGCAATCGCCTGATAGTTCGGATCACCCACCTTTACGGCTTCGTCATAGATGGCCTTGGCATTGGTATTCCACTTGTAATAATTGGTCCAGACGCCATCACCGGCGGTATCACTGATATTGAACCAACCTACACCGCTAGTAGAGTTAGTGGTAACCAGACACTGCATCAGTTGGAAAGTCCAACTGTTATACCGGGACCAGGTATAGGTGCCCATGCCATAAATGAGAGGATCCATAAAACTACCGGCATTGGCAGAGTTCATGCGGGTAGGATCTACATTGGTATCGTCCATTGATTCACATGCCGTAGTCATCAGCATAGCAGGCACGGCCATCAGCATCATTATATTTCTGAAAATCTTTTTCATCGATTCTTTCTTTATTTTGTTCATTACATCATATTCTCAATTAGAAATCTACCTTGAGATTTACACCCCAAGAACGGCTTGTAGGAAGCGTACCGACCTCAACACCAGGCACAAAAGTATTACCATCAAGAGATGTTGTCTCTGGATCAAACATCGGATAACTGGTGATGCAAAGCAGATTGCGGCCATACACACCCACCGAAGCATTGGAGATGAAAGTATTCTTCAGCCATTTTTTAGGCAACTGATAGTCGAGACGGACCTCACGGAGCTTGAGATAAGTAGTGCTGAAAGTATTGGTTTCTACATTTCCGATGCGGTAATACTCCTTATAGTAGGACTCCAAGGTGACAAGTTTCCTGTTCGGACTGTAAGTTCCATCCCCGTTATCAACTACACCCGGTGCTATGCAGTATACTCCAGCAACAGGGGTAATTTTCTGCTGTTCAAAGAGTTTCAGCACATCAGGATCTGTAATATCCAGATAGAGACTGGTTCCAGGTTTCCTGCCATTCAGGGTTTCAGACAGGTGTCCCTGTTCGCACATCTTGTGATGAGACTGCGAATAGGTCTTGCCGCCAACCTTACCATCCCATTGCATGGAGAAGGACAAGTTCTTGAATCGCAGAGAGGTATTGAAAGCTCCCTCCCAGTCGGGTAAGGCACATGCCACATATTCAATCTCTGAAGGACGGGCAGGCAAACCGGCAGCGGTAATAATCACCTCACCCTGAGCATTACGCTTGAGCTTATAGCCCCAGATATCGCCGGTGGTTCCACCTTTGGTACCGATGATGCTTACATTGCCACTGACATAAGAACCGAGAATCTGTCGCTCATCGGCAAATTCGGAAAGCGATTCTATCTTGTTTTTATTGGTTGACCAGGTAGCGGTCATATCCCACTGCCAGTCTTTCGTCTTGACAGGAGTACCACGGAGTACAATCTCCACACCTCTGTTGCTCACACATCCCGAGTTGATGGTACCCTTGGTATAACCCGTAGTAGGATCAAAAGGAGCATTGAGAATCTGATTCTTGGTGCGGTTATAATAATAGGTAACGTCTAATCCCAAACGGCTGCCAAAAGCCTTGAAATCCAATCCACCTTCCCAGTTGGTTGACATCTCCGGCTTGAAATCAGCATTGTAGAGCGTGCCCGGCTTAACCAGAGAACCCGAGAAATCACTTGTTGTATAATAAGGTGAAGTCTTGTAAGGCTGTGTATCATTACCAACCTGTGCCCAGGAAGCACGTACCTTCAATAGATTCACCCACTTCGGCATCTTCATCATGCTGTTCAGCACAGCACTCAAGCCCACAGAAGGATAGAAGAAAGAACGGTTCTTGCGAGGCAAGGTGGATGACCAGTCGTTGCGTCCTGTTATGTCAAGGAACAACATCTCCTGATAAGCAAGGTTGGCCATGAAATAGAGAGAGTTGACACGTTTTTTGCGGATGGTTGTTGTTACCAATGGACTGGAAACTCCATTAGCCAGACTATATACGGCAGGCGTGTTCAAGCCGGTAACAGAAGCCGATAGCAAATCATAATATGACTGCATCATGTTTCCACCGACAGAGGCATTGACATTGAGACCATTCTCAAAACTGTTGTGGTAAGACAACAGCAAATCAGAGTTTACCTCGTAGTCAAAGATGTTCTGCTTCTTGAAGAAACCTGTAGGGAAAGACTTGTCATCCCAAGGTCTGTGCTGCTCCTGCTGCTGGGCAGTAGCCTGGAGGCCGGAGCGTAACTGCAAATCCAGAAAACGGTTGATGGTAAAATTAGCAGAAATATTACCATTGAAACTGTGTTTCTTTGCAGGGTTGGTTGCCTCATAAAGCAAAACGTATGGATTTGGTAGATAACTGGAGAATGGTCGTATCTGCTTGATATTCTCCTTACCCTTATACCACATTGGTTTAAACCAGTCGAGGTTGAAGTTAGGATTCATGAATATCAGGAAATAGCTCAAAGAGTTGGAATTGTAAGTAAGCTGTGGAGTATTCTCCACATCTCTGTAAGTATAACTCATACGGGCATTGATCTTCACACGCTTGGAAATCTGCTGTGAACCGGCGAAAGCTGCAGTGAGGCGCTGGTATCCCGAATTAGGCAATATCCACTCACTCTTGCTGTGAGTAAGAGAGATTCGCATATTGCCTGTACTGCTGTTACCCGTAAGAGCCAGAGAGTTTGTCATCGTATGACCAGTCTGGAACAATCCTGAGTGGTTGTCTTTGTAGGCTCTCCAAGGAGTAGCCACATCAGCACGGCCTTCTTTTTCAGGATCATACTGATAGAACATCTGTCCGTCGAACTTTGCGCCGAAAGCCGAACTGGTGCCACTGGTGCTAGCCAAACCATCATCACTGGCACCATAGGAATAATAAGGCAAACCTTCCCACTGAGTGCCTTTAGAACCGATGTTCTTGGCCACACCCTGTCCGAATTCATACTGGTAATCAGGAAAGTGGGCTGCCTGCTCCCAGGAATTATTAAAGTTATAGCTGATACCTAATCCCTTCTTGGCTTTTTTTCCTGACTTGGTAGTAACCATGATTACACCATTGGCAGCTCTGGATCCATAAAGGGCAGAAGCGGATGCACCTTTCAAAACCTGAATACTCTCAATGTCATCTGGATTTAAATCAGAAAAACCATTACCGAAGTCAATAGAACCTTCAGAGTTGCCTCCAGCACCATAAGAACCACCGGGATTGTTCATAGGACTGGAAAGTGGCACACCATCAACTACGATAAGGGCTCCGTTTCCATCCATATTCATAGATACGTTACCACGGAGATTAATCTGGGTTGATGAAAGGGGACCACCTGCTGAAATGACATTCAATCCGGCTACCTGACCCTGCAAAGCCTGCGACCAGTTGGTTGGCATGGTTGCAGTAATATCAGAACCAGATACGGTTTGCGTAGCATAGCCGAGACTCTTTTCCTCTCTCTTGATACCCAAGGCTGTAACAACTACGTTATTCAGTTCTATCGGATCGTCACTAAACTTCGACTTCTGTATTTTTTTCCCTTTTACGTAACTTTTCTTTTCAGCAGTCTTGCTACCATCCTGTGCCGACTGGGCATACATGCTTCCAGCCACACAACATAATGTCATCGCAAAGAAGCATTTCTTCATACGTTGCTTTCTCATTTTCTACCTTATTATTATATAGAATTTATAATTAGTAATCTCGGGTGCAAAGGTAGAACAGAAAGATTACGTCTCGGATACAGCGGCTATACAATTCATTTACTTTCTTGTTTCTAAAGAGTGACAGTCTGCTGCCAATGCTTGTCAGCAGACTTCTTTGTTAATGAAAAAACATCATCATTCATTCCATCGTAAATTTACACATAAAAAAAGGGCTAGCCCCATAATCAGGACTAGCCCCCAGTTTTAATTATTTTCTCGATGCAATGAATGTATCTTAAAAGCTGCATAGCACTTCAAGAAAGATTACTTAACCTCAATGTGCTTAACATCGTCTTTTGACTAAAGATTCTGCAAAATTGACAACAATGGATAATTAATTTAAACTTTGCTGCTAAAACTTCATGCTTTTTAAACCTGTTTTTCAATCCATGCCATCAGTACTGCTACAGCATACTGCTGTTCTTCTCCTGTCAGCTGTCTTCCGGCAGGTATATGATGCCATTTGAAGAAACAACCACGGCAACAGCAGCCTGTAGCATGCTGGGCAATGAATACAGGATGCCCTCTCATAGGCGTCTGCTTACCGTCATTGGGAATCACGGCAGGAGCAAGGCGTTTGGCAACGAAATCCTCCGCATGCTTACGGATGGTTGCCAAGCCCTTTTCTGCAATATATTCCTTATCCTTCTTCGAGAGGTGGAAACGGCTGCGAAATGTTGATTTGGAAAGTCTTTCAAACAAATCAGTCAAGTCATACTCTTTGTCTGAAGAAGTATCGCTTTCCATGTCTTCTGAAGAGATAGAGTTTTTCTGATGATCCTCTTTCTCCTCAGGAAACAAATTGAGTTCTACATATTTTGCTTGGTTTACTTTTGATTCTTTTTTCATTTCTATTAGCCTCCTATATCTATGAATCTCCTATTTATATTAACGGATATCAGACTCTTCCGCTGCTGATGCTTTGTTTTCCTTGGGTTGTGGATTGGGTACAAAGCCAAGGATGGCAACCAGACAACTCATCAAAGGACTGATGATGTTGAAGAAGCAGAAGGGGAGATAGACAAGTGTCGGGATACCAAGAACCGTACTCTGCGTCATACCGCAGGCTGTCCATGGAACCAATACGCTCGTTACGGTAGCGCTATCCTCTGTACTTCGGCTCAAGAGTTCCGGACGGTAGCCTCGTTCGGCATACTCATCCTTATAGATAGATGCATTCATAATAATGCTCAGGAACTGGTCACCCATAACGAGATTGAGCAAGACGCCTGATGTCACGGTGCTGCAGACAAGTGATACGGTGCTGTGGATGCTTTTCAGGAGCATGTGGGTAATGGCGTGGAGCATGCCGCTGGCTACCATACATGAACCGAAACACATGGCACAGAGGATGAGCCAGATGGTATTGAGCATGCCAGCCATACCTCGGGTGGCTACGAGATCATTGATGTTAGCCATGCCGCAATCTACCTGGGTATGGGTATAGCAGGTGGTCATGATTCCTTGAAAGAGGCTTTTGGCAGAAATACAGTCTTCACCTGCTATCCCTACAAGTACTTCCGGCTGGAGAATGAGGGCACAGATGCATGCTGAAAGGGCTGAAAGCAGAAGGGTAATGAGGGATGGCGTCTTACGGTAGATGAGCCATCCTGTAAAAACCGGAACCAGCATCGTAAGCAAGGAGATATTGAAACCATGACTCAGACCGGTAAGATACTGGCTGATATCAACTGGCTTGGAATCATAACAGAATCCGATGATGAGATAGAGTACCAGCGAGAGCAGGATGCTTGGTATGGTAGTATAGAGCATATAGCGGATATGTGAGAAGAGATCCGCTCCGGCTATACTCGAAGCAAGGACGGTGGTATCGCTCATTGGCGAGAGTTTATCCCCGAAATAGGCACCGGAGATAATAGCTCCAGCGGTATAGGGGGCTGGTATTCCCAGGGCATCACCGATTCCCATCAGAGCAATACCGATGGTGGCAATAGTGGTCCATGAGGTTCCCGTCATCACAGAAATGATGCTGGAGATGATGCATGCGCAGGGAAGGAAAAAGGTTGGCGACATGATCTGTACACCATAATATATCAATGTGGGTACCACACCACTGATCATCCAGGTAGCTGACATCATTCCGATGAGCAGCAGGATCAGGATAGATACTCCGGCATCGCCCACGGTCTTTTTGATCATCTCTTCAAAGATATTCCATTTCATCCTATAGATGCCCATACCGAGTGCTACACAAACGGCTGTGGCTATCATGAGGGCCACCTGAGAGGCACCAGCCAGGGCATCATCAGGGAAGATTTTGACAACCAGAACGATGAGGGTGATAAGTACTGCCAGCGGTATGACAGAAATAAAAGGATGTGGTGCAACTGGCTGCAGAGACGAGCAGGATGCCTGATTCTCTGCAGCTTGAGATTTCTGTTTCTTTTCTTCTTGTTCCATTTGTTAATATTCTCTTATCATTTTAGTTTTTCATTTACTTTGCGTTTTCATTCGTTTCTTCAACGCTTTTCTTCTGTGTATTCGGCAAGAATCCTGCTATGATGCCGAGCAATGGCAGGAAGGCACTCACCTGGAAGATAAACTCGATGCTCGTCTTGTCTGCTAACCAGCCGAAGAAAGCAGAGCCCAAACCTCCCAAACCAAACATCAGTCCGAAGAAAATGCCGGCTATCAGTCCTACTTTATCTGGCATCAGGTCGGTGGCATATACCACGATGGAAGAGAAAGCCGAGGCAATGATCAATCCTGACAGGAAGGTAAAGATGATGGTCCACGTGAAGTTGACGAAAGGCATGGCGATGGCGAAAGGTGCTGCTCCCAGAATGGAAAACCAGATGACATACTTTCTGCCGAACTTGTCACCCAGCATTCCTCCTGCCACAGTTCCTATGGCAAAGGCTGCAAGGAACACGAAGAGACACAGCTGTGAAGTCTGTACCGAGACACCGAACTTATCCATTAGGAAGAAGGTGAAGTAGCTCGTGATGCACGCCGTATAGAAATACTTGGAGAACACGAGCATGATGAGGATAAACAGTGCCCAATACTTCACCCTTTTGGAAATATGGGTATTGAGAAGCGGTTGTTTCTGCGGATGGTTCACCACGTAAGCCAGTCGTGCCTTGTACCAGACTCCCAATCTTACCATGATGATGGCAGCGAGGAGGGCTGCGAGGGCAAACCAGGAGATGGCATGCTGTCCGAAAGGCAGGATGATGATGGCAGCCAGCAGCGGACCTACTGCCGATCCGCCATTGCCGCCCACCTGAAAGATAGATTGTGCCAGACTCTTCTTGCCTCCCGATGCCATCTGTGCCACTCTTGAAGCTGTGGGATGAAACACGGATGAGCCCAGACCTACGACGCTCACAGCCAGGAGAATCAGAAAATAATTCTCGGCAAAAGCCAGCAGGAGCAAGCCCACCAAGGTGAAGCACATGCCTAGGGAAAGAGCATAGGGACGGGGATGCTTGTCAGCATAAAGCCCCGTAAAAGGTTGCAGGATGGAAGACGTCATCTGGAAGACCAGCGTGATGATACCTATCTGTGCAAACGAGAAGTCGAACTTATCCTTCACAATCGGATAGATGGAAGGGATAATCGACTGAATCATATCATTCAAGAAATGGGAAATGCTACAGATGATGAGCATGGAATATACCGTACCCTCTACCATCTTAGGATTTCCCTTGATTTTACTACCTATTGACTTGATGTTCATTGTATTAATTTAAATTATTATTTTTCATACAGTTCTATCGGCAAACCATCTGGGTCGCTGAAGAACACAAATCGCTTGCCAGTATATTCATCTGTACGGATGGGTTCATGAGCGATGCCTTTACTGTCAAGTTCATCAATTGTATCCGAAAGATCATCCACCTCAAAAGCAAGATGGCGCAGACCGGCAGCTTCCGGATAGGAAGGACGTGCAGGTGGATTAGGGAAGGAGAAGAGCTCTATGACATACGAGTCATCAAGCCAGCAGTCTGCCTTCCAGGAGTCACGTCCTTCACGATAATTTTCACTTACTATCTTCATTCCGAGCACATCTGTATAGAAATGCTTGGATTTCTCATAGTCGGAGCAAATCACGGCTACATGATGGATTTTGTTAAGTTTCATTGGATATTATTATATTGTTAATCAATGATTTATCAACTACTCATGTCTTGATAGTCCGGGAATGATTACCCTTCATGGAGCTCATTCTGATTTACGATTGAATCTTTGAATTCTTTCTTTGACTATTCGCAAATAGGTACGTTTCATCTTTTCAGTCAAAAAAGAATTGTTGACCAAATGCTCTACTTCGTCCGGCAATAAAGAAAAAGAGTCAAGGATCATTTCTATACGCTTCTTCTTCAGACCGATATGCTCTCCGAATCTCTCAAAGTCAAGACGGCATGGATGTCCTGTCCGCTCATACACATCACTTTTCTCCAGAGTCAGAGAAAGCCCCCCATTCAACCCCAAATCATCGCCCTCGATATGGAGACAGGTGTTCATCAGGTCATAGGCGGGAGCAAGCTGGTAATGCTCGCCAATTCTCATGATGGAGAAGTTTTTCAGATGGTCGTCGCCATTACCGTAGATGTAATTGAATACAACCAACTTAAAGAAACGTTCCATGGCTATCATCCAGGCAGGAATAAATCGTTTTATTGCACAGGCAATATCCTCGAAGCATCCATCATATTTGAAAAACGTACCTTGCTCTGCTTCATTCTTACCAACCAGAGAGGCGAAATCCTCCATGAGATATTTGCTTCCATCCTTGGCTATGTCAAATCTCTTGGTAATATATACCATATCTCCATGAGGGGTAAAGCAAAGACCGTTTTCTGCTGTAATGATACCATATACCTGTGAGGCTATCTGCATGGTAAGATGCTCGTTAGCAGGAATCTGCTTCCTGGTATAAAGAGTATTGTCCCAAGGTGCTGGCTTCAGGATATAGCGAGAGCGTTCATCCGTCTGCGAGATTCTGATGATTCCATTCTCTATCACTGCAGGAAATTTCTCCTGAGCTCCAGATACGGAGATACGTCTCATGGCTATCATAGTCTCTGATGTCTTACTGATTTCATCTATTTCAAAATCAAGCAAATGCGACACTGTCTGACCATCAAACAGTTTTTTGCAAGCTGTAGGAGAGTAAGTGGAAAAACCATCTGCAAGGGTGGATGGGCAATGATTTAATTCTTTCATGATTCTACTTCTTTTACAGTTATTGCTCCTATCGTATCATGGGTTGCTATCTTCAGAAGAAGTCCAAAGAAATCCTTCTCATCCAATCGCCAACTTCTGCAGACTATCTTTCTGTTTGCTCCTTCTGGAAGCATATTGGTAAAAACCGGGAATAGATAACCAGACTGATAAGGCTCTTCCCTGAAAGGCATGGTAAGTGAGACAGGTTCATGGGTCCTATCCATCATATACTGCTTGTCGTATGTGAAGGTATAACCTCTGCCAGGAGTTGACTCCTCTAAGAGTCCTGCTTCTGTGTCGTGGCAATAAACGATAGCTTTTCTCATAACTTACTTTATTTAAACTGTTTGACGAATCTCATATTTAACCTCCATGCCAAGGATATCCATGATTTTTTCAACCGTCGATAAGGAAGGGTTGCCTTTACCGCTCTCTATTTTCTTGATGGTAGAAATGGCTATCTCAGACATGTCAGCAAGGTCTTGCTGGGTAATCCCTAAGGCCTTACGCTGCAATTTCATTACTTCTTGAATTTTCATACCAAGTAGTGTATTATATTGTACTTTTCCTGCAAAGTTAACAAAAAAATCTAGATTACGCAAGAAAAGGTGTAATATATTGTTCTTTTTATAAAAAATTATTATTTCATGGAATTTTTCTTGGTTATTTGCCATTGTTAACCATTTTTTTTCTTAACTTTGCATGCATCCCATTTTTTCTAAGGGTGATTATGATAAATAGGCGGTACGTATATATCAGTTTGGAATTTGTACTTCGGAAATATGCGGGTGTCAAATATTGTTTCTTAATTATTGCAATTTCCGTATTTTCAATCTAGAAGGTCATGATGATAAAAATCTTTTGGTTTGATAGCGTATTACTTGCTCTCTGCAAGACGAATCACCTATAGTTGTACGACCGTAAGGCTACAGTTGTACGACTATATAGGCTATAGTTGTACAACTCTGGAGTTATAGTCGTACAACTATAGGGGGTATAGTTGTACGACTACAGAATTCCGGATTTCCGAAGAAATTAGTGAGATTTATAACACGTTGAATATCTGACGATTACGAATTTCGCCATATTTTCAATATTCTTCAAGAAATATTTTCCGAGCGGAAATTCGTGATTTTCAGAGGATTTAAATCATGATTTTGTAAAAAAATAAGCCTGGTCAACTGACGGAACATGACATCTGTATAATGCCCACTGATACCTGAAATAGGGCTATTTTTGATTAATTAATAGTTATTTTACTCACATTTTAGCAAATATCATTACCTTTGCAATCAGTATGGTTATATCATCGACTCACAGACGGGTAAACTGACAGAAAAACAGAATAAAGAAATTAGTTTAAATTAAAACACGTAATATTAAGAATATGATTTCATTTGAAAGTGATTACAACAATGGTATGCTGCCAGAGATTCTAGAAGCTCTTGGCAAGACAAACGGTGATAAAACATCTGGTTATGGTTTTGATCCATACTCAGAATCTGCAAAAGAGAAAATCCGCAAGGCTGTGGACAAAGAGAATGCAGAAGTGTTCTTCCTGATAGGCGGTACACAGACCAACACCACGGTCATTGATTCCGTCCTCATGAGATGCGAAGGAGTAATCTGTGTGGAAACCGGTCATATCGAGGTACATGAATCAGGAGCAGTAGAAGCTTTCGGGCATAAGGTCATTACCCTGCCAGGAAAAAACAGCAAGCTGACAACCGGCACCCTGTCAGCCTATATGGATACCTTCCTAGCTGACGAATCGCACCCTCACATGGTACAGCCAGGCATGGTTTATATCTCGATGCCGACTGAGTTCGGAATGGTCTACACCAGAGAAGAACTGGCTGCGCTGTATGCAACCTGCCAGAAATATGACCTCCGTCTCTTCATCGATGGTGCACGACTGGGATACGGTCTGGTTTCAGCGGCATGCGACTATGACTTGCCATTCCTTGCAAAACATTGTGATGTATTCTATATCGGTGGAACCAAGGTGGGTGCCATGATGGGAGAAGCTGTGGTATTCTCGGGCATGAAGGCACCGAAATACTTCTTCACCAACGTGAAGCGTCATGGAGCCTTGCTTGCCAAGGGCAGAATGCTCGGCATCCAGTTTGACACGCTGTTTACGGATGAGCTCTATTTCAAGATATCGCGCCATGCCATCGCTACGGCTACCCGCATCCGCAGCATCTTCGAAAAGCATGGTATCACCATTGCCTACGATTCTCCAACCAATCAGCAGTTTGTAGTACTCTCACCTGCCCTCTACGAAGCCCTTTCCCAAAAAGTAGCATTCGAGATATGGGAAAGAAAGAGCGAACATGAAATCATCTGCCGATTCGTTACAAGCTGGGCAACAAAGGAGGAAGAACTCGACGAGCTAGACCGTATTCTTCAAGCTTACGCTTAAGAAGGCTAAGGATGGTTCTCCTCCAGAATCATCCTTAGCAATTCTTCATTTGCCTCGTTGTTAATCTCTGCATCCTCCAACTCGGAGAAATAGTCAAGCGTTGCTGAACATTCGCCTGTAATATCTATCCCTATCACTTTCTCATGGGCATAGATGATGCGAAGCACGGCTTGGAGCTGCATAAGTGTCATATCTCCATTGCTCCAGTCGGTGATGGCATCCTGCTTTCTCAATACATCCTTGTCGATGGATATGTAAACCGGCTCATGTATAAGTTTACCAGCCTTCGACGGCCAAGCCTGGTGATGGTCTATCTCTGCCTGACTGTAGAACAACACCCTCTCTCTTAAGTGAACAGGCACCTGGGCTATCAACTCGTCCGATGCCCCCACTATGATAATGTGTTTGACAAACGGGTTCTTCTCCAAAACATCTCTCACCCAACCGCCACATGACACAACACCCTCCCATTCCGGTTGCTGCATATCCGGATGATGGTCGAAAACAATGAGCGAGAAAGGTTCATGAATTCTTGACACCCAATATTCCGTAAGATAATGGAAATCTCCGGAATCTATGAAATGAACGGCTTTGGCAGGAAAAGGAGCCAATCGGCGATGCAGTTCCTCTCTACCCTCTTCGTCACAATAGCAGTCTACCCCTTTCATGTCCCGGCAATCTACATGGATAATATTCTTATTTGAGGCAAATGCCTCCAATTCGTATACGCCGGTAAAGTTAAGGAGAATGATAGGTATTTTCTTTTTCATATTGAATCAATTTTCTAAATGCTGGTTGCAAAAATACCTAATATTCATAAATACTTGATGAATTATACATTATATTATTGTTAAAATTAGTTTTTTTTATACTTCTACACAAATTTACCAAAATCATATTAAAACAATTTAATTTTCAACAAAAACATAGTAAATTCGTATTTTTATCTATATCTTTGCAGAAAATTGAAACATATAGTAATGGTATTTAAAAATGCACTTATATTGGATAAACATAGATGTAATGTTCCCCATTACATCCTCAACTGTAGTCTTCGGAAATAATATCTATCTTGCTTGAGATACTATATTATTAACGAATTTAAAATTACATGGGTTTAATCATTTTATATTTTTTAGGTGCTCTGTCACTATCCTTTTTATGCTCCGTCCTGGAGGCGGTATTACTTTCTACTCCGATGTCGTTTATCTCGATGAAGGAGAATCAAGGCAACAAGACTGCCTCACTGATGAAACAGTATAAGAACAACGTAGACCGTCCGGTGGGTGCCATCCTTTCGCTCAATACCATCGCCCACACCATCGGTTCTGCCGGTGTAGGAGCCGAGTCAATGAAACTCTTTGGCGAAGAATACTTCGGCATCATTTCCGCCATTCTCACTCTGTTGATTCTGGTACTTTCAGAAATCATCCCGAAAACCATCGGAGCTTCATATTGGCGCTCTCTTGCCATGACATCTACCAAGATCATCCGTGTGCTCATCTTTATCACCTATCCTTTGGTACTGCTTTCGGAACTTATCACTAAGGCATTTACTCCGAAGAACCACCAGGCTTCCGTGAGTCGCGAAGAGGTATCGGCCATGGTAGACGTAGGTACTACAGAAGGCATCTTCCGCGAATCGGAAAGCAAGATCATCAAAAGCTGCATTCGCCTGGCAGGAGTAAAGGCAAAGGAGGTGATGACTCCATCCATCGTAGTAGAATCAGCCAACATGAATTTGACTACCAAGGAGTTTTACGAACAGAAAGAATGGAAATTCTCACGCATTCCCGTTTATGACAACAACAAGGATATCATTGTGGGATACGTATTGAAAGATATGGTTCTCAAATTGGTTTCAGACGATGAGTTCCAAACCAGATTATCCGAGCTGATGCGTCCTATTCTTTCCTTCAACGAGGATGAATCTCTATACCAGATATGGGAAAAGATGTTGGAAAAACGAGAACACATCTCTATCATCGTGGATGAATACGGATGTCTGAGAGGAGTGGTTTCCATGGAAGACGTAATCGAAACGATGACTGGCGTAGAAATCGTGGATGAAGACGATGTGGCTGTAGACATGCAAGCCTTGGCTAAGGAAAAATCGCGTATGATGCACCAAGGTGTTACTTCTGCCATTCCTGGGAGTAAAGCTTAATATTTACAGAACATTGCATTTTAACTAGAGAGGGTGGGTCATAACTCCATGACCCACCCTCTCTTGTTTATCCCGGAAATATCGCCACCTTGATGACTCCATCCTTGCGGTTTTCAAAGACATCGTATGCCTCTTCTATTCTTGAAAGTGGGAAACGATGGGTAATCAGAGGAGTGGTATCAATCTTTCCCTGGGCTATCAAATCAAGGATTTCCTCACAGTCGCATCCATCCACACCTCCCGTCTTGAAGATGAGGTTTTTGCCATACATATCAGGAAGAGGAAGTATCTGTGGCTTGTCATACATCGCAACAACAGTAACGATGGCATTAGGACGAGCACACTTCCAGGCAAGCTGGAAGGTATCAGATCCACCGACAACCTCCATCACCACATCAGCTCCCCCATGCTGACTATGCTCCTTGACGAAAGTCTCGCAATCCTCCGGTTCTACAACCATCACCTGCGGATAATGCTTCTGGATGAACTCTCGCCTAGCCTGTGATTTCTCACAGACGATGATGTTCCTCGGATTCTTGAGCAGGGTGCAAAGCAAACAGCAGACACCCGTAGGGCCTGCACCGATAATCAGGACCGTATCCTCTTCCGTAATTTCAGAAATTCTTGCAGCCCAGAATCCTGTAGCAAGAATATCTCCTACGAAAAGCGCCTGCTCATCGCTTACCGAATCAGGTATCTTGTTCAAGCCAGTAGTAGCATAAGGAACCCTCACATATTCCGTCTGCCCGCCATCGATTCTGCATCCCAGTGCCCATCCACCATGTGGGGAAGTACAGTTGTTCACGTATCCATGCTGGCAGTAGAAGCATTCGCCACAGAAAGTCTCCACGTTGACGGTTACTCTGTCTCCCGGCTTTACGTGGGTAACCTTCTCTCCCACTTCTTCCACGATACCCACCATTTCATGGCCAACGGTAATTCCCGGTACTGCGCGAGGCACAGAACCATGCTTGATATGAAGATCGCTGGTACAGATACTGCTCAGCGTAACTCTCACGATGGCATCGTGCTCATCTATCATCGTAGGCTTCTCCTTCTCAGTGAAGCCAAATTCTCCTTGCTTGATATATGTAAATGCTTTCATTGAATATTAATTTATTAATTGTTGTGCAAAGATACAACTTTTATTCAAAAATCAAGCCAATCAATGAAATAAACATTAAGCATTAGCTCCAGCACATGCAAACACGAACATGAAGAAGGCAAAGCACCCACCAACAACACGACGGATAAACTTGCCAAACTTCGATTCATCCTTCATTCCAAGGATTACTATAAACCATTCTGCTGTAGCAGCAATAATGCCTGTCAGCCCTTTCTAAAATAAAATAATTGCTCTTTTCATATGCCCATTATTTTTTGTTCCTACTTATTTTCCTCTTCATCAAAGGCTTCATCTGCCAATCTACCATAGCAACCAAGACGTTCTTCCTTTGACATCGGTTCTGCACAAAAAGCAGCCTCATTCTTCATTTGAGAAAGACGAGAAAAGAAATTCATACGGGTCATGGTGTCTTTACGCATAGTAGCACGTGTTCCTTCTGAACTATAATCAAAATTACGAGCATTGCGGATAGACATTGACATAGCAACTTCCATTGAATCTTGATTTGCTCCCATGTAAGTGAATGTCCAGCCTTCTTTGCGAAGTGTTTCCACAAGTGCCTTGATGCTACTACCATTATATTCCTTAGATGCATTCTCATAACCGTCAGTAATGATAGTTACAGCAACTGCAGCGTCATCAATGTCTTTAATCTGTTTATGCATTGCTGTAAGGGTGAACCCCATAGCATCGTATAAAGGAGTACAACAACATGGCTCATAGTCCTTCATACTCAATGGATGCGTTTCACCAACTGGTACTTTGTCAAAAACACTGCGAATCTCGCAGCTACAGAAAGTAACCAATGAAACGAAATGTTCCTGTGTGTCTGCAAATTTCTCTTGCGCTTTCTTGATTCCAACCAAGGTTTCGTTGAATCCATCCACTGCCGCTTGACGTATTCTCTGCATAGAACCACTACGGTCAAGGATTATCACATTGAAGATTTGAGTCTTCTGCATTGCGGTCTTGTCTTTTATATCTTCCATATTATCTGATATTTTTGTGTTACGAATTTATATCTTTATGAATATAGAGTGAAACAAGTAACCATTTCTATCATCAAAAATCCCTCAGCCCATTCGATTTTATATCAAATTGAGCTGAGGGAGACGATTTTCTTTATTCTGTAATTATTCTCACCTATATCATAGACATCCTTATTATTAGCTTGTTGTTGTATATTTTATCTCCATAATCACAAATACTGTTATTTTATGAATCTTTCCAATTTAGGCTTCAAATCCTCATGTTTGGAATAGTCAAACAATAAGCACTTGTTTGCATCCTTAAAAGGTATGACAGCATGATATTCACCTGCCGCAAAGCAATCAATCTGATAAGGATGGTAGGTCAGGACGATTCCTTCTGGTAACACCGCAAAATGAGTCAAAGGGAAATCCTTCTCAGTAAATGGCTTTTCATTGTAACCTTTCCATCCAGCCCATTCATCACAAGAATAATTATGATCAAGTAAAGACCGCATGACATCATCCATGCCACTCATTTCTAGCATAGGGCAATGGAATGAAAAAATGCTATGTGTAAAATCCGCCCATGAACTTTCACGTTCATAGCAGAAATCATACTCTTTCTTCAAACTTTCCAAAACCAGATGTCGGAACTGTTGCATCATAGCTGGCTTCACGGAGTTGTTGACATCGAGCAGTCCTTCTCTTCGCTTGTCGTATGTGATATAATATTCACGAGGCGACTCATGAAGTCCACCATTATACAAACTTGCTTTATAATAATAAGTAGTATAGTCATCACAATCCACTATCATCTTCACCTTAATGTCACAAGTCATCCTCAACCTTAAAGTGTCTCCAGTTTGATATTCCGCCCGGCAGAGTTTTTCCCATAAAGCTCCATATTCATCCAATGAATGCTGCATATCATTTAGCGTCTCACACTTACCTGATGGAATTTCAATATTGTGTTCTAACAGAAAGAAAGCATCATCCTTTATGGCAGCTATCATCCATTCGCGAATAGCCTTGCCTGCTTCAGAATTAGCCTTCGGAACTTCCAAATCCACGCTAAAACCAGCTTCCATACTTTCATATTTGCTCCGAGGCTTGATATAGTAGTTCTTCATCAGCTTCTCTGTAGATACATCTTTTTTATTGTCTCCTGTCTTTTTCGCATGATATAGGTTGCCAAATGGGACATCTATTCTTTGCGCTCCTGCCATCAGAGTCAACACTCCGTTTTTCTTTGGCTTACGACAGAACACATCATCTTGAAGTCCAACATATTTCCCGTCGGAGAAACAAATCGTATCAGAGTTTGCAAAAAGATGCAGGTTGTTCCATTTGCCAAGATAGTACAATCCTGAAGCATCACATTGAGACGAGAACAACACTTTTTTATCTTTTATGTCATAAACTTCCTTGTCGTCTATGCTCACAAAGTCAGTTGTATTATCAATTGACGTAATATCAGTCCCACCAATTTGAGGATAATAGAAACCATTACGCTCATACTTTAAAAGATAGCATGGTGTTCTATCGTTAGAATGAGTATAGTTCCATACGATAAGCAGACTATCACCAATTCTTTCCCTGATATCAAATGTATCACCATCCAACGTTATCTTATTTTCATCAAGTATTACACCCTTTAGACCGACACCTATTTTCAAATCTGAGCATGACAATAGGGATAGGTACATCATGATAACTGCCAATACTACATAATATTTCTTGTTCGTCATCGTTAATTTTTTATCTTTTCCATATCATCACCATTTATTTTGCAGTTTCATTTTCTATTTGCCGTGGCTTAGCAATCAACTCTAATCGTTTTATATCATCCTCTGTCAGTTGAATATTTCCACCACTTTTATAATAGTCAAGTACTCGTGCAGCACCTTTTCTTCCAAGCATAGCATGTTCTTCTGCCTTCATATAGTATTCAACAGCAAGTTGTTCTTCAGTCTTACCATTTTCGTCAGGCTCATAATAAAGATTGCCAAGAAGGCTATAAATAAGCGGCACTTGTTCTGCAATCATCGCAAGTTTAGCAGCATCAGCTCTTACGAGACCTTTTCCATCAGGAACCATAGAGAAAATTTCTGCCAAAGAGCAACCTTTATTTGCAGCTTCTCTGATAAGGTTTTTCGCTGTAATTGTATCTCCTTGGTCCATCATAACAAAGGCGAGAAGCGTTTGAGCTTCGGGACTATCATTTTCACGAAGTACTTGCATCACACTGTCGGCGCTTTCTTGAATATATGACTTGTAACTACCCATCAACATATACAAAGTTTTGTATTCATGCTCGTTTGGCAAATCTTTGAAATAGTCATCCATTGTTTGAATGCCACCAAGTTCCTCTGCAATAGCCGTCATTGTTATCATCCCTAAGAAGTCCTTCTTTACTCCAAAACCGTCACGATAGCAATCAGCTAATTTAAGATACGCCGAACTATCCCCCCAACGAGCTTGATTGAGCAATGACGTAACAGAGTCTTTAGGAGAAACTGTCATGCCTTTCTGTTCTGTCAACTTATGCAGAGATGTCGTTTCTTCCATTACCTGTTGTTCCGAACAACTTGCAAGGAGCAACATCATTATTATATATAAGCAGCAATTCTTCATACGTATATTGTTTTAAATGTAAGTAAAATAACAGAGAATCAAAGCACATACTCTGTATGGTATAACCATACGATATCGAATATTCTATCGTTTCTTCCCTAATTTCTTCAACATTTCCTCAACATCATTCATTGGCAGGAATGGTACGATAATTTCCATTTTCTTATTGATGATGCAATAAACCTATTGATGACAGTGAAACTTTTACCTTCGCCACTATATACAGCCATATTCTCACCTATATTATAGGTATCTTTTAATAATGTCTTATTCATAATTGTCTGTTTTTATTTGATGAATCCATTGCATGAATCGCCAAATCTTTTACTCTATGTCTTCTGTCGCAATCACATCATAAATGCTGTCACCTCCCCAATAAATCATGGGAGCCAATGCCTCCGTGAACTTGTTATAGTTGATTTGTGGTGAAATCCTCTTCAGCTCTACAAGTTTTCTATTCAATTCCTCTTTAGATTTTGCAAACACTATATTCCAAAAGAATCGGTCTTCTGACGCATAGTCTTCTGAGTCGAAACAAGGATATAGTTCAGCATCTTCTCCAACATAGACACCATTTTTGTCCATTTCATTAATGGCATATTCAATAGCCTCTTGTACATTCTCAAATTTTACTCCAAGAACATAAAACGAATTTGTATTCTTAATTGTCTTCATATCAGTTGACTTTATTGTATTTTACATAAATGGTTCCATACATAGCAACCATATCTCCCTAATGCTGTCTTGCGTTTTTTGAAACAACGGTTTGCTTTTGCATATCGTCTCCAATTCTTCTTCCGGACGTTTGGGTTGTTCATCAGAATTACCACTATTGGCTGAAACCTTCTTGGGTAGCAGCCCTTTTATCCTATCATAAATCCTGCCCATAATATATAGAGATTACTGTGTGTGACATGCTTTCTTCAGTAGCTTTATCAAATCCTTGTATACAGAGTCGCTGATTCGTCCATTGTCGCGAGCATTGTTGATGGCATCATACACCTTATTTCCAGAATAAGAATCCAGTCCTCCCCACAAGTTATCTGTACTTAGATTTGTTGTGTAAATATGATTGGTATTAAGCTGCGTTATCAATGTCGATTTTGCCAGATTACGTGCATCTACGTCAGGTGCGGCCCCAAACGAAATGTCATATCCGTGCCCGGTATCGTGCAACCCATTATCTGTTCCCAATGCGTTTCGAACAGCATCCTCTATATCATCAGGACTATATTGGGATAGATCAAGCGTAGAACCATCAAATCCATCAACCACACTCTCATGTCCACTTGTATCATAGTGGCTACCATCTCCATTAGAGAAAAGGTCGCCTAATCTTTCTAAGAATTCAAACATAACGTATTCGTTTTTATTGTTTTACTTACTTGTTCTTTTGGTCTCTGAATGCCTTGCGGAATATCTCACCAAGTTCTTCTTTCGTAAGTTTGGATTTTCCGAGATACTCGTTTCTGAAATATGCCTTTGCCGTTGAACCTATTGCCCAGGCAAATGCAGCAGATGTCGCAGCATCAAGCGCCATTCCTACACCATAGCCTATACCTGTAGACTCCATGAGCATTGACAATATCTTAGAACTGACATTCATAGAGAGAAACCACATGCCAGCGCTGAGAATAAACTGCTTGACGAACTTCCAACCTTCATCTTTGGTCAACTGCACGCCATAACATTTTCCTATTGCAACTGCTCCTGCTCCCATTGCTGAAGCTGTCAAAGCCCAATTCACATGAGCAGGAACAACAGCTGTTCCAACCACAGCAGCCATCATGGTCTTGATTGCCAGATCTGCATCTTGATCACATACATATACCGACTTTGCCATATTTTAGTACTCTTATTCGTGTCGAGCACAACTTCTAATTGTTCAATTATAGAGATATTGCCAGTTATCAAAATCTATCAAACAAAAATAAAAAAACGAGACCTGGTTTTCATTATTTCCAAATCTCGCATTTGTAGCAATAGCCTTACTCGCATCATTCCTTTGTAATCTTAAAACCCAATTTCAAAATGAGTTTAATCGTTTCAATAGACGTGTTGCGGTCGTATTCCTTCTCTTCCTCTGATAACTCTTCATAAGGCACAAGGCAAGGATGTTTCTTTTCGGCATCGTTGCGTTCCTCTCCATATGTCCAACCGTCTTTCATACGTCCTGCCGACCATACCTCATGCACGTTCTTGGCTATGTCTTCTGCCAATTTTTTGAGTTCCTTAGGCAGGACCACATCCTTCGTGTCGATAGGATGTGGTGTGTAATTGTTTTTGTTCATTGTTTTACAATTTAATTATCTCTTTGTATGGAAAGAGGGTTGAATGGAATTTAATCTATCATTAAATCAAATCATTTTGTACGAATCACGCAGTCTTTGCCGTATGGCATGTAAAGAATGCAGTCTTCCAAAGGAACAGTAGAACTCAGTCTGTACTCTTTTTTCTGCTTGGCTAAAGGAACAGTCGTTTTTACAACACCTTCTGCATCTGATACAGTAACTATGTCATCAATTCTTATAGTCGTATTGGCGACATACGATTCTTTACTCATATTCCAAAGTTTGAATTGTATATTGCCGTAAACAGCAGGATTGCGGTATATATTCACTTCTATATACTCCTTCAATGTTATCGTTGTGTCCACAGGCAAGTAATCTGGGCAAAAGATAGTGATGCGCACATCTTTTCCGATGTAACGATGTGGTATATAAAGAAAACGTCCTTTGTCAGATAAAGATGAAATAGTATCTATCTTGGTCTCCTTATCCAAGGTTAACGTCACAATAGCATCGTGCAACGGTGGCAGATTCTGATTCTTTATTGATTGTTCTCGAAGTGATAATTGTATATCAACAGGTTGATTATAATGCCACACTATAACCAAGGAAATCAATATAGCAACAACTCCAAGAATCCACGTAACAACCTGTCTTATGAGCATACGCTTGTGGCGTTGCCAAATGCTGTCAAATTCTACACCCAATAACTTGGTTATGAGTTGAACGTAGGCTCTTTCCCTGTTCAACCATGGCCAACGATATATTTTCTCACGTATATTGGCACCAAGGATTTCTGGTAAACCTAATTCATTGACTATCGGGTTGAAACATTCTGTCTCTTCGTTTCCACTATGTGGAATGCCATCGACAATAAAGAAATGTATCTGCTCCGTACGTCCCAACTGATGGAAGAAGGCGATTTCCTTCCCCACCCATTCAGAGTGTGCGGAGTTAGGCGAACAAATCACTATAAGGTTTCTGGATGCCTTCAGTCGTTCTTGTAGCTCTGATGTCAAACCTCCTGGTTGTATGTCGGTAGGAGCAAAGAATACAGGGCGCATCGGATTCTTCTTCCAGCCATGTTTACTACATAGGGTTGCAGGCATGCGATAATGCTCCAGTTTCTTCTGGATTCTCTTTCCCCACCTGTAGTCGAGGGAGTTATAAGATATAAAAGCGAAATATTTATACTCTTGTTGTTTCATGTTTATTCTTTCAACAATAATTGCTTTATTTTTTCAACATCTCCTTCTCTGTTCTTAGGTATGACACCAGTTTTGGAGAATTCATCAAAGTCAGAGAGAAAACCTTCTTTCAATTCTGATTTATATTGGCTATATATTTTCTCTGCCTCCAGATATTTACCTTGAAAGAGGAGAGCGGCTGCGAGATTGCTATAAGCTATGTGATTTGTTGAATCAACTTCCAGAGCTTCTTTTGAATAAGTCTCAGCTTCTGCATATTGCTTTTCGAAAATGGCATAAAAGGATTGGTTCACTAAAATACCATTTAGTTGTTCTTTATAATTGCTTTTATCTGACTGGTACAAAGTCTTTAATAAGGGTATATTTTGCTTATAGCATTGATATGCCTGAGAGTTTTTTTTCTCTTGCTCATATAGTTGTTGCAGACATGACATAATTGTGGTATAAAAATCTATTGACGTTCCATGTTCGGCTTCTTTTTTATAGAATTCCAAGGCTTTCTCTAAAGGAGATATAGCTTCTGCATATTTCTCTTGTTTAACTTGTGATTCTGCAAGCCAAAACAAACATATTGCTTGTTGTTGACCATAAAATTGTGGATATTCTCCTATCAAACGTTTATATATTTCAAGGGCTGACTTATACATTTGCTCGCTCTCAAGAAAACACTGAACATCACTATATAAAACACCGAGGCAGATATAGCTACGAGCCAAATCTAGCTCATAATCCTGAGGGTTAGATGCAGACAAACGTTTATATATTTCCAAGGCAGACTTGTACATCTGCTCGCTTTCAGGGAAACGCTGTATGCGATTGTATAAAAGACCGAGATTGTTATAGCTCGTAGCCAAATCTGGCTCGTAGGCTTGCGGATTAGACGCTGATAAACGTTGGCGTATTTCCAAGGAAGACCTGTACATCTGCTCGCTCTCATGGAAACGCTGAGTGTCGCTATATAAAAGACCAAGGTTGCTATAGCTCGTAGCCAAATCCGGCTCGTAGGCCTGAGGATTAGACGCTGATAAACGTTGGCGTATTTCCAAGGAAAACTTGTACATCTGCTCGCTCTCGGTGAAACGCAGGGTAGTTCTGTATAAAAGACCGAGGTTGTTATAGCTATCAGCTAAATCAGATTCGTAGACCTGAGGATTAGACGCTGATAAACGTTGGCGTATTTCCAAGGAAGACTTGTACATCTGCTCGCTCTCGGTGAAACGCAGGGTGGTAATGTATAAATTAGCAAGATTATTATAGATTATTGCTAAATCTGGCTCGTAGACCTGAGGATTAGATACTGACAAACGTATGTATATTTCCAAGGCTAACTTGAACATGTGCTCGCTCTCGGGGAAACGCAGGATGTCTCTGTATAAATTAGCGAGATTATTATAATTACCAGCCAAATCTGGCTCGTAGACCTGAGGATTAGACTCAAACAAACGTTTGCGTATATCCAAAGCAGACTTGTACATCTGCTCGCTCTCGGGGAAACGCTGAGTTTGGCAGTATAAATTAGCGAGATTATCATAATTACCAGCCAAATCTGGCTCGTAGACCTGAGGATTAGACGCAGACAAACGTTTATATATTTCCAAGGCCAACTTGTACATCTGCTCGCTCTCGGGGAAACGCTGAGTTTGGCAGTATAAATTAGCGAAGTTATTATAAATCATAGCCAAATCTGGCTCGTAGACCAGAGGATTAGACACAGACAAACGTTTGCGTATTTCCAAGGCCAACTTGTACATCTGCTCACTCTCGAGGAAGCGCTGAGTTTTGTAGTATAAATGACCGAGGTTGTTATAGCTATTTGCCAAATCTGGCTCGTAGACCTGAGGATTAGACGCAGACAAACGTTTGCGTATTTCCAAGGCCAACTTGTACATCTGCTCACTCTCGGGGAAACGCTGCGATTTAAAGTATAAATTAGAGAGATTATTATAAATCATAGCCAAATCTGGCTCGTAGACTTGAGGATTAGACACTGACAAACGTTTATATATTTCCAAAGAAGACTTGAACGTCTGCTCGCTCTCATGGAAACACTGGGTGTCGCTGTATAAAAGACCAAGGTTGTTATAACAATTAGCCAAATCTGGCTCATAAACCTGAGGATTAGACGCAAACAAACGTTTATATATTTCAAAGACAGACTTGAACATCTGCTCGCTCTCTATGAAACGCTTGGTGGCTCTGTATAAATTAGCCAAATTAATACAGATCATAGCCAAATCTGGCTCGTAGACCAGAGGATTAGACGCAGACAAACGTTTGCGTATATCCAAGGAAGACTTGAACATCTGCTCACTTTCGGTGAAACGCTGGGTATCACGGTATAATTTAGCGAAGTTGTTATAGCAATTAGCCAATTTTTGCTCGTTTTCTTCCGATTTTGTATCAGAAAGGCTGGACAACTTGTTTATATATAACTTATAATATTTTTCAGCTGCAACAAATTGATTTTGTTTCTGAGAAAAAAATGCGTAATTCCAAATAGCATCAAGCGTCTGTAACTTATCCGCCAATCCTTTCAATAATTCGCCTGCCTTATCCCATTCATTACTCATTTTATAAGCTGACACTTGTGCTTGGATACTCTTCTTATATTCCTCTATATCCTTATCAGCCAGTACTTCGGCAGAATCTGCCTTTTGTCGCAATTCTTCTGCTTGAGTTTTTATCTTTAATGCATCATCTATTTTTTTTAGATAGTTTCCTTGCTCGAATAAACGAATAGCCTCCTCCAACTGTCCTTGATTAAACAATTCAATAGCCCTTTGTGCAAGTGTATCAACTTCACTCTCATCAATACGAGCAAACATATCGGCATACTCGTCCATATGTTTCTCTGCATTATCACGTTCTCGATTTATGGAATCTAATTTCGCATAATACTCGTCAAGGGTGAGTTGCTGAGCCTTGTTTTTCTTCTCAAGTTCTGCCAACCTTTTTTTATATTTCTTTTCGGCCTGATTTCTTCCAATAGCGATAAGGTTGTTTTTCTGCTTTTGAAATTGATTCGCATCACAGAGTATCAGTTTGAGCGGCTCTTTTCTTGCGCTCCATTCATCTACTGCCTGTTGATTGAATATCATCAAGCCTGTTTTACTAACCGTAGCCCTACCAAGCCTGTCACCCATCTTTATATTCTGTAGCTTCAAGGCAAATGTACCATTGCCCTCATCGCTCACGACGCCATTGGGTGAAGTCGCAGTCTTCACATAAACGCCACCCATCGGTATACGTGGATTCTTACCATTATAACGATAGGTAATGCCTCTTTGTATAAGAACAGATTGAGCCAACACATTGTATGAGCCCAATAATACAATAAAAAATACTACAATTTTTCTCATATTGCTCAATTATTTTAAATGGCATCCAACAAAATAAACGATGCCCAATACTTGGCATCCTTATATCCTTTTGCCCTTACATCCTGCTGCGCCTTTTTTAACGCCTCTCGTTTGCTCACACCAGCCATGAGATACCTATAAAAGCTAATCATGAGTTCTGCGGTGGAGGTGTCATAAACATTCTTTAGACTCATCAACAGAGTATGTACACCAGCATTCTTAAAGCCACGTTGCAAGCCGAAAACACCATCTGTTCCTAACTTTCCTAATCCTGTTTCACAAGCAGAGAGAGCCACAAGGTCACATTCTCTTAAGTTCATCTTCGCCACTTCAGCTGCTGTAACTATACCCTGCTCGTCTAAGTTGGCACCTGCAAAAGCAAGGATACTGCTTGACATAGCTTCCTGATCAGACATGCCCTTTTGTGGCATATAGGCACCATGAGTGGCAATGTGAAGGATATTCAATTTCTTGTCAGTTAAGTTAAGGAAAGCTTGTTTGCTTGCATTTTGGTCTGACAAAGAAACAACTTTTTTAATGCTTCCTTTCTTTAACTCTTGTTCAATCTCATTGATTTCACGTTTCGTATTGTCCAGGTTGCCGAACATGCTCACATCGCCATTTCCTCGCAATCCTGCCAACTCACGCTTAACCGAAGAAGAATTTGTTCCTTCCTCGTTATAGTTAATGTCGCCAAACAAAACAGCATTGCTTGTCAGAGCCGGTTGTTGATGATAGCACAACACTTTTGTCGTAGAGAGGCGATACACCTCCATTTGTTCACTGAGCGGTTTTCCGTCGTATACTAAGTATTCTATTCCCACATTATTAAATATGTCATCAGCGGAGAAAAATAGTCGTTTCTTTCCTGACAAGTAATTTCTTATTTTTCCCCAAACGAGATTGTCAGAGGAATCATAAACATAATCATCGGCAAGCATTTTCTTTCCCTCAGCCAAAGTACATATTGGAATCGTTATAGGTGTTTTAGCATCTTTTGTCAGAATAATTGCCTCCATAAAGTTCTCATTATCTAATACACCAGCTTTGATGGCAGTAAACTCAATGGCAATATCTGTAGCCGACAATTGCTTTTGCACATCCTTCCAATTATATGAGATATAATTAGTGAAATCCGCAAATTCCGCACATTGCTTGTACAGTTGAAGTTGAAGAGTTTGGTTCTTCTGGCTCAACGTCAGAATCTTTTGTAAATCAGCATCACTCTTGGCATTCTTGCGCAAGTTGGATATTTCATTAGAAATAGATTTTATCTGCTCATACAGTTCCTTCAACTTCTTGTCACCATGTTGAGCTATAACCTTTTCAAATTCAATTGATGAATTCAACAGAATGCCCTTGGAAAGGAGAACTGCATCATAAGCAATAGCAGAGAACTCTGAGTAGAGACCGGATTTGTCCTGAGGAATAATGGTTAACAATTCCAAGAGTTCTTGGATATTTTTGCTTTCTTCGTGCCACGTTTGCATTCTCTCGCTTTCACTTTGCATACGAAATTCCTCACGGATACCTTCCCGGATAGCCTCCATATATTGCTTATAGAAAGCGATGGCATTTGCATAATCCTCCTTCTTGGCATAGCAGCCAGCGATAGTTCCCAGCGAGCGAGCATAAGTGAGCTTGCTCAGATATTGGAGAGCCATCCACAGATTATCCTTCCCATCCTTGATGATATTGTCTAACTTTTGATTTCTTTCCTTCTGCATGGCATCGTCCTTGTAGTCCACCTCCTCTGATTTTCCTGCATATACATAACAGAGTTTAAGAGAGGATGCTGCCTCCGTGTAGTCTTGCGCCATGCCTTTCTCATCGAATAGTTGCATAGCTTGCTTATGATGGGCAATAGATGCATCATAGTCCTTGTTGAATTTTTCGGCTTTGGCAAGTCGAAGAATAGCTTTTGGATATTCCTCGCTGCCTTTATCATATCGTTCATAATAAGCAATTTGCTGGTTATAAGCCTCACAAGCCTTAGCATATTCCTTCATGGCAGAATACGCATTGCCAATACCTTTTTGGCAATCGGCAATCTTCTTTAAAGATGCATTCTTTGATGATGTATCTCCAGTTGCAGAAAACTGATAAAACTCGATAACCGCATTAAAATTGTCGATAGCTTGCTGATATTGCTTTCCAATATGACAATACAAGGCAGCCATGTAGAATTGGTTGGCATAAGTTGCGTTCTTTCCTTGGGTTTTCTTGACGAGGTTGGCGGAAAGCGTTTCGTATTCACCAGCACTAACCCAATCCTTGGTATTTGCCAAGAACTTGGCGTAAGCTTCATATACTTCCGCCTTCACCTTATCATCCATGTTCATAGACAGCACTTGCATAAAACATTCCTTAGCCTTGGCTGTGTTGCCCTTAGATGCATAATAGTTGGCTCTGCCCAACATGCACTTCGGTTCGTTACAATCCTTGGTAAGCTCATGCTGGTTATGATCTTCCGTCAAAGCCATAATACGCTGAAGGTTGCTATTATCCTTACGGTCGCTATAAATCATAGCAAGCCATTGCAGGAGATTTTCATACATTTCGCTATATTTTTCCACATGAGGCAATGCCTTCTCCCAATATGTGACAGCCCCATCTATATTATCGCTCAGATAATAAAAGCGTCCCATATTGAGCGCATAAAGCCCATAGTTCTTATGCGGCTTGCCTTGCTTTTCCTTCAGTTTGTCACAAAGCGACATCGCCTGCTCTTGGTATTTCACAGCATTGGCATAATCTTTCTCCAATGCAAAGCTGAGGGCATAATTATTGAGCGAAGTAATATAGTCTTCATTTACTTCCCCAAACAGTTTTTTGCGCATATCCAAGGCTTGCTTGGTATATCCGCGCCCCTCAACTATCTTTCCTTCGTTCACGCATTGTTTGCCCTTATCATGCAAGGCTTGCGCCTCGGACGGAGATTGGGCGTTAATGGTCATGGAAAGGGATAAGGCGAATATTGATAATATGATTTTGTACATAGTGTAAAGCTTATTAGATTAATTATTTTAAAATCCGACCTTTGCTATTTAATTAACTACATGATTAGTTACTTATCACCACAAAACTAATATCTTTCTTGCTACAGTTGACTACCTCCAATTCCACTATGTTCACGCAATCGCCAGGCAACATAAAAGTGGTCTTACGGTTAGGCAAACCCAGTTTTACACTTGTGGTATCATCATATCGTTTGTTGAGTCCCTTCTTATTCGTTACATGGACTTTCATAGTGACACGACCACCAGCTTCGGACACAACCGCCAGTTCTTGACGACCTTTAGAAGGGAACGTATATTTCACGGTTTTTCCTGCCTTGGCAAAGCAAGTCTTAGTCAAGATGGATCCATCGGCGTTTTGTCCTCTGTACGCCCTACTATTGCTTATAGAGTCAGCTTGTTGGTAAACATCCTTGCCATCGGCCAAGGCATTGGCAAAAATCTCATCGAAAAGCAAATGTCCATTAACCGATTCTTCCCCACTTTTGCATCGCAGAGCATTAAATTCTCTCGTACCACATGCAGATAAGGCATTAGCCGCATTTCTGATTGCTTCTTTGTCGTTTGCGCACACTGCATCTCTCATCGAAATACAAGCATCATACGCCTTCTGAAAAGAAACTATTTTTGCATCCTCATACTGGGCAAAATTTTTTGTTGACAAAACTAAAAATGTCATCAATAAAATAATTCGTTTCATACTAATTTCTTTTTATATATCATATGGCTAACCACCATGACACGTTTTAGTTTTCTTTCCTCATTACATAACAAATATTTGTGCTCGGACTTTCGTCCAAACGACATTTATTTAAATACCCTTTTTTAGAAAGGCGAACAGGCATCTGTGCTTTTTGTTCATTAGTGAGAAATTCTATAAAAAAATCTCCATTTTGCTTTGTTAATGTTTTTTTTGAACCAATGCATACGGTTACATCCTTCAAAGGCATACCATCCTCATTAACAACATGTCCTGCAAATATTCTGAAAGTATCATCACGATATATTCTTAGTGTATCTGTTTGAAACATTCCATATGCAATCTCTATTTTTTTATTTATGCCATTATAATAGTTAGCTCTAAATGAAATCGTAACATTACGCCATTTCTTCCAACCTGGCATAAATGGTAAAACAACACAAGTATCCAAATTCGTTAAAGGATAAATCGCACCATCAACTTTTAATATGGCTTCTTGCGGCAAAGGCAAACAATGCTTTTCATCTTTTATACATACAGTAAGTTGGACAGGGATTGCAAAGACGTATAAAACTAATCCCAATAAGACTGAAGCAATAAAAACTTGCAACCGCTTTATTCTTTTCTGCCGTCTATGCCGTTTCCATAAAACATCAAAATCCACATTCAACATTCGAGAGACAATCCGAACCAACGCTTTTTCTTTCCCTAATTCGTTTATATCAATACCCAACAACTCATCTTTAGGGCAAGAAATGATATGCTCTTTGAGGGCATCCGCAAAATCGTCAACAAGATTATTACTATTTGATTTTGCAACGGCAACAAAAGGAATTATTCTGCTAATTCTCCCCCATTCAATGAAAGTCTGAATTTCAGCATTTACCCATTTTGAATGATTAGAATTAGGAGAGCATATTACGATAAGATATTTGGAACTCCATAATTTTTTGCGTAGCTCATCTTTCAGAACCCCCGTATCCAAATCATCAATATCACGAAATACAGGTCGAAGATATTGGGAATTTTCAAATTCATTTTGGATTTCTGCAGGTAATTTATATGCTTCTAACTCCTTGTGTAACCATTTTGCGATTTTTACATCCCGATGACTATAGCTGATAAAAGCATAACGTCTATATATTTCATTTGTCATATTCTGATGATATTAATAGCATAAAGTTATCTTTTTGGGTTATCTCCTTGTAAACCATATCTGCATAATTTTTGACTTTTTCATTTAATTGTTCTTTGGAGTAATTATGTTTTAAATTAGTCTTGTTTTCTAATAACAAGGTCTGAATTTCATTATATTCCTCATCACTCTTTATAGTATCAAAAATATTATACAGGCCGACGAAAAGAGAATAAACAGGGAAATTGTCACCGGAAGCTTTTGCTGTTTTACAAATATTATATGTGGTTTTAATTATTGCTAATTTTACTGCATCTTTTTGCGACAATGCATAATCATCGTGTTTATTGTAATACATATATTTATACCATGAATACCTTATTTGCAGTTCGTTTCTGATTGCCCAAGTTAATGCCGTAGCAATATATGTGCCTGAAAATTTCCTAAGTTTTTCTATCGTTCTATTTTTTAAGATAGCTTGAACTGCAATAATAGCAATAGATAGCAATTCCTCATATTGAGGGGCTTTTATTGCATTTTTATATGCAATCCTCGCATATTCTGTTTTAGAAACAGCTTGTGCTAAATCTACTAATTTTTGTAAATTTATGGAGTTGTTGTTATTAGCATTTTCTTTAGGCAAGAAAGCCTTATATAAAACTGACGTTTTTTTATAACGTTTCATTGCAGTATTAAAGTCTCCCGTGTTTTGTTGGGAAGTGAGTATTTTATTTGTGGTTTTTTCAAGCCACTCTTTCGCATGGATGGAATCGCCCTCCATCAGATAAAACTCCCCCTTACTGTCATAGGCATTAATGTTCGTTGAATCTGCCTTGATCAACTCGTCTATGAGCCTATGGGCTTGTTCAAAGTTTTTCTCCACCCCCAATCCTTGTGCATAAGAATACGCCAAGGAATTTAAAGCATCTTTCCAACCACAATCTATTGACTTTCTGTATAACCAAACAGCCTCTTCATATTGCTTTTTCAACCCTTTCAAGTATCCTAGCCGTTCATAATAACATCCTGAGTTTGAACTGTTTTTCACAATTAACCCTTTGTATAGTTGCGTGGCTCTTTCTATATTGAATGTCGACTTATAGCAACTGTCACTATATTCATTAGCAAGAGTTTCCAAGCAATATAGCTTGGATTGCTCATCTAAACTTGTATTTTCACTCAGTTGTTTCACTAAAGAGCAATACGCCGAATGAATTTCATCGTGTTCTTTTACAGAAAATGTCTTTGTATAAGCCAAATCAGCCAGCTCTTTCTGCATACTGGTAACTCTGTCAATGACCCATCCAAGCATGTTATCAATCTTTGGTGGAAAATGCAGTTTCGTGTTCTCTGGTATGGTCGTCTTCAGATTGCGAGTTTCATCTTCAAATATTTCATTCACATCACCTTGAAAATAGATATTCTCGAGTGAATTACACCCTCGAAAAGCATCTCGTCCGATAAGCTTGACACTCAAAGGAATAGTTATACTTGTTAATAAGCGATTGTTCTGAAACGCTTCTGCATCAATGCATCCTACATTATATTCCTTCCCTTTATAACTTACTTTTTCTGGAATTATCAATTCTCCTTCGCAGTCATTCGTTCTCATTATACTTTTACAACAAACAGACACTGTGTTTTCCATACGGTTGAAAATACGGAAGTACAGTGTGTTTTTCCCTAAAGTGATAAAAAAATCAGGACAATGCTCCAAAGCCTTTTGCCCGATGTTTATAGAATCAGATGCATCGGAAAGTTTGGCTGCCCGTCTGTAGCATTCCAAGGCTTTAGAATAAAGAGAATCAGTATTATCCAAAGACTTTACTTCATTTATATAACCTAACATTGCCAATCCTTGCGCAGACGGCAAATCTGCCGCACGCTGAATATATTTCAGTCCATCTTTGGTATTATAACCATTTGTTTTAGCCAAAGAAACAAGCCAATATCCAAATTCATTATTGTATATCGAACCAAAATTTTTATGCAAAGTCTCATAAACATTCACGATTTCAGCTATAGAAGAATCCCTTTTGCTTTCAAATTCATAACCACCCATATTGTAAAGACCTATTTGTGTCTTTATTTTTTCCACTAATGCCAACAAATCTTGTTGGGCAGTATTGACTATTTCTTGTCCCGCTTTGACAACGATTACACCAGCTTGCAGTTTATCTAACTGTTGTCTTGTTTGTTGACCCAGACGAAGTTCCTCATATTTTTTTATACCATCTTCAATATGTCCATCTTCGACTAATTGCAATGCCTCTTTTTCGATGCTTGACATCTCACTTACATCAATGCGGGCAAATGTCTCCACATAAGTGTTAATATTGCTCAACTTTTCCTCATAGTCTTTTTCGATTTGCTGGAGTTTCGTTTGCAATTCTATAACATTTTTTCTCTCTGCGTATGCTTTTTGTTTTTGTCTTTCGTAGTCTTTTTTGTATGACTTCTCAAAAATACCATAGTATTTCTTTTTTAAGGCTCTAAAATCATTTTCCTTACACATTATAATGCGAAAGGTACGTTGTGAATTTGAAATTCTCCATGCTTCAACAGCGTCTTTATTAAAGATGATAAATCCAGATTTATAAATCTCATTACATTGTATAGACTGTCCTGGCTTTTGAGTGGGGAATTTTAAAATAAAAAAGCCCTTGGTATCACTAGTTACTGTTGATGCTCCCTTGACATTTAATTCCACTCCTGAAAGTGGAGTCTTTTGTGCATTTCCCTTATACTCTAAGACACAACCACGTTCTACTGTTTGCCCCACGGCTAATTGCGTGACAACAATGAGTAACATACTTACAAGAATATACTTAATACGTAACAAAAATACAGTTTTCATAAACTTTATAAAAATGAAACAATGAATCCTAACATAATAGTATCAACCAAATATCATGAATTAACTCTCATTATTCTTAGTGTTTGGTAATCGCTAACCTAAAACCAATAGTAGGTCTTTTCTCATCAGTATCAAAGCCAACTTTAAAATCTGTAGTCACTCCCGAAGATGGAGACAAGAAATCTCCGCCACAAACAGTCCACAGTATTCTTCCGTCCTTAGAAGTTCCGAAAGGCGTGTTGCACATTTCACTTACGTTTCCACTCATGTCATAAAGATCAAGCATGTTGGGTTCCTTGCCTTGTTGACCATCCGACGGATGTACTTTGCCGCCAGAATTATCTTTGTACCATGCCACCTTTTTTACATCATCACTTCCAACATAAGTGGACTTTTCATGATGCTTGCCGCCATGAGCAGCATATTGCCATTCTTCTACAGAAGGCAAGTTGAAACCAACAATATTGGTCATATTACGCAAGCTATCCAGCAAAATCATGTTTACCTCACCATACGAAACGCTTGTCATTGGGATATTTTTCTGTTCTGGCTTATAAGCACCACCAAGAATACCATACCATTCCCCGACGGTGAACTCATACTTACTCACCCACAACGAGTCTCCCTTAACACAGACCATATTCATCAAGATGGTATCGATAGTATTCATCTGCCGAACAGATAGGTGTGGACTAAGTACCAGATTAAAAGATTGATGTTTCTTCTCCAGTTCTGTTCTTTGCTCCGTCAAGGCGACCTTTTCTTGTTCCACCTTATCTTGTTCTTGGACATGTAGCCAATACAATAGACATGTAGTCAGCACCATCAAGACAACCAATACCGCAGTACCGATACCCAAACGTTTCATAAACCTGTTGTGGACATCTATCTTGCGAAGGGTTACTTGGGCAGCCTTCCCATCTTCGTCTTTATGTTTTTCAGAGGCACGCTCTCCCAAAACTGGTTTCAGACGGTCGGTAATCATCAAGTCAACCGTAACACCCAACGCTTGTCCGAAGTCAATTTCAGAATTTTGAATATCTGTAATTTCACGAATTGACTTAGGTATTTGTTCATGTATGCCGTCAAATGTTTTATCAGGATTTACAGGAACTATTTTTTTGCCATCTTCAATGGCAAAAAGGATTTCTTCTCTCACCCAGTCATCGTCATTTTTGCATCTATCGAGAGCGTTTTTCGACAATACAAGCATGAACACAGGAGCTTCCTGGATAGCAGCCTTGATTTTCTTACCGAAGACGCCATCTTTCAATTCGTCATAATCAAGAAATACCCTGTATCCTCTCTGAGACAACATCAATTGGAGGATACGCGCATATTGAGCACCGCCAGCTCTGCGATAACTGATAAATATATCGTACTTATTTCCCATTTTGTTGACCTTTCCCTATTTGTCCTACACCTTGTGGCATTTGTCCAGCAGCACTTCCTGCATTTCCTGCGCCTTGCATTGCTCCCATTGCCCCCATCTTACCTGCTGCGCTACCTGTTGCATTCAATCCTAAAGAACTTTGCAGACTATTAATCAATGGGGTATAGGTTGCTTTGATGATGTTATCCTTGCTCTCCTTGAAAGAGGAGACAACATTCACAATGTATTCGTTTTTGGCTTTACCCCGATTCTGCAACTTAACCAATTGTTTGTAGTCTTTGTGCCAATTGCTGGAACGGCCTTTTGTTGGATTGTACTGGCATCGCTCGCTCATCACTACTTTCATCTTATATTCACCAGTACCCCAAGAAGGGCTGTTGGCATCTACAGGCATATAAGAACGAGGAATGACAAAACTGTCGCCTGTAATATCTATCAGCTGTTTATGCTTCATCAAAGCCTCTTGACGACTATAAACATAGACAGAATCCTTTCCCAAATCCATCTCATTGATAGGAATATTTACACTGAAAGAGCCCAACTTCACGTCTTGATAAACCTGAATCGCCTCATTAATCCATGATGAAGAGAAGTCCATACGAATATTGATAGATGGAGATTGCTGCTCAGAAAAACTAAATTTGCTGATCATATTCCAATAGTCAATCTGTTCCTTTGAACTTTTTGAGTCAACACCCCTTATACGATTGGCAGACAAGTTTGGCAAATACGACTCATAGGGATGGAATACCACACTATCAAGCACTAAATAAAACTTGCTATGCAAGAACAAATGAGAGAACTTGGTCGTATCAACATGGCACACCATTTTGAGTATCTCCTTTCCATTACGGCTGGCACGGAAGGTGATACCGTCAAAATTCATATCACTTGGGTCCAAGGCGCCATGAACTGATGGTTTCCGGTAGAAGTCACTTTGTCCCTTAGCAGACTGCAAACTATCAATAAATAAGCACTCATTTTGCCTCATCTCCATCCATTTTCTCTTTTGTTGCGAACGAATCTTTGTCAAAGAGATGATTTCATTGCTGATGACCGTGAATACTGATGAAACTCCACCATACAACATTGACTTACCTATATCCGTAAATGCGCTTCTGCTTTTCGAGCGATAGATAGCGGCTACTTGATTCAACTTCTTGCGGGTATTGTCATCCATTTGGTTGATATTCACCTCAAAATTATCCATCTGCATGTTTTGCATATTACCCATAAAGCCTTCTTTAGGTTGTACACCTGCCATTGGCCCTTGGGCAAAAGAATGAGAGCTGCAAATGAATAACAACATAAATAAAACAACTTGCTTCTTCATATTTTTATATCATTTATGTTTATACTTACGTTAACTATATCTTTATTTATATAACTATTCGCCTTCTCACTCATTGCCATCTATCAAAATAAAGGCATCTGAATACATAGGCTCATCAAATCTCTTTTCAACTATAAGATCGGGAAGCTGAGAACGGTGATAACGTTTTTGTATCGTTGTCGTTTTTAAATACAATCTTGCGTTGGAAAAAGCCTCATGCAATGTTTTTCCCTGCCCAAGATATTCATACATTTTAATCATCAACAACATAGTAGCCTGATCATCAACTCTCCACAAACTGGCAATAATGGCTTTCACACCTGCAGTTTTCAATCCTCGTTGAAGCCCATACACACCATCTGTACAGATATATCCTAAACCCGACTGGCAGGCAGATAATACCAATAGATTAACAT
>OIXL01000047.1_pt1 | contig 77630 bp, 81 predicted proteins | sample 1587761 | NCBI WGS metagenome assembly OIXL01 (sample SAMN03283246) | human gut metagenome | biome: human-associated habitat; material: feces | host: Homo sapiens | place: Peru | collected 2012 | reverse complement strand
GTTCGAAATGGCGTCTCACTGGATTTTCGCGTCGCTTCACTCCTAAAAATCCAGTTCGCTTGCACAACCCCTTCGGGCAGCTCCCCCGATGGGGAGCCAAGAACGTTCTTCCGCTTAACTTAATGGCATTACCCTCTAGGGGAAGGTGCCCGAAAGGGGCGGATAGGGTGACTATGGCATGAAAGACAGCTGGGATAAGGTTTCCCGGTCATCCCTATGAGAGCTGCAAGTCCCCCCGCGGCAGATGGAACGCGAAAATGAGATGATCGTTATTTCACATCGCCTTTTTTTACTGCAAGGACTTTGCACAGGATGGTGAATGACCACTGCCGAATAGCAGGAAATGTTTTTGGGGAGCAGTTGAGCAGCTATAGAGAGACATCTTTTATCTCTTAGCAGGACGAAAAATGAGGAAAAGGGGATTTTTCAAAAATGGAATCCATGATATAATGAGAGAAACGCTGATTAGCGATTCAATCAGTGTGTCCTTAACACAAGAACCATTCAAAAATCGTGGGTATGAAACGGAGGCGCATGGATATGAAAGAAAAAATGAAGCTGTGCTGCCACGTTGCAATGATGAAACAAGAGAAAAATCGGGGGGGGTAAACAAACGTTCCGCCCTCTGCTTTTCGAGACCGCATGATAGAAAGTCTATCTTTCTGTCATGCGGTCTTTTTGCATTTGGAAGAAATGGAAAATTCACTTCCCTATCCCAAAGAATGTCCAAGGCCCTGAGTATAGTAAGAGCAGGCGGTGATCTGAACCCGCCTGAACCTGATCCCTAGGGAAACGCTGATTAAATCGCAGAGCCGGATTTCATATGGATTTTTATACATAGCTTCGTCATCATTTCCCTTACATAGCTCGCTATTCGCGTCAGATGATTCCTTGCTCTATATAAAAATCCAAGAATGAAATCAGACAACGATTGAATCAGTGTTTCCCTAGCCACTCTCAAATTCCAGACAAAGGAGAGATACATGAACGAAAATGAAAACAAAGGTACGCGCCTGCTCGATATGTACGATAGGCTGAGCCATGGAGAAATCCTCTCGAAGCAAGCGCTTGCTGAGGCTTACGGAGTCACGACGAAAACGATCCAGCGTGACATCGATGAGCTCCGCGCGCATCTGTCCGAGACCGCCCTTCGTGGCGGACGCGGGGAGATCCAGTACGACAGGGGAGCGCGGGGATATCGACTGGTACATTCTTCCTATGAGCACCTGAATCACAAGGAAATCCTGGCATTGGCGAAGATTCTCCTCGAAAGCCGCGCCCTGGAGCCAGTTGAACTTCACGGCATCCTAGACAAACTTATCGCCGAGTGTCCGCCCGAAGAGCGGAGCATCATCGAAGGCATCATCAAAAGCGAGACGTTCTACTACGTCCCGCTGAAGCACGGAAAGAAACTCTTGAATCGACTCTGGGATCTCTCGCTGGCCATTCGCGGCCAGGAGATCCTTCACATCCGCTACACCCGCATGGACGGTATCCATCGGGAACACCTTGTGAAGCCCGTCGCCATCCTCTTCTCCGAGTACTACTTTTACCTCGTTTCATTCAAAGAAGAAGAAAGCGAATACCCCACCATCTTCCGCGTCGACCGCATCGAAGAGATGGAGAAGACCGGAAAGACCTTCCAGATCCCCTACGCTGATCGCTTCAAAGACGGGGAATTTCGCAAGCGGGTGCAATTCATGTACCCAGGGCCTCTGCGCTGCGTGAAATTCACCTACAGCGGCCCTTCCGTAGAAGCCGTGCTGGATAGACTTCCTACAGCACAAATTCTGGAAGAAAAAGAGGGCGTTTACACCATCACCGCCGAAGCCTATGGGATCGGCATCGATATGTGGCTGGGGAGCCAGGGAAATAAGGTGAAGGTCATTCAGTAGGCAGTTGACCGTAACCTGTTAACCGCCAACTGCTAACTGTCAACCGCTTACCTATTACAAAAGGAGAGTGTTCAAAATGAGCAAAGGAAAATTTTATACCGGCGATTTCCATTTGGGGTATTGTGCTTTTTGTAAACATTGGTATGATCCGACCAATTCGGCCATTAAGCCACTGCCCGGAAATTGGTGGGAGTTCGATAGAGATAAGGAAGCCCGTTGTATGAAAACAGTTGGTAGGAAGACAAAAGGGCATAACACTTGTGATAAGTTTGAGCTGAAGATATAGAGGCGCGCGGCAGTTAGCCGATGTTTTGGATAGCGTGATAGCTGTTGATTGGTGAAGGGAGGATATATCATGAGCTGTAAGAAGATGTTCAAGGAAGATCTGCTGGCCGCTTTGGATGAGCCGGAAGTGCAGGAGAAGTTGCAGTCGCTGTTAGCTATTGATAGTGAGGTTCCTATCGCTTCTTCATATCCGAAGATAGAAGATAGTTACAGGGCAGAGTTAGCAAGGGAGAAGGAATTAGTAGAGCAATATCGAAGACAATTCCAAGAGGCGCAAGAGAGGGTTTCTTTGATAGACGAGGAAAGGAAGCGTATTTCTCTTGATAACAATAGGGTATCTGCTAAATATAGGGAACTGGAGAATGAATTTGCTGAGTCTCGTGTAGAATGGCAAAGAGAACTACGTGATATAAAAGCTGCTTATGAGCAAAAACTCCAGCAGTGTCATCAGGAGGTGGAAAAATGGCAGGAAAATCAGAAAACACAAGAAGCCATGGCAGCACCTTTTGCAGAAGCATTGCACATATACCAGCAAGTACAGTCCTTGTCACCGGAGTTGAAGAAACGAGTGCAAGCCTATTTCAAATTGCACACGCCAATATCATTTATAGTGTGTGCAGGGCAAGAAAATAATTTGTTTTCATTATGGGATATAGCTAAAGAAGAAAATAAAAATTGCTCCGTAGAGGATAAGTCTATTCTGCTGGCACTTTTAGCTTATAGCATCGAGCGGGTTAATGATGCTTGTGGCATACCGCGATATGCGTTGCGCCAAGACAAGGTAGGAGAACGATTTGATAATCGATTCCATAGTCGTTCGCTAGATAGCAGTCTATATAGTGGACCAATCAAAGAAGTGATTCTACCTGGCGTTATGCAGGTAAGTACAGGAGAGGTGAAGCGTCAAAGTGTGGTTCGGGTATAGGAGTGACATGATGGAACAGAATACAGAAGAAAGAAAAGAAGAAATTCATCCGATTCATGAATGGTGGATCAGTCAAGAAAAAATCGATGATATGAAAGGAAAGATACGTGAGGGGGTTATTCAAGATAGGATTAATCAGAAACTTTCTGAAATGAAAGAACATATCCAGCAGCTTCCCCAAAATACATTTATTCCGGTTAAAGAAGCTCCTTTTGTGTTCAGTACCAATCCAGCGGCTTGCTTATTGGTAGAAGATGTGAATCGTTTGAAATTGGGATTGGCTTATACATATCGTCCTTATTGCATGGGCCATGAACCTGGTGATGAAAATAAGATAGTAAAAATGGGTATGGGTGATTTTATAATGTCGGTAGGTACTATGAAGCAAGTACCTTACACTGGTTATGAGCCTGGTGATGAAAAGAAGATAGAAAGAATGAGGAATTTTATATGGTCATTATGTAGAAAAACGCAGGCAGAACACCTTTATAAAACGCTAAAATGGAGCATAGATTTAAAGGAAAAAATAAAGAAATATCAGTTCTATTCAAATCCCTACGGCGAGGCGAAATGGAATGGTGAACCTGTATCTTTAGTTTTGGGCGGATTTACATTGCAAGGGAAAAATACGTACTATAAATTTGATGATGATGACGAACATAATTTTAATGGTTCATATAAGCAACTAACTGCTGATTTATATGTTTCAGCAATTCCTGAAGGCAAACTCTCTCTCTGTTATATTTTGGAAAATGGATTCACGCCGCAGGAAGGTAAGGACCCTAATTTTTGGCCTGCGCTGGCCTTGCTACTTTCTCAAAATTTAGTGAAGTTGAAGGCAAATGAAGAAAATACGGGTTATGACTTAGAATATAACGAAGGGGATATTTCTATAGAATCGCTAAAAGACTTAGCGGTTGGGATGGAGACTGGAGGCCTTTTGAGGTCTTACTTTCAGGTTTCTGAGTCAGATGAAGTAGAGAAAGAAGTGGAAGAAAAGTTTCAGAAGAGTACCATTCCGGCTGCTGAACTTTTCGCAGATGTACTAGAACGTGACCGGTTGCGGTGTGATTTACCTGTTTATGAAATGCAAATGCTGACGGATCCCAATCGCGGTAGTTGGGATTTATGGGAGACGGAACGTCCCAACCATGAAGGAGAAAAGCGGTGTAAAGGTAAAAAATCTTTTTATGCCAGAGATCCAAGGCAGGATATATCAAAATTTGGTGTCATTGGCATTGATTTTGGCACGAAGAGCACCGTGGTGACATGTTTGGAAGATACCAATCAGATTATTCCTCTTCGCATTGGAACGGGGGAATGGGATAGAGAAGCAAGAGAGACTGATTATGAGAATCCAACGGTCATGGAGTTTACCAATATCGATGCATTTTTGAAAGTTTACCAAGAGAGAGCGGGAAAGCCAGATACACGATGGGCGGATGTAGATGTTTCCCATACTGCTGCAAACAACTGGAAAAGTAATGGAGATTCGGATGATTGTGCGGCCTTCTTAGGAGAATTGAAGCAATGGGCAGGAACCGATGGAAAACGGCTTCATATCCGAGATAAGGCGGACCATGAAAAGACGCTGCCACCTTATACTACGCTGCAAGAAGGAGATTTGGATCCTATTGAACTCTATGCATACTATATCGGGCTTTATTTGAACAATCAGCATAGAGGGAAAATCTATATGCGGTATTTGTTATCCTTCCCCGTGACTTATGCCAAAGAAGTGAGAGAGCGTATTTTGGAAAGTTTCCAGCGTGGACTAAAAAAATCACTGCCGTTGACGGTGGTACAGGATGAAGAACGTATGAAAAAATTCCGAGTAGAAAAGGGGGCTGGAGAACCTGCTGCTTATGCGGTATGTGCATTGCAAGAATTGCAACAAAAGGGAGAAATTTCAGTATCTAATGAGCAGCCACTATTCTATGGGGTTTTTGATTTTGGTGGCGGTACGTCAGACTTTGATTTCGGTATCTGGCGGAAAGCAAAGAAGGATAAAAAGGAAAAACGGTATAATTATGTGATTCATCATTTTGGCGCTGGCGGAAAGCAGTACTTGGGCGGGGAAAACCTATTGAAAAAATTGGCTTACCAGGTATTTAAAGAAAATGCGGAGACTCTTCGTGCAAAACAGATTCCTTTCGTACGGGCACCAGAGTGTGCTCCATTTCCAGGAGATGAAATGATTGTCAATGAATCCCAAGAAGCCGAAACGAATACACAACATCTCATGGAAAAACTTCGTCCTTTCTGGGAAAGGGCTACAGAAGAAGTACCGAAGGATTTCAAGGTAGATCCGATGAGTTTCTTTAATGCAGCAGGTGAAAAGGAAGATGCTGTGGACTTGACTGTGAATGAAAATTCCTTAGAAGATATATTGGAAAAGGAACTCAAGGAAGGAATAAAATCTTTCTTTGATTTGCTAGTACAGGTACGAGAAAAGCATAGCAGCCAATTGGCCGGCATTGATACTTGCCATATTCTACTGGCAGGTCGCTCCAGTCAATCTCCACTGTTCCAGAAACTTATGAATAAAGCGATCAAAACATATGAAGAGAATTTTGAAAGCTCTGAAAAAGAAGCAGGTCGGGGAATCGGGAAAGGGAATTTCTTTACGCTGCATAAGCCTCTAGGTAGTAAGGATATAGAGAAGAATCCTGCAGGAAAGGAAATGGAAGAACAAGTAGAAGGAACAAAATCGACAAAGGCATCTTGCGTGGATTTTTATGAACCCAATGGAAAAACTGGTGTAGCAGTGGGACTATTGCAGTGCCGTAAAGGGGGGAAAATCCACGTGATTTCCGAAACGGATAGTTCTTCAGCAGCAGAAATTAAGTTCAAGTTCTACGTAGGTGAAGATGAGGATGGAGTATTTCAGGCCATTTTGACACCAGAGTCCCCTTATGAGAAATGGCAGGAATTTGAATATGCTATGGAAACGGATAATGAGTTCCTTTATACCACCAATCCATCGGCGGGATTATCCAATGGCAATGGAATGAAGAGCATAGATACAGATATCCAGCGTGCGTCTTGTATCATTCCGGAAGATGTAGTAGATGAGGATGCGATGATTTATTGGCGTCCTATTGGTCCCAAAGCTTTGGAATATGTGGTGGCGGAAAGTGAGGAAAAGGTTAAAAAGGGAGAATATACCTTTGGACCAAAGAAGATTTTGTTAGGTAGTAGCAACTAATAACCAAAAGTGGAGGAAAATCCATGGATAAAAATTGGTCAATGAAAGAATCACCTATGCTGTCATTTTTACAGGATCCGCAACACCATTATCTGACGAAAGATCCGAATGTGAAAGTGATGCCTATCAAAGAGGAAGATTTCAAGGATCAAGATATCATCTTATATCAGGTGAAGAAAATCACCTTTGATGATAGCGATGAAGCGCCTCGTAAGGAAGCTTTGGAAAATATGCTGAGCGCGGTACGTATGCCGGGCATCAATTTTCTGTACCTCATCATGGGGAGTCCTGAGGGGGTGAAGTTTTATTACGGCTTATCTCGTGCTCGCCCTGATGAGAACGGGGCTAATATCCCTAGTTTAGGAAGCCATGTATTGCAGGCCAGTTTAAAAGGCAATTTCCGGGGCTGTCAGGTAGATGAATTGGGAGTGATTGAAAAAGACAATGTCCTTCGCAGCATGCGGAAAATGAAATACGCTGCTCGTATCGAAGGTGTGGCTGGTGCTATCAAAGATGGAGAAGAGTTTCAAGGAGTAGATCGCTTGGTGGATGTCATGCGGGGCAGTCCTTTCTGCGTGCTTATTGTGGCAGAATCTATGGATCAGGAACGGATTGCATCTATCGAAAAGAATTTGCAGGAAGCCTATTCTATGCTGAGTACTTATAGCAAGTACTCTGTGCAGCATGGACAGAATGAAAGTAATAGCCAGAGTCAATCAATAAATAAAGGCACCAATCAGAATGAGTCTACCAGTACAAGCACTTCGACTGGAGAAAATCGCAGTGAATCTCATGGTACAAACGTAAGTGATACTCGTGGGACGAGCGATAGTCATAGTCATGCCAAGAGCACAAGCACTGGAAAGGCAACATCTCATGGATCTTCTGAATATAACACTTCGGAAAATGGGTCAGAAGGTTCTTCAGATACAGATACTAAGGGGAATACAGCCAGTCATACAGATGGGCACTCTTTTAATCAGTCGGAAGGATCTAGCACTTCTCAGCAGACCGGAAGTAGTCACAGCCAAGGACACTCTTATAGTGAAGGTTCTTCAGAGGGAACTTCCCAAGGAATATCTGAATCCTATACCCAAGAATATCTCAATAAGTGTGCTCAGGAGTGGCTCAAATATTGTGACGAAGTCCTATTTCCACGGTTGGACTATGGCCGAGGCAAAGGGCTCTATATGTCTGCTTTCTATGTGATGTCTGATAATCCTTTATGTCAGCAACGGTTGGAAAATACAGCACTGGCCCTCTATTCCGGAAAGGCAGGGAATAGAGTGCCTTTGGAAGCGATCCGAATCAATGAGTACAATCCACAAAGAACCTGCATGAAGAATTTCCTTATCCCAGAAGGGAAAGTACCTACAGACCAGAGAAAAGAGCGTGCTTTCTTGTCACAAGATGTGAGAGTGGATGGGATTTCGCCTTTGAGTAATTGGATTTCTACCAATGAACTGGCCCTTATCGCAGGACTTCCCCAACGAGAAGTCATCGGTATGAAGCTCCGGGAACAAGTGGAATTTGGTTTGAATTATGAAAAACCAGAGAAAGAGGATTGTATTGATTTGGGCAATCTGCTTCAGGATGGGGTGGAAGTCGAGACATTGCCGGTCTATCTGGATAAGGATAGTTTAGATAAACATGTTTTTGTGGCAGGTGTTACGGGTAGTGGAAAGACTACCACTTGTCATCGAATTTTGCTGCAGAGCCAGCTGCCTTTCCTGGTGATTGAACCGGCAAAGACGGAGTATCGCATTTTGAAACAGGAAGCGGCTTGTAAGGACTTATTGGTCTTCACTTTGGGAAATGACCAAGTAGCCCCATTCCGCCTGAATCCCTTTGAATTGCAGCCGAAAGAATCTATCGATGCTCATGTGGATATGATCAAAGCCAGCATGGAAGCAGCCTTTGAAATGCAAGCAGCAGAACCACAACTTATCGAAGCAGCTTTGTATCGGTGCTATGAGAAAAAAGGTTGGGATGTGAATCTCACGCTCAATACAAAGTACAAGGACCCTTATGCACCAGGATGTGATTCATTTCCTACTATTTCTGATTTGCTGGTAGAAGTGAAACATGTGGTGGAAGAGCAAGGCTTTGATGATAGGCTGCGGGATGAATACAATGGTTCCATCCGTGCTATGCTCCAAAGTTTGATCTTAGGGGCTAAGGGTGCTATGTTGAATACGCCTCGTTCTATCGATATAGCTGGTTTGTTGGATAAAAAAGTAGTATTGGAACTGGAAAATATCCGAAATGGCAATGAAAAGGCACTCATCATGGGATTCATTTTGGCTGCTTTCAATGAAGCTATCCGAGAACGATTTGCGAAGGATGGACAGGAACATGCCCATATCATGTTGGTGGAAGAAGCTCATCGTCTCTTGAGCCGCTGGCAGCCGGGAGATGGTCTCAATAAGAAACTGGGGGTAGAAACTTTCTCGGATATGCTAGCGGAAATCCGTAAGTATGGGGAAAGCCTCATCATTGTGGACCAGATTCCCAATAAGATGGCTCCAGACGTTTTGAAAAATACGAATACCAAAATCATTCATCGCATTTTTGCCCAGGATGATAAGGAAGCGGTAGGAAATACTATGGCCCTGGACAATGATCAGAAGCGTTTCCTTTCCAGTTTACTTACTGGTCAGGCGGTTGTTTTCTCTGATGGCTATGAAAAAGCAGTGTTAGTGAAAATTGGATACGATACAGATACGTCAAAGACACCTTTGGCAGACGCAGAATTGACAGAAGCCGCTATGCATTACTATCAGCAGGAACAGGAAAAAGGTCGGTTTTCCTTCTTGCCGTTTCCGCAGCAAGCACTGGAAGGTGACGCAGAAACTATTGGCAAGGCCGTACAATTTGCTATAGAGAAAATACCGGCTCGGATGTTGCAATATTGGAATTGTCGAACGGCTAAGAAGAATAGCGGTTATAATGCGGCCTATGGGAACTTGTGGAAACAGGTACATGCTGCAGGATTGTGGTCAGTAGACGAAGTAGTCAATTGGGTATTTGATACCTACAATACATCTGATTCTGATTATGTAAAAGCTAAGACGAAAAAACTGCTGGTCATTTTCTTCACATCGTATCTGAAAGAAGAAATAGAAGTATTGCGGGATTTTGAAGCTGAGGGAATGGACGCCTGTGGGATTATAAAGCAGGATACTTATATCTAATAGAGACATTGATGGGTGTCTGTTGCTGCTTGTTGGGAGCAACAGTTTTCTGACCACTTGGCATGACATGCGTGTTTTAGTGACAAAAATTATACGAATGGGGAATTTTTGAAGGAGGAATGAATATGTTTGGATTGATTATAGGCGGAATTGCTGCTGTTGCAGGGGCTGTTAGTACGGCAGCTGCTACTATTGGAACCGCTTGCAGCACCATTGGTGGTGCTATAATGACAACCGTAGGTAACATTGGGACCGGAATACTCAAACTGGGAAAGTGGTTAGAACCGGTTTTGGAGGTTATTAATACCATTAGTACAATTATGGGAATTAGACCTGCAGGAGAGGACCCAGCTGAGCTTGGTCTGAAAGCACAGAAATGTGGTGAAAAGCCTGAGGATTATGGTTCGGTAGAAAAATATATTGCTCATTTGAGAAATGACATTCAATTGGATAAAGAGGAACTCAATAAACTTTCTGATGCGGATAAAGTGATGTGTACGGCTATGGGTTCTGCACTGTATATCAAGAATATGGAAGAAAGATACAATATGGACATGCCACCTATTTACTGGGAAAGAGCATGTCAAGCTGTAAATAGTGGAAATATGTCTGTTGGGCAGCTGAAAAATACTATGGATGCCATGAAAGAAAAAGGCGTAAAGAATGCAGAAAGTTTCTCTAACTATATGGATGGGAAAGCGAGCATGGAAGAGCAGATGGTTATTTTCGATTCGCTTAAAGAAGCCATGCATAAGGAGTTTCCAAATTTGTCTGATGCGGATTTGAATATCAAAGTTACGCATATCAAAGATTACATGGAACAAGATAAGCAATAAAAGGAGTTAAGGCAATGACAACGTGGTATATTGGTATTTTGAAAAAAGGTGAGAGGTTTCGTGCTTACTTTCGAGAAGGGAAAAATGGAAACTGGAAACCAATTCGATTAGAAGGAGAAACAGAAACGCCTTGGTCTGACCGGAGCTTTAAGGAAATCTTTAGATATTTACAGGTGGATGCCAGTACTAGTACATTGGGGATTCTTGTGCTTTCCGACCAAGAGGAATCTATTGCTTTTCCAGAAGTCAAAGAGGCTCTTTCCTTTAGTTATGAAGAGCTTCGTGATTTTTGTCAAAGGTATGCTTCAGGTGCAGCCCATTGGATTTGGCAGGGTAAGGAACTGGATGAAGGAATTTGCCTCAAAGTGGGATTCCCGATGGATAATTCGGCAGGGGATCAGTATATCCTAAGCCCCGCAGAATTGTCAGGAAACTTGGAGGGGCTATTGACGCCTGAATCGGCATTTCCTGAAAAGAAGGATACCATCAAGGAAATTAGGAACTCTCAAGAGGTACCAGAATCAACAACGGTTGCTTCCATACCACTGACCGAAAAACAACGAAGTCGTGACGCCTATTTCAAGGATATCTGCAATGGGGCTAGAGAAAATCCACTGAAAAAATGGTAATATATAGCATTTGATTATTTATTAGTAAAATGTTGTTGAGTATTCAGCTTAGGACAGATACTCAGCAACATGTTTTTGATGACTTCATATAATTTTAATAAATATTTTCCATACCCATTCTTTGTCCATTCTCATTGGTATACTGGAAGAAAAGCTGATATACAAAGCAGCTAGAAATGTATTTTCGAAGGAGGAGAATATCATGAGCACCCCCCAAAAATAGTATGTCAATATCTTTAACGGGAAATGAAAAATTAAACACCGCGGTATCTCTCTTTGTACGAGATCATGTTACGGAGGCTTATCCGCTATTTCAGGAATTGGCAAAGGAGGGGAATCCCAGAACATTATATTTCTTGGGCGAATATCATCGCTGGGGATTTGCAGGTCTTCCAGTCGATGAAAAATTAGGTTTCCAGTATCATCATGAAGGAGCAGAAAAAGGCGAAGTGCTGTGTCAGCTGAATTTGGCTTATGAGGAAGAAACCATTCAGGAAGATGTAGTGCAGGCTGTCATTCCCAAGGTATTTCCTTTGGCACAAGCAGGAGATGTGGCGGCACAAGATGAATTAGGTGATGCTTTGACCAATTTGGATCATCTCACCGATGCTTCTTTGAGTCATTTGGATGTAGCCAAAGAGGCAGAGCATTGGTTTCAAAAGGCGGCAGAAGCTGGGTATTGGCGTGGGGTCAATGACTTGGCGTATGCATATTGGGGCGAGACAAATATTGGTAAGGATTTGTATAAAGCCATTTATTGGTATGATGTTCTGGCTCAAATGCAAGGAGATCATGTATCGGATGCTGTAGAAAGCCTCGGTCTGCTTTATGAGGAGCTGGGAGATTATGATAAAAAATTCCAGCAGAGTGCTAAGTGGGCAGCAGAAGGATATGGCTGGCCTATGTATTATGTAGCTGAGTGCTATGAGAATGGAAAAGGTGTCACTGAAAATCAAGATAAGGCTATAGAATGGTACCAGAAAGCCTATGAATGTCATGGAGAAGTGGCTGGACATGCTGCTTTTCGCTTAGGATGCATATATGATGAACAGGGAAATTGGGAAACCGCTTTTGCTTGGGATCGTAGAGGGGCAGAAGAAGGATTAGATTGGTGCATGCGTTCTTTGGCTAATCGCTATCGCAATGGAGGAGGTGTGTCTAAAGATCTGAAAAAAGCAATGGAGTGGTACGAAAAAGCTTACAACCTTCATGGAATGATAGCGGGCGATGCAGCCTATCAATTAGCTGGGATTTATTCTGATGAAGAGAATGATGAAAAGAAGTGGGAATGGACAAAGAAGAGTGCCAATGAAGGGTACGATGAAGCTATGATAGACATTGGCCTCTGCTATGATGGAGATGATGCATCTTCTGAGGACCAGGCTAAGGCAATGGAGTGGTACCAGACGGCTTATGCACAGCATGGAACGGCGGTAGGAGATGCTGCTTTACTCATTGCGATGATGTATGACAGACAGGAACAGGCGGAAAAAGCTTTTGAATGGTACAGCAAAGGAGCCGAAGAAGGTTCTGAAGACGCGATGTATTTCTTGGCTCAGTCTTATGAATATGGCGCAGGCGTTCAGGCAAATCGTGAAAAAGCTATCGAATGGTATCAGAAGGTGGTTGATTGCCATGGTGATGAAGAAGAGGAGGCCGAAGAGCATTTACAGGCCCTGCTGAAAGAAATAGAAGAAGGGTAACAATAGGAAAACTTGTCTTGTGAGAATATATTTTGACCGCAGTTTCTATAGCCGTAGGTTGTATTTGTAGATGGAATGTTGGTTGTTAGCACCTCGCGGCTAACAACCAACATTTTTTATTTCAATAAAACTATGCAAAGAAATATTTCCCATACCCATTCCTTGTCTAATCTGCTACCATATACTGAAAGTTGATATACAGATAGCTGAAAAATTATTTTTTAGAGGGAAGAAAAGCTTTGACAAAATAGAGAAAATAGAATATTCTATACGTAGAGAACTGGCAACAGAGTGTGTCAGTATGGGTGTTGATGCTGAGAAGCGTGTCAGGAAGCGGGACTCAGCGTAGCCTTGTGTAGGGTTTAGCTATTTATACCTCAACCTGACTTATGCATGTCATGTGCAGACATAAAAAATAGCGAATTGCAAAATGGACGCTATTTTCTCAGTAGCGTCCATTTTGTTTTAGTGAGGTTATTTTATGGAAGCTGATATTTTGCAATTAGCGGCTAGGGCGTATCAAGAATTAATGACCGTTGAATATCAGGTGGTTTTAGGGAGAAAAGGGAAAGCCCATACCATTGAAATTGCTTTTAGGGCAGATAATTTTTATCATCTGGCTGGGTTACATAAATTGAAACAACGATATCCGTTTCAGCAGCAGACCAGTAAGTGGGTATTAGACCATATTCTGCGTGGAACAATTTCTGTGTCGTCTTTTTCTAAGGATCAGAATTTTTATAAAGTTGAAGAGCGGTTGCATGCTTTGTGCATTTTTGAAAAAGTATTGGATAGTAACCAAACGCAATTCTTTTTGTATGATAGAAGGAAAGTATCTTTTGCCACTAAAATTATGGCAAATTATTTGGCAAAGGGTCACATAGAGAATGAGTTAATTCTATTTTCTTTTTTCGTACAAAATCATACTAGGTATTATGTCAATTCTATCTTTCCTGAAGGTACATATGATTATAGTCAGAAGCAGATGCAATTTACGGTTTTGGCAAAAACTAAAATTTGGAATGAGAGGAGTGGCATCAAAAAAATAGAGCTATATAGGCATAAAAAATATGATGCTTTATCATAAAATTTTATGGGGAAATATTTAATCACTATGGGTTATAACAGAAAATGTTGTTGAATGTTTGGTGTGTGCCGGATGTTTAGCAACATTTTTTATTTCATCAAAATTTTTCAAAGAAATATGTCTCATACCCATTTCTTGTCCAACCTCTTGGATATACTAGAAGAAAAGCTGATGATCAGGCAGCTAAAAAGTATTTCATAAGGAGGAGATAAGATGAGTGACAATGGAAACAATTTTCCTGAGATTCCATTTGGAAACAGGGATGATGCGAATGGTATGGCGAGTCAAGCATTACAACAGTGGGCAGAGCAGTTTTATGCTAAGATGGTGGAAGAGAAACAGGCAGAGGAAGAGCCATCCATGTTGGATCAATTATTAGACAAGGTGGGAGAGTATGTGGATCAGGAAATAGAGCAGCTGCCAGCAGAGGAGCAGGAAGCTGCTGTGATGAAATTGGCGGAAACGGCAGATACCTTGGTGGATGCGATAGATAAAGCCTATACGGTCACGGAAAAGGCTTGTGATTCTATCATTGATTCCTTGGATGAACTGGAAAAATGGATCGATAAGTGGTAACTGGTTGTTAGGTGCAAACAATGAACAATAATATATGCATCGGTGTATACTGCATACTAGGGAAATCTGATTCTGTGATTTATTCAGCGTTTCCCTAATCGGAGGTGGTGATTTCTTTGAAAAAAAGATGGCTTGCTGACGGTATACTGGCGAGCTCTGTGGTTCTTACCTTAGGGGCAGCTCCGTTTCAGGGGGAGAGCCCGTGGCTCGCAGGGTTGTTTCATATGTCTTTTGCGGCGGCGGTAGGAGGTTTTGCCGATTGGTTCGGCGTGACTTCTTTATTTCGCAGGCCCCTTGGCATTTCTTGGCATACCGATTTGATTGCTCGAAATCGAGACATGATCGTATCCATCGCGAAGGATATGGTAGTGACTGAGCTTCTGACCAGGGGACGGCTATCGGAGATCCTCCGGCAGCATGTGCCTTCTGATGTAGTGGCTCGTTGGTTGACGAACCATCGGGATTTGACGGAGAAAGTAGCAGCGGATGTGATTTACACCGTGCTGTCTGCATTTCCTGCGGAATCGTTATGGACGATGTCCAGTGAGGCGATCGAGAGAAAAGCGGCAGACATAGACTGGGCGGGGCATATGGCCAAGGTGATGGCGGCATTCCGCGATTATCCGAAGAAGGAGCTTTTGACGGAGGCTTTGGCGGCCGAGGTGAAGGGCTTTCTGCAGGCTGAGGTGACGCAGGAAGAAATCCAGCGAGTCTATCTTTTGGCTTGGCGGAAATATAATGATAAGGGCTGGCTTCATTCCCTCTTCCGGGATGCGGTAGAGGATCGGGATGCAGAGATGGTAAAAAAGGTGCAGGAAAAGATGTTGTCCTTGTCAGAGGCTTTGACGGATCCGGAAAGTGAGCTTCGCCAAAAGATGGGAGAGGCCTATGATGCAATGATCGTCCAGCTAGAGACCAATGAGGTTTGGAAGCGGCAGGTCAATGGTGCTGCGCAGAAGTTGATTCGTCGCTTATTGTCTGGGAAAGGGCGGAATTGGTTCATTTCCTTGTGGCAGGAAAAGAAAGAGCCACTGGCGCATCGGTTGGCAGAGGCTTTACTTTCTTTGGTGGACGGACAGCTTTCTGCTCAGGAGAAGCGGCGGGATTTCGATGCCTTCTTCTTACGTTTGGTGCGGCCGCATGTGGGATGGATGCATCGCATGGCGGCGTCGGTGGTGGAGAAGGCTTTGGCTGGTTATGATGGCCGGACGATGGCATCCTTGGCAGAAAAATCTGTATCTGAAGATGTGGCGGCCATTCGTATCAATGGTTCTCTGTGGGGAGCTTTCTTGGGAGCGGCCTTTTTTGCTGTATCACTCCTATGGGAAACACTGATGCAATAGTTGTCAGATTTTACTCTTGGATTTTTATGCATACTGACGACCATCAATCATCAACCGTAATATAAGGAGGCGTAGAAATGAAACGATATAAAACGGCCAATGGGATTTGTTTCTTTTCACTGCTTTTTCTGCTATTTTCTCTTTGGCTCAAAGAGGGAAGTCCCTGGCAGGGCACGTATTGGGCAGACTTGGTTTATTTCATGGCCCAGTCCTGCTGTATCGGATGCGCAGCAGATTTCATTGCCGTAGAGGCACTCTTTCGGAAACATTTTCTCCCTATCAAGCCGCTCGTTCCAGCCAACCGGGATCGGATTATTCAAAAAGTGGTAGAAATGAATCAGAGCCTTTTGAGCCCGAAGAATTTGCTGGCAAAGATATCCCGTCTTTCCTTGATGGATCTATGTCTTCCATGGCTTACCAGTCACAGAGAATCTATTTCTCAAACATTGGCAGTGAAGGGAGCCACCTATGCAGTAGAATTTCTGTCTAGCCATAGAGAAGACATAGCCACTTGGGGACGGAGTGAATCGCAGAAATGGCTGCCTGTTTTTATTTCTTTCGCGCAAGGGCGGTTACAGCAGGAGATGAATCGGGAAAAATGGCTTCTTCGTCTTTTGGAGGAGGGAAAACGGAAAATCGAGGAACCATCCCTTCGACACAAACTGGCAGAGCAGCTGAGAAAGGCAGGCGACCGGGAAGAGAAAGGCTTCTTGGGATCTATCGGCTATACGCTCGGGAAATGGTTTGGCGCGATCGATTATGACCAGTTGGCTGAGGCGGCATTGGATGCTTTGGCCGAGGAAATGGAAGCCTGGAAACAGAAGGACAATCCGTTTCATCAGGAGCTTTTGTCACAGTGGGACCTTTTGGTGGCTCGTTTCTTGCAAGAGCCGGCTACGTTGGAGGCGCTGCAGGAATTTGGGCGGGGTCTCTTCGAGGCCTTCCCTTTGGAAAAACGGATCGACGAGGGGATTTCTGATTTTCAGGACCATTGGGGTGTGCCGGCTTTGGCAGAAAAATTGAAACCAGCTATAGAGCAAAGTATTTCTTTTATAGAAGACTCAGAATTTAGACAGAAGCTGGACACTATCGGAAGAGATTTGATCGCAGAGATCATCACCTATGAACATGGTTTCTTATCATGGTCTATGATAGAAGTCCTGGAAAGTTTTCGGGAAGAGGAATTGAATGAATTCATTGAGTCGAAGGTGCATCATGAGCTGGAAGGTATTCGTATTAATGGGGCTATCGTGGGATTGGCCGCTGGGCTGCTTTTCTATAGTTTCCTGACATGGGCATGGATCCCGCTTGTGGGAGGCTTGTTTTCTTAATCGGTCCCATTGCCATTTCTTCCCAATCGCGGTATGATAGATGCATAAAAATAAAAGGAAGCACCGAGGCTTCAAAGTATCAGGCATCGCCTGATGCTTTTGGCGCGGTGCTTTTCATTTCTGCCGATGCAGAAAAGAATGGGAGGAATACAAATGCCGGTTTCTTACATGGAAATCAATCTGAATGCGCTTCGTCACAATCTCAAGGTCATCCGCGCGCATCTGCCGAAGGAAGTGAATGCGCTCGCTGTCGTGAAGGCGAATGCCTATGGACATGGCGCGAAGGAAACGCTGCGCATCGCCCTCGAGGAAGGCTACGTCGCTGCTGCTGTTGCCCGCGTGGAAGAAGGAGCGGAGCTCCGCGACGCAGGATTCACCTGCCCGATCTACGTGCTCGGCCTGCCGCTGCCGGAAGATATGCCCATCGGTGTGAATAAAGACCTCATCATGCCGATCGATGATACCGTCGATCTTGACGCTTTGGAAGCCATTGCGGCTGTTTCGAAGAAAACCATCGAAGTCATGCTGCCGATCGATACCGGTATGAACCGTATCGGAACCCATCCGAAGGACGTACCTGCGCTCCTCAAAAAGCTCGCAGGCTATCCGCACATTCACGCACATGGTACTTTCACCCATATGGCAACGGCGGATCACAAGGAGAAGGATGCCGCACTGAAGCAGCTCGACCGCTTCGATGAAGCAATCTCCTACATGCCGGTCGATGAAAACTTCGTGATTTCCTCCGCCAACAGCGCCGGCGTCATCGACATCCCGAGAAGCTGGCATAACCTCGCCCGCCCGGGCATCATCATCTATGGGCCGCAGCCGTCGGACGTCATGACGAACAAGCTCGACCTCCAGTATGCGATGAGCGTCGTGAGCCATGTCACCCATGTCCAGACCCTGCATAAGGGCGAAGCCATCGGCTACGGCGGAACCTACGTCGCCAAAGAGGATATGAAGACGGCGACCGTCCCGATCGGCTATGCAGACGGCTGGCACAGAAGCCTTTCCAATAAGGGCGTCGTCCTCATCAATGGCAAGCGCTGCCCGATCGTCGGCCGCATCTGCATGGACCAGTTCATGGTCGCCTGCGATGACGAAGTCCGCCCGGGTGATGAAGTCGTCCTCATGGGTAAGCAGGGCGAGGAAGAGATCACCGTCGATGAAGTATCTGCTACGGCTGAAACCATCCCGCATGAAATCATGTGCGACCTGAAACGTATCCCGAGAGTATTTGTAGAAAAATAGTTTGAAGGATCAGGTACTGGAGGAGAGCGGGATCTGTTCGTATCGTCCTGCCGGGCAAAAGCGGGACATCTTTTCCCCTTTCTTATTTTCGCTCCATATGCTATAATAACGCTTGTTAAGCGTCTATAGCTCAGTGGATAGAGCACTGGTCTCCGGAACCAGGTGTCGAGAGTTCGAATCCCTCTAGACGCACCAGAATTTCTCCGATCGTATCGGATAAAATAAAATAGCGCATTTGGGCGCACATGGAGTGGGCGCACAATTTGGGCGCAGTTGGTCCCCGTTAGGACTTTGCCGACTAGAAAAGAGGCATCTCGCGATGAGATGCCTCTTTTCGTTTGGTTAATTATAAATGGCGTCGATCTTCTCGGCGATGGTTTTATCATAGCAGGGGATCGCATGGCCGTACATGTCGAGCGTCTGTGTCACGCTGCTATGCCCCAGCCGGCGAGAGACTTCGATGATGGGGATGCCGTTCGCCAGCAGCAGCGTGGCGTGGGTATGCCGCAGGCAGTGGAAATTCCTGTAGGGCAGGCCGGACTTGGACATGAGGTATTTCCACATCTTTTCTATCGCTTCAGGACGGACAGGCGTCCCGGCGCGGTTTAGGAATACGAGGTTGTGCTCTTCTTCGTCTATAGAGGGAAGCGCTGCTTTCGCTTCTTTGAGTTTCTGGTACACCTTCAGAGGGATCGAGATCTTTCTTCTTCCGGCGGCCGTCTTCGGGGTGTCTATGATGAGCGTACCACCTGAAAGCGTCTGCACCTGCTGGCGGATGAAAAGGGTGCGCTCTTCGAGGTCGACGTCGCACCAGCGAAGACCGAGCAGCTCCCCTCGGCGCATACCGGTATTGATGGCCACAAGCAGAAAGAGTGCATAGGGCTTTAGCTTCGGATCTGACTCCGCCAGCTCCATCATCTTCTTCAGCTCCTCGCTGGTAAAGATCCCTTTCTCCTGCCTGATGACGCGGGGCGGCTTCACGAAGGTGACCACGTTTTTTCTGACCATTCCCAGCTCCCATGCCTTCTGAATGGCACCATGGAGCAGCACATGGAGCTTCTTGGCACAGTCGGGCGTCAGGGCGTTGTAGAGCTCCTGAAGCATGGTGGGCGTCAGCTTCTGCAGAGAGATGCCAGCGAGCGGCAGCGCTTTGTTTGCGGTGAATAGATAGCGCTCATAAGTCAAAGGCTTTACCGTGGGCTTCTTGTATGTTCCCAGCCATTTGATGAGCCATTCGCCCAGAGAAATGGCGGAGGGTGCTACGAAAGATCCATCATGCGCGGCGAGCCGCATCTTCTGTGTCCACGCCAGTGCCTCATCGCGGCTAAGAAACCGCTTCGAATAGCGGCGTCCATCCACGGAGACGAAGGCTCGCCACCGTTGCCGTGATTCTTCCCAGTGAACCGTCCCTTCTTTATATCGTCCCGGCATAGCGAGCTCCTTTCTCCCACCTTGTCAACATGTCTTTAGTTTTAAAAAGTAGGGAAATTGAAACTAAGAGATGAATCAGAGAGCCTTTAGTTTCAAAAACGGCCAATTTTGAAACTAAATTAGATGAAATAGGAAACCGTAGGAAAAATAGGAAAATTTGCGCTGTCTGAAAGCGCCCGAGCATGTCCGATTTCGCGTTTTCGTCTCAAAGTATAAGAAAAGAGGTCTCTATGACAGAGACCTCTTATAAACGAAAAATCGGGAACATGTCGTAACACGTCCCCTGCAAAACGACTAAATCGTTTTCAATGTATCTACATTATACATTTGTATAGGGGTCCTGTCAATAATCTTTGAAAAAGTAAATAACCATTTTTGCGCAAAAGCGATATGCGTTGGATATGTATTGGTTAGAAGAGAAATATTCTTTATGCTCACGCATTCTTTGGAAGAATAACCGATAAAGGCCACGTTTTCGCTTTCTTAGGAGACCGTCACTCTTGACATTGGAAGTGTACCAATATAGCAATACGGCAAAATCATGGATAGGGCGGATAGATAAATACTTCAGCCTGGAAGAAGCCGAAATAGTTGGAATTTGTGAAATCACCTGACTAATATCTTTAACCGATGTATGCTTCGCTCCATGAAGTTTATATATAAGGCAGTTGCTGTGAGCAGAAGCATTTCGCAAATTACGGATAGGATAAAGCAAATTGGATTTCGGGAGAGTGTTCCTCGTTGGATACATCTTAGAATAAAATTTATACAATTTGATAAGCTCACCAAAACTAATCAATTCACAAAATGCATAAATCGGATAATCTGACGACTGATTATACTTATATATCAAATCACTAGCATAACTACTATTAGCTTGTTTTAGTAAATTTTCCCGGATATCCTTAGAAGGATCGAAATTATTGATAAGCGTATAGCCGTCTTCATCAGGATTATCTGCAATATCCTTAATAAGGAGTAGCTTGATATGATGTTCAATATCTAGGCACATCTGTAAAATCAAATAGCGAAGATGCATATCAATGATAGCAAGTTCCTTCAAATAGGCAAATTCAAGGTTTTCATATTGTCCTGCAAACTGTCCCCTTTGGCGTTTGGTATAATTATTGCGGTAGGATGCCAGCTTGAAGAAGTAATTATTATGCTCTAAATATTCAGAGGCACTTTGCTCATTCGTAATATTAAACTGTATGCCTTTGTTCTTCATATGCATTATTAAATCTTGAGTGGATAATAACTGTTTCAAAATATCACGTTCCTTTCGTTCAGAATACCCCTTTATACAATCCCCCTATACAGGAAATACCTTTTTTCGCCTATGGAAATAAAGGTATCCGAGGCAGTTGTTGCAAATTTTACACCAACTCACGCCTCGACCATTTTCGTGACCTCGCGAAAATGGTCTCTTTTTATTGCTTAATCACCGAGTACTTCGCCACCGCCAGCCCGATGATCTGGATGGAATCGCAGTTGTCAGAGTTAAAGATCATCGGCGGATATTGCGGGTTCATGGACACGAGGGTGCAGCCGTCTGGATTTTTGTAGAAGCGCTTCAGGGTGGCGTCGTCGTCGATACGGACGGCAGCGATCTGGCCATCATCCACGATGGGCTGGCTGCGGATGAATACGACGTCACCGTCATGGATGTCGGCGCCTATCATGCTATCTCCGCTTACCACAAGCCCGAAGTCTGCGTGCACGCCAGTATCACAGGGCAGAAAGGCTTCTATATGCTCATCCGCGAGTATCGGCTTTCCGGCGGCGATCTGCCCGATGATGGGGACCATGCATCTTTCAATGGGGACAATGTTTTTGAGTTTGAAAATATCTGTATTGGTATCGCTCTTGCCTAATAAGTAATCCATATCAACATTAAAGAAATCAGCTAACTTTTCCAGTGTCTCGTAATCAGGACGCCGTTTCCCCGATTCATACATACCAATAGCACTTCGACTTATACCAACTAATTTAGCAAATTCATCTTGAGTTACTTTCTTTGACTGGCGGAGAGCTTTTAACCGTTCGTGAAAATTCATGATAAACCTCCTTATCAAAACATAGCATCTGCCAATAATATATCACGAAACGTGATAAGCGTCTAGGAAAAAATCACGAAACGTGTTGACACATATCGCGACGAGTGGTATAGTATTCATGTAGTCACGATACGTGACAAATGGATGGAGGTGATAGAATGCCAGATGCAGCAACGATTGGGTCTACTCTGCGAGAATTACGCGGTAATCTTCCCCGCCTTACAGTAGCGAGTGCCTGTGGAATCAGTGTTTCCGCACTGACGATGTATGAAACTGGGCAACGCGTGCCGAGGGACGAAATCAAGGTGAAGCTCGCGAGATTTTATGGGAAAGCAGTAGAAACGATTTTTTTTAAGCAAGATGGTCACGAAATGTGACAAACGCTAAAAAGAGGGTGAGGTAGTAATGTGGGTGAACATCTCGCAGGCCGCCAAGCTCACCGGCTACAAGTACGGTGAGATCCGGCGGCTCATCGCCAAGGGAGCTTTCCCGTTTTACCACAACGGGAGAAAGAGCTTCAAGTTTGAGCTTGAAGACCTCAAGACTGCCATGAAGGCGGAAATGGAGGCTACGCAGGCCGCCGCAAAGAAAAAGTGGGAGGAGCAGCAGCTGGGGGCGCGCCCCTTTGATTTCAAAGGAGGGATGGCGCGCCTCAAGGCGGAGGCGAAAGTGGATAAGCGGAAGATCGCCGAAGAGAAGCGGCGTACCTGCCGCGTCATCAAAGGCGGCGACCGCGGCAATGAATTTGACTTCCGCAGCCAGCTCAAACGGCTACAAAAAGAGGCGGCAGGAAAGAATGAGACTGCCTAAAGGAGGAACCATGACAGACGAAGAATGGAACGAGAGAATCGCCAAAGAGAAGAAAGCACGCGCAGAGGCGATCGCCCTGCTCTGTCAGGCGCTGCAGAAAGCCGGCGTGCCGCTCTTATCGCTGAAAATCATCGAGGACGGCAGCGACTGCACGGTCGAGGCAATGTTCAAATATGGAGCTCGCCATTGGGGAGTTCGCTATGCGGACATCAGCACGGACGCCCCGCAGACGGCGCTCTGGGACATTCTGCGACAGATCCCGGAGCTCAGGTAACCATTAGGAGGTGCCATCATGGGCAAAGAAAAAAGGTGGATCTCCGCGAAGGAATACGCGGAGACCCACGGTCTCCCAGTCAGTACCATTCGCAGGTACTGCCGGGCAGGAGAAATCCCCTGCTTTAGGATTGGCCAGCGGTTCATGTTCAACCCCAAAGACATGGACGCCTTCCTCGAGCGGAAGGCACGCGAGGGGCTGAAAGATAGACCGGGGACCTTCCTGGAAGCCGTGAAAAAGGCGAAGGAAGGGACCAGGATTTCTGTCTGGCAAGCCAGACAGAATGAGGAGAAGGCCATGGAGACGACCTAAAGGAGGTAGAAGCAAAGAATGAAAGAAACAAAAATGAGAGAAGTGATCCTCGCACAATTGAGCGCTCTTCGCGCTGATGCAGGCGTCGAGCTTGTCGCGTGCAAAGACACCTGCGTCGGCGACTACCTGACGGGGAAGGCTGACGCCCTCGCCGTTTCCATGCAGATGATGGAGTCGAAGGCGCTGCTCGAAAGCATGGCGAATTTCTTGTGCCACGAGGAAACCCGCAATATGAATCTGGCGGAAAGCGCTAGGTTGTGTGCGAAGGACATGATGGCGCGGATCTACGAGGGGAAAGCTGCCGGATACATGGCAGCATCCAGAGTGGTCACGGAAATCAGGGAGATGAATAAATCATGACCAGCGCAGAAGCAGTAGAGGTCGTTCATCAGATGATGGACTCCCGCGAGCAAGAAGAGGCGAGAACCGCAGCTCTCGCCTCTCAAGTAGTCACGAAGAAATACGATCCTGCTAACACTCGCAGGGAGTTTTGGAAGGAAGTAGCGGTCTATCCGCTGACGCTGGTATGCGCCGCGGCATACACCCTGCTAATGGCGGTGGCTCAATGAGATGCTGCGAGGGCTGCGGGAAGCCGCTCCCTGCGGATGCCGCCCCGCGGAAACGCTTCTGCTCCGCAGAGTGTGAGAGGCGCTCTTACTACGAAGGGCGCCGCGATAAGGACCACGCTAAAGAAGAAGCGGAAGAAGGCATCCCGCTCCGCGAGTTCCAGTGTGAGCAATGCGGACACTGGGTCCGCGTCATGAGCAAAAGTGACAAGCGCTTCCGGTTCTGCAGCGCCAAATGCGAAAAGGCATTTTGGAAGCGGAATAAGCCGAAGGCTGCAAGGGCTTCGAAAGCTCCGGCGGGCAGAGGCTTCGGCGGTGGCTACTTTGAGAGATGCTGCAAGTGGTGCGGAAAGGCCTTTGGCACACAGTCGGCAACGGCCATGTACTGCTGCCGAGAGCATAAGCACATGGCGTTGATGTGGAAGAAGCAGAACGCCGCCGAAGAAAAGAAGGCTAGGAAACGGTCGAAGTACCGACCGTTCGTGGATGGAAGGAGCGACTAAATGAAAGACGAAGTCACACTGGAGCAGGCGCTCGAGCTCCTCATGGAGGATCAGCCTGTCCACGTGTTCAATGAGGATGGCGACGATTATTTCTTCGGGTACAAGAGCGCCATCAATGAAGAAGAACCCGTCCCGCATCTGGTCGTCACCGGGATCTTCGCAAACACCGAGGATCTGAAAGATGGCAATGGCGAGATGCAGGTCATCGAGCTGCAGGTGAAAGAGTAAAGAAAAAGAGCCTTGGCAGCGGCTACTGCTAAGGCTCGGGCAGGAAGGTTTTGGTACTCATTCCTGCCTCTATTATAGCAGAAATGGAGAAATCATGGCAGAGCTTGAAAATCACATGGTGTGCGGCATTGGGTACTTCGATGAAGAAGCCGCCCGCCGCCGCCTTGAACGGGAAGAATACGAGATGGAGCACGCGGATGACGCATGGGATGACTGGGTGGGAGGTGAACCGATTGAAACAGAAAACGAAGCAACCGAAGCCGATGTATCCTCATCAGTGCCGGATCTGCGGTAAGACCTACTACAATTCACGCAATAGTAAGAAACAGGGCACATGCTGCAAGCATTGCAGCATGATCGACACAAAAATCACCGGCAGGCTGAAGCTGTACCCGATGAAGAGCGCGAAAGCGCTGATGAAGCATCTGCAGCTGATGTTTAAATCCATCGAGCAGCGAATAGGGGATAGCACGCAGATGATCGACCTGATGTCTTCCTATGAATGGGACATGATGATCGACTTTTGTGAGAAGGACTGGCCGTTCCTTGAGGGCTGCTCAGAGGAAGAGCTGGATACGCTCGCAGAGCTGGTGGATGTGGCGGAGGATCTGCTGGATCTTCCGGCAAAGACGCGGCCGATCAAGATGCCGAAAGGCGTCTATCGAGAACTTATTGACGTATTGTACTAGTGAAGGAGAGAAGAAATGGCAACATTGTATGAAATCGATGAAAAGCTGGCAAATATCTTCGTCACTCCGGAAGGCACTGCCGTAGACGGCAGCACCGGGGAAGTACTGGATGCAAAAGCACTGGATGATCTCGAGATGGAGAAATGGGCCAAGGTGGATAACATCTGCCGGTATATCAAGAATCTCCAGTCGGATATCGAGCAGTACAAAGAAGAAGTCGACAAGCTGACGGCGAGAGCCGTGTCGGCGCAGAAGAAGCTGGAGAGCCTTAAGACCTATCTGGCCATGCATCTGGAAGCGGGCAAGAAGGCGGATGTGCCTAGTGCCCAGATCCGATGGCGAAAGTCCGTGACGGTATCCATCCCGGATGAGAATATGATCCCCATGTGCTTCATGAAGCAGGTCATCACGACCAAGCCGGACAAGCTGGCTATCAAAGAGCTTTTGAAAGCAGGAAAGGCCGTCCCCGGCGCTTCTTTGGAAGAAAAGCAGAATCTGTCTATTAAGTGATAGCCATCCGGCGATTCACTTTTAGAAATACATCATAGGAGGTATATATGCTTACCATTAACAAGGGTATCCAGCAGAGTGCCGTCAAGGTCGTGGTATACGGCGTGGAAGGCATCGGGAAGACGACTTTCGCCAGTCATTTCCCCGCGCCGCTTTTCCTCGACCTGGACCGCGGCAGCCGCCGGATGGACGTCGACCGCATCGACTCCATTCAGGACTGGCCCGCCCTCATGGGTACGCTGGACCAGATCCAGCGCGACCCGTCGCTTCCCTATTCGACGATCGTCATCGACACGGCAGATATGGCGGCAAAACTGGCGAGCGCCTACATCTGCAAGGCAAACGGCAGCAAGAAGAGCATCGAAGAATTCGGCTATGGCAAGGGCTATGTGATCCTCGCCGAAGAATTCTCGAAGCTCTTGGTCAATGCGGAGGTGCTGGTGAATATGGGCTTCAATGTCGTATTCCTGGCACACGCGATGCAGCGCACGGTCACAAGGCCGGATGACACCGGGAGCTATGACCACTGGGAGATGAAGCTCCCCGGGAGCAAGAACAATTCACTGGGGGCTCTTCTCAAAGAGTGGGCGGATCTTCTGCTCTTTGCGGACTACAAAGTCATCATCCGACAGGGAGCAGACGGCAAAGGCAAGGCAGCAGGCGGCCAGCGGAGAATGCGCGCGACGCACACGCCATTCGCGGATGCGAAGAACCGCTTCGGCCTTGCGGATGTTTTGGACTTCGACTTCAAGGAAATCCAGTCCATCATCCCCGCCCGTCCTGTCACGCCGCCGAAAACCACCATGGAAAAGGCGTATCAGGCGAAGAAGAAGGCACAGAAGGGAATCACCCCTAAAACGGCCGCGGAGCCCGCAGAAGCGAAGCCAGACCCGCCCACGAATGTGTATGACGAGCTCGCGCGTCTGATGGCGCTCGGCGTATCGGAGGCAGACCCTTCACCGATCACGGAGGGGGAACTGCTGAAAGCGATCCGCGAAGTAGATCCTAACGAACCAGCAGCGAAGGCCGAGAATCTGGCGAAGATCCCGGCGGACTATGTAGAAGCACTCATCAAGCCTGATACATGGGCGGGATTCAAATACTATGTGCTGAACAACATCCGCACTCCGTTTTAGTCTATAACCACGATTTCTGTTTGTAACCATGGTTTTGAGAGATTTTTTCTCAATTTTCGCACATTAAGTTACGATTTTTACATTTTAGGAGGAATAATACTATGCCGAATTTTGGACAGTTTGGAAATGCTACGCCGGATACCGAGAAGGAAAAGGCAATGGTGGTGACCGGGTTTTCCGATTTCACGAACGATGATTTCAAGGACAAGGGGAGTCTCTTCGACCCTATCCCGAAAGGCCGTTACCACTTCGTAGTCTATGACTGCCAGACGAGCTTCACGAAGAAGGATAACACGCTCATGAAAACCATCCTGATGGACATCCATCACGAAGACGGAACAAAGACACGCCTTACAGATTACCTGGTCTACAAGAGCAATCAGAAGTGGAAATTCGCCTGCTTCTTCGATGCCATCGGTCTTGGTGATGCACTCAAAGAGAACGGCATCGGCGGCGCGGATGACCCGCTCTGGACGACCGCCGTAGGGCTGGAAGGGGACTTCGAGGTCGATCATGAAACGTCCGAATGGAACGGCAAGCAGACCACGCGCAATGTCATCAAGAAGTACTACAAGCCCGAACGGTAAACGGCTATGAGCAAAATCGATCTAGTGCCGCTCTTGGCCTTCATCGACCCAGACTACAGCTATGAACGATGGATCCAAGTGGGCATGGCTCTCCAGAAGGAGGGCTATCCCCTGTCTGTCTGGGAAACGTGGAGCCGTAGGGGCGGGAAGTTTCATGAAGGGGAATGCGTCAAGAAGTGGCAGTCTTTCCATGAAGACCGCGAGCAGCCAGTCACCGGTGCCGTCATCACCCAGTGGGCGAAGGAAGGCGGGTGGAAGCCCTCCGGACGTCATGAAGGGCCGGTTCACACTGTGACGGGGTTCACCTTCACGGATTCCGATTTCCTGATCGATCCATCAACGGTCGAGCCGGAAGATTTCCATGAGCCAAGTGATGAGGAGTGGAAACCGAAAGAAGACCTCATCTCCTATCTGCAGGCGCTCTTCAAACCGGATGAGTATGTCGGACTGGCAGTGAATTCCTTCCTGGCTAAGGACGGGAAATGGAAGCCTGTCGATAATGGCCAGTGCAAGCGGACGTGCGGAGAGATCGTCGAGGCGCTGAAGCATGCCGAAAAGATATCCAGTGCTATCGGCAGCCTGCAGAATGAGGCGGCAGGGGCATGGATCCGTATCAATCCGCTGGACGGAGAAGGGGCTAAGAATGCGAATGTCACTGATTATCGCTATGCGCTGGTGGAGTCGGATACGCTGCCTCTCGGCCAGCAGCTGGCGCTCATCCGACAGATGCAGCTGCCATGCGCTGCCATCGTCTATTCCGGCGGGAAGTCAGTGCATGCCATCGTCCATGTCGATGCTGCGACACAGAAGGAATACTATGAGCGCGTCGCCCATATGTACGACATCTGCAACAAAAACGGCTTCAAAGTCGACGAGCAGAACAAGAACCCTTCCCGCCTGTCCCGCATGCCGGGCGTCACGCGGAACGGCAAGAAGCAGTTCCTGATCGGCGTCAATCAGGGGCAGAAGGACTATCTCACCTGGCTCGCATGGACGGAGGAGCAGCAGGATGACCTGCCGCCTTTCCTCCCGCTCAATACGGTCATCGATGACCCGCCGCCTCTGAATCCGGTCCTGATCGACGGCATTCTCCGACTGGGGCACAAGGCTATACTGACCGGCCCCTCGAAGGCGGGGAAGTCTTTCTATCTGATGCAGCTGGCGCTTGCCATTGCGTCCGGCGGTGAGTTTCTGGGGTGGAAATGCCGGCAGGGGAAAGTCCTCTATATCAATCTGGAAATCGACGAGAAATCTTTCATCGACCGACTGGAGCACATCTACCGGGCAAAGGGCATGCCGATGCATCCAAGCTCCAGCAATCTCATCGTGTGGGATCTCAGGGGCAAGGCGCTTCCGATGGACAAACTGGCAAAGATCATCGTCCGGCGGTGTAAGGATATGCATCTGGAAGCGATCATCGTCGACCCTATTTACAAGGTCATCACGGGTGACGAAAATGCCGCCAGCGATATGGCGTACTTTGGCAATCAGTTTGACTACATCTGCCGCGAGCTGGGATGCTCTGTCATCTACTGCCACCATCACTCCAAGGGCGCGCAGGGCGCCAAGCGGGCGACCGACCGCGGCAGCGGCTCGGGCGTATTCTCCCGCGATGCAGATGCCATCATCGACCTGACGGCGATCGAGCTGAAAGAAGAGGAAAAGGAACAGTATGGGTGCGATGTCGCTTACTGCGTCACATGCATCCTTCGCGAATTCAAGACGCCGAAGCCGAAAGCCATCCTCTTCCAGTACCCGCTCCACACGCTCGCTCCTGATATCGATCCGAAACGTACTGAGGGCAGCATCGAAGGGAACCGCGTCAAGGGAAATATCACGCAGACGCAGAACAAAAATGATCGCTACGAAGAATTCATCCGGACGCTGGAGCATCATCTCGCGAACGGGGATGTAGTGAACAAAACCAATCTTGCGGATGAGATGCAGGTTTCATCAAAGACGATTCAAAACTACTTGAAACGAGCAAACGAGCCGATTCAAGTTTATGAAGTGATTGCCGGACGCAATGGAAGGATCAGACGACTAGACGAGCGGTAGTAAAAGTGGAAATAAACGTGGAAAACTCTATATAAGAAATATAGATATATTTTCCACGTTTAATCTCACGCGGTGAATGGGGGTGTAAGGGTGGGTGTTCCTTAACATACACACCCACCCCTTCCACCCCTTCACTCACCGTAAAAAGAGTTTTCGGGATTTAGACATATCTTTTTATGATAGCAAACCAACTGATTTACAAGCAGTCAGAAAAAGTCAGAAAAATACAGATCTGTATTTTAGGAAGGAGGTAAGTCATGCGAAGCCATCTTGTGAAAGGCGCTGACCGCATCGAACTGACGATCCGGAGCTATACGGACCAGACAGGGCGGACGCCGAAGAAAAAAGTATTGCTGCAGGTGCATCACTACCACGAGAAGGATGATAAATGGACGAACAAAGACTTCCTGTGCAAGAGCGAGGCAGAGGCTTTGATGAAAATGCGAGAAGTCAATCAGTATTGGATGGAGTTTCACGGTTATACAGTGGAGGAATCATGATTATTATTCAGACAGAAGATGGGGCTATTGTCACGGACCCGAAAGAAATCTATATCGACAAGGATCTGGATGGACATCTGCATATCTACGCGGATCTGTCCAGTACGGATCGAGTGAAAGCTGTAAAGCTGACTGTATTTGATTATTCGAAGGAAGACTTGGGGCAGATGCTCGAAGCGATGTATGAGCAGATGAATAGCTTGCTCTATATGGACGAATTCCCTCACTACGTCATCCGTATGAGAGAGGTGCTGAATAGATACATGGAGGGGTCTCATGACTGAGTGGGAAGTCCTGCTCTTCATCTGCATCGTTGGAATGATGCTGCTGGTGACGATTGCTTTCCTCTTCGGGAAGATCGGGGATCTTTGGCTGGCCATCGCTGATCTGCAGGACGACCAGCGGGAAGTGGCACGCGGCCTGATGGTCTTAAAGACAGAGGTGGATGCTATGGCAGCGCGGGAGGCTCGAAGGCAGAAAAGGGAGGAGAGAATCTCATGAGTAGTACGGTGTGGTTCTTCGTTGGTGTGCTGACGGGCTCGCTGGTAGCGACTGCTGCCATCCTTCTTACCCTCGAATGGATGCTCAGGAGGAAGCGATGAGTATGGTATATTTCTTCGTACCGGGAAAGGTACAGGGCAAAGCAAGACCGCGGTTCTCTTCGAAAAGCGGGACTGTCTACACGCCGGGCAGAACAAAGTCTTATGAACGGCAGATCAAGGAGGCTTACGAAGCACAGGACGGTCCCTGTTTCGAGGGGGCTGTGACAGTCGTGATCGAGGCGGTCTTTCCGATCCCGAAGTCATGGCCGCGGGCAAAGAAGGCAGAGGCGCTGGCGGGGAAACTTCCGCCGGGAAAGCCGGACATTGACAACATCTTGAAAGTCGTACTCGACGGACTGAACGGCATCGCCTATGAGGACGACAAGCAAGTAGTTCTGACTCAGTGCAAAAAATTCTATACAGCCAAAAACAATTTGCCGGGGCTGTGGGTGTACGTCCATTCAAACGGATAATGCAACCGGGTATTATTAACAAGGAGGGGCTAAGCATGATCGACACAACCGGATCCCTGCTCAGCAGACAGGTGCGCAGGAAGATCGAGCGTCAAAAGAATAAAAACGCTACACTCACGGTCAAGCCGGAGTATCTAAAAGACTTGTGCTCGCAGGCAGTCAAAAAAGAAGCAGAAAAATTAGCGGCACATGCAAAAAATGAAGCGGTATCAAGGCTGTTTGAAGAACTGATCGCGATCCCGGTGATGGTGATCCATGACCACTTCGGCGAGCTCATGAAAAAAGACGGCCGAGAAGAACGGTTTGCAGAGATGTGTCTCGAACTTTACGACACCGTAGAGAAAGGGTTTGTAACACCGGCGGAGCTGAGGCAATGTTTATTCGAGGAAGCTGGGGTGCGGTTTAAGCGACCCAGCGACTGTTCACCAACATCAGGGAGAAAAGAGGCGCTTAAAGTATGATCCTCTATTTCCGAAAAGGCACTCGCACGATCGAGCTTCTGCTGGCGAAGGATACCCTGAGGCCTGGTATGCTTACAAATGGTTACCTTTTCATGGTGATCGAGAGCGACGCCCGTGGACATATCGGGATCATGCCCAGCGAACGAGAGCACTTCGATCTGGAGTGGATGGCAAGCGCTGCCTTCTGGACGAAGGCGCGTCAGCTTTCTGACCGCGGGTGGGAGGCAGACGACTATCCGGGAGCGGTTATCCTCTTGAAGTACTACGAAGCAAGCGACACGGCAGAGAAGAAGAAACACGCGCTTGAGCGAAAACAGAGGAAAGGGCAGGCACTTTGCCGGAAGACATACAAGCCAAGGCTCTGCGTCGAGTGTGGTCATCTGTTTCAGCCGAGCACCGCAAAGCAGAAGTACTGCAGCATAGGCTGTCAGAAGCGGTATTGGCAGGAGGCGCACCGGCGTGAGAAAAAGGAGAAACAAGGATGACGGAGGAAGAGGTGCGTGATTTCTTCGAGAAGCTGCGCAGTCAGCGGCAGGAGCTCTATGATCTGATACAGGAAAGGGAACATGTGGCAAATGACATCGCCGCCGTGAAGGCGGTGCAGTACGATAAACCGAAAATCACTGGCACGGTGAACTCTGACTTGTCTCAAATACTGGAGCGGATCATCGAACGATGCGACAAGCTGGACAAGCGCCTGCTGGAATGCATGGACATCCTCACCAGCATGAGAAAGAAAGCGTATGAATTGCTTGCCCTGTGTCGTGATACGAAGGCGAAAACGATACTTTATGATAGATATCTGGCCGGTATGTCATGGCGAGAGATCGAGGAGAAACGCGGATTCACCAGGCAATGGCTGACTCGCATGCGAGACCGCGCTATCCGTATGATTTCTCAAAATACCTCTTGACAGTTTACATGAGTTTACATCGAATGATGATATAATAGTAAAAGGGAAATCGCACAGGGGAGAAATTCCCAATAAGTCGATCTGTGCTATCGTTTCCATGCTTGGCCTCCTTTCATATTTAGGAATTGCCGTAGAAGAGCGTCTCGTGAGAGGCGCTCTTTTGCGTGGCAGCCTGTAGTATAATAGGGCAGGATACCTGATTAAAAATAGGAGGCTAACTATGAATAGCTGGGCAGAAAAGAAATGCTTGATGGCGCTGATAAAACTGAAGGGCGCCAGGGAAGGTGAATGGTTCTCGCTGAACGGGCATGAGTATGTGGTCCGCGCCGGCGAGCTCTATACCCGAACCCCAGAGCCTGCGCCTATGTGCATCGGGATGATGCTTGAAGATGATACCGCAGTCAATCAATACACATTCACCCCGCAAAAGGGAGATTTCTATCACTATTTAGTCCTTAATGGGGAAACGGGGCAGATAGAAGCCAGACATGCGATTTATCAGGGGAACAAAATGGACGAGCAGAATGCCCGAATGCATAATTGCTTCAAGACTATGCTTGATGCCGTGAAATATAAAGCGTTGATACGACGCGCATTAGAAAAGTAAAAAGCTGTCCGAGAAATCGGATGGCTTTTTCATTGGCAAGGCGGGGGTATGTTTGAAAATTTTGGCCTGTCTTGCGTCGTATCGGTGGGGGAGTTTTCTTTTTTTCTCATCATTGGTAGAAAATTAAGGTAAAATGGCAAACATTAAGAGAAATAGGGCGATTAAGGCGCTAAATGACTACATTTGGACGTTGAATCATAAATGCAGTTCTGTCACCCAAATTAACCGGGAGCTGATCCTTCAATATTGCCGTTTTATGGTGATGTCCGAAGAAATCAGCCAAGAGATAGCAGCTGCGCAGGATGATGTCAAAATCACCGCATTGAAAAATAAAATTATCCTATACAAGGAATATAACAAAATTGCGCTGAATCTGTACAAGGTACTGCGGTTCAGTGAAATCAAGGATGAGCTTGCGGATTATGGTAACCCATATACCCGGATTCTGAATGAGGCGGAGAAAGATGGCGACTTTTAAGCGGTGTAGTAACTGTCACCAGTTATTCACTGGGAAAGAATGCCCCGTATGCAGGGCCAAAATGGCTGCGGCTTACCAGAAGAGGCGTCTGTGTATGAATGAGAGTACAAGACGCTATCATTCCCGCGTTTGGCAGCGGTGCCGCAAGGCTGTGATACTGAAGTATTCAGGCTATGACGTGTGGCTTCTAGGTATCGGTATCTGGAAAAAGTGTAATCCGGCATACGTTCATCATATTGCTGAAAGAGACGCCGCTCCGGATCGATTTTTTGATGAGGACAATTTGATCCCGGTAGGACATGCCAGTCACGAAGAGATCCATGTCTGGTATAACAACGGGCGTCGCAATGAAGCGCTCGTCCGTATTCAGAAGGGAAAAGAGGTGTACGAAGAAAGGTTTAGCCATGAATATAGAAGACGCAGTGAAACATCTGCACATCCCCCATGAACTGTCTGAATTCATCGGTGATTACTATAAAGCTCTAGTTAAAAGAGCGGATATGGATCTCTTGGGTGAATCTGAATTTCGTTGCTTCGCCCGCTTCCTGGACATGTACGCCAGTGGCAGGTATCAGTTCGCCGGCAAAGCTATGCGGCGCTTATTCCAGTTCTTGCATATGCTGATTTATATTGATGAAGATGGAAAGCCCCGGCATTTAGAGTTATATCCGGTGCAAAAATTCATCATGTGTGGCGTATTCGGGTTGAGGACCCCTGATGGTGGTTACGTGGTCAATACGGCGAACCTGTACATGGCGCGGCGTAATGGTAAATCTTTTCTCTTATCCGGTGTGCTTCATTACCTGATGGGGATGAGTAAATTCCGGAATGAATTGATTGTACTAGCGTCGTGCAAAGGGCAGAACGCGACCATCTGCTTCAATGAGTTCACGAAGTTTATTGAAAACGACCCGTATCTTGCCGAGACGTTCAGCAATGTCAATAAGACGGCCTGCTGGGCGAAAAATAAGAACACTGGCAACCGGCTTGACATGTTCCGTACCGGCGGGGGTGCGAAGAATTCCCTCGACGGCTATACCAACAAAGTAGCGGTCATTGATGAAGAGATGCTTTGTGATGAAATTATCCCGAAGACCATCCAAGATGGGCAGGCACATTTTAAGGACTCCCTGCTGGTGACCATGTCGACGGCGCAGTTTTCCGTGGGAAGTGACAACCATAAGAAATGGCTGACGCTTCGGAAAATGCTCTACGAGGATGCGCTGCCTGACAACGTGTTTCTATTTCTAGCGGAACCGAATCAGGAGGAGCTGCAGGCGAAAGAATTCGGGCAGATTACCACATGGGGGAAGGCGAACCCGGTATTGTTGTTTGAGGCAGACGGGTTTACGGTAAAGAAGCATATTAAAGAAAAGTATGCGCAAAAGGCGCGTGCGGCGTGCACGGAAAAAGGATTCGCCCTCCAGTCCTTCGTGACGAAACAATGTAATGCCTGGTATTCTGCCGAGGACCGGAGCCTGTGTTCCTATGATCAGCTAAAAGATTGCGGCGTGGATTACGGCATGGAAGATGTAATAACTAAGGGGTATATAGATTGGTACTTGGGTGTCGACTTATCTCAGACGCTTGACCTTTCCAGCGTTGTGCTTCTCTGCTTCGTTGGCGAAAGCAAGACGGGCAAGCTGCTGAAGAAAAACAGTCCGGCGGCGCGGCATCGGTTGTTCATGCATGTCATGTCGTGGATGCCAGAGAACAAACTGCAGGCGCATATAGAGAAAGACAAGTTCAGTTACACCGATTATGTCGGGACTGAGCTTTTTTTATGCAACGGGGCAGGCGGCGACAATATCGATACTCCGCAGATCTTCGAGCAGCTGGATACTCTGCGGGAAAAGAATGGGCTTCACTTCGTGACCATTGCGTCGGACCCGTATAACGTGGCGGGGATTCAGGATCGGCTGGAGTCTGTGTGTGATACCTTCATACTGCAGAATCAAAGTCCAAAGGCGCTTAGCCAATATATCGAAGCCTTCGGGCAATATCTGAAAGATGGGGTGCTCGCTTACCATCGCGGGCATGAAGACATATTCGAGAAAGCGGTGACCAACTCTCTTCTCGTTAGGAATCCATCCGGGTTCTATTCCGTGGAAAAGGTCAGTCTTCGGGCTGACAGCAATATCCGTATCGACCCCGTAGATGCTGCGATCACTGGATTTATCGCTCCGTATATTGATTTCAATAGTGACCTGCCTACGGGCGATGAGATGGTCGATGAATGGATGAGAGAGGTGGGAGGTACGAATGCTTAGTATAAACCAGACAAAAGACTACCTGCGTATCCCTTACAAAGAAGATGACGGATATATCGCGAGTGCCATTAGTCAGGGCTATTCCTATATCCGTGATGCGGTGGATGACTTTGATGAAATCTATGCCAAAGATTCCGTGTTTTCCGCTAAATGCGATATGTGGGTACTGACCCAGTGGATGCCGAGTGTGTATGATCGGCGCGAGGGTATGGTTACCGGCGTGGTAACGATGGATTACACGGCGCGAGCGATGCTGACGCAGCTTCAAATGTACAGGAAAGAGGAATGATGATGGACTTATTTATTACTGGTACAATTTACGATCTGTCGACCTTTCGGGAGCGAATTGAAAACGCCGCAGAGGATGTGGTGCTGCATATTGATTCTCCGGGAGGCGATGCTTTCGAGGGACTGGAAACAGCGCACTGCATCGCAAACGCGAAGTGCAAGGTGACGGCGCGTGTCGGATTTCTTGCGGCATCCGCGGCGGCTATCATTGCTCTTGCGTGTGATGCGGTCGAAATTGACAAGAACAGCTTGCTCATGCTGCACAACTGCTGGACGATTTCTATCGGATCTAAAACTCAGCTTCGTAGCGATGCGGATGGCATGGAGGCTATCGATAAAGTGATGCATAACATCATCGACGAACATTGTGACAATGGGGATATCTTTGACGCGATCGAAAAAGGTGATGTGTATCTGACCGGGGAGGAAGCCGCTGCCACCTTTGACCACGTCTCTCTGGTGGCCACCAAGAGAAAAGACGGCATGGCAGCGGAGGCTCCGCTGGTGAACCTTGTACAAGAAAACCGCGAATTGAAAAAGCAGGTAGAAGACCTGCGGAGTAAGAACGTGTATACCGTGCCTGAAAACTTGCAAGCGTTGATGGAACAGGCGAAAGGAGTGTAGTGTCATGTTCAACCGAATCAAGGCGTATTTTAACGGCTTCGCCGCGAACAGGAAACGGGACGGCCCAAGTGCGAGCGTGATTCCCATCGGACGCGGTCGTCGTGTAACAGTAGATGCGAATGGCGATGCCGTGTATTCGACATGCATAGAGACACTTGCCCGGCAGATCGCACAAACTCGATGGGGATTGTACGGGAAAGACCATCAGGAAATCACCCGACTGATGGCAGAATTCGAGGAAGTCTTGAACCTGCAGCCGTATCCCGGTATCAATGCCTATTCCTTCTGGGAGTACATGGAGAAGCAGCGGCTCGGGTGCGGGAACGCCTTCGCTTATATCTGCTGCGACGCTCTCGGCGCGCTGACGGCGCTGGTGCCATTGGATGCGGCGCGAGTTCGCATGTATTGGGATGATGCAAACATCCTTGATGGGGCAAGGCGCATTGTTTACGAATACACGGATCCAGTGACTAGCAGGACTTACACGATTCTGCCCGAAGAGATGCTGCACGTGAAAGCCTACTCGGCTAACGGCCTTGTGGGACGAAGCGCCCTAGAAGTGATCCGCAGTACACTAGATGGAAATGCCGAAGTCGAAAGCGCGCTGCGGACCAGCGTGGAAAATGGATTTAGCGGGACCATCGTGCTCTCATATACTTCCGACCTTTCCGTATCCAAACAGAAGGTACTGCAGAAACAGGTGAAAGAGCTGTTGTCGAATACAGATAGCACGATCCTGCCTCTGCCCGCCGGAATGAGCGCTTCGAACATCTCAAATAATATCAAGGACTATTTCGATACGCTGAAGACCATCAACACGCAGGAAATCAGTAGTTTTTTTGGCATTCCGCTTTTCATGCTGAACGTGGTAGGTGGGGCAGGGACTGCAACGTTTTCTACTACGCAGATGACGTCTTTTTATAATAATACGATTGCACCGATCGTAAACCAGTATGCGCTGGAGCTGACTATCAAGCTTTTGACGCGTCGCCAGAGGCAGAAAGGCTTCCGGTTTGATATCTGCAATAACGTGTTTGATTTCTTAGATGCGGGTGCAAAGGCTAGCGTGCTCTGCGCTTATACGGGCGCGGGCATCTTGACGCCAAATGAAGCCCGCATTTCTTTGAGCTATCCTGAAAGTGACGATCCGGCGGCGGACAAATTGAGCCAGCGCGGCGGGACTGGGCTTCTCGGGGACAGTGCAACAAACGAGGGAGGAGAAGGAAAGACTGATGATTCTTGAAGCTGATGAAAAGATGAAGATTGGTGGGAAAGAGTACAAGGTACGATTTACCGTCAAAAGTATTTCAATCTGGAAAAGGAACTGGGCGAAAGCCTGCTTACCGAGCGGCCTACGGCAATAAGGCGCCGAGCTATAAACAGCTCACTGCTCATAGGAATATGGCGCAACGCGCGAAGCCGCCCGACCATTTGGACGAAGAGACCGAGGCGTACTGGCTCGCTATTTTAGATGGAGGAACATCGAATGTTAAAAAGTCTTGAAATGAAAGCAGAGATCAAGTCTCTGAGGGAAAAGATCCAGGCACTGATCGATCAGAAAGAGGCTGTGCCGGTTGAAATGCAGAATAAGCTGCAGGACGCACTGTCTGATTATGAAAAGCAGCTCGAAGCAGAAGCGGCCGCGAAGAATTCCAAAAACAAAGGAGAAAACAACATGGACAAGAAATCTTTTAATGCAGCACTGAAGTCTTACCTTCTCGGTATTAAGAATGAAGATACCGCGAAATTTTTCAATACAGCTACTGGTCAGAACGGGGCCGTAGACGCAGACGGCGGCGTGCTGATCCCATCTGAACTCCTCGACCTGAAGGAAAATAACGGTATCAATAACGACCTTCGCTCCCTGACCACTGCTATCTCTGTGGGTACCCGTTCCGGCTCCGTTCCGATCATCGACTACTCTCAGACTGTAACGTTGACCGATTTCGACGAAAACAACGCGATCGCGGAGACGAAGGCCGTATTCACCTCCACCAAGTTCAACCTGGCATCTAAGGGCGCTATCATTCCTGTGTCCCGCGAACTGTTGATGGACGCAAAGACCGATGTCATGACGGTGATCGGGAAACTGTTTAATCGCGTTTATGTGAAGGCTGTTAATAAAGAAATCCTTTCCGCCGCAAAGGCAGCTGTTGACGCCACCGCTAAAACTGTTACCGCGGTAGCGTCCAAAGAAGGACTGGATGCGATTAAGGCTGCGGTTATTTCCCTGCCGCTGGATGCGGGAGCTAATGCGACCATCGTCATGAATCAGAAGACCTTCGCTGCTATGGCCGTAGTCTCTGACAAAGAAGACCGCTACCTGCTCACCAGAGACGCGAACGGCAGCACCATCCGCCAGCTCGAAGGTCGTCCGGTCATCGTTGTGGAAAATGATGAACTGGGTGACAACACGGTATTGGTTGGCGATTTCCGCGCGATGTACCATATCGCTTACCCGGAACTGGAAGTAGCGGCAGATGAATCTGCAGGCTTCCGCAACAACTCCGTACTTGTCCGTGCTATCTGCAGATTCACCGACATCAACACCTATACCGCCGCCTTCACTGTCATCAAGCAGGGCGCTTAAAGTGTTCAAGAGAAATCCGGGACGGTTCACACATAAAGTCACGCTCTTGAAGCCTATGGCCCCGGAGCGAGATGAGCTTGGCGGGGTAAAGAGTGGCAGCTTCGCAGAGGTGGAAATGAATTACAGCTATCCAGTTAGGTCCATGATCACACAGCTTTCTTATTGGAAAGGTGGCGCATGAAATGACGACAGAAGAACGGATCTTGCAGGCAGTCACGGCCGGCAATCTTCGCCAGCGCGTCACGATCCTGATTCCTTCCGGTGATATCGACTCCTACGGTAATGAGCGTATCACCTACAAGGAAGGCAGCACAGTCTGGGCGTATGTCGAGAATCATGCATCGGAGATGTATGAAACCACAGCCGAGTCGCACATCATAAGGAAAGTGCTTATAGTGGTGCGCTATCGGCGGGATCTTAGCCCGGCGAGCCGCTTCAAAGTGAACGGCTCTGTCTTTAAGTGCATGGGGACGCCCGTCGATGCCTGTGGAAGGCACAAGCTGACCTACATGGAGTGCGTGACTGAAGACACCAATCTTTGAGGTGATGTATGCCAAAAGGGAGATATATCAACTTTGCTGCTTTGGAAGAAATGTATGGCACGGAAGTGGTAGAGACGCTCCGGCGGCAGATGGAAATCGAAGCGGACAGAATCGTCCAGGATATGAAGTCGAGGGTGCCTGTAAGGACGGGGCGCCTTCGGGATTCTATCCATTGGCGGTGGAACAAGAATAAGACGGCAATCGAAATTTTGGCGGATGCGCCAAATCCAAAGAACGGTGTGAAATACGGACGGTTTGTTGAGTTCTCCCCGAGGATCAACAAGCCATTTTTCTATCCGGCCATGGATGCACACCGGGAAAGCTATCGCGAAGCACTCAAGGCAGCCTTGAGAAAGGCGATATCGAAAGGAATCAAAAATGGATCTAATTGAACAAGTGTTCTTTACACTGAGAGCCGACACAGAGCTGACGTCGCTTCTGGCAGAGGGAGAGAAAAGCATCCGGCAGGACATGACGTCCTACTCAGGGCGCTATCCCGTTCTCTGCTTCCAGGTGATTTCCGATGTGCCCCATCTCTTTGGGGATGACCAGGAGCTGGCAAGGCGTGTCACTGTGCAGCTCTCTGTGCTATCCGAGGATGGATCGGACATGCCGGTTATCCAGCGGGTGCGTGAAATTATGGAGAACCTCGGATGGACGAGGATTAGTACAGAGCGGATGATGGACGGGAAGATCCGTGTATCGGCGCTCCGGTTTGTTATTGCAGAAAGTGAGGAAAAAACAGATGAGCAAGGGAGTACTGATCGGCGTGCGAAACCTGCACTATGCCGTACTAAAGACTGATGACAGCACAGGAGTGACCTATGAAACGCCTGTCAGCATTGCAGGTGTCAAGACAATCGACGTGAAGCCGTCGTCCGGGGTGAATACCCTTTACGGGGATGATGCCCCTTTTGACATTGCTTCTTATCTCGGGGATATCGAGGTCACTATTGAAACGGCGCAGGTTTCCGTAAAGGACCTGGGAGCGCTTCTGGGACACACCGTGGAAAAGGGCGTGATGGAGTACAAGTCGACGGATGAAGCACCGTATGTGGCAATCCTCTTCGAATCGGTGAAGTCCAATACGAAGAAGCGCTATGTAAAACTTCTCAAGGGGAAGTTTGCCGAGCCCGAGGATAATTTCCAGGGGAAGGACAGCTCCGTCCACTGGAATACACCAAAGCTCGTCGGCCACTTTGTTGTAAGAGAATATGACAATGCTTGGAAGCGCGTCGCCGATGAAGATGCAGAGGGATTCGAGAATACCACGGGTACCAAATGGTATGAGAGCGTGGAAGCAACAGAAACCTGATAAGGGAGGATACATAGATGAACAGACCAACGATTGTGATCGGCGGGAAGACATACAAAGCGAAGATACCTAAAGTCAGGGCATGGCGTGATTTCATGGCCTTTGAAACAGGCACAGGGGAGATTCCGGCGGAGGAGTTCCTGGATAGGATGGCCGAGCTCATTGCGAGCGTTTTTGATGCGCCAGTGACGGCCAAGGTCATCGAGGATGAGCTTCCGATTACCCGCATCCGTCCGCTGTACCAGGAAATTTTTCAATGGATCGTTTCTCTCGTAAACCAGAAGATGGCAGAAATCCCAAACGGGGAAGCGGGGCAGGCGGACTGACGCTTGCCCCGATGGAAGCCGTATTGGGATGGCTGGAGTTTCTTCATGCCCGCTACCACTGGACGGAAAGCGAGCTGATGGACACGGACCTGCTTTATGCTTTGAGCCTCATTGTTATCAAAGAAAAGATTGAAAATTCGCCCCGCCTGACACCGATTGACCAGGCGGGCTTTTTCTAGGTAAGGGGGAGAGACTGTGGCAAAGGGAGAAACTGTGGCAGCGCTCTATACCAAGCTGGGGCTTGACCTGTCGTCCCTTTCAAGCGACTTTGCCCTGGCAGGAAAGACGGTAGACCAGGCGATCAGCCGGATCAACCATGAGAACAAAAAGATCCGCATTGAGGCGGACATCGACCTTTCCAAGCTGGACGGAGCCAAGGATAAAGCCCGCTCCATAGATACAAGGGAGCAGGCGCTTATCCGCCAGCTTGACCTCCAGCGGCAGAAAATCAGGCTGGTTGCGGCGGCTTACCGGGAGATGGTACAGGCAAAAGGCGCCGACAGCGCAGCGAGTGCCCGCCTCGAAACGCGGCTTCTCAATGAAAGGAAGGCCTATGCCAACCTGGAGGTACAGCTGCGCGCGGTAAGAAAGGAACGTTCCGCGCAGACTTCGATTGCCGGCCGTATGGTAAACAGCGTTGCCAATGGTGCAGGCGCCATGTCGGTCCTGGCACAGGGGGCGGGCGATCTTGGCCTTCTTGGCTTCATGTCCGGCCCCATCGGAAAAGCGGTCGGCGTCACGACAGCGGTCAGTGCAGGGCTTATCGCCATGGCCAAGAGTGCCATGACCGCCGGAAACAACATTTATGGTCTTGCGCAGAGGATGCATACCACGAATGCAGAAGCCGCCAGAATGAACATGGTCTTCAAACTGGCAGGAGCGGATGCAAGGGCTGCCGTTCCTGCCATCATCCGTCTGGACAAGGCTATCCAGAGTGCAGGGGAAGACGGCAATGATACAACGCGGCTTCTGTCTGCCTTTGGTGTCGTGATGAAGGATTCTGCCGGAAACCTGCTCCCGGTCAATCAGCAGCTGACTGCCCTTGCCAAAGGCTACAGGAATGCCGCAGCGGCCGGACTTGAAAGTGAGTTCGTTTCGCAGCTTCTGGGCGCCCGCGGCGCCGAGCTTGTGCCTGTCCTGAAAGACATGGCAGAGCTCCAGGAACGCGCAGCCAAAATACCTACCACTGGGCTTCTCAACCCGGATGAAGCGCACAGAATGAATATGGAATGGAACGAGATGAAAGTCTCCATGGGACAGCTCTCGGGGGCTATCGGGGCAGCCTTCATGCCTGTTGTATCCGATCTCATGCCGGACATCAATGAAGCCATTGAAACACTCGTGAAGGGTATCAAGGACAACAAGTCGGATATAGAGTCTGTGGTAAAGACCATCGGAAGCATCGGGGGTGTTGCGGTAGATGCCTGCAAGCTCGCAGGCGAAGCCTTTGATGGTCTTGGCATCAACATGAAGAATGCCGGAGCCGTTGCGAATTTCGTCAAAGCTGCGATCAAGGACTGCCGGGAAACCCTGGCGGATATGAAAGAGACACTGGGAGATACAGCTCTTGCAGACGGCATCAGCAGGCTCTGGAATTGGGCGATGGCTGACTACATGCCAAAGGATGCAGAAAAGCCTAAAGAGCAGGAAGCAAAGAAAAGCGATGCGTCCCAGTCCGCTGAGGAAACCCGCCGCAAGGTAGAAGACGCCATGGCGAAGGCGAAGAAGGCAGCGTCCGGCGGCGGGGCAGGCCTCACGAATGAAATCTACAAGCTGACGCACAGCGACCTTGAGAACCAGCTTCATGATATTGACCTCAAAGCGGAGAAGCTGAAATCCGAAGGAGCTAAGGAAGCCGACATCGTAAGATACACGGAAGCGGCCAAAGCCAAGGTCATGAGGGACTTCAATGAAGGGGCGCTTTCCCAGATTAACAAATCGTGGAAGTCTGAACTGCAGAACCGTCTGGATGATATAGACCGCGAGAAGAAAGCATGGATCCAGAAAGGGGTGGATGAAGTCACGGCCACCCGCTGGGCAGAACGCGAGAAAACGAAGGCAAGGCAGCAGGAGGCTCTTTCCATGCTGAAGGAGAACCGCCAGTACCTTGAAATCATGAGACAGGCCATGGCGGGGGAGGGCGATACGCAGACCAGGATGAACAATGCGAAAATGGCAGTCCTTATGGCGATGCGTAAAAAGTACGGCATCCAGAATGACATGACAAGCCCGGAAGAAGTCTCCCGGTTTGCCGAGCTTATGAACAGCGTCAAGAACAATCTGGTGCCGGGGCTTGAAACCGACCTCTGGGCAAAGCGCCTGGGGGAGAACACCATTCCTGTTTACCGCGGGAGCGAACTTAACCGTGACATTCCGGGATTTACTGCCAATGTTACCATCCAGGGCGGTACCTACATGGATGAGAGCGGGATGAAGAAGATGGCGGACAATGTGGCTGACCGGATCAAGGTTGTATACGCCGATGCTGCGAGAAGATCGCAGCTTGCTTACGGAGGTGCATGATGGCACTGAAACTTAGGATCGGGGATGCAGCGGCTTTCCGGCGGCCGGAGGACTGGAGCATTACGCCGGACGACCGGCAGGAAAAGCACCAGACGATAGACGGCGTGGTCGTGGAAGACTACGGGCATGTGGATACCGGGGATGTGATCAGCTGCACGGTCATCCTGGCATACAGAGACTATGAAAAAGTGTACAACTACTGGGTGCAGAGAACAAAAGTCACCGTCATTGATCATGCGGGGAATACCTGGGAGAACATGAGGGTCGTCATCAAAAAGGACAGCTACATCGAATATCACGAAAGCTATCACAGGCTGGAGCTTGAGTTCTGGGGAGCATAAGGAGAATGCAGCATGGCAAACTATTATCACATTTATACGGATAGCCCGACGTCAGGGCTTCAGGACGGGACTGTAGTTTCGGAAAACGGTCTCATGACGGCGCCTATTTCCGTGACGCTGGATGCGACGAAGAATGAATCGAAGGTCATCAAGTGCGCCATCCGGTGCGAGAAAGGCTATGAGAGCAGCGGTACCTCGTTTATCCAGCCCTATCACTATGATGGGACAAATTATACGCCGACTGGCGGCAATGTAGGGCGCTGGCAGGTGGCGAAGGATCTATCGATTTCCGGGCAGGTTGTCATCAAGGTCACGGCCAATGCCTCGCCGGGGGATACGATCACCGTAGGCGACGTAGCGCTGACGGCAGGGACGGATTTTTCTGTCGGGAGCAGTATTGAAGCGACGGCCGGCAATATCGCGGCGGCCATCAAGGCAAGATCAGAGCAGTTTACGACAACTGTATCCGGTGCGTTGATTACCATCACTGAAATTTACCCGGGAGGCGGCCATACGCCTTACATCAAAAATATCACAGGCCCCGGCAGCGGATCTGATGCCAAGACTGCCACTCTTTCCTGCTCGCAGACGGATTCGCGCTCGAGCTTTGCCGCGGTTCCTGAGCAGATGGCTCAGCAGGGCGTCTGGGGGAGCCAGATCAGCATTACGGATATCATACGGGATAAGAATGTCATCTTCTGGATCAAGGTCAGCTCGTCTTCGGAAGAAGCGCCTGAAAGGGACAGCAGCACGGTCATCCATACGGAAGTCGTGGTGCAGGCGGTCTAAGGGGGAAAAGATATGGCTTACAAGTATGTGAATCCCGGCTACGGAGAATTACTGGACCGTGCCGGTACAACTGTAAACGATACAAAAATCAATGCGGTAAACGGGGTGGCATTTTTCAATAACAGCGATGACCGATCGGTCACCTTTCCGGAGCCCCTTACCAACGTGTGGATTAAGCTCTCTATGGAGAGGGCGTATGTTTCCGGGATCATTTCAGTGACGGGGACGGGATGGCCGACGGGGGTACGCCTGGATAAAAGCGATTACATCAAGGTCTTTTTCAGCGGGAATGAAAAAGATTTTACCACCAAGTATGCAGACAGGGCATCGATTGATTTCATCATGCATGTGCGATCCGGCGTTAATGACGGCATCATCGAGGTCTGGATGAACGGGGACAAGGTGGCTGTCCGCCAGGGCAACTGCTATGATGGAAAGCCGTTTAATGGAGTATGGCTGAAAACAGAAAGCGGGAAGAACTATTTCTTCAATGTGATTATTGCCGACTATGACATCAGCCATGAAGAAGTTGTGACAGCCAGGCTGACAGAACCGGAGGGTACGTGGAAGGGCATCGGGGCGGCGCAGGCAGAGGCCTCCGATGTCAATCAGGTGCTGACGCAGAAAATTGATACGGATGACCTGGAAAAGAAAATCCTGGCCAGAAGTGAAAGCATCTGCATCACTGGCGTCACACTTTCTGCAAGGGATATCCATTTCAACTCGGACAAGGTCAACGCGCTGACAGGCACCGTGAATGACGGTAAGAAGGATGTGTACAGCAGCACGCAGAAAATCTCTGGGGCCAGCATGGTCTACGGCATGTCGTACATCAAGGATATGACTCTGGATGAAGTGAAGGCTGCGAGCTTCAGTTTGAAATCAGCGAAAGTGTGATCCTATGAGTGCCACCAAATCGCCGCTTGATGTGTATGTTACGCATCAGCCGCCGGATACATCGAGGCATGACCCGCCCCTTGAAGTCTTTGTGACCTATAAGCCTGGGATCAGGGTTTCCCTCAACGCCGATACCGACAGGAATGCCGCCGGATGGGTAAAGCAGAATGCCGATACGGCAAGAAAGATTGTGGGCACGATAGGGATGACGTATGTCCATTCGGATACTGTCCGGCGGGCCCAAAACCACATCTTTTTGAACGCGGATACCAAAAGACGCCTGGTGTACCAGCTTGAGAACCAGGCGGATACGGAGATGTTCGTGAAAAGCCGACAGCGGGCAGACAGTGATACTGTCCGGCGGCTTCCCTATAGCGCCAAAGGTTTGAATCCATCGGAGATTTCCATCAGCCTGGTACGTGGGACATTGTCCGATACCTTCCAAATGGTGACGCCTTATGATCTTCCCCTTGAATCAGTCATAGAAGGAAAACTGTTGGATTTTCCTTACCGTTTTCTTGTATACGAAACAGGCGGAACCGGGCTTATGCGCACCATCACCGGGATGTATGACGTGGATAAGCTCCTCTATACGCCGTTCAATTACCAGCTGCATACAGCCAATGCGACAGCCAAAGACCATGCGGAGAAGATCGCTTCTATTTTGAAAAAGAAGCTGGTTATTGCTATTGACGATTTCACTCCGGAATCCACCTATGAAGGAATCGGGGCTACCATACAGAATCTTGCCGGTAGCCTCTTTGGATGGATGGGAAACCTGCCGCAGAGGTGGATCAATGTGTTCTTACGGAACGATACACTCTGCATCATCCAGAGAGGGCACGAGGTAAGGACGATAGACATCACGGGAACGAAGCACAGCAGGCCTGACATTGACAGGAAGCTCGTGCGGTCGGTCTGGTCGGGGAAAGGTAGCCATACCGCCCGTGGAGGCAGTATCACTGTAGAGCCCCTTGGGTTTACAGGAACGATCAGTTTCAGCGGATCGTCATGCAGCTACCGATACGGCCTTCTGGTCTATGAGTCAAACAATGGCGAAACAGTTTCCTATGACTATGACTTCGATGACTATCTTCGAAAGAAAGTGACTCGTACCAAGGAAGGTGAAACCATTACGGTTACCTATGACTACTCCATCTCTGCGGCGGGGGAGAAATTTCTTGCGAAAGAAACAGAAATCTCAGCAAAGCCAAAGAAGGGCAGCAGCGCTTCTGACGAGGGAGCCATAGCGTGGACGAAAAGGGAAACCCGCCATTCGTACATAGGAAACGGATGGTATGGCACGCGGGTGTACGTAGATGATGTCTATCAGGGGTCATCGGTGGGAAACGGCAAGCCGGGAGGCAGAGCCAACCGCTATGTCATGAACCAGTCAAATCTGGGACTCGGCGGGAAGTATCCTTCCGGGGTATCGTCAGAAGGAGCTGCTCTTTTTGATACGGAGTTTCCTGTCAAAGGTGATGCGCTCTTGAAGCAGCTCACCAAAGACATCGAATGGCTGAACAGAAAGACGGAGGAACGCATATCCATGGACATCTGGCAGTATCCGCATCTCATAGACTTTACGGACAGGATCCGCTATGAGGGGCATGACTACTATCTGGAATCCAACCGCGTGATACGGACTCCTACGGAATTGAAGCAGACGATAGAGATTGTGAGGTGGTACTGATGTATGGACTCGCCGGGCTGCGTGAAGTCTTGCTGCAGAAAAATTTTCAATCGAAAACAGATAAGGCAAGGGCGCGGAAAGAAGACACCGGCATTTTACGGGCGCGGGTTTCCGGGGACTATGCGTATGTGAACGGGCGGGGATACCGGTATACGCTCGCCGTAGACATCAACATCCACAACGGGCAGTATGTCTGGTGCGAGCTATGCGGAAACCAGGCCGTGATTGTTGGGGCTTAGGAGAGACTAAATGGAACGTGTACAGATTGTCCGAGGGGAGAACGGAGTGTTCTGGGATGCCAGAGGAAGAAGGCTCGTTACGATGGGGGACATCAATCCGCGGGCGGGGGACTGTGTATGGACGAACGGCACTACGATTTATGGGCACAGAGAAGCCGGCTACACGCCCCCTGTATTCTCAGGGCATTCGGGACCGGTTCTCCCTGTCCCCTTTTTCTCTTACCAGGATGGCACCTACAAGGTCATGGATCTTGAGGCGGATGGAACACTGGGGGACTTTGTCTCATTCACTTATAAAGACAAGCCGATTCTGGCATATGTGGGAGATGAAGAACATGCCTATGGCGGTATAAATGGCAATGGAAACGGGTACGCCTGGTACAACCTCATCACGGGAGGCTTTTTAGGACATTTCAGGCCGGAGGATGCCTGCATTGCAGAAAATGGCGATCTTCTTACGATCGAATCGGAAAATGGCTCCCGGTACGACGCAGGAACCGTAGAGTCAGAAACCTATCAATTCAAGGCGGGTATTTTCTTTGAAGAGGCAGGCGATTATGGCACTGAGGGGCCGAAAGAGGTGAAGATAATATCCGGCATGTGTTGTGAGAAAAACACAGCAACGCCATCCCCTTCCTCGTCGGCAAAGGGGACTGTGGTTTTACGGCGGAACGGGAGGGTAACTCAGACAATAGAACTTGATCCGTATATGAAGGAGGCAGGAAATGAGGCGTTCTTTCGTGCGTCAAGGATCCATGATATGAATGGCGGGCGCGGCGACGGGCGTACTTTCATTTTTCACTGGGATGGGAGGAATGACCGCATCCAGGCTGGGAAAATACCAAGGCCGGCGCCTGTATTAAAAAGCATGTCTGCAGCTGCAAGTAACCTTAAGATATATCCGGATGGGAGCTACATGGGATATATATATATTTCTGCCTACGCATTGGCGTATCCGGTCGTTGAAACGGAAACAAACAAGTCTTTTTTAAGTATAGATCCCGGAGAAACGCCGAGGGAAATGGTGAAAGATTTCTTCACAACCACTGTAAGTCTAAGCAGGGTTACAGGAATCGGACGGACGGAGGGCGAGTATTCCTATAGTGTATCGCATTCCGTATCAGGTGCGTTTTATGGCGGTGCCGTAGCTAAATTGGGTCCGCAGCCTGAGCCGAAGATGAGCATGTTTAATCCGCTTCCCGGCCACCGCTTTGCCGCTACGCGTTATACCGGAAGAGCGTCAACGAGTGCTGAGATTGCAAGCTTTGAAAACTGGGTGATACTCTCGCTTAATTCCATTGCTTATACCGGTCTTGTTATAGGGGACAGCCGCGTGAAAAGAATCCGGAATGAAATCAGGGATGCGAAGATGGAGCCGGTAAGCTCTGAGAAGGATACCCTCGTGAGGAACCCCTTCCCGAAGGAGTATGACATCCGGAATGGGTTCAAGGTAATGCTTGACCTTTACGACGAGTCGCAGCTATTAGGCGTCAAGGCACTCACTTTGATCGGGCCCGACAGGGAAAAGGTGGTAACAATTGACGACACAAGCTGGTGGTCGGTCTTTCTCTATAACTGGGAGAAGATGATTGCGTGCCGTCTTGACAAGGACCGGTATGCGGTGATGCTCAGCCGGCCATACTATTCCCTGGTGATAATAGACAAAGGAAATATCACAGCCGCCGGAAACGGTTATGCGTTGCAGTGTTTCAGCCTGGTCAAGTTCAGGAACAGAAGCCTCCTGGAAAAAGGTATATGGGATTTGTGCGGGAGCAAGGAGGGACGATGAAATGCTAAAGATTACAGAAAACAAGGTGCAGCTGACGCGAGGCAATACGGCGGGTCTAAAAAAACTTGCATACAGGTGACACAGGGGATGTAATTATATGGATTGGATTATAGCATTAGTACCAGAAGCCATTTATGGCCTCGGTACTTTTTTAATTGGTTTTTTCTGGCGGAAAAGCCAAGATAATGCAAAACACTATAGAGCATTAGAGAAAGGAGTAGAAGCCATTTTGCTATTGGAACTCCGGCGGATTCATGAACGCGGAGCGCGGCAAAAATGGCTTTCATATGCAGACAAAGCGAGCGCTGAACATATTTACTCCAGTTACCACGGCCTAGGGGGCAATGGACAAGGAACAGCCATTTTGAATGATATCCGAAAACTTCCATCAAAATAAAAAGAGGTGATAACATGAAGTATTTGAAAATGTTGCTTTATGAAAATGATGAGCTGTCGCTGACACGAGTGATTGCGGTAATCGGCTGGCTGGCGTTCCTGGCGGTATCTGCTTATTTAGTGTATACACATCAAAAATGGGATAACTATGATACATTCGCAAGCTTTACCGGTGGTGGTGGTGCGGCTACGCAGGTTGTAAATAAGCTGATCAATAGCAAATACAACAGCGCTCCGGGCGGTTATACAGAAAGGAAATAGATGAATGGATACTCTTACACTGGAAGAATTGAAAAATTGTATTGAACGTGCGGCCGATGCGTTTGACGTTGTATACATCCATTGGACGGCCGGCAGCTATAATTATCATCCAGACGATTATCACATCAACATCAATGATGAAGGCACGATTTACCGTACTAAAGATTTCAGAGAGCAGCCAGCAGCTACTTGGCACCGGAATTATAGAAGTCTGGCCATTGCTATTGATTGTTGCAAAGACGCAGCGCTTTATGGCGATGGTCATGCCGACTTTGGCGACTGCCCTCCGACCGATGCGCAGATTGAGTGCCTCGCGCAGGTCATTGCTGTGATTTCTGATACCTTGCATTTACCGATTCGGAAGTCTCTTTTCATGACGCATGCTGAAGCCGCCGAGCTGGATGAATATGGACCGAGCACAACTTGCGAAAGGTGGGATTTATGGACACTCCCACAGTCCCCAGAATGGGGGAGCGGCGGCGACTTCATCCGTGGCAAAGCGTTATTTTATCAAGATCAGTGGGCGGAATGAAGGAGGTATGGAATGTATGCGATTTACGAATTTTACAAAAAGTACAAAACATACTGTATATTTGCTTGTATTATCCTTCTTGCTTGCGGGTGGTTTTACTTCGCAGGCAGAAACGATGTATCAAATATCGGAAAGCGAACTGACACAGTTCGAGACGAACTTAGACGAGCTGACGAAGAGCAACGCGACCAAGCAGGATCTCTTGACAGAGCAGCAGAAGCAGTTAGAAACAGCGCAGACAGAGCTGGCAGAATCGAAGAAAACGAACGCCGAGACGCGGAAATTATTAGAGAGTGCAAATCAATCCTTGAAAGAATTAGAGGACGAGGCGAAGAAGGACATTGAGACGAAAACTCAACAGCGTAACCTCTGGATTGCAATCTCGGGTGGTCTGCTGTATGCATTGAGTAAAAAGTAGGTGGGCGCATGATCGATCTTTATCAAGGTGACTGCTTAGATCAGATGGACGCTTTAAGCTGACCCCGACCATAAACCGTGACGGGATGCGATATCCTCGAGACGTTGTAACATTTTCGAGCGGGAATAGCGTTGGCAAGATCCACCCGACAGAGAAACCGGTTGACTTACTGGAGTACATGATCCGCACTTACACGGATGAAGAAGAGACAGTGCTGGACTCATGCATGGGGAGCGGCTCCTGCGGCGTCGCCTGTCAGCACCTCGGACGCAACTTTATCGGCATTGAGAAGGATCCGGGATATTTCGAAGCGGCGCGGAAGCGGATTGCGGATGCTGTGAAGCAATAAAAAAAAGATGTCTTGATTTGGCACAGTGCTAAATCAAGACATCTTTTTTTATTTTGTAAAAATGCTGAAAAGTGCGATAAAATCGAAGAAAATAGCTTTTCTTTGCTTGACATTACGTCGAATAAGGTGTATAATAAATACAGAATTAAGGAAGGGAGGTGGTCAAAATAAACAAGGAAGATATGAAATGGCTAATCCAAATGATGCTAATCATCGCAGTTCCAATACTCGTTGAGTACATCAAGCAAAAAGAGCTCTTCAAACGTCACCATCACCGCAAATGATTCAGACGATTAAAGAGCTGAGGTGCAAGAGGGCGAACGTCCTCTTGGCAACCTCATTATATCACATGGAGGTAGTAAAATGAAATTCTATGATTTTATCGCGTTGGGACTTTGGATCACATCACTGTCCTTCGTCAATATCAGTAAGGAATTTATACAAGGCGCAGTTACGGCGGCAGTATTTTGTGGTTACGCAGTGTGGAGAATCAGAAAATGAAAATCATCGACGAAGTGATGACGACAGCGGAAGCTGCAGAACGTTGGGGAATTTCTGCGATCACAGTAAAGCAGGCGTGCTCAGGACAAAAGGGGCTTCCGCCTCGTTTTAAAGAAGGCGAGGAGTTCCGCAAGTCCGGCTGCACATGGCTGATAACGAAGGCAGGCATGGAGCGCCTGTATGGGAAAGAAAAAGAATAGCTGGGCGCAAAGTCGGGCGCAGTTGGCGGCCCGAAAGTCTCCTAAATGAGAATGGGACAGCATAGGAACGGCAGGAAATGCGATGTTATCTGATTCGCTGAATTTCATATAATTTGTCATTCTCATTTGAAGGTCTCCGGAACCAGGTGTCGAGAGTTCGAATCCCTCTAGACGCACCAGAATTTCTCCGATCATATCGGACAAAATATAATTCGTCCAGTTACACCCATGAAGGTGGGGTAATGCATGGGGGAAATCGACCTTTGAGGAGGTCAGAAAGCCGAGGCGGTATGCCCCGGCTTTTTATCATGCCTTTTTCTTTGTTTTAGCAGCAAATCCCTGATTACAGTCCGATGGCTCGTCATCGTATATTTCCTTGGCTATGGTGGTTCCAAACCGTCTCTTTCTACTGTATTCTCCATGGTAAACATGCTATAATAATAAGACGTTTCATTTGAATACATCGGACAGAGACAGGGGCTGCGCTTCATGAGGCGTAGTGCTTATTAAGATCACTGCGCTTTAGGATGCGCCGCGGATTTTCGCTGTATCTCACAGGTCTTTGACCGTGGGGAGCTCTGTACCGGCCTTTATATATCGTGAGGGTTTACCATGAAAATGTTTCGAGGACTATCGAACTGGATCGGGATGGACATGGGCTCGTCCCAAGTCCGTATCTACCGGGAGAATAAAGTGATCCTTGCTGAAGCGAGTACGGTCGCGGTGGATAACATCGACGGCCATGTACTGGGCTTTGGCACGGAGGCGCTCATTCATTACCACAAGGCGCCGGAGAATATTTCTCTGGAGTGGCCGGTACAGAATGGCGTCATCGCTGACTATGACATGACGAAAGCGATGCTTCGTTTTTTCATTCGCAAATCGCTTCACCATGCGGTGTCGCGTCCGACGGTGATGATTTCCATTCCGGGCGAGACGAGCTCGGTCACGCGCCATGCGCTGGTGGATGCTTTGATCCATGCCGGCGCGCAGCATGTGTATCTTCTCCCTTCGCCGGCGGCTGCGGCCATCGGGACGGGGAAGGATATGCTGGCACCGTCTGTGATTTTTTCTCTGGTCATCGGGCGTGATGTCGCTGATGCGGGGCTTTACAGCTGCGGGGGGATCGTCGCGCAGGAGGGGATCCCTTTCGGCGGGCATCATATCGATAAGGGGATCTGTCAGTATCTGCAGGATAAGTACCAGATCATGATCGGGCTGGATCAGGCGGAGAAGCTGAAGAGTGAAGTGATTTCTCTCAAAACGGCGGATGGACAGGCGACATTCACCATCCGCGGGCGTAGGATCCGTGACGGCGTGGAAGTGGTGGTGGAGCTTTCCACGGAGGAATTAAGGCCGGTGATGCAGCGTATCCTGCAGCCGGTCCTGAAGCTCATCCGTCGTGTCCTTCGCGAGGCGAAGCCGGAGATGGCGGGCGATCTTCTGAAGAATGGCCTGCTTCTTTCAGGGGGCAGTGCGCTTCTGGATGGGCTGAAGGACTGGCTCGCCGGAGAGCTGCATATGCCTGTCTTTGTACCGGCTCTGCCGGGGGATGTATTGGCCGTGGGCTGCTATCAGGCTCTTGGTATGTATAAGGATCTGCCGCTTCTCATTGAGAACGGTGAAAAATATTATGGAGGCGCTTGATCGTGATATTTTTTGGCAGAAAAAAGATGGCCGCCGCGGTCGCACTCTTTGTTTTCATGGGCGCATGCGGCTGGTTCTGGCGGCATAGGGAGTATATCCCTTTCATTTCGCAGCCGCTTTCTATCGGTGCGGCGCCTTTCAACTATACCGCGAGCAAGACGGCGCTCTCTTTCACACAGGGATTTGGCATACTTTCCGGTGTGTGGGAGAACTGGAGTGAGCTGGATGCGCTCCGGAAGGAAAATGAAAGTCTTCGCGCGGAGCAGACGCAGTATAGAGAGATTCTCGCGGAGAATATCCGGCTGAAGAGTCTCCTTTCGTTCAAGCAGGGCTATAAGCAGTACCACCTGACGGGGGCGTCTGTCATCACGCGCGACTACGGCGGATGGACACAGACGCTGGTCGTGGACAGGGGCAGTGACAGCGGCATCAAGAAGTATATGCCGGTCATCGTCCCGACGGGGCTGGTGGGTTTTGTAAGTGAAGTGTATCAGAATTCCGCGCGCGTGCAGCTCCTTCTGGATCCTCGTACATCGGTGGGGGGAATCGTTGCGCGTCCGGCTTCGCGCGTGGTGGCGATGGTTTCCGGAAACAGCAGTGAACCCGGCAAGCTTTCTTTCGTGAATCTGCCGCGAGAGGCGGATGTCATCAAGGGGGATACCATCGTGGCATCCGGCTATGGCGGGGTGTATCCGAAGGGGATGGTCATCGGTACGGTCGAGCAGGTGGATGTCGACTCCATCGGCGGCACGCAGGTGGCACGCATTGTTCCGGCGGCTGATTTCTCTCATCTGGAAGAGGTCTTCATCATCACAGACCATATTCAGAGGGCAACGCCAGAGAGTATTCTGGTGAAGCCGCCGAAGAAGGAACCGCCGATGAATCCTAATAAACATCAGGCAGGTGAGAAGGAATGAGCGGCTATGCACTGGCTTTTTTGAGCTTCTTCATTTTCCTCGCGCAGTCCTCGGTGATGCCATTCTTTTTCTCGGGGCTGCATCAGCCGGATCTGTGGCTGGCTGTCATCGTCCTTGCGACGCTGATCTTTGACAACAAGACGGCGATGACGCTTGCACTCGTGGGCGGGCTCCTTACGGATCTTGTGACGGGAAATTTTTTCGGACTGCATCTCCTGCCATACCTGGCGATTGCAGCGCTGTATCTCGCTTTGGGTAGGAAGCGCTACAACCGTCACTGGTATATTTCGCTTTTTGCGATGACGCTGGCCTCGCTCCTTTATGCCCTGCTGTCATGGCTGGTGCTTTTGGCAGCCGGCAGCCATGTCTTCTCGATTTCTTATATCCTGTACTTTGTGATGAGCACCACCTTCATGAATGGAGTAGCTGTGCTCTTTCTTCACAGGCCGCTATGGGCCATGAAACGGGAGGGAGAACCGAAGTGGTGAATAAACATGTGCCCTCGATTCTCAGTGGGCTTTTGAAAAATACCGAGGAGTCCCGCTATGCGCGTATGATCTATGCGGCGATCTTCCTCCTGCTCGTCCTGGGACTGCGTCTTTTCTATATGCAGGTCATTCAGGGCGGGTATTATAAAGAAGAAGCGGATGGAAATCGCATCCGTTACCTTCCCATGCAGGCGATGCGTGGTGTCATGTATGACCGGAATGGCTTGATCCTTGCGGGCTCGCGCTCGGCATACAGCGTCGTCATGCCGGTCGATCGCAAGGGGAATACGCTGTCGGATGAGGCGCTCAGCCGCCTGTCGCAGCTTCTTCATGTGCCGACTGCCGATATCAAGAAAAAGATCGAAGACAATAAGCTGGCCTTCGGAGCGATCTATCTGGCAAACGATGTCGGCATCGATGTCGCGACGCAGATCGAAGAGAAGAAGGATGAATTTCCCGGCATCGAAATAGAAGTGAATCCGCTGCGCGTATATCCGCTGGGCAATGCGGGGGCGCAGGTCCTTGGCTATGTCGGCGAAGCGGGGCCGGATGACAGGGACGCGGAAGGAAATCCGTACAAGACCACGACACTGATCGGTCGTGCGGGCCTTGAGCGCCGCTATAACAATTATCTCGAAGGCAAGAATGGCTCGAAGACGGTCGAGGTCAATGCATCGGGTCAGCCTGTCCGCTATGTGGGTGGTACGCCGTCTGTCACGGGGAACAGTGTGCGTCTGACGCTGGATGCGAATCTGCAGAAAGCGGCAGAGGACGCGATGGAAGCACAGGTGAAGACGCTCGTCCATGGCGGTGTCATGCCGACGGGGGCTTCCGCGGTGGCTGTTGATCCGAATAGCGGAGCGATCCTCGCAATGGCTAGCTGGCCGAGCTATGATCCGAACCGCTTCAGCAAGGGGATCTCTTCGAAAGACTGGAATGAGATCGTCAATAATAAGAATCATCCGATGCAGAACCGCACGATCCAGTCGATGTATCCGCCCGGATCGCTCTTCAAAGTCATCACGGGCGCGGCAGCACTCGAAGCGAAGGTGACGACACCAGAGGAACGCATTTTTGATAACGGCAAGCACTGGCTCGTCGATAAGAGAAACTCTGGGGGCGAAGCTTTCGGATGGATCAATTTCTATGAAGCAATCGAAAAGTCGGACAATGTCTATTTCTATGAAATGGGACGCCGTGCAGGTATCGACCGCATCTCCCATATGGCGGAGGAATTCGGTCTTGGGAAAACGACAGGCATCGACCTTGCCGGTGAATCGGACGGCAATATCGCAAGCGAAGCCTACAAGAAGAAAGTTTTCAAGCAGGACTGGTACCTCGGGGAGACGATGGATGCCGCGATCGGACAGAGCTTCACCCTGACGACGCCGCTGCAGATGGCGATGGTATACTCGGCGATCGCCAATGGCGGCTTCCGCTACCAGCCATACCTTGTGAACCGCATCGATCAGCTGGATGGGACACCGCTCAAGATCTTCTCACCGGAGAAGGTGGGGACGCTTCCGGTATCTAAGGATACGCTTGATGCGATCCACAAAGGACTTCGGATGGTCATGAGCAAGGATGGGACAGGCGGACAGATCTTCGAACATTATCCGATCTCGATCGCCGGTAAGTCTGGTACGGCGGAAACGAATGGTCTCGATAACGGCTGGTTCGTGGCATATGCGCCTTTCGACAAGCCGGAGGTCGTGATCCTGTGCATGTTCGAGCACAGCGGTTTCGGCTCGGAGTCCGCGGCACCGGTCGTCAAGAAGATGATGGATGCCTATTTCCATATCGGAGATTATTCGCCGGCAAAGCTGAAGGCAGCGGATGAGGCAAAGGCAGGAGGCAAAAAGAATGGCTGAGATCGTATCCTTTGCTTCCGGTAAGGGCGGCGTGGGGAAGACGCTCCTCACTGCTGCTCTGGGGATATTCCTCTCTCGGAAGGGGAAGAAGGTGCTCCTCATCGATGGGGATATGGGCATGAGAAATATGGATCTCGTGCTGGGACTGGAAAATGAGTGCTTCTATCATGTGATGGATCTGGCGGAAGGCCGTTGCTTTGCGAAGGATGTCATCTTGGAAGTGAATGACCATTTGGATTTCCTGCCGGCGGCGCAGAATGATACATGGGAGACTGTTTTTCCTGCGGCGATGGATACCGTGCTGGAAGACGTGGAGGACAAGTATGACTACATCCTTCTCGACTGTCCGGCGGGGCGAGGAGAGGGTATCCGCTTTGCGGAGCATCTCTCGGATCATATGTTCCTCGTCGTGGCGCCGTCCTGGGCCTCGAAGCGGAATGCAGAGCGTCTCATGACGGGACCGCGCAAGCGGTACATGACCTATGTGCTGAACCAGTTCTCCCTCTCGGGGGATACGCAGATCTCCTTGACGGATATGCTGGAGACGCTCGATGAAGAGTCCGTCTCTGCCATCATCCCGTATACGGAGGAAGCAGACCGTCTCGCGCATCAGGGAGAGCTTTCGGATTTTTCCGAAAAAGGGGCGCTCGGAGAAGCACTCGCTCTTTTCTGGAAATCGTACAAAGAAGAGAAACAGATCCCGTTTCCACGCTGGAAGAAGCTGCTTCGGAGAGCAGAGGCGGAGAATGCGCGGGAGAAGGCACCTGTGAAGACGGCACCGGCCGGCCTTTCCTGGCACTCGGGCAGCCGCTCGTATAAATGGCAGAGGAGGAGATAGCAGAATGAATCTCATTCGGTATTGGCGGCGCATCGACAGCACGCTGCTGATGGCTGTCCTGGGTCTTGGCGTCATCTGTCTTCTGATCATTGCGAGTGCCACTCATGCGAATATGGATGGACAACCGGGGCAGTATGACTTCGTCATGAAGCAGGGGATCTTCTTTGTCGGCGGTCTTATCATCGCCGGGTGCTCGCTCTATTTTGACTACAGGAAACTCTATCGATTCGTACCCATCCTCTATGGCATCAATGCGATCCTGCTTCTGGTCGTCAAATTCGCCGGAACGAGTGCGCTTGGGGCGCAGCGCTGGATCCAGATCGGCCCTTTCACGCTGCAGCCTTCGGAATTTGCGAAAATCATCATGATCATCTGTCTGGCAAGGCTCATGGCGAATGACAAATCCGGCTTCCAGACATGGAAGAGCCTTCTGCCTGTCGCGGGTATGATGGCACTTCCGACACTTTTGATCTTCATCCAGCCGGACCTTGGTACGAGCCTTGTCTTCGCGGCCATCACCTTCGGCATGCTTTATATTTCCGGACTCAAGATGCAGCTCGTGAAACGCGCTTTTCTTGCATTCGTCGTGGTCTTCCCGTTCATCTGGTTCTTTGTCCTGCACAGCTACCAGAAGATGCGTATCCTCGTCCTTTTCAATCCGGACGTCGATCCGTATGGCTCCGGTTACCATGTCATCCAGTCGAAGATTTCCATCGGCAGCGGCGGTTTCATCGGGCAGGGTCTTTTCGAAGGCACGCAGAGCCAGCTGAATTTCCTCCCGGAAAATCATACTGACTTCATCTTCTCCGTCATTGGGGAAGAGCTGGGCTTCGTCGGAGCCATTTTCGTTCTCTTTTTATTTTTCGTTCTTTTATACAGGACACTTATGATTTCCCGCTCTTCGGGGGATGCCTTCGGCAGCCTGCTCGCCTGTGGGATCTTTTCCATGTGGCTCTTCCAGATCTTCATCAATGTCGGCATGACCCTCGGCATTATGCCTGTCACCGGCATCCCGCTGCCTTTCATGAGCTACGGCGGCTCGGCTCTCCTTATGAATCTTCTCTGCGTCGGGCTTTTGATGAATATCTATTTAAGAAGAAAGAAATTGATGTTTGATTGACTGGGGACTAGGAACTATTAGACATCCGATCATTGATCTTTCATACCATAGTCACCCTATCCGCCCCTTCGGGGCACCTTCCCCTAGAGGGGAAGGCTAAGTATACTCGCGGCGCTTCACTATTTTTATGCGCCGCACCACAACCCTTAGAACCCTTAGAACCCTTAGAACCCATTGAACCCTTTGAATCCTTTGAACCAATACAACCACAAACCTGTAACCCCATTTTTTTTAGGAGTATCAAATGAACCGTGTAACTATCGATCCCGTATGGCTGATGCATATCCAAAAGCCTGCCCGCTACATTGGCGGAGAGTGGAACAGTGTGGTGAAAAACCACGATGAGATCCCGGTGAAAGTGGCGCTGGCATTCCCTGATGTCTACGAAGTCGCCATGAGCCATCTGGGACTCAAGATCATCTACAGTGTCCTGAATGCCAGAGAGGATGCGCTGGCAGAGCGTGTATATGCGCCATGGGTGGACATGGAAGCGATGATGAGAGAGAAGCACATCCCGCTCTTTTCTCTTGAAAACAAATGCCCGGTCAAGGACTTCGATGTACTTGGCTTCACCATGCCGTATGAAATGTGCTACACGAATATCCTGAACATGATCGACATGGCAGGCATTCCTGTCTGGGCGAAGGATCGCACAGGCGAGGATCCCCTCGTCGTCGCCGGCGGCCCCTGTGTGTACAATGCAGAGCCGGTCGCTGATTTCTTCGACGTCTTCTTCATCGGAGAATCTGAAGAAGCCATCGGAGAGATGGTGGATATCGTGAAAGCATGGAAAGCGGAAGGGAAGCCCGGCGGCCGCAAAGAGGCGATCCGCCGTCTCGCTCAGATCGATGGCTGCTATGCACCGTCCCTCTATGAGGTCTCTTACTATGAGAATGGCGTCTTCCGCAGCATCCGACCCATCGACGAAGCGGCCCAGTTCCCTGTGAAGAAGCGTGTCATCCGTGATGTCGACCATGTCCACATCGATGACAAGCCGATCCTCCCGCATATCGAGATCGTGCATGATCGTGCCGTTCTGGAAATGTTCCGCGGCTGCAGCCGCGGATGCCGTTTCTGCCAGGCGGGGATGATCTACCGCCCTGTGCGCGAGAAGAGCGAAGAGAGACTGCAGGAGATCGCAGATACCCTCATCAAGAATACGGGCTATAATGAGATTTCCCTCATGTCCCTCTCTTCGGCAGACTACTCCTGCCTGCCCGAGCTTGTCGATCACCTCTTGGAAAATTTCAAAGACAAGCGCGTGAGCGTCAGTCTCCCGTCACTGCGTGTCGACAGCTTCTCCATCGACATCGCGAAAAAGATCCAGCAGGTCAGAAAGAGCGGTCTCACGCTGGCACCGGAAGCCGGTACGCAGCGTATGCGCGATGTCATCAATAAGGGCGTCACGGAGGAAGACATCATGGGCGCCTGTGCGAATGCCTTCAAAAATGGCTGGAAAAAGGTGAAGCTCTACTTCATGATGGGGCTTCCGACGGAAACGGATGAAGACCTGAAGGGCATCGCCGATCTGGCAAACCGCATCCACGAGCTCTATCATGAGATCAAGGGGCGCTATGACCTGCGCATCACCGTCAGCGTCTCGAGCTTCGTGCCGAAGCCTTTCACCCCTTTCCAGTGGATGCCGCAGTGCAGCGTAGAGGAGATCGAGCGCAAACAGCAGTATCTGAAGAGCCTTTTCACAAACCGCCATATCAAGTACGCCTATCATGATGCCAAGACAGGATATATCGAAGCCGTCCTTGCTCGCGGCGATCGCAAGCTCTCTTCTGCGATCTACACCGCATGGAAGAAAGGCTGCACCTATGACAGCTGGACGGAATTTTTCCACTTCGACGTCTGGATGGACAGCTTCCGGGAATGCGGTATCGATCCCGATGAGTACGCAGCGCGCATTCGTGATTTCTACGAATGCGAACCGTGGGATCATATCGACAGCGGTGTCACGAAGGATTACCTCCTGAAAGAATGGCGCATGGCCGAGAAGGGGATCCTCACCCATGACTGTCGCCATCAGGCCTGCAATGGCTGTGGCGTCTGCCCGATCCTTGATGTAAATCTCCTCGATCATAAGGTAGAAAGCAAGGAACCGAAGCGTGTTTTCACGTATCGTCAGCCGAAGGCGGGGGAGTAGCTGTTTAGTGGGTAGGGATTAATAGCTGGTAGCTAGTGACTAGTAGCTAGGGATTAGGAATTAGGAATTTTCCCTCTTACCATTTCTCCATACTATCGGTTTATGAAATTGATACGAAAGCGAGGTCCATCGGGCCTCGCTTTTTACGTGTTATATTTTTCACGATCTGTTTTGGGCAAACAAAAACCGTCATGACCATTTCCGAACATGACGGTTTTCTTTTGGGATCAGGTATAGCGGAGTAGCGGGAAATGTGAGGCAAACTTCCTAATCCCTAGCCACTCATCCCTAGCTACTAGTCACCAGTCACCCGTCACCAAGCCTCAGAACATATTCAGGATGCCCTTGAAGCCATAGTAATTGGTCGGCAGGAAAGCATCCACATACTTGGATACACCGATAGGCTCCGGTGCGGTGAGGAAGAGAAGGAAGAGGCCGAGGACGGTGAAGCCGATCGCGATGAGGCTTGCCTTGCCCTTGCCGGACATTTCATAGTAGCCGAAGAGACGCAGACCGAGTGCGCCGAAGAAGGTGATGCACATGCCGGAGAGGGAGAAGACACCAAAGAGGATATTCGCCATCAGGAAGCCGACATAGAAGACTGGCAGGAAAATGAAAGGCAGATTGTATGCGATGCGGGTCGGGTTCACGCTGCGGCGCATATCATCCATCCAGTCTGCCATATCGAAGCCGAAGAGGCCGAGAGGAATGAAGGAGAGCAGGATGACCGTATCCCAAATGCCGGAAAGTCTGTCGCGGTCCTGTCCCAGCCACCATACGAAGCCGCAGAGGAAAAGACCGACAGCGCCGCCCAGTGCATAGTACCAGGCAGCGGGGATGAATTTGACTGCGATCATAGAGACAGTGGTCAGGAGGGAACCGATCACGATGTACTTGGTGAGTTCTCCCTTCGAAAGCTGTCTGTCCTCCGGGATCTCCGTCTTGATCTGCGCAAGGATCTCCACCATGAAGAGCAGGAGGAAGATCGCCAAAGCTGCGAATGGATACAGGAAGAGAGAGATCACGATCAGAAGGACGGGGACAAAGACTCGCATTCCTTTGAAGACCTGCAGCTTCTTGAAATTCAGCTTGCGCTTCTGGGTGTAAATGGTGAGGCGCATAAAGACCAAGTACGTCAGCATGATGCCTACCGTTTCCATCGGTTCACTCCCCATGTAGAGCAGCGCACAGAAAACGAGCATTGCCATATTCGCTCCGGTAAAGCGGCAGATCAGCGTACTGAAAATGCCAATGTTCAAAAAGGCCACTACGGCGTCAACAAAATTCAAAACATCCATCTCCTTAATAAAAAATAGAATTATCTTTTCTAGTATATATGGTACGCGGGTTTTACGCAAGGGAGGTTGGGGGATTCGTGACTAGTGACTGGTGACTAGGGATTAGTAGCTAGGGATTAGGTCATTCTCTCGCGTTTTCATCCCTCTAGAACCCTATCCGGCTCGCTATGCTTGCCATCTTCTCCACGCGGGGAAGGCTGTGGTGCGGGGAAGCGGTATTCTCGTTTCATTGACCTGAGACAGTTGTTCTCTCGCGTTTCCCTAGAACCCTATCCGGCTCGCTATGCTCGCCACCTTCCCCACGCGGGAAAGGCTGTGGTGTGGAGAAGCAGTATTCTCGTATGTCGCGCTTTTGCATGACCGCTGAGCAGCCCCTTTAAGAAGGGGCGCGCTGAAGTCGGAGGATAGATCTGCCCCGCAGGGGCAGCCTTCTACGGGAAGGGATGAAAGGGAATGTGAGGTGAGCGGCGTTCGGGTACTCTCGTAAAACGCTGGCTTGAGACGATCATTCTCTCTTGTTTTTCATCCCGCTAGAACCCTATCCGGCTCGCTATGCTCGCCACCTTCCCCACGCGGGGAAGGCTTTTGGTGCGGGGGATAGTGTGTATTCTACCTCCTTCCCTTGGAAGGAGGTGCCCCGAAGGGGCGGAGGTTGGCTCCGCAGCGGTATGAAAAGAAATGTGAGATAGTCCGTTTTCCCGTATCGTCATCCCGAGCGGAGTCGAGGGATCTTTTTCAGCTAAGGGTTTCTTCTTTTCTACTTGGCTCCCCATTGGGGGAGCTGCCCGGAGGGCTTGTGCAAGTGAGATGCCATTTCGAGCGAAGCGAGATGAGGGGGCTACGTAGCGGTATTGCCTGAAATGTTGGAATATCGATAGCATCGGACTATTCCACATGGAGCGTTATACCGTTAGCATGCCCCTATTGCCTTCGGCACTTCCCCCGAAGGGGGAAGCAAGTCGTTACGGCGCTAATATTTTCCTTAATAGCATTGCCCACGCGGGGAAGGCTGCAGTACGGCGAAAGCGGTATTCTCCTTTCTCATCCCTAGTCCCTAGTCCCTAGTCCCTAGCCACTAGCCACTAGCCACTAGCCACTAGCCACCAGCCACCAGTCTCCAGTCACCAGTCACTAGTCCCCAGCCACGCATCCCCCTTGCGTCATCTGTTATAATAGAAACGTAGAAATATATCTCTTCAGGGCGGGGCGGAATTCCCCACCGGTGGTAAAGATCTTCTGAGCCCACGAGCTGCGGATGTCCTGCAGTAGATCTGGTGAGAACCCAGAGCCGACGGTTAGAGTCCGGATGAAAGAAGAGTGGTAGACTTTTTGGCTGTCCACCTCCCTGAAGGAAAGGAAGGTGGATTTTTTGCGTATCGATGAAGACAGAAAATTCATGAGCCGTGCGCTGGAGCTGGCGGTGCGCGGCATGGGACATACCCGTCCGAATCCGATGGTCGGGGCGGTGCTCGTAAAAGATGGCCGCATCATCGGCGAGGGCTGGCATGAAGTATATGGCGGGCCGCATGCGGAAGTGAACTGCTTCGCTCACGCGACAGAAGATCCGAAGGGGGCAACGCTCTATGTGACGCTTGAGCCATGCTCGCACTATGGGAAGACGCCGCCGTGCGCTGACCTCGTGGTGGAAAAAGGTGTCGACCGCGTGGTCGTCGCGATGGAGGATCCGAATCCTCTCGTCGCCGGCAAGGGGATCCGCAAGCTGAAAGAAGCGGGGATCTTTGTGACGGTCGGTCTCATGGAAGAGGAAGCGAAGAAGCTGAATGAAGTTTTCCTGAAATACATCACGCAGCACAAGCCCTTCGTCCTCTACAAGGCTGCGATGTCTCTGGATGGCAAGACGGCTTGCCACACGGGGGACTCCCAGTGGATTTCCTGTGAAGACTCGCGGGAAGAAGTACATGTCCTGCGCGGCTGCTACAAGGGCATCATGGTCGGCGCGGGCACGATCCTTGCGGACAATCCGCAGCTCACTGCCCGCACGGAGGGGATGATCGACCCCGTCCGTATCATCGTGGATGGGCATCTCTCGGTGCCGCTTAAAGCGAAGGTATTTCACGAAGAGGGGGAGAATATCATCCTCACCACGACGGCCTCGGATGAGGGAAAGCGCAAAGCGCTCTCGGATATGGGCGTCGATATCATTATGACGGACGGCGAAGAGAAAGGCAGTGTCGATCTCGAGGCCGCCATGACGGGGCTCGCTCTGAAAGGCATCGACAGCATCCTCTTAGAGGGCGGCGCGACGCTCGCCGCGTCTGCCTTTGATGCCGGTATCGTCGACAAGGTACGTATCTATACCGCGCCGATGATCATTGGCGGCGTCTCTGCGCCCGGGCTCATCGGCGGCGAGGGCGCACCGACCATCCCGAAGGCCATCCGTCTCCGTGACATCCAGACGCAGATGACGGGGAAGGATCTCGTCATCGAAGCGTATGTAGAAAAAGAAGCCAAAGAAGAAAAGGCAGAGTCCACGCGCCCGACAGACGTCGACCTGCTGAAGAGAGAGGAAGAGCCATGTTCACAGGGATCGTAGAGGAAATCGGGACGCTTCGCAGGATGAAACCCACAGCATCTTCCTGCACGCTCACCATTTCTTGTGAAAAAGTCCTCGAGGGGACGAAGCTCGGCGACAGCATCGCGGTGAACGGTACCTGCCTCACCGTGACGCGGATGGATACGCACTCTTTCGACTGCGACGTCACGCCGGAGACGCTTTCCCGCACGTCGTTTTCCATGGTCCGCGTCGGCTCGCCCCTGAATCTCGAGCGTGCGCTCCGTCTCTCGGATCGCTTGGGTGGTCACATCGTGCTCGGCCATGTCGATACCACGGGACGCCTGATCTCCTTCATCAAAGAAGGAAATGCGGTCAATATCACCATTTCCGTCGAGCAGAAATGGATGAAATACATCGTAGAAAAAGGCTCCGTCGCTATCGACGGCGTGAGCCTCACTGTCGCGAAGCGGGGGAAAGACCGCTTCACGATCTCCCTCATCCCACATACGGGGGAGAAGACCATCCTTCTCGGGAAGCACCCGGGAGACCCAGTGAATGTCGAGTGCGACTACTTGGGGAAATATGTGGAGCAGCTCATGAAAAAGGACACGGAAGAAGGTCTCACCATGGGCATGCTTGAGACACTTTCTGGAGGAAACTATGGAATTTAAATTTGACCCGATTGAAGATATTTTAGAAGAGATCAGGCAGGGACACATCGTCATCATGCAGGACGCCGAGTCCCGCGAAAACGAAGGCGACTACATCTGCGCCGCAGAATTCGCCACGCCTGAGAATGTGAACCGCATGGCGTCCGAAGCGAAAGGCGTCATCTGCATGCCGATGTCCGAGGAGATCGCAGAATCTCTGTACCTCGGACCGATGATCCGTCACAATACGGACAATCACCAGACCGCTTTCTTAGAGTCCATCGACTACAAAGACTCCGGTACCGGCGTCTCTGCCGCCGCCCGCTCTATGACAGCCTTGGAAGCCATTAAAGACGGCGCGAAGCCGGAAGATTTCCGCCGCCCGGGGCATCTCTTCCCGCTGAAAGCTCGCCGCTGGGGCGTCCTCGAACGGCAGGGCCATACCGAAGCGACCGTCGACCTCGCCCGCCTTGCGGGGCTCAAGCCCGCCGGCCTGTGTTGCGAGATCATGAATGAAGACGGTACCATGGCCCGCCGCGAAGACCTCTTCCGCCTCGCAAAGGAAAAGGGCCTCAAGATCGGCAACATTCAGGAGCTCATCGAATACAGGAAAAAGCATGAGATCTTCGTCGAACGCATCACCGCCGCCAAACTCCCGACCAAGTACGGCGACTTTGAGATCTACGGCTTCGTGAACCGTATGAATGGCGAGCACCACGTCGCTCTCACCATGGGCAAGGTCGATGACGGATCTCCCGTCCTCTGCCGCATCCACTCGGAATGTCTCACCGGTGACTGCTTCGGGTCGCTGCGCTGCGACTGCGGACAGCAGCTCTCCGCAGCCATGCGCCAGATCGCCAAAGAAGGTCGGGGCGTCCTCGTCTACCTGCGTCAGGAAGGTCGCGGTATCGGTCTCATCAATAAGATCCGCGCCTATGCCCTGCAGGACGAAGGCTATGACACCGTAGAAGCGAATCTCAAGCTCGGCTTCGCGGCCGACCTTCGCGAGTACATGACCGGCGCACAGATCCTTAGAAATCTCGGTGCGACCCACATCCGCCTCCTGACCAATAACCCGCAGAAGATCGACGACGTCAGCGAGTACGGCATCACCATCACCGAGCGCGTCCCCATCGAGATCGCGCCCACTAGAGAAGACGAATTCTACCTCAAAACCAAGCAGGAAAAAATGGGCCACATGCTGAAGCTCGACCAGGACATCATAGAACCGAAGGCATAGGATTTTAGTGAGTGGTGACTAGTGACTAGTGACTGGTAGCTGGGGATTAGTATCTAGGGATTAGGGGTGCAAAGTAACTGGTGACTGAAATGCCACCTTCGGACATCGCCCTATTTATACTCTGCGGCGCTTAGATCCTTCGACTCAGTTCTCATATTTTCAGATCAGCCATTTTCTAACATACGACGTTTTTCTCCGCTCAGGATGACGAAATGCGCCGCACCACCACTCCTAACTCCTAACTCCTAACTTCTAACTAGAGAGCAAAGCTTTCATCCACAATCCATGGGCAGCACGCCCTAGGGGATAACCCCGAACCCTGAACCTTGAACCCTAGACTTTACCACTTACAAAGTATGTTACATATACCCAAAGGAGATTCCCTCATGAACATCATTTCCGGACTTTTCAATGAAAGCGACATCCGCGTCGGCATTATCGCTTCCCGTTTCAATGAAGTCATCGTTTCCAAACTCATCGACGGCGCAGCCGATGGTCTTGCCCGTCATGGCGTCGACATGGACAAAGTCGACCTCGCGTGGGTGCCGGGCGCCTTCGAGATCCCGCTCGCGGCGAAGAAAATGGCAGAAAGCGGCAAATATGATGCCGTCATCTGCCTTGGCGCTGTCATCCGCGGAGAGACTGACCACTACGAACACGTAGCGACAGAAGTCACGAAAGGCGTCGCTATGGCCTCCCTCTCCAGCGGTATCCCCGTCCTCTACGGTGTCCTCACCACTGACACCATCGAGCAGGCCATCAACCGCGCCGGCCTCAAGTCCGGCAACAAAGGCTTCGAATGTGCGATGGATGCACTCGAAATGGCGAGCCTTTTCAAAAAGCTGGAAAAATAAAAATCATAGAAAAGCAGCCTGTCGGTTTTCATTGGCAGACTGCTTTTCTATTGCCTGTTTCCCTAATACAGACACAAAATATGATGAGAGAATGCTTCTTTTCTGCTCGTATATTGCGGAATTTCTCTTCGCTTTTTCTCTATTTTTTGTTACAATACAGGTAGAAAGGCGGTGATGCCATGGGACGATTCAAACAATGGGAAGAGCTGACCATCCAGGATAATTTTCTTTTCCAGAAAGTCATGCAGAACCAGCGGATCTGCAAATACCTGATCGAGAAGATTTTGGGCATCCGGATCGAAAAGATCACATTTCCAGAAGGCGAAAAATCCATAGACAACCGCTACGACAGCAAAAGCATCCGCCTGGACGTCTATGTGCACGATGAAAACGGCCATGTCTATGACATCGAGATGCAATGTACGAATGGCAGCGAAGGGGAACTCCCCAAGCGGACCCGCTACTATCAAGGCATGATCGATATGGACGAGCTGAAAAAAGGGCAGTACTATACAGAGCTGAAAGAGTCCTTCATCATCTTCATCTGTACCTTCGACCCCTTCGGCGAAAATCTCCCCATGTATACCTTCCGCCATCGCTGCATCGAAAAGGAAGGTCTGGAGCTGGGGGATCTTTCGACAAAGATCTTCCTGAACGCGAAAGGCGAAAGTGATACCCTTGACCCGGATATAGCAGCCTTCCTGCGCTATGTGGACGGGAAAGCAGCAGAGGGTGCATTGACGAAAGAAATCAACGAAGAAGTGATCCGGATCAAAGAACATAAAGAAATGAGGCGAGAATATATGACACTTTTGATGGAACTCCAAAAATATAAAACCGAAGGCATGCAGGAAGGGATCGAAATCGGCATGAAGCAAGGTATGGAGAAAGGTATGGAGAAAGGCATGGAGAAGGGGATGGAGCAAGGCATGGAGAAAAAAGGTAGAACAGTGATCATGAATCTGCTCAAACTAAACATGCCGATCGACAACATTGCTGCCGCGACAGAAAGTCCGATCCCGTATGTGAAAGAAATAGCGCGAGAAGCAGGATACTCCGTCTGAGAAGAAGCCATGAATGAGTGAAAGCAAAAAGTCAATAGAAAAATCCCCATGGGCTGCGGCATGTGTCATGCCATAGCCCATGGGGATTTTTCTTACAAAGGCATAAAAAAACATCCGGAAAAGGCTTCCCACCTGTGCCCGATGCAGGCGGAGCTCGGAATCGGTGACGGTCGTCCATGAGCACCGAAGTGCGGGAGGGCCTGTGCTATCGTCGGAACCCGGCCTCGCAGAGGACAGGGAAGTGGAAAAGCCATGCTTCCGGATATTCTTTTGTCTTACTTGTCAGCCTAAAATGGGCATCGGCAGCAGGCTGTACGCTTCCTCTGACCCATCCGATGACGCAAGGTGCATTCTGCAGATCTGCCCTTTCAGAAGCGGCTCTCCCTGTGATCTTGTAGCGCTTAGAGAATTCTGGAAATCAGAGAAACCGTCCGTCCGGGGAACATGTTCAGATATGTCCCTGTTTCATGCTTATATGGTACTATGTTTTAGAGGAAAAAGCAAGTGGGAAAAGTGATAATCTACAATACATAGTCTGTTAGACACAAGATCTATAACCGAAATATACTATGATTTATGATAAATATACATGAAGAACATATACACATTATAATGACATATGCACTTTATGATGGAATAGACCGAATTTTCATTACTTTTTTGCCTGCTCAGTGAGACGTATGGGAATATCGGCTTTCTAGGATCATCATTCGGAGCGGAGAAAATAGGGGAAGTGGGGGCGGTGTGAAAAATGTTGGGGAACTGAGTCGAAGGATCTGTATGCGAATTGTTCATTGCGGGAAATCGGATAGATCCTTTGACTTAGGCCTCGCTGGTTCTGGCAGAGGCAGTCTCACTTACGATGATTCTGTCCACTCAGTATGACAGTGGGAAATAGCGTTTTCCTGAATTTGCACATAGTTTTTCCAAAAGACAGGGTTAGCCCCTCGGGCGTGGTGCCCTTTGATTACATTTGAAAGCCTCGCTTAAATGAGAAATTAGAAATGAGAAATTAGAAGTGAGAGATGGTGGTGCGTCGCATAAAATTATGGAAGCGCCGCGGAAGTTTGAAACTAGCGGTTTTCTCATATCGCAAACCTAATCCCTAGCTACTCATCCCTAGTCTCCAGTCCCTCGAGGTTCGTAATCCGTAGCCATTCATACCTTATTTCTGCTTTCAAAATTACTTTTACATGATTTTTCGACGCTATGTGTAGAAGTCGTAGAGCTTTTTCCTAGAAAAGGTGCAAGAAAAGTAAAAAGACGGGATGTCAATTCTAAAATGAATAAAGTGGGCATCATTTCAGACAACGAAGTCAGCTGTGCGTTCCCGATCAGGGTTGCCCCTAATTGAGCAGAAGTGCTGGCTACGATAAGATTGCGAACAAAGACTCTTTGATATCCAGTCTGGCATCCGATTTATTGGATCAGCCCAGAGGGCAGGATCACATCCTACCGTTTGGCATAGAGAGTTGTGGTATACTAAGAGGAAAACATTGTATGCAGTGTTTCCCTGTCTATTTCAATAGAAAGACCTAGGGAAACGCTGATTAAATAGCAGAGCCGGATTTTATATGGATTTTTATACATAGCTTCGTCATCATCTTCCTCAAATAGCTCGCTATTCGCGTCAGATGATTTCTTGCTCTGTATAAAAATCCAAGAATGAAATCTGACAACGATTTAATCAGTGTTTCCCTAATTCCCTGAAGGAGAATACATATGCTTTTTACTTCCCCCATTTTTTTGTTCATTTTTTTACCGCTGGTCATCGGGTTATACCATTTTCTTCCCCGAAGTATTTTTATTAGGAATATTTTTCTGCTGATAGCCAGCTCGTTTTTCTACTATTACGGAGAGCAACAAAAAATACTCATCATGTATTTTGTTATTCTTTTGAACTGGGGAATTGCGTTATATGTAGACAGCGGGACGCTCGAAGACGGAACGTATATCAGGAAAACAAAAGGGCAGAAAGTGGCGTTGTTTTTCTGTGTGTGTGTCAGTGTTGGACTTTTATGGTATTTCAAGTATCTTAATTTTTCGATTGAAGTCTTGAATTCGATATTTAGCTTACAGCCGCCGTTACATTTGATTTCGGATATTGTTCTTCCTCTGGGAATTAGTTTTTACACTTTCCATGTATTGAGTTACACACTGGATGTTTACTTTGGTCGGTTGAAGGTGGAACGGAATTTGCTGAATTTCTGCAGCTATGTGCTGATGTTTCCACAACTGATTGCCGGTCCGATTGTCCGGTATATTGATATCAAACGGCAGTTTTATAGAAGAACCATTACGGCTGTTGGTTTTGCAAATGGAATCCGTACTTTCTGCTATGGACTCAGCAAAAAAGTACTGCTGGCGAATACCATCGCCGTATATGTAGATGCTGTCTTTTCAAAACCGGTCAATGATTTGACAACGGCAGACTGTTGGCTTGGTGCGATTGGTTACACACTGCAGATTTATTTTGACTTTAGTGGATACTCCTCCATGGCGATCGGCCTTGCCATGATGTTTGGCTTTCATTATAAGGAAAACTTCAATTTCCCATACATGGCGAAGTCAGCTGGCGAATTTTGGCGTAGATGGCATATTTCTTTGTCAAGCTGGCTGAGAGACTATGTTTACATCAATATGGGCGGAAATCGAGTATCACCCTGGCATAGGCATTTCAACGTACTGTTCGTTTTCTTCTGCTCCGGCCTTTGGCACGGCGCGAATACCACCTTTATTTGCTGGGGACTTTTATATGGCTTCTTTATCGTTCTTGAAAATATGGGACTTAAAAAGCTACTTCATAAATTTAGCTTTGTAGGACATATTTATTTGCCGATCCTTGCAGTGACTGCCTGGGTGTTGTTCCGTGCTGATCACATGGAATATGCCAGCGTTTATATCAGTAAAATGTATGCGCTGTCTGCTGTGAATTGGCAAATGAGTGTCAAATTGGAGAACAACGTACTTTTTGCCATTGTATTGGGGATAGTGCTTTCCTTTGACTGGAGACATTGCTATAAAAATGCCTGTGTCGTCATGTATCAAAAAATGAATCACAGCGGGAAAGTGTTTATGGCTCAAAAAATAGGCGGTATACTTCTCAGTCTTTTGCTATTTGTGATTTCTGTGGCTAGTATCATGAGTAATTCACACAATCCATTTATTTACTTCAGGTTTTAGGTGATAAGATGAAAAGTATAAAACGCAGAACCGTTTATAAAGTTGCAATTGGCTTGTTTTTACTTCTCTTAGTGACACCTAATGTTGGATTATTGAGAGAAAAGACAAATGTTATTCATATTGCACTGATGGAAAATAGAACCATCAATCCGAAGCCAGAAGCCTCCGTTGCTACCAAAAAGTATTTTCAGGAGCTTGAAGGCTGGTATAATGACCGCCTCTTGGGGCGGAAGGATATGATCAGTAAATGGGCGATGTGGAATGGTCGTCTTTTTGATGTGCTGATTAGCAAGAACGTGGTACGAGGAAAAGATGGATTTCTGTTTTCTCCGGCAAATATGGCACATGAAATGGCTGATAAGGAGCAAAAACTGACTAAAATAAAGAAAATAGAGCAACAGTGCAGCAAGCGGGGGATTCGTTTCATCTTTATGATGACACCGAATAGCGAACTGGTGCTGAGTGATTTGTTTGAAAAGGAGTACCCACTGATTGATTTGCCTTCTGCTGAAGCTGTTACTCTGTCAGATTTCCAAAGATATGGAATAGAAACATGCTTCCTCGGGAAGGATTTTGTCACTCTCTCTTTGGAAGCACGTAAAAATATGTATCATACAGGAGATTATCACTGGACGGATGCGGCAGGGTATCTGGCTGCCAAAAAATTCTTGCATCAGGTGGGATATGCCGAAAATATAGATGCCCCAGTCAGGCAAATCAAAAATGTGACTAAGGCTGGGGGTTATTATCGGGATGCAGGTCTGGAAATAAAAGAGGATGAACGGTACGCTCCTTGGAATGATCATTTTGTTGATACATTTTACCTGACAGATAGCCGAGATAAGGACTTATCTCAAGGAAAATTGACTTCTTCGATGGGAGAGTATGGGCAGCATGGTGAAGATATTATTATCAATCCCCAAGTGAAAAATGATCGGAAGGTGCTTATTTTGGGCGATTCCTTCTCCGGCTGTTTGAAGAAATATCTGATTCAGGATGTTCATATGATTATTTACAGCCATTCTCGGGATATCAAGAAAGATAAGGGGAGAATCAATATCGAATATATGCTGGATCGATATAAACCGGATATTGTTCTTTTTCAGAAAATGGAGGCTTTTGGATATCGAGAAGGATTCGAAGAGATGCTGGGGAATATTTATGTAAATTGATTCAGGAAACGCTGATTCAATCGCAGAGTAGAGTCTGATAACGATTGAATCGGCGTTTTTTTAGTTGTTTGAAAAGGCTGCCGATTTTCGCGGCGTATTTTGCTTTTTGCAGTCTGCTGGCGGGATGCATATAATATAGGTAAAAGGATATACATGGAAGCATTTCTGAGGAGGAAATCATGCATATTTCATCCATGACCATCGATAACTACCGCACCTTCCGCCATGTCGTCTTCCATTTTGACAGACAGGTGAACTATATGGTGGGGGATAACAATATCGGCAAGAGTAATTTTCTTTGCCTCTTGAAATGGATCAGCCATGGGTATGGATTCCGCGAAGGCGATTTCTTGGATGCAGATCATCCCATCGAGATCCGACTGACGCTTGCCGAAGAGGCGGGAGGGGAGAGCGCAGAGCTCTATCTGGTGCAGGCGGTACAGGAAGTGGTGCCGCGGCTCTTTGATCAGGCGAGCGGGCGGCAGCTGCCTCTGGAGTACCTGCGCTGCCTTTTTTATATCGATTTTTCCCTGTGCGAGATGCCGCGCAGGATGATGGCCCATGTATCGATGGGAGAGCTGCTTTCTCTTCTGCAGCGTTATTTCACGGAGTCGCCGACGGCTATTTCTGAGGTGGAGACGATGTTTGCAGAGAAGGGTATCGGGGTTTCTCTGCCAAAGGAGCATCCATCGCAGGCGGCGCTTTCACTGCTTGAGACACTATTCGGGGAAAGGGGAGATGGTTCTTCGTACCAGCGCACGGCTTGTCTGATGGCGCGTACAGCGCTTGTCCTGCTGCTTCAGATGATGAAGAAAAAAGCAAGCCGTGCGATTTCCTTCGAGCACATGGTGACGACGGATGCGAAGGGGCGGCGTTTCTTATCCCTGCTTGTCAGTGTAGATGAGCCGGAGCTCCATCTCCACCCTTACCTGCAGCGGGCGATGCTTTCTTTCTGTCATATGATCCTGTCGAATGAGGAGCCGTTCTTCTTAAAGCTCGTGCAGACACTTCTTGGTGTCGATGGCCTCTCGGGGCAGCTCTTCGTCGTGACGCATTCGACCGATGCGCTGGTGAATGATTACCGGCAGATCATCCGCCTTTACTGGGATGAGAAGAAGCTGGTACAGGCCGCGTGCGGGGCTTCCTTTCATTTTGACAGGGAAATCGAGAAGCACCTCGTCATGCATTTCCCAGAGGTGAAGGAAGCGCTCTATGCGAGGGCGGCGATTCTTGTCGAGGGCGAGACAGAGTATGGTTCCTTCGCTGGATTTGCAAAGACGCTGGGGATTCATTTCGACCACTATGGCATCTGCCTCATCAATGCGAGGGGCGAGAGCTCGATTTCCAAGATCGCCTCGCTCATCCGCCGCTTCCATGTGCCTGTCGTCTCGCTTTATGACCGTGACGTGATGGGGGAACACAAAAAGAGTGCGGGCGTCTTCTATACGGACTATATCTGTTATGAAATGGATGTCGTGAAGGCATGCCTTTCCCGGAATGGCCGCCGTCTTTTAGATGCAGTCATCGCAGATATCACGGAGGGAGGAAATCTTGTGAGCTCGGCACTTGTCAAAAAGGCAGGCGCAAAGCTCGCCATCCCAAAGGGCTACTATCCGCCAAGGAAACTTTCGAATATCAATCCCAGAGATGAGAAAGCACTCGAGTTTTATTACTTTGCGTGGCTCTATGGAAATAAAGGCGTCATCATCGGGCGTTCGCTCGCCGACCATCTGGGAAAGGATTTCATCCCGCCGGCGTTCGTGCGCGTCATCAAGGCTGCCGTGGAAGTCAGTGAGAGGTAAAAGGAAAAGTCCTTGGGGCGTGCCGTCCCTTGATGGCGTGCGAAGGGGGGGGCAGGGGTGGTGCGGCGCATAAAAATATGGAAGCGCCGCGGAGATTTGGAACTAGCGATTTTCTCGTATCGCCAGCCTAAAGTTTGAAAGCAGATATGAGTGACTAGTGACTTGTGACTGGTAACTAGGGATTAGTGGCTAGGGATTAGGGATTGGGGATTAGGAGTGACTGGTGGCTGGTGACTGGGATTTCTCCGGCATCGTCATCCCGAGCGCAGCCCTCGATCTTTACTGCACTGCGGGAATTAGCGTGTATGCGCCGAGGAAAAACAATGTCCTAGTGCTACCTCACATCAGGTAGTGCTACCTCACATCAGGCGATGACCGTTCTGCAATAAAGATTTCTCGACTACGCTCGAAATGACGATGCGCCGCACCACCATTCCTAATTCCTCATTCGCGCAAAGCTTTCATTCATAATCAGTGGACGGAGCCGCCCAAGAAGCTAACCCTAGTCACCAGTCACTCATCCCTGCTTTCAAACTTTACGATATGTGCTTAGGAGTCGAGGAACTGAAAGGGCGTGTTCAGCGCCGTCCTCTTTTCTCATAGCAGAAAAAATGCTACAATGAAGGCACATTCCAAGGCTGGCAGGCAGCAGAAAGGAGGGGCTATGAAACGAATGCCGATCGGGGTCGATGATTTCAAAAAAGTCGTCGAAGACTACTACTATGTGGATAAGACACGCTTTATCAAAGAGCTGCTGGACAATCATGGCGATGTGACGCTGATCACCCGGCCGCGGAGATTTGGCAAGACGATCGCGATGAGCATGCTCTCCTATTTCTTCTCCATCTCGCAGAAGGAGAATGCCTCCCTTTTTGACCATCTGGCCATTGCATCGGTGGATGATGGAGGTTACCTGAAGGAACGGAACCGCTACCCTGTGATTTTCCTCACGATGAAAGATGTGCAGAATGATACATGGGCCATGCTCTATGATGCCTTCCGCCTTGCGATTTCCGCTGAGTATAATAAGCATCTCTACCTGCTGGAAGGAGAGACGCTTTCTGATTATGAGAAACTTTTCTTCCGGAAAATCCTGACCGGCGAGGCAAGTCCTGCCGAGTACCAGGTGAGCATTGCCTATCTTTCCGACTATCTGGCTCGCTATTTCCATGAAAAGCCAATCATTTTGATCGATGAATACGATGCACCGCTGCAATATGCCTACCAGTGCGGCTTCTATGAGGATGCGATTTCTTATTTCCGCACTTGGTACAACAAGACGCTCAAAGGAAATGCATCGATGAATTTCGCCGTCCTGACAGGCGTCCTCCGCGTGGCGAAAGAAAGTATCTTTAGCGGACTCAATAACCTCGAAGTTGATTCCGTTCTTGCAGATCGCTACAGCGATACCTTTGGATTTACACTGGAAGATATAGAGACCATCTGCCGCGATTACCATGCTGAAGCATCGCTTGCAGAAGTGAAAGCCTGGTATGACGGCTACCGTTTCGGAAATCAGGATATTTTCAACCCCTGGTCCGTCATCAATTTCTTCAAAAATCACGGTAAAGCTATGCCCTACTGGGTGAATACCTCGGATAACCGCATCGTGAAGTACATGCTTGCGGGGACAGACAGCCGGCGCCTCCGGCAGCTCGAGCAGCTGCTCGAAGGGAAGACGGTCGAGGCTACGCTTCACGAAAGCGTTATCTATGATGATATCAAAGAAGACCGGAGCGCCCTTCTCACCATGCTCCTCACCACAGGGTATTTAACCATTGCTGGAAAATCGAAAGACATTTATAATCGCTACTTTCTGAAAATCCCCAATGAGGAAATCAAGCAGCTCTACCACTCGGAGATCATGAGCCATATCTCGCAGGGGCACACGTCAAGCGAATTTGACGATCTCTTCTCGGCGCTCCTTTCCGGCGATAAGGAAACATTCAGCAGTTTGCTGGCCCAGATCATCAGAAGAACTGTCAGCATCTATGATGCGGCGAATAAAGAATGTTTCTACCACGGTTTCCTGCTCGGCATGATGGCCTGCTTCGGACATTCGAATTATACGATTCGCTCCAACCGTGAAAGCGGCTTTGGCCGTTTCGACCTGGCCATCTTCCCGAAGGATAAGACCAGACCCGGCGTGGTGATGGAATTCAAGTACGCGAGAAGAAAAGAGGATCTGTCCAAAGAGGCGGCAGCTGCCATCCGTCAGATACAGGATAGGGCGTATACGGCAGAACTCGAGTCTGAGGGAGTAGAGAAAGTCTGGCTGTATGGTATCGCCTTTCATGGGAAAGAAATCTGTGTGGAAAGAATATCGGGATAGGAAGAACAAGCCGGCGGCTTGTTCTTTTTTCTTTGAAGAAATGTTTCATAGAATAGAACGACGGTGCAGTGGGATAGAAATTCAAGGAAACGCTGATTCAATCGTTGTCAGATTTTACTCTTGAAATTTTATGCATAGCGAGGAATAACCTGACGCGAATAGCGAGCTATTTAAGGAAGGCTATGACGAAGCTATGTATAAAA